>Ga0082207_1000665_pt1 | contig 18792 bp, 16 predicted proteins | sample LakMenEpi10Aug09_FD_71540 | JGI IMG/M metagenome (GOLD analysis project Ga0082207, IMG submission 71540)
AAGACCATCGCGTTGCACCGTATTGCCCTCGTTGCGGAACTGGATTGTCAGATCACGAATTAGCTCAAGGGTATGAAACCGTTACCGATCCATCGGTCTTTGTCCGCTTTCCGATTACATCAGGTGATCTTGCCGCATTGAATGCTTCTTTGTTGGTGTGGACCACAACTCCCTGGACTTTGGTTTCAAATACCGCCATCGCCGTACATCCAGAAGTGGAATACGTAGCGATCGAAGTTACTGAGGACGAAAAGACCGAGGTACTTGTCGTTGCCAAGAATTTAATGGAAGTGGTAAGGGGGGAGAAGAAGATTCTCAAAACAATGCTTGGCAAAGAGTTAGAACGCATCACTTACAAGCGTCCCTTTGATTACATCGAAATTCCTGATGCTCACTACGTTGTTCTTGCCACATATGTAACCACCGAAGATGGAACAGGTTTAGTTCATCAATCCCCTGCTTTTGGTGCTGATGACTTGGCGGTTTGCCGCAGTTATGGCCTGCCCGTTGTAAATCCCATTGCACCAGATGGTCACTTCTTGGCTGATGTACCTGTTGTTGGTGGAGTTTTCTTCAAAGACGCAGACAAAGCTTTAGTAAAAGAGCTCAAGGCAAGTGGTGCTTTGTACAAGCATCAACAGTACGAGCACACCTACCCACACTGCTGGCGCTGTCACACAGCATTGATGTATTACGCACAACCATCGTGGTACATCCGCACCACATCAATTAAGGATGCGTTGCTTCGGGAAAATGCAGCAACTGATTGGCACCCAGAGACAATTAAAGAAGGTCGCTATGGCGATTGGCTCAACAACAATATTGACTGGGCGCTTTCTCGTAATCGTTACTGGGGTACTCCCTTGCCGATCTGGCGTTGCGAAAACAAGCACGAAATCTGTGTTGATTCCCTCAAAGAACTTGGAGCTTTGGCTGGACAAGAGCTTTCGAATTTAGATCCACACCGACCATTTGTTGATGACATCACCTTTGCTTGCGCCGAGTGTTCACAAACAATGACACGAGTTCCTGAAGTTATTGACTGCTGGTATGACTCTGGTGCCATGCCTTTTGCGCAGTGGGGATATCCGCACAAGGAAGGTTCGGTCGAAAAATTCAAGGCTTCCTACCCTGCCGACTTTATTTGTGAAGCGATTGATCAAACTCGTGGCTGGTTCTATACCTTGATGACCATCGGCACCTTGGTCTTTGATAAATCCTCGTATAAGACGGTGCTGTGTCTTGGCCATATCTTGGATAAAGATGGACGCAAGATGAGTAAGCATCTTGGAAATGTTCTAGAACCTATGGCGCTGATGGATCAACATGGCGCAGATGCTGTTCGTTGGTACATGTTGGCGGCAGGTTCACCATGGGCTGCTCGTCGTGTTGGCCATGACAGCATCAATGAGGTTGTGCGCAAGACTTTATTAACCTACTGGAACACGGTTTCTTTTCACGCTCTGTATGCAAACGCCTCAAACTTTGAGATCACGCAAACTCCAGCGCTATCTGAGCGTCCGCTTATGGATCGTTGGATCATCTCCGAGCTGAACCTTTTGGTGAAAGAAGTTGATGCAGCACTTGAAGATTTTGATTCGCAAATTGCAGGTCGGGCACTTGCTCGTTTCATCGATGATTTATCTAATTGGTACGTACGACGATCTCGCCGGCGTTTCTGGGATGGTGATGTGGCCGCGCTCGGAACTTTGCACGAGTGCTTAGTAACGCTGACACAGTTATTGGCTCCCCTGGTTCCATTTATTACCGAACAAGTTTGGCAAGAGCTAGTAATCCCGGCAGATTCAAAGCAGCCTGCATCGGTTCACCTTTCAAATTGGCCTGCGGTCAATGCTGGTGCGATCGATACAGAGTTAGCAGCACAGGTTGCATTGACTAGACGCATCGTTGAACTGGGCCGTGCTACCCGCGCCGAATCTGGCATCAAAATTCGCCAGCCTTTAGGTCGCGCACTTATTGCAGCTAGCGGTTGGGCAACTTTGCCTGAAGCAATGCGTGAGCAAATCGCAGATGAACTAAACGTTCAAACCTTGCAGGACATTGCAACCGCCGATGGCGACCTGGTCGATATCAGCGTAAAGGCGAACTTCAAATCACTGGGCGCAAAATTTGGTGGTGCGGTTCAGGAAATTGCTAAAGCAATCGCGGCCACGGATGCAACTGTGCTGGTAAAAACTTTACGTTCGGCCGGAACAACAACAGTTGGTACTTGGCAGATTGCACTAGATGACCTAGTCGTGACCGAGGTTCCAAAGAGCGGATGGAGCGTTTCTTCACATGATGGCGAAAGCGTTGCGCTTGATCTTGAACTAACCCCAGCGCTAATAGCTGCCGGAAATGTGCGTGAAGTAATCAGATTTATCCAAGAGCGTCGCAAGAGCGATGGTCTAGATATTTCAGATCGCATCAATGTGAAATGGAATGCAACCGATGAAATGGCAGCTGCTATTGAATCTGACCTTGGACACATCTCTGATGAAGTTCTAGCGCTTTCCATGACACGAGATGCCGGACTGGCAATTACTGATTCTGAGATTGGTGTTGAAGTAGTACTGGTAAAAGCGTAATTAAATACTGCGTACTAGGTTCATCAATAATTGTGTTCCAAAGAAGAGCACAATAAAACTCATATCTAGGCTGATTGCACCTAAGCGAAGTGGTGGCACAAAGCGACCAACAAACTTCATAGGTGGATCAGTAATTGTGTAGATCGCTTCTACAAAGTAGAGCAAGATGCCTTTTGGTCGCCATGTTCTGGAAAACATTTGAACATAATCAAAGATTAAGCGCCCTAAAAGCGCCAATAGGAAGATTTGAAGAACACTGGCTAGCAGTGAGCCTACGTTCAACATGTTCAGCTCTGGTTGAAGAAACTTGCTTGAGCCGCTGCTGACTTATCCTCAGAGCTGACTGAAACATTTGCAGGTGAGAGAAGGAATACCTTCTTTGTCACGCGCTCGATAGTTCCGTGCAAACCAAAAGCAAGACCACTTGCAAAATCAACTAAACGCTTGTGCTCTGATTCATCCATTTCAGTGAGGTTGATGATCACTGGATTTCCTTGACGGAAATGCTCACCGATCGTACGAGCCTCGTTGTAATAACGTGGATGCAAAGTAATGATGCGATCCATTGTTGGAAGATCAAGCTGTGGTGCTACCTCTACAACTGATGGCTGACGCACCGCGCCAACTGGACGAGGTTCGCGAGTCTTAACGCGGACATCACCTGTTGGGGCGATTGCTGGAGTATTTGTAGTTGCTGTTTGTGGAGTATCGAATTCAGGATCATCCATCAAACCAAGGTAATTAGCGACACGGCGCATTGCATTAGACATGGTTAAAGGTTACTCGTGGGGTGAGCGAGAACCGAGGATTGATGAGCCTACGCGCACATGTGTCGCACCATGTGAAATTGCCACTTCGTAGTCGCCACTCATGCCAGCAGACAATGAATCTGCCTTTGGAAACCTGGACAAAAATTCAGTACGGATCACTGATAATTGAGAAAAAGCCGCTTCGGGCACCATCTCCACCGGAGGAACAGTCATCAGTCCTGCCAAAGTGTGGGTCTTTGAATCCGACACTAATTCGGCCAATCGATAGAGCTGATCTACTCCTGCCCCGCCTCGATTATGGGCACCATCTAATGAGACTTGCAGAAAAATACTCAAGGGATGCGGAGCTACCTTTTCAATGATTTCAAAGTGGCGTGGATCATCCAGTGAATGAATCACAGAAGCCCAGGATGTAATCGACTTTAATTTATTACTTTGGATCTGACCCTGAAAGTGCCAGTTGCCTTGAACTATCTGCGATTTGTCGGATCCTTCGGAATCTCGGTTTTCGCCAAAATCTGATACCCCAAGTTCTTTAAGTATCTGCACATCACTGACCGGAAAAGTTTTGGTAACCGCGATCAAGGTAACAGGGTGGGAAGCAACGGCAGCAATCTTTGCGCGAACATCAGCAAGGTTCTGAGAGATTTCTTCTAATCGATTCATAGTGAAACTACCCCAGCAAATCGTCCGGTTGGATTTTGGCGACGGTGAGAAAAGTACAGGTCGTCTTCAAAGGTGCAGATCGTGGAAGCTTCATAGGAAACTCCAGCCGCGACTAATTCTGCAATCAGGGCTTTGGAAAGATCGAGTCCTGGCGTCCCTTTTCGCGTCGTTGCAAAAGCCCGTGGGTGTTCGGCAATCACATCTTGTTGCATCTGGAAAGGGACTTCATAGCAACTGCCACAAATCGATGGACCTAATATCGCATGCAGCTCTATTGCTCCCAGTGATCGCATTTGTTGCACAGCTTTTAGCGCGATGCGATTTACTAACCCTGCACGGCCAACATGGATTGCTCCAACTACTTCTTTCGAAACAAGTAGCAAAGGAATACAGTCGGCAACCATTACTGCCACAGCAAGATTTGGTGTGGTGGTAATCAAGCCATCGCAGGTTGGAATTTCATCACTGATCGAATCAATAACTTGTATTTCATCACCGTGGACTTGATTCATGAACTGCGCGGCGCCAATAATTTTGCGATTGACGTCAACAACCGCTGGATCATCCCCGACATGAAAAGCCAAGTTCAATGATTCATACACGCCAAGGCTTTCGCCTCCGCGTCGATCAGTAAATAAGTGAGGCAATGCCTTACTTCATGAAGTCAGGAACGTCGATCTCATCCTCTGCAACTAACTCTTCAAAGGTCACGCGACGCTTTGGAGTTTCATTGCCTAAATCAAGGGCTACTGAGATCGGATCATTTGATGCGATTGGATCTGCAACGCCACCGAGTGTTGCTGCATCAATTACTGGTGTGGATACCTTCTTCGGTGCTCCACCTTCAAAACCTGCAGCTACAACGGTAATGCGGACCTCATCGCCCAGTGCATCATCAATTGTTGTTCCAAAGATGAACTTGGCATTTGGATGAACCGCAGACTGAACAAGCTCGCACGCCTCATTAACTTCAAAGAGTCCTAGATCTGATCCACCAGAGACTGACAGAAGCACACCCATCGCTCCATCAATTGATGCTTCAAGTAGTGGACTTGAAATTGCAAGTTCGGCTGCGCGTAGTGCGCGGTTTTCGCCGCGAGCAGAACCAATACCCATCAACGCTGAGCCCGCACCTGACATGACAGCCTTAACATCTGCAAAGTCCAAGTTAATCAAACCAGGCTGCGTAATGATTTCGGTAATTCCCTGAACACCTGAAAGCAGAACTTGGTCTGCGCTCTTGAAAGCATCTGCCAAAGTAATTGTGCGATCAGAGATTGCAAGTAAACGGTCATTAGGAATAACAATTAATGTGTCAACTTCTGCGCGCAACGCTTCGATACCAAGATCAGCTTGTGCTGAACGAAGTTTTGCTTCAAAAGAAAACGGACGAGTTACTACTCCGATTGTTAATGCACCAATATCTTTAGCAATCTTTGCAACAACAGGTGCCGCGCCAGTTCCAGTTCCGCCACCTTCGCCTGCAGTTACAAAAACCATATCTGCGCCACGAAGAATTTCTTCAATGTCATCTGCGTGATCAAGTGCTGCTTCACGTCCTTTGTCAGGATCCATTCCCGCACCAAGACCACGAGTTGTCTTTCGACCAATATCTAATTTCACATCTGCATCACTCATTAACAAATGTTGTGCATCTGTATTGATTGCAATGAACTCGACGCCTTTAAGACCAACATCGATCATTCGATTAATAGCGTTAACTCCACCGCCACCAATGCCGACAACTTTGATGACCGCTAAATAATTCTGTGGTGAAGCCACGTTATTCCTCCTTATGAACCATAAACCTCAACTTGAGGCTTACTATTCACTACTTTTCGATAAGGCGAACTTAAAGTGCATGAGGGTGATTATCAAACACCGACATGAATTTATTAACGTGTCGCAAAATTAGGTTTTTAAAAATTACTTAACGATTGGCGCGTTAGGTGCTGACACATCGACCCGCTTTATTTCTGCGTTTTCAGGAAGAGCAATCAAAGCCTTATAAACCTTTAGTTTTAACTCATTTTCTGAGTTGCTGCCCCAACGAATTTCTATATCTCTGCCATTGTTTTGAGTTATCAAAACCAAAGCGCCAGAGCCACGAACCTTCACAACTGTCAATGATGACTTGAGCTCTTCAGGTAACTGCATCAAGAAGCTAACCGCTTTTTTAGCATCGACAAGGCTGGCCGCTTGGATCTGGATCAAGCCTTCTGGTCTATTGCCTTGCGGAACAAAGCTCGCAGCGGTTGAGTCAATTACCTTGTTTTCAAAAGTAGCGATAGGTGTGCGCGATACAAGTTCGACTACAACTTTTCCATTGATCCAATTTCTTGAAACATCTGCTGACTTAACCCAATCAAGTTTTTCTAGCTTGGTTGCGATTGCACGTGGTTCAACTCGTGCCAACTTCTGACCCTTAGTTATCCCGGTATTTAGTGGACGGATGCTTCCAATTACTTCAACTGAAGAAACTGTAAAGAAAGTTGAATACCCCAACACGTAAGCTGAACCAGCTAGCAACGCCACAACTAGCCCAGCAATCAAAGAGCGCTTCATTTACGCAAAACGCCTAGCTAAACCTTCAACAATAATCGGGGCTAGGGAGCTGACATCACCAGCACCCAAAGTCATAATGACATCGCCAGGTTGTGCATCAGCGATTACTGAATCAGTTACTTCGACAAAGTTAGGTATGTACTCGCCTTTACTCATTTTGGAGGTAATGATTTTTGAATTAACTCCCTCAATAGGCTTTTCACTTGCGGCATAAACTTCAAGCAGGATCGCGCGGTCTGCAACATCTAGTTCCTTCGCAAATTGTTCGGCGAAAGCTTTAGTTCGGGAATAGCGATGAGGTTGGAAAATCACAATCAATCGGCCTGCATCTGCAAAACGACGTGCTGCATCCAGGGTGACATGGATTTCCGTTGGATGATGCCCATAATCATCGATGACTCGGATGCCATGAACTGTTCCCTTTACTTCAAATCTGCGACCAGTCCCCCGAAAGTTTCCCAATCCAGTAAGTAATTCTGCGGGTGGAAATCCAAGTTTCAAGCCAGTTGCAAGAACACCTGCGGCATTTAACAAATTGTGGTGGCCAGGCACTTGAAGTTCGATATGACCAACGCTCTTGCCTTTCCAAATTGCCCGGGCCCGAGATCCCATTGTTAGCAGCTCGATCTGATCAATGTGTAAATCAGCGGTTTCATTGACACCGTAAGAAATCAATTCGATCGAACCAGTGCTTTGTGCAAGGGCAACCGCACCAGCATCATCTGCGCAGTATGTAAGGAATCCCCCTGTTTGAATGGTTGCGGCAAAGTCTCTGAAAGCTTGCGCAACAGATTCTGCGGTTTCAAAGAAATCAACATGATCATGTTCAATATTTGTAACTATCGCACCAAAGGGGTGGTATTCGATGAATGAACCATCGGATTCATCTGCTTCTGCCACAAAAATTTCACCAGTCCCCCGGTGTGCGTTAGACCCCGATGCGGTGATAGTTCCACCGATAGCAAAGGATGGATCCGCGCCACACGCTTGCAATGCAACAGCAAGCATCGATGAGGTTGTCGTCTTGCCATGTGTTCCTGCGACAGCAACGCTTTTTGATTCTGACATCAATACCGACAAAGCTGCAGCACGAGTCAAAATAGGAAGCTTTAACTCGAGGGCACGTAAACGTTCTGAATTTGTCTCGGCAATTGCATTCGAATACACAACCAGATCAGCGCCATCGACATTTTCTGCCAGGTGGGATGTTGAAACCTTGGCACCTAGCGCCGACAGCGCGGTAACAACCGATGAATCTTTAGCATCAGAGCCACTGACCGAGATTCCGTGAGACAAAGCAATTCGTGCAAGACCGCTCATACCCGCTCCACCGATTCCGATGAAATGGACTCGCTTGCCAATAAGTGATGCTAATTGTGGATTCATGATTTAAACGCAAATTCAGTAAGCGCCACAATCTTTTGCGCAGCGTCCAGATCTTGATCATCACCATCAATTGGGGCTTGGGAAGCAGACTTTAATAATCTATCAATGTGTGTAGCGATAAATTCAGAAGTAAGTTCCTTTTGATCGATGACCTCGGCTCGACCATCAGCTACTAGAGATGCAGCATTAACGAACTGTTCCCCATTTCCGATCGGCAGCGGCACGAAAAGAGCGTATCGACCTAAAGCTCTAAACTCACTACATGTCACCGCCCCGCTTCTGGCGATAATCAAATCAGCTGCCAAATAAGCATCTGCCATCGCATCTACATATGCAACTGGCTTGTATCCGCCAACTAAAGCTGGCAAAGCATTGAGCTTTCCAACTGAGTGAAGAACTGAAATACCTTTTTGGTTGAAAGTCGAAACGCTTTTTTGCACAACACCATTGATGGCAACCGATCCTTGTGAACCTCCCATGATGAAAACAAGTGGGACGTCAGCAGGAAAACCCAAACGCACCTTTGCTTCCGTTCGAGCTTTGCCCCAATTAGCAGCTGAAGTCACAGCTGCATTGGCAACATCAGATCTAAGAGGCAAGCCCGCCAAGAGCGCATCTGAAAACTTTCCTTGGTCTACTGGGTGAGCCACGGCTAAGTGAGAAGTAAACAAAGCCCCTAATCGATTAGCCCAGCCAGGCTTTGCATTAGCTTCATGAATAACAATGGGTGTACGTGAAATTGCTGCGGCCAGATATGCAGGCGCGCTCACATAACCGCCAAAACCAACCAGAACATCAGCGTTTTTTACTACCTTGATTGCTGAAACTACTGAAGAAAACAAGTCAAATGGAATTCGGAGCCACGATATTGATGGAGTTCTGGAAATTGCAACTTTAGGAATAAGCCGAAGCTCAAACCCTGCTGCCGGAACTAACGAGTTTTCCAGCCCACTTTTTGTTCCCAAGAAAATGCAATTATCTGACGGGTTGGTTTTCAACCATTGGCGAGCAACAGCAAGTGCTGGCTCAATGTGTCCTGCGGTACCTCCACCTGCAAGAGCTACCGTAGCCATTTAATTCCCGTCTCTTGTAATGCTTTATAGATTACTGGGTCTCTACGCGCAGCGCCTAGAACGAACCCGATACCCATATATGTCGCAATCAGCGCAGAGCCACCATAAGAAACAAGTGGCAGAGTTACACCGACTACGGGCAAGACGCTTATTGCAGAACCGATGTTAAGCACAATTTGAATTGCAAACCAGCAACCTAAACCTGCAGAAACATAACGCACCATTGGATCACTTGCACGTAATGCTAATTTAAAGATCGAGAACAAAAGTAAAGCTAACAGCGCCAAGGTAGCGAGAGTTCCAAATAAACCTAGCTCTTCACCAATGACAGAGAAAATGAAGTCAGTATGCGCTTGTGAAAGGTTGCCCCATTTTTGTCGGCTTGCGCCAAGGCCCACGCCGAATAGGCCTCCGCTAGCTAAACCAAGCAAACTGTGTGCCGGCTGCCAACCTGAAAACTTGTACTGATCTTCAGCAAATGGATTAAGGAAAGCTGCAAAACGTTCTGCGCGGTTTGGAACAGTCAAAATAAACACTGCAATGACCGCTAAACCTCCGGCTAATCCAAATCCAAAGATTCCTAAGCGCAAACCTGAAACCCACAGTAATCCCGCCAGGATAAAAGCAAATACTGAAGCAGTACCTAAGTCGCGACCGGCCATTACCAAAATCATGCACAGCAAAAATGCTGGTCCAATCAATACAAGCACATTGCTATGAATCGCTCCGGCACGTTCACGAAGTGCCAGCATATGTCCGGCCCACAAAATCATTAAGAACTTTGCGACTTCACTGGGTTGAACATCGACAAACCCAAGGCTAATCCAGTTGTTATTGCCGTTAACGCTCTTACCAATAAGTTGAACAAGTGCCAACAGAATCAATGAAATCAATACACCAAACCGCGCGATAGTTTTCCATTGACGAAGTGATAGTCGAGAAAGAACCCACGCCATCGGTAAAGAGATAAGCAGGAAAATTAACTGGCGGATAACGACTCCGTACGTTGTACCGCGAGAGCCCAGTGAATAAATCGATGAAGCAGAGAAAACCATAATGAGCCCCAAAAGGCTAAGGGCCAAGGTGCTGCCTAGCAGCATGTAATACAGGTTTACCGGCTTTGTAAAAATCGTTTCCTCACGCTTCATGCGTAATCACCTTTCGAACCGCGGCTGCAAATCTATCTCCGCGATCTGCATAAGAGATGAATTGATCCATAGATGCACACGCTGGGGCTAACAAAACCGCATCCCCTGACTCTGCATGCTTTGATGCTGCTGTAACTATCGATTCCATTAATGAATTGGAGTCTCCCCCACGCGTGTAGTCGCTAGGGGCATCAATAAGAATTCTTGGAATTGCTGGCGCATACTTGATCAAAGCCGTTTCTATCAATCCACGATCTTCACCTACAAGAATTGCCGCTTTAATTCTTGGTGCACATCTTTCAATAAGCGAATCCATATCCGCACCCTTTGCTAATCCGCCAGCAATCCACACCACTGAAAGATGCGACATTAGTGAGGCTGCAGTTGCGTGCGGATTAGTTGCCTTCGAATCATCAACCCAGGTAATTCCATCTGCCACGTGAATTACTTCGATGCGGTGTCGACCTGGGCGAAAAGCTTGTAGCGCTTTTTGAATATCCTCGTGTGAAATATTGATCGCACGGGCTAAGCCTGCTGCTGCAAGCGCGTTGGAAACATTATGCGGAACCGTTGGAACTATGTCAGCTAACTCGCAAATCATTGATGCTTGCTGTGGATCGACAACAAAAGCGCGATCAACAAGCAGTTCCTCGACGACTCCTATTTCACCAGGAGCCGGGGTATCTATAGAAAAGAAAACTTTGCGTCCACTAAAGCGGTTTGCTCGTGTGACTACTGCGCCATCATCGGCGTTTAGAATCGCAATTTCTGCCCTGTCTAAAATCGAAAACTTTGCATCGGCGTAGGCTTCAAAGCTTCCGTGCCAATCTAGGTGGTCATCGGCAATGTTAAGAATTGCCGCGGCTTTAAATTGTGCCTGCTTGGCCCAATGCAGCTGAAAACTTGAAAGTTCTAACACTAAAACTTCGTAGGCATCATCTCGATCAATTGCATCAATAACGGTGTCCCCTACATTGCCACAAGCCGTTGCTTTAACTCCCGCTACCTTCAAAATCGCTGCAGTCATTTCAACTGTAGTTGTCTTGCCATTTGTCCCAGTTACTGCGATCCACTTTTGGTGTGGCGCACGTAAAGAACGAAGGTTCCACGCGATATCGATCTCATTGAAAAGTTCTAGAGAGCTACTAAGAATCTTTGCCACCAAGGGATGATCTTGTCGCCATCCTGGTGAAATCACTGCGGCATCGAAGTTTTCTAAAACAACTTGGTCTGGTTTAAGCGCTCCGGCTGCATTGTCATCTGTCAGCGTTACCTTTGCCCCTTGCGCGGTCAGATAACGAGCAACAGAATTTCCTGTAACTCCGGCACCTAAAACCAGAATATTTCTATTGGCAAAGTCGGTAGACATGAATTATTTGACAACCCATTGCGCGTAGAAAAGTCCAAGACCAATTGCTACGCACAATCCAGCGATGATCCAGAAACGAATAACAATAGTAATTTGAGCCCAACCAATTAATTCGAAGTGGTGATGCAATGGGGCCATTTTGAAGACGCGCTTGCCACCACTTAATTTGAAATACCCAGTTTGAATCAAGACAGACATTGTGATGATTACAAAGAGTCCACCGAGCGGAATAAGTAGCAATTCCACGCGTAAAGTTGCCGCTAAACCTGCGATTGCCCCACCTAGTGCAAGAGAACCTGTGTCTCCCATAAAAATCTTGGCCGGCGGAGTGTTCCACCACAAAAATCCTGTGCAACCTCCAGCAAATGCTGCAGCTAGGACAGCTAGGTCAAGTGGATCACGAACTGCATAACATCCTGCGGTTGCATTGAGTGCACAACTTTGACCGAACTCCCATACCCCAATCAAGACAAAAGCCAAGAAAGTCATGATTGATGCACCAGTTGCTAAGCCATCCAGGCCATCTGTCAGATTAACTCCGTTACTTGCCGCCATCACCATCACAATAATGAAAATGATGACCAGAGCTGGACCTAAGTAAATTGTTGTTTCGCGGACACCAGAAAGGTATTCAGAAATCGGAGTCAGCGAATCTTGATCAGCAAATTGCAGTCCTAGGTAGCCAAATACACCCGCAGCAATCGCCTGTCCCAGAAGTTTGTAGCGGCCAGGCAATCCACGTGAATTCTGGCGCGTGACTTTTAGCCAATCATCAAGGAAACCTATAAACCCTAAAGCAACTACCAAGCCAATAACTAATAGGGCCGAAACAGTGACCGCATTTCCGGTTACAAGGTGTGCGAATAAGTACCCAAGAATTGCCGCAAGAATGAAAATGATTCCACCCATGGTGGGAGTTCCGTGCTTAATATGATGACTGCTTGGGCCATCTTCACGAATAATTTGTCCGTAACCTTTGCGAGCAAGTGCGCCAATCAGAACGCGTGTTCCGAAGATAGAAAAGATGAGTGCGAAAGCACCAGCGATCAGGATCTGTCTCAACTTTCAACTCCGCTCTTGTCTAACCACAAGCTCTCTAACTTTTGAGCTAGCACTTCAAAACCTTCTGAACGTGAAGCTTTTACCAAAACAACATCTCCTGCAGAGAAATGATCTGTCATAGATAGGCACTCATCAATACTGGCGTAGTGATGTACAAGCGTCCCGCCCAGTGAATCTCCATACTCTGGAGCTGCAATTGCCACGAGATGATCGATTCCGAGCTCCTGTGCAAGGGTGCCAATCCCAGCGTGATGTGCCGGGCTTGACTCGCCGAGTTCATGCATTTTTCCCAAGAAAGCCCATGATTGACCGCCTCGTTCCTGCGCAAACAGAACTAGGGATCGCAAGGCAGCCGACATCGATTCAGGGTTAGCGTTGTAAGCATCATTGATCAACAACAGACCAAAGAGATCATGAATTTCCATCCGCCACTTACTGGAGTTCTCGGCAGTTGATAAAGAGCTAGCGATTAATTCGATGGGAAGTTCAAGTGCTGTACCAACTGCAGCAACAGCCAAAGCGTTTGCAATGTGATGTTCGCCCACTAATCTCATTCCGACCGCATCTCGACCTGCAGGGGTAACTAAATCAAAGTGTGGTCGGCCTTCGCGGATTTCGACTTCAGTTGCGCGAATTTCACAACCTGCACCAAATTTGATTATTCGACCAGAATGTAGCGAGGCCATAGCTGGAGTATAGGAATCATAATTTCCAAGAATTGCGATGCCGTCATCATTTAATCCCTGAATAAGTTCGGATTTAGTCTGGGCGATTGCTTCTACGCTACCGAATTCGCCAAGATGTGCCGTTCCAACAGTTAGAACAACACCTATGTTTGGTTGAGCGATACTGCATAAACGAGCGATGTCTCCCGTGTGACGAGCGCCCATTTCTAAAATGCAGAATCTAGTTTTTTCATCACATTCAAGCAAAGTGATGGGTAATCCAAGGTCGTTATTAAAAGAACCAGCTGGTGAAATCGTTGGACCAGCCGCCGACAACATGTGCGACATTAAATCTTTAGTGCTTGTCTTTCCTTGAGAACCGGTAATTCCAATAACAGTTAAGTTGGTCAAACGTTTGCGAACAAAGGTAGCCAATATCGACAAGGCTTCGATGACATCGTCAACAACGATGCAAGGACCATCAATTCGCTTAGTAGTCAGTGAGAACATGGCTCCAGCTCGATAAGCATCGGCTGCAAAATCATGTCCATCTACGACTTCACCTTGCAAAGCTAGGAAAATACATCCCGGAACCGCTTTGCGTGAATCAAATACTGGTGCTTTAGAAACAAGTAAGTCTTTGTCGCAGTGCATTTCTCCGCCGACCAAAAGGCCGATCTCACCTGCGGTTAAAGTAATCATTTCTTATCTTCAATCGCCTTGGCCAGTTCGATGCGATCATCAAATGGGTGCACAACGCCGCTTATTTCTTGACCCTTTTCATGGCCTTTACCTAAGACGATAACCAGGTCGCCATCTTTAGCTTCGTTAACTGCCGCTCTAATTGCCGCAGAGCGATCTTCAATCACTGCACTTGGCGCTTCAATATCTAAGCCAAGCGTCATTTGCACTAAAATCGCATCAGCTTTTTCGGATCGTGGATTGTCGCTAGTAAAGATCGCTACATCTGCGCCTTCATGTAGCGCCTTACCCATAAGTGCTCTCTTTGAAGCATCACGGTCTCCACCACACCCAAGCACCGCAATGACCCGCCCGCCACTAATTTCATGGGCAGTCTCTAGAACGCGAGTAACTGCGTCTGGAGAATGCGCATAATCAACTAGTGCTGTGAAGTTTTGTCCAAGACGTACTGTCTCAAGACGTCCTGCAGCTCCGGTTAACTGCGGCAAGATCGCTGCAATATCAATTGGGTCAATTCCACTTTCAGTAGCAATCGCAACTGCCATCAAGAGATTGTCAAAGTTATAACCGCCATGAAGATGAACTTTTCCTTCAATCAGGATTCCCCCGCCGCCTCTGATGGCAACATGGGCACCGACATAGTCCTTGGTGATAGATGCATAATGCCAAGTCGCACTCTGGTCATGGCGAGAAACGGTCATCACCGGAAGCTCAGTTATCTCCTTAAGTTTGAGGCCATAGGCATCATCAATATTGATGACAGCCAAGTCTGCAAACTCGAAAGTAAATAACTTAGCTTTTGTTTCAAAATAGGCTTCCATTGTTTTGTGAAAATCTAAGTGATCTTGTGAAAGGTTTGTGAATGCAACAACTGCAAAATGGCTTCCACGAATTCTTTCAAGAGCTATCGCATGACTAGAAACTTCCATCACTAAGTTGCGCATATGGCGCTCACGCATCATTGCCGATAGAGCCTGTAATTCGCTACTTTCGGGGGTTGTTCGCTTACTTGCAATTACTTCTTCACCGATGCGCGTTTCTACAGTTCCGATTAATCCGCTTTCCCGGCCAGCTAGCGACATTATCTGGTGAAGCAAAGTTGTAACGGTTGTCTTTCCGTTAGTTCCAGTGATTCCGACGCTATACAGGTCACGCATTGGCTCGCTATAGAACCAGGCGCTAATTACCCCTGCAGCTCGACGTGGATTGCTGCTGACGATGATTGGAACACCAGAGATCTTAGCTGCACCGGCTGCATCGGTTAGAACAGCTGTGGCACCACGGGCGATTGCATCCTGTGCAAACTCTGCTCCATGAGTCTTTTCACCTGGCAAAGCAATAAACAGATCGCCTTCTTGGACATTATTGCTTGAGAGAGTGATACCCGTAATAACCGTTGTTGCATCGCCCGTTAACTGCGCATTAGCAATCGCCGCGACGGATTCGAGCGTTCTTTTAAATTCTTCAATTGGCCTTGACACTTGCTGCCTTCTTATCTGCTAACAACTTTCTTTCGGCAAGAAGTGCTTTTTCAGTTAATGGAATTGCGTCTACGACAACACCAGTTGGAGCAATACCCTTTGACTGAAGAACAAATGACATGACTTTCTTAAAGACTGGGCCACCAAGGTATCCACCCCAGTGCATTCCCTTTGGATCTTGGATAGTTACAGAAATTACATATGCCGGTTTGTCAGCGGGTGCAAAGCCAATAAAGGATGCGGTGTAACCACGATAGCAACCACATGTGTCATCAATTCGTTGGGCAGTTCCTGTCTTACCAGCTACGCGATAACCAGGAATTGCTGCAGATGGCGCGGTTCCATTTTTAGAAACTACGCTCTCCATCATCAAACGCATCTGTGCCGCAGTTTCTGGGCTGATTACTCGAACATTCTCGCGCGTTGCAGATGGCGTGTAGTTTCCACTGGAATCACTGGTTCCAGCAATTACAGTTGGAGAAACTCGGATTCCATCATTTGCAATCGTTGCAAACACGCTTGTTGCTTGCATCGCAGTTACTGAATAACCCTGCCCGAAAGCCACTGTTGGAGCAGTAGTTCCCGACCAATCGGCAACCTTAGGAAGAATTCCACGTGATTCACCAGGCAGTCCTGAACCTGTCTTTGTGCCAATTCCAAACTTTGTTAGGTAGTCGTACAGCTTGTCATTAGACATCATTTCGCCGATTTTGATGGATCCGGTGTTACTTGATACCGCCAAAATGCCAGCAGTTGTTAGACGCTGCGTTGGATGTGGCTCATGATCTTTAAAGACCTTGGTAGAACGCTTTAACTTGTCTGGAATAGTTAAAACTGTTTCAGAGGTAATTTTCTTTTCTTCCATGGCTGCTGCAATCGTCATAACTTTTCCAGTCGAGCCTGGCTCGTAAACATCTAGGACTGAAGGGTTTCGCATTGCAATAAGTGAAACCTTAGTTGTGTCATTTGGATCAAAAGTTGGAGCAGTTGCGTGCGCCAAGATGTGCCCAGTCTTTGGATCCATAACAATCACGGTTCCACTTAGTGCACGGGTAGATTTAACAACATCAGCAATTGCCTTTGACGCAACCCATTGGATATCTCGATCTACGGTTAAGCGAACTGATGTACCTGATTGCGCAGGGGTGATTTCAGATTGTGAACCAGGAATTTCAGCCTTGTAACCATTGGCATAGGAATACTTGCCATCAATACCCTTAATTTTTGAGTTCATGCTGGATTCAAGTCCAGTAGCGCCAACACCATCGTGGTTTACAAAACCAATGAGAGATGCGATCAAACTTCCTGATGGATATTCGCGAACATAGCTGCGTTCTGGGAAGAAGCCAATGATTCGATCAGGGCTCATGGCTTTAAATTTCGAGTTGTACTGGTCTAGTGCTGCAGAAAGCTTGAGCCATGTTGCAGGCTTAGCATTTCGAGCAACCATGTTCCATTTGCGAGTTCCTGTTAAGGCTTCTTGGACCTCTTGGACCTTCATGTTGAGAATTGGAGCAACAAAGGCAGCGACCTTGGCTGGGTCTGTGATTTGGGTTTGATCTACGACGATGCTTGTAGCAGCAACACTTCGCGCAAAAGGCACACCATTGATATCGGTGATATCCCCGCGTGGTGCCTGCAGCGTTCTTACTTTTTCCATTTCATTGACGGCACGCTCGCGATAGTCCCCCGCTTGTAGAGCTTGAACTTGCACTAAGCGAAGCCCAAACATAAACATGACAACCGCAAGGATCAGAACCAAAACTCTGATTCTTTGGTGCGCTAATGAAAAATTACCCATTTTTAACCGGTACCTCAATAACTGGCTTATCCAGAGATAAGAAAGTTGGATTTTCTGAAGGCTTCATGCCTAATGCTGTTGCAGATTTTGCAAGAGCCTCTGGGGAAGAGAGCTTGTCAATCTGTCGTGCAATTGCTTCACGCTCATCGCTGACTAACTTGGCCTCCATCTTGAGGTTAGTTAATGTAAATGCATCTTGTGCTAACAGGGTATTGATCAGGAGAAGAAGCATTAGACCAATACCGCCAACAATTGATACAAAGATTGCAAAGAATTTACGATCAGCTTGCTTTCCATCGGAGACATTGGGAACAAGTTTGAGAGCAACTTGTGATGTCTTTTCGACGAAAATTTCTTTTGAGCGAGTAATCGCTGGAGCTAGTGCAGTCATAGCCATTACGCGGCCACCCTTTCGATAGCGCGAAGACGCACTGATTGAGAACGTGAGTTCTCTTCAAGCTCGGCATCGGTTGGCGTCTCGCTTCCACGAGTGATCATTGAAAACTTGGCAGCAAATTCTGGAAGATCAAATGGAAGATCGCGAGGGGTTCCAGATGTTGTTGAAGCAACGAAGAGCTGCTTAACGATGCGATCTTCGAGGGATTGGAAAGACATAACTACTAATCGAGCACCGACATTTAGAAGCTCTAACGCTGCAGGTAGTGCGCGGGTGATGGTGCCTAGCTCGTCATTAGTTTCGATACGAAGTGCCTGGAAAGTGCGCTTTGCAGGGTTTCCACCAGTACGACGAGTGGCAGCTGGAATCGCTTCCTTAACCAGTGTTGCAAGCTGAGCCGTTGAATTCATTGGTGCGATCGCGCGTTGCTTAACAATTGATTCAACGATTCGTGTAGCAAATTTTTCTTCACCATATGTGCGAAGAATGCGAACTAACTGCCCTGGCTCGTAGGTATTAACAATCTCCCCAGCAGTTAGCGATTGGGTGCGATCCATTCGCATATCTAGCGGTGCATCTTGCGAGTAAGAAAAACCACGTTCGACCTGGTCTAGTTGCATTGATGAAACGCCAAGGTCAAACAAAGCGCCATCAATTTTCTTGTAACCAAAGCCAGCAACAACATCGGCAATTCCATCAAAAGTTGAGTGTGCAGTCTTTAGACGATCTGCAAAGGGTGCAAGACGCTCTGTAGCTTTTGCAATCGCATCTAGGTCGCGATCGATGCCGATAACAGTTAAGTGTGGGAACTTCTGAAGCAACGCTTCTGTGTGGCCACCAAGACCCAAAGTTGCATCGACTACAACTGGATTACTTGAAGCTGCAATCGCTGGGGACAAGAGATCAACGCAACGATCGCGCATAACAGATATGTGTTCTGTTGTATTCGTCATCTCTCCCCCATTCCTGAAATTGATTGCTTTAAGTTGTGTACTTCTTTACTGCTGGCTTTCCTTGCGACTCTCATCTCTGGTCACTGCCGGCCGACGGATCTTTGTGTTGTAACGGCGCCGGGGAAGGGGCGTCGCTACGTTCGAAGGGTCGGCAGTGGCCACAAAT
>Ga0082207_1000666_pt1 | contig 18785 bp, 21 predicted proteins | sample LakMenEpi10Aug09_FD_71540 | JGI IMG/M metagenome (GOLD analysis project Ga0082207, IMG submission 71540)
CACCATTCCAAGCAGCGGGAACACCATGTTGTGTGTTTTCAGCAAGTCGCTCAGCCCTAAACCAAGAGTGAGCATTCCGATCACTTGAACAACAATGATGCGCACTCGTTCGGGAATCTTGTCCCCCATCGCGATGCCAACCGTGCCGCCAATCAGCACTGTGGCAGTATTGATCAATGTTCCAAGGCCAACCACACGTCCACGCTATATGACAGTGATCTTGGCGCTCTGTGCCGCAGCGTTTTACGGTGTGGCTGATTACTCAGGCAGTCGCGGGGCCCGTCTTGCGAACGCCGCTTCAATCACGTTCCTCGGTCAGGCAGTGGCTTTTGTATTCATCGGTTTCTTTCTGTTGTTTGCCCAAACGCCAGTTATGCCTGCCGAAAGCTGGATGTGGACAACGGGTGGTGGATTTGGTGGCGCCATTGCTCTGGTTGCGTTCTACCAAGCCATGTCAAAAGGCTCGATGACGGTCATCGCACCAATAACAGCAGTCATTGGCTTGTCTGTTCCCGTACTCGCCGGAGTACTGCAAGGCGAACGACCATCGTCGCTTGCCTGGCTTGGTATAGCAATTGCAGTTGTTGCTGTTGCTCTCGTTGGAGATGTTCTTGATCGCCACGATCTGCCAACTTCAATGAGTGCCATCTGGATGGCGGTGGCCGCCGGTTTTGGTTTCGGAATGATTTTTGTCTGCATGGGCAATGCCAGCCATGAGCACGGTCTGTGGCCATTGTTTGGCCAACGTCTGGTCAGCGTGCCCACAGTTGCACTGATTGCTTTGCTCCAAACGAAAAGAATCCACGTTCCAAAGAAAGCAATCGGATTCGCGATCCTTGCTGGTGTTCTCGATACGTCAGCCAACGGTTTGTATCTAGCGGCAACCAGCATGGGCTTGATGTCGCTTGTCTCTGTGATCGTGGCTTTGTATCCGGTTTCAACCGTTGCTCTTGCCATGAAGTTTGACCACGAGCGACTCCATCGTTCACAAGCTGTGGGAATCGTGATGGCTGCGGGCGCGTTGGTTCTCGTCAGTATCTGATCAACTCAACGCAGTGTGCAGAGTCGGGCTGGCGGGATTTGAACCCACGACCTCTTGTCCCCCAGACAAGCGCGCTAACCAAGCTGCGCTACAGCCCGTATCACGCCGAGCCTAACGGAACAGTTCGATTACACGCCAAGACAGATACAGAACCAGACCACCAACTAACAGCTTGAAGTGCCACGGAAGCGGGACATCTTCTCCGTCGTCTACGCCTGCGAGCTTTTTCAGATCAAGATTCTTCGCAGTGATGGTGCCGTGTGCATTAGCTACTTCAATCTCAGTTGAGCAGTTCGGACAACGACCGTCTTGCGATACCGCACTCGGCGCTAAATACTTTGAGCATGGTTCACACCACGGCATGATGCTGTACTTCAGTCCGATCGCTTGCGAACACGCAACTTGATAGGCGTTGATCCGAACTCAAACTTTTCACGGATAGATCGCTCGAGATAACGGAGGTAGTGCTGCGGTAATTCTCTGTTCACGAACAGTGTGAAGGTTGGAGGATCGTTTGCACCTTGCAGCGCATACAGCACTCGTGCTCCAGCGCCAGCAGGTTGCTTCTGCTGAGCCTCAGCAATGACACGGTTTACATCTTTTGTCGGAACACGCTTGTGGTAGTCGACAATGCACTCTTGCAAAATTGGGAGGAGGCGGTGAACGCCCTTGCCAGTAAGCGCTGAAAGCTTGAGCACTGGAGCATCGCCAATGAAATACAACTTCCGTGTCATTTCGGTATCAATGTGCTCGCGACCGTCGGCATCAAGGGTTTCCCACTTGTTCAACACCACGATGACGGGACAACCTGCAGCATCGATACGTTCTGCCAGGCGTTGATCTTGATTTGTGATTCCCTCTTGTGCATCGATTACGAGCAGTGCAACGTCGGACTCATCAACTGCACGAAGTGCGCGAACAAATGAGTAATACTCGGCAGATTCATCCACCTGACTCTTGCGGCGCATACCAGCAGTGTCTACAAAAACTATTGGACCGTCAGGCGTGTCCACCTGAGTGTCGATTGCGTCTCGCGTGGTTCCCGCCATGTCGTGCGTAATAGAGCGGTCTTCACCTACCAAGCGATTGAACAGCGTGCTCTTGCCAACGTTTGGACGGCCCACAATTGATACACGTGGAATTCCTGAAACTCCGCGTGGAAGTACTACTTCTTCTTCGGTATCTGGAGCATCAACAATCTCCAAAATCATGTCAAGCAAGTCGCCCGACTTGCGTCCATGAAGCGCAGACACAGGCACCGGATCTCCGAATCCAAGTTTGAGAAAGTCCCAGCGATCGGCTTCGCGCTTATCCGAATCGATCTTGTTGCTGACCACGATGACAGGGCAATTCAGGCGACGAAGCCACAAACCAATTTGCTCATCATCGTCGGTGACACCAATAGCAGTATCTACAACGAACAGCACCAAACTTGCCGTCTTTGCAGCTTCTTCTACTTGACGACTTACCTTGGCATCCAACTCGGAGCCGCCTGGCATCCATCCACCGGTATCGACCAAGTTGAACGTCTTGCCCGTCCACTCAACTTCGCGCTCGAAGCGATCGCGTGTTATTCCTGGTTGATCCTCAACAATTGCCACCTGTGAGCCCATGAATCGGTTGAACAGTGTGCTTTTGCCAACGTTGGGCCTTCCAACAATGACTACCGTCGGAAGAGCCGAAGGGGTTTCGTTTTCCAATTCGGTTGTCACCCGTTCATTCTACTGTTGTCATTGAAACAATGGTCTGAACTCCAAAGCATGAAAATCACTGCAGTATTGTGTTTCTTGATGCAAAATTTGCCTGAAACTGGACTCAGCGTTGATCGCGTCCTGCTCGCTGCCCCACGCGGCTTTTGCGCTGGTGTAGAAATGGCGATCAAGGCACTTGCTTGGATGGTGCGAACATTTCCTGCTCCCGTGTACTGCTATCACGAAATTGTGCACAATCGAGCCGTTGTCGATCGCTTCCTCAAATTGGGGGTCATTTTCGTAGATGATGTGTCCGAGGTTCCAATCGGCATGCCCATCATGCTCTCGGCTCATGGATCAGCTCCTCACGTAGTTGAGCTTGCTCGACAACGCGGAAGTTATGTTGTCGACTCAGTGTGCCCATTGGTCACGAAGGTGCACCATGAAGTCCGAGTGCGCGCGGGAAAAGGTTTCCGAATCGTGTACATCGGACATGAAGGCCACGAAGAAGCTGTTGGAACAATGGCTGTTGCGCCAGATTCAATCTCTCGCGTTGAGACAATGGAAGAAGTTGCTGCATTGCCAACATTCTCCGAACCAGTTGCGCTGCTCGCACAAACCACCTTGTCACATCGAGATTGGGCTGGCATCGCCGAAGCAGTGAAAGTGAAGTATCCATCGGTGTGGTCCCCTGGCAAAAGTGACTTGTGCTTCGCAACCACCAACCGTCAAAGCGCACTTCTGCAAATTGCAGCGCAATGCGACTCGGTGATTGTTATTGGTTCAGCAAATTCATCCAATACACGGGCGCTCGAAAAGCTTGCACGTGATGAGGGGTGCGAGTACGTGTATCGCATCAACAGTGTGGACGAGTTACCACGCGACCTGCATGGTGTAGTTGGAGTTACCGCTGGTGCATCGGCACCCGAAGATCTTGTTAACGAAGTACTTGCGTTCCTGAATCCAACACATGGTGTTGAGGAAATTCGAATCACTCGCGAAGAGGAGTATTTTCCACCACCGCGCAACATTCGCCAGTTGCAGGCAGGAATTGAAACAGCAGCGCTCACCATGATTGGTGCGCCAGTTTCGGCAGCAACCAGTGCTGATGATCGTTTGGTGAGTGCTAGCGACGTTCTTTCGTCACTTGACTAACTAGTTTCGCGGAACTTTGCTCCACGGCATCTCGCGGTCTACTCGCACATCTCCCGGCAGACCCAGAACTCGCTCTCCCAAGATATTGCGCATGACTTCTGAAGTACCACCTTCAATGCTGTTCGCGCGAGCACGCAGGAACGCCTTCGGTATGGAATCAAAGGTCATTGCCGAATCTGGACGCACCATTTCGTAACTGCCATACAACATGCCTTCGGCGCCGAGAAGCTCAATGCAGAATTCGTAGGTCTCTTTATTCAGATCTGCACTTGCCATTTTCCCGATTGAGCCTTCAGGTCCTGGAACACCAACTTTTCGGTTCTGCCCTGCCCGAATGTTGGTGAGACGAGCAACTTCCGAACGGATCCACAACTTCATCAGTTTGTCTTTTGTAGCGGCATCCCTCCGCTCGGCTGGAAGTTTTTCCCATAGCTTGACTGCTTCACGAATTGGCCCCGAACCCTTTTGCGGAATGGCACCACCGATGGCAACACGCTCGTTCATCAATGTTGTCAAACTCACGCGCCAACCATCACCCACGTTGCCCAAGGTTTCTGAAACTGGAATGCGAGTGTCGGTGAAGTAGACCTCGTTGAATTCTGCTTCGCCAGTCATTTGACGCAACGGACGTACTTCAACTCCAGGACCATGCATGTCGACAACAACGGCAGTGAGTCCCGCATGCTTAACCGCCTCGGCGTCAGTTCGAACCACTAAGAGACCCCACTTGGAAAGATGGGCAAGAGTCGTCCACACTTTCTGACCATTCACAATCCACTCTTCACCGTCTTTGACGCCTTTTGCAGACAGTCCTGCGAAGTCGGAGCCCGAGCCAGGTTCAGAGAACAACTGACACCAAATTTCTTCGCCCGTAAACAATGGTCGCAGGTATCGGCGCTTTTGATCCTCAGTGCCCCACTCAACGACCGTTGGACCGCACATGCCGTACCCAATTGGGTTTCGAGCATATGAATTTGGTCCACCTGCGCGAGCGATCTTTTCATTAACAATCTTTTGAAACTTTGGAGAGAGACCAAGTCCACCATGACCTACAGGAAAATGAATCCATGCCAAACCTAAATCAAATTGCGCACCAAGAAATGCGATCGCTGAAGTTTTCGAAGGCGGGTTTTGCGCAATGAGTTGATCGGTCAACTCTGCAACGTGAGTCTCTTCAGCACTCAATACATCTGTGGCCATGTTTTGCTTCTCCCCTTGAATGAACTACCAAAACGCTAATTCAGATTCTGCCCGGACAGTTAATTGGAGCCACGCATTAATTGAGCAAATTCAACAGTTTCGCTGGCTGCAATCTCGGGAATAACCGAACGCAAACGCATAACCCAGCGCAAATTACTGGAATCTGATCGCCTTCTGTAGATGGACTTCAAATTGCTCAACACCCGAATCACCATGAGACGCGAGCTTGATGGCTCCAAGAACTCGGCACTCCAATTGTCAATCTGGGTGAGATTCTCGTACAACATTTTGCACTGTTGTGCGGATAATGGTCGGGGTGAATGGAATGGATCAAAGAATTGATGTTCCGCCTGTGACGCAGTCCGACAGAGAAAATGTCCAGGCATTCCAATACCAACAATGTCTATGTCGACCCTGCGGCCAACTTCTATTGCCAGCGCACACAATGTGATCGGAATTCCAAGACGCCTGGTAATCACCTGATGCATCAATGAGTTACTTGGGTCGTCATACTCAAATGAGTTCCCAGTGAAACCAGATGGACCGAACAGCTCGGCGATCAAGTCAACTGCATTCGTGGCGCTCATGGTTGATGCCAGCTGATCGAGTTCAGCAATGACCATGTGCGGGTCCACGTCTTCATCAGCAAAATGGCAAATCAGAGCCAGTGCCTCGTCAAGGGGCACAACCGCTCCGCGGATTCTGAAGAGTTCAGTGAAACGCTCAAAATGCACGGCTGAACTGTAACCCTTAAAGGTGATCCCTACGACTTGGCCTCGCAACACGGACTACCGTTACAACCATGTTTCCAGGACATTATGCAACGCTCAATCCCAACAAACCTGCGGTCATCGATGCGGCAACGGGGTCAATCCTGACTTACAAGCAACTCGACGATTCGGCGAACAAGATCAGCAACCTCCTTCGCAGTCACGGATTGCAAGTTGGTGACCATATTGCACTCTGCATCGAGAATCATCCTCGCTACTTCGAGATTATCTGGGGTTGTCATTACGCGGGATTGATCTACACCGCATGCTCGAGCAGGCTCACATCAGACGAACTGTCGTACATCATTAATGACTGTGGAGCCAAGGCCTACATCACATCGAAGTACAAGGCAGATCAGGCAACAGAGGTACTCGGCACAACTCCTGATGTTGGATTGCGACTGATGATTGATGGAACTGTTTCGGGATACGACAGTTTTGAAGATGCACTGGCGCAGTGTTCGGTTACTCCCCTTGAAGAACGCATTGACGGCACCGACATGTTGTATTCCAGCGGAACGACTGGGCGACCAAAGGGCGTGCGCTTAGAGTTTGCTCGAAGCCCTCTCGGTACACCTAACGCTCTTACCGGTCTTGGGCAATTCTTGTTTTCATTCAACGAAGACGTTGTCTATCTCTCGCCAGCACCGTTGTATCACGCCGCCCCGCTTCGGTGGAACATGTCAGTTCATCGCACAGGAGGCACCTCGGTTGTCATGAACCATTTTGATGCCGAGGAGTTCCTGCACTGCATCGAGCGCTACAAAGTAACTCACACACAAACCGTTCCAACCATGTTCGTGCGAATGCTCAAACTCGCACCAGAAATTCGAGGCAAGTACGACGTCTCAACGCTGACCTGTGTGTTCCATGCAGCAGCACCATGCCCCGTTGAAGTGAAGCGTCAAATGATCACGTGGTTTGGTCCCGTTATTCACGAGTATTACGCCGGAAGCGAAGGCAACGGATTTGTGTATTGCAATACCGAACAATGGCTCGCACATCCCGGAACAGTTGGAGTTGCGCTGAACGCGACGATCCATATTCTAAACGATGACGGAACCGAACTACCCGTTGGCGAAACAGGAACGGTCTACTTCGAAAGCAATGCCAATTTCGAATATCACAATGATCCAGAAAAGACGAAAGCATCGCGTGACCCGCTGGGACGCGGATGGTCAACACTTGGCGACATCGGATATATCGATGATGACAAGTTCTTGTATCTCACCGACCGCAAGGCATACATGATCATTTCAGGCGGAGTAAACATTTATCCGCAAGAAGCGGAGAACGTATTAGTCAACCATCCAGATGTTGTGGATGTCGCCGTTTTTGGTGTTCCTAACGACGAATTTGGCGAGGAAGTGAAAGCGGTCGTGCAACCACTCGCCATGCCAACGACCGATGCTGAGCGCAGCGAACTCAGCAAGCGCCTCATCGCTTACTGCAAAGAGTCGCTTGCCGATTTCAAGTGTCCTCGCACGATCGATTTCCGCGAAGAACTTCCGCGTCACCCAACTGGAAAGTTGTACAAGCGTCTACTGAAAGACGAATACTGGGCAAAGTCTGGACGAAGCATTTAGCTTTTCGTTATGACACATCCATACGTGCAGTCCAGCAAGCCAATAGCGTTCGCCCACAGAGGTGGGGCAAGCGACGCCCCTGAGAACACCATGCCGGCGTTCCAGCGTGCAATGGACTTGGGATATCGCTACATCGAAACCGATGTGCACGCCACCAAAGATGGCGTGTTGCTCGCTTTCCATGACGATGATCTGTTGCGCACATGTGGTCAACCCGGTTTGATCAGCGAGATGACGTATGACGAAGTGAAGCACTTTCGCATCAATGGTCTTGAGCCGATCCCACTCATGCAAGAAATCTTTAATGCATGGCCACATGCAATGGTGAACATTGACTGCAAAGCCGACACTGCCCTGCTTCCATTAACCGCCGCTCTTCGCGGGCCTGGCATCCTTGATCGCGTGTGCGTTGGATCGTTCAGCGATAAACGACTTGCAACACTCCGTGAAGCGTTTGGTCCTGCTTTGTGCACATCTCTTGGACCACGTGAGGTGGCGAAGTTGCGGGTTCGTAGTTGGGTTGGACCAGCACGAAGTTTTCCTGGGGCATATGCAGCACAAGTGCCACACAAACAAGGCCCACTCACCATCACCGATAGAAAATTTGTGGACGAAGCTCATGATTCGGGTCTCAAGGTTCATGTATGGACAATTGACGACCCGGCCGAAATGCATCAGTTGTTTGACCTTGGTGTTGACGGCATCATGACAGATCGCCCGCAAGTCCTTAAAGACGTGATGATTGAACGTGGTATCTGGTGACATCAGTCTTTACCGCTGATGCAGTAGGCCTGACATACCCAGACGGCACTCATGCACTCACAAACACCAGCGTCAGCGTTGCTGCTGGGGAATTCGTCTCGATTGTTGGACCAAGCGGCTGTGGTAAGTCAACACTTCTCCGTTTAGCAAGCGGCCTTATTCCGCCTACTTCAGGAAACATCGCACGCACGGGAACCGTTCAGTTTGTATTTCAGGATTCAACGCTGTTGCCGTGGAGATCCGTGCGTCGAAATATCTCACTCAATCTTGAGCTTCAGAAGATTGAGAAAACCGAAATTGCTGATCGCACCAATAGTGCGCTCGCATTGGTGGGACTTCTCGATAGTGCAGAGAAGCTTCCACGACAACTGTCGGGTGGAATGAAGATGAGGACCTCACTTGCTCGTTCACTGGTGTGCGATCCCGGTATGTATCTTTTTGATGAACCGTTCGCCGCGCTCGACGAGTTTTCGCGCGAGCGTTTGAACGTTGAACTCCGAACCATGCTGAGCACGAGGAACGCAGCATCGTTGTTCGTCACGCACTCCATTGCTGAAGCCGTTTTCTTGTCTCATCGCGTTCTGGTGATGTCGCCTCGACCGGGAACCATTGTGCAGGAGTTTGCGATTCCATTTGGCCCCGACCGCCAACAAGACCTGCGCTACTCTCCCGAGTTTGCTCGGTTGTCAGGTGAAATTGCTCAGTCTCTACGTGAGATGATCTCATCGTGAAAACGAAACTCATCAATGCCATTGGGCCCATTGCCGTGTTTCTTGTATTCATTGCGCTGTGGTACATAGTTGCCTATTCACTGCATAACAACTTCTCCCCTGCATCGGGAAAGCCGATGATCATTCCACCTCCTCATCGACTTTTCGAAGACTTCAATGGTCCGATTCGGGATCGAATATTTACAGCGTTACTCATCAGCACGCGAACTGCATTCACCGGGCTCGCATTGTCTGCATTCCTTGGCATCATCATTGGCATTGCCATGTCACAGGCAAAATGGATCGAACGATCACTCTGGCCTCACCTCATCGCACTTCAGGTGACACCAATCATCGCAATCGTTCCACTCATGATTCGGCTGATTGGTGCAAATTTCACCGCACGCGTCACCGTCACCGTCATTATCTCGATCTTTCCCATTGTGTCGAATACCTTGTTCGGCATTCAGTCAGTGCACCCCTCATTGCATGACCTATTTCGCCTTCAAAACAGTTCACGCTGGGTGGTATTGCGCAAATTGCAGCTTCCAGCAGCATCACCCGCGATCTTTACTGGGCTGAGGGTTGCCGCTGGCCTGGCAGTGATTGGAGCCATTGTTGGTGACTTCTTCTTCACCAAGGGTGACCCTGGCCTAGGGCAATTAATCACATTTTTCTTCCTGAATAATTTGTCTGGACCAATGTTCATCACAGCATTGTTCGCGACCGGTTTAGGTCTTATGCTCTTTGTTTGCTTCGGCGTGTTGAACAGAATTGTCATCGGAAGATGGCACGAATCAGCAGCACGTTAAGCAATTACAAACTACAAACTGGAGACCCTATGAAATTGTCATCCGTCCTTCGCTCTGCGTGTGCACTTACCGCAGTAGCCCTCATTTCCGCTTCATGTGGAAGTTCTGGAGAGAGCGACTCTGCTCCAGCAACTCCGCAAACAGGAGCACTTGCTGGCATTTGCCCAGAGAAAGTTGTTGTTCAAACCGATTGGTTCCCTCAATCGGAACACGGTGGTGTATACGAATTGCTTGGTGCGGATGCGTCTTCATCCAAAGACACTGGCGCAACAGTTGGAACGCTCACAGTGCAAGGTGTTGATCAGGGCGTACAACTTGAAATTCGCGCTGGTGGACCGTTCCTTCAGACCCCAGTGGTAACCGCGATGTACTCAGACGATGCCATCACGCTCGGCTACGTCGGTACGGATGTCGCCATCACTCGCTTCGTAGACGCACCAACGATTGCTGTGTTTAACGCGCTGAACATCAACCCTCAGGTTGTGTTGTGGGACGGTGCAAAACACCCAACGGCACTGACACTCGCTGACGCTGCAAAAGAAGTGAAGTCGATTTATGTATACGGCGACCCTGCATGGACCCGATATTTCGTAGCTCAGGGCATTTTGTCCAAGGATCAAATTGACAGCAACTACAAGGGCAACTTGCTCCTCGCAACCGAAGATGCCGCGCATCAAGGTTTTGCTACATCAGAGCCGTACAAGTACGCGAACTTGGAAACTGGTGCCGTCAACGTTGCCTACACATTGATTCACGATCTAGGTTGGAACTCGTATCCACAAAACTTGGCTCTGCGAGCAGACAAGTTGGAAGAGTTACGTCCGTGCCTGGAATTGCTGGTACCGATGTTGCAACAGGCCCAATTGGACTACCTCGCTTCACCAGATCGCGCAAACGCAATCATCAAGGCTGCTGTTGTTGCTTATGACAGCTGGTGGACACAGTCCGATGGTGACTTGGCAAACGGCGTCGAACAGATGCTCAGTCTCAACATCATTGGCAACGGCGACACTCCAACGTTCGGTGATCTTGAAGAAACACGCGTGAACGACTTCATCGGAAAAGCAACACCGGTCTTGCGCGAACAAGGCTTGGAAATTGCCGATATCACAGCAAGCGACATCGTGAACAACGATTTCCTCAATCCTGACATCACCTTCGCAGGCTGATATCAGGCGTCTTTGACGCTCCATTTACGCTTGGCGACTGGATCTTTATCGCTCCATGGGAAATTGATCCATTCGTCGGTGTATTTCCATACGTAATCGCACTTCACGATTGATTGCGACTTTTCATACAGCACCGCCAAGCGTGTGTCTGCGAGTTGGCCTTTGCAGAACTCCAGCACATGCTTGAGCGTGTGCCCGGTATCGGCGACGTCATCGACGATGAGAACTTTTGAATCCTTCAGGTCAACCAAACTTGGAACCGGTGGAAGAATCATGGGAACTGCCAAACGCTCATTGACACCCGTATAGAACTCAACGTTCATGGTGTAGGTGTTCTTCACCGACAACGCATATCCGAGTGCGCCAGCTGAAAGCAATCCGCCACGCGCAATTGCCAAAATGATGTCTGGCTCGTATCCGCTTTCAGCAACCTTGATGGCGAGTTCTCGACTCGCCACTCCGAAGATGTCCCAAGTCATGATTTCACGGATCTCGCTCAAAATTGCTCCCTCACTACAGGCGATTACTTGCCGCCAATCTAGTTCATTGAGCCTGTTCGAACGGGCAGTGACGACACCCACTCAAACAGCAATAACCACGATCGGCCAAAAATTTTGAGGTCATCACGGTGAGACCAGATGCTGGATCGCGATAGCTGGGATTGCCCTCAGCGATAGCTGCATGATGCCGTGATTGAATTTCTGTGAAGCGCGGGTGTTTCGGACTCAGACGTATGACAAGCGCTACATCGATTCCGTCTGGGCGAAGCACGCTCATTGCAGGGCTCCCAGCATGGTCCAATACTCCGGCCAACTCTTTGTGACGACCATTGGATCATTGATGACTACCCCTGGTGTCACCAAACCGATCAATGCAAGTGACATGGCGAGTCGATGATCATGATGGGTGTTTACCATGCCGCCTTGAGGCTTCGATGGGTGCACCGTTAGCCCATCAGCCAGTTCATCTATCTGCACGCCGAGTTCGCGAAGTTCATGGGCAAGATCACCTATTCGATCGCTTTCCTTCTTGCGAATGAAACCAACCCCATTGATTGTGGTTGCAGTTTGTGCAAACGCAGCGACAACCGCAAGCGTTGGCACCAAGTCGGACATATCGCGCATATCGATCGTCACGCCCTGCAAAGGACGGTCTTGTGGTCGCGACAGAACCACATCGTCACCATCGACCTCAACTAGACAACCCATGCGAACCAAAACATCGACAAATTTGGCATCTCCCTGCATCGAAGAACGCCCGAGCCCCGACACCACCACTCGCCCACCAGCAATTGCTGCGGCAGCAAGTGGATAAGAAGCTGAAGATGCGTCCGGTTCGACTTCGTATTGGGCACCAACATAATCACCTGAGTCATAACGAAATATGTGTTCGCCACGCTCGATTGGAGTTACTCCAAATCTGTTCTGAACACCAATTGTCATCTCTAAATATGACTGCGACACCACTTCACCTTCGGTGACAATTGCAAGGCCGCGCGAAAGCTTTGGGGCAATGAGCATAAGCGCCGTTGTGAACTGGCTTGATGTTGTTGCAGCAATACGAATGCGTTCACTTTTCTGTTCACCACGTTTCACAGCAACCGGCAGAACGCCAGCTCCGTTTAGTGGAGAAACATCAATCCCGATATCGCTCAGCGCTTGATGCAGATCGTGCATTGGCCGTTTACGCAGCGAATCTTCGCCCGTGATGACCACCTCTCCTGCTCGTAAGGCACCGACTGCGGTGAGAAACCGAGCGGTGGTTCCAGCCAGACGAGCGTCGACAACAATTGGCGACGCCTGATCAACATCGATACCCGAAGCGAATACTGCAGTATTTCCATTCGTTTCAATCTGCGCACCAAGCAAAGACAGCCCAGCGAGCATGGAAACTGTGTCGTCGCCCGTTGGCAAGTTGCTAACTGAACTCTTTCCCGAAGCCAGCGCTGCGCACACGAGTGCTCTAGCCGCAACACTTTTCGAGCCGGGAACGCGAACCGTTGTATTGAGTTGTGTTCGCAGAGGTGTTACCGAATGAGGTTGGCTTCCACTCATGTCAATTGCTGAATCGATGGACGAAACCCTCTCGCGATCAATCCACCCTTGAACACATCTTGGCTTGCTCGATCGATGACCAGAACCAATATTCCTCGATCGCCTTCCACCGAGTGTGCAACTTCAAAGTTTGCGGTGTTCACACCCAACTCAGCGGCCAATGAAAAAATCTCTGCGGCTGCGCCTGCACGGTCAGGGATTGGCACGCGAACTTCAACTACGTCGAGCAAATTACTCACGCGTCCTGGAAGATTTGCGCGTGCCACACGGGCAGTTTGCAAACGCTGCTTAAGTTCGTCGGTCTTGCCTTCATCCACAATTACTCGCATTGCCTGCAATCCACTAATCATTCCGTCGAGCGCGCCAACGATTGCCTCGCGATTCTCCTTGCAAACATCAAGCCAAATTGCGGGATGCCCTGAAGCAACACGGGTCATATCGCGGAACCCGCCCGCGGCCAGGCGCAATACCGCAACATGCTCCTCTGCATGGTCATTTGCAAGCGACATCAACGTTGCTGCAGTGAGATGCGGCAAATGGCTAACAATGGCAACGAGTTGGTCATGACGCTCTGCACTAAGCACAACGAATTCGGCACCGAGTTCTTTCACAACTTGAGCAACATGCGCAAAGTTGGCGTCAGGGGTGTTTTCAGATGGTGTCAATACCCATACAGCACCTTCAAACAATGAAGCATCTGCACCAGCAAGTCCGACGAGCTCACTACCAGCCATTGGATGACCGGCTACGAAACGTGGGTCGGTGATCTCGCGAACAATGTGCGCCTTCACACCACCGACATCAGTAACGAGCCCTTGCGTTATTTCGAGAGCACGCCTGACTTGATCGGCTACCGATGAAACTGGTGTGGCAACGAACGACAACTCTGCATCAGCGTCAATGCCCCGTGCGGCGACCAGTCCTAAACGGAGAGCTTCCTCTTCGGTATCGGGATGCAAGTCGTTTCCCGTGACATGCCATCCACGCGCAGTAAGCGCTGCGGCAAGGGAACCGCCAATCAGCCCAAGCCCGAAAATGTTTGCTCGACGCTGTTTCACAGAGAAATATCGTAACCGAGCACTACTCGGTGACTGCCTCTATTAAGAGTTTGACTTCAGCCTGCGTGAGGTTACGCCATTGCCCGGGCGCAAGTTTCTTGTCCATGATCGGGCCGATACGTGTACGAACCAGCCGAATTACTGGATATCCAACAGCATCACACATGCGTCGAATCTGACGATTCTTTCCCTCATGAATGACCATCCGTAAGACGCCCTCTTGCAACCTGCTCACTTCTGCTGGTGCGGTCACTCCATCTTCAAGTTCGATGCCACTTCGCAAACGATGAATTGCCACATCACTTACATCAGCAGAAGAGATGTCAACTTGAACCAGATATTCCTTTTCAAGCCCATACTTCGGGTGCGTGATGCGATTTGTCAGTTCTCCATCGTTGGTAATGAGCAGCAATCCCTCTGAGTCACCGTCTAAACGGCCTACGGGATACACGCGTGGCTCTGCCGGTACGAGGTCAACAACAGTTTCCCTATCGTGAGTATCGATAGCCGTACTGATGACATCGACTGGCTTGTTGAGCAAATAGTAGACCAAGTCAGGTCGAACACCAACAGGCGCTCCATCAATTTCAACACTGTCTACATCAACATTTACACGACGACCAAGAACCGCAATTTCACCGTTGACCGTTACACGACCTTCGGCGATGATCTCTTCACATGCCCTTCGACTACCCCACCCACGCTGAGCGAGAACTTTCTGTAAACGCTCGCCCTCGTCGATCATTGAGCAGGTGGCGCGATTCGCAAACCTTGTTCGAGTGCTTCAACAACTGCAGCATCAGGAACAAAATCGGCAATAGGCGGTAGAGCCGACAGCGACTCAATACCTAGACGCTCAAGAAACAACGAAGTAGTTCCGAACAAGACCGCCTGGCCCGGACCATCATCGCGCGATGTCTCGGTGATGTATCCACGTGCTTGCAACGTTCGCATCACAGCGTCTGGATCTACACCGCGAATTGCAGCAACCTGTCCACGCGAAATTGGTTGCTTGTAGGCAATGATCGCCAGTGTCTCAAGCGCGGCAGACGAAATGCGCGCCTGTTGGCTATCCAGCACGAAACGCTCTACGTACGAAGCCACATCGTGATGCGATTGGAATCGGTATCCACCAGCAACCTTGACCAATTGGAAACCGTGGCCCGCTTCTTCATATGCGGCGGCAAGACGCTCACATAGCCCATCAACAGAAGCGACAGAAATTTCGAGAAGCTGAGAAAGCAGAGTTGGGTCGACTGGCTCCATCGCAACGAGCAGGATTGCCTCCAATGCCCGCACAGATTCGGCTGAAATGTTTTCTTCGCTCATGAATTCCTCTTTGTCATCCTTCGTAGTCATCAATGTTGAGAACTGCTTCAAAACCCGTGTCATCGCCTGCGGTCCATTGCACCTCGATGTCACCAAAACGGTCTGACTGCTCAAGAGTCACACGACCCTGTTTGTACAACTCGAGAATTGCAAGGAACCGCACAACAACTTCGATGCGATCATGAATTGCTTCGGTGATTTGCCGAAAGGTCACTTTGCCCAATTTGGGTAGCGTCTCCAACATCTCCATAAGCGCGTCTGCGACGCTTGCGCGAATAGGAGCAACGTGAAACAGATCGATCGATGTAGGTGGTTTCGGTTGCGTTACACGCAAATATGCACGCTGCAAACGCACTGGAGTTACACCATCGAGCATGTCGGGAAGCAGATCGGCAAAGCGCTCATCTGGTCCTGAACGACGAGGAAAACTCAAACTTGCTCGATCGGTCAACTGACTAAACACCGCAGCCACGTCTTTAAATGTCTTGCAGTCAAGCAAGCGCGCCAACAGCAGGTCGCGTTCAGACCACAGCGCCAACTCCTCGTCCAAATCCATGTCTTCGCGACCAGGGAGTAAACGTCGGGTTTTCAATTCAACAAGCGTCGAAGCGATGAGCAAAAACTCTGTCGCAACATCGAGATCAAGCATCTGCATGCGCTGGATCTCTTCGAGGTACGCCTCAACAATGCGCGTTAATGAAACCTCATGGATATCTACTTCTTCTTTCAAGATGAGGTGCAGCAGGAGGTCAAAAGGCCCGTCGTAAACGGGGGTTGCTACCTCATAAGCCATGGCTAGAGAATAGTTCACTAGACGGAAATGTCCTGAGTCCGTTGCCTACATTGCACTAGCGTTGCATCGTGGCTCGCGTACTTTCATGCATTCAGCCGACTGGCGATGTTCATCTGGGCAACTATTTAGGCGCTCTCCGCAACTGGGTCTCAGGGCAGCATCACAATGACGTTTTCCATGGCATTGTCGACCTGCATGCCCTCACCATCACCGACAAGCCTGGTGTGCTTGGTAAGAACACCGTTGAGCTTGCCGCGATGCTCTTTGCCGTAGGGCTAGACCCTAATGTCGCCACGGTTTTTGTCCAGTCGCATGTCCCTGAACATTCGCAACTGGGTTGGATCATGGAATGCACGGTGAGTTTTGGTGAATTGAGCAGGATGACTCAGTTCAAGGACAAATCCGCCAAACGCGAAGCCGACTTTGTTTCTGCCGGCCTCTTCACCTACCCAGCCCTGCAAGCAGCAGACATCTTGTTGTACGACGCAGCGGAAGTGCCAGTTGGCGATGATCAGCGTCAGCACATTGAAATCACCCGAGACATTGCGGTGCGATTTAATCATCGCTTTGGTGAAACCTTCGTTCTGCCAAAGGCAGTCACACCTCCTGCAGGTGCACGCGTGATGGACTTACTTGATCCGACATCGAAGATGTCCAAGTCATCCGAGACCGACGCGGGTTGTGTCTACTTGCTCGACGCACCAGCAGCCATTGAAAAGAAATTTAAGCGTGCTGTTACCGACTCTGAAAACGAAGTTCGCTACGACCGTGAAGCAAAACCAGGAATCGCCAATCTGCTCGACATTCTGAGTGCAGTAACGGGAACATCACCACAGCAACTTGCCGAGCAGTACACGCAATATGGTGCGCTCAAGAGTGACTGCGGTGCCGCAGTTGCTGCAATGCTCACACCAATTCAATCGCGATACACCGAACTGATGAACGACAAGGCAGAACTTGGTCGCCTGTTACGAATTGGTGCTGAAAAAGCTGGCACAGTTGCTCAAGCAACACTCGCCCGAGCCCATAATGCAATCGGGTTCTACCCGCGCTAAATATTGTCGGCCGAGCGAAACGCTGCGGCTACTTCTGCACTGCATGTTTGATTCAGCACTGCAATTACATCGGCGTGCGATCCTGCGTGTCGAAGCATGGTGATGCCAATTTCTTCGTGTTGGTGATACAGCGCAAATCGCTTCGTTCGCGGCCCAACCAAGGTGGCGATCACGCGCATCAGAGTTGACAGATTGCTTTGAATTTTACCGATGTCATGCAACAGCACACCAGCTCTGTGTTCACGGGACGCTTCTGGAAGCAATACCTCAAACCTTTGGGCGACTTCTACGCTGTGACGACGGTCAGCAACGCTGAATTGTTTCCATACATTGAATTCACTGGCCGTGAGCGTTGATCGAACCATATTCAGTTCGTCTTCAGAGACATCTTCACGCGACCACGAGGACGCGAGCCTTTTCGCAAGATGCGCGATGTGGCTCATGCTTTTGCTCCAGAGAAACCGATGCGAGCCCGCGGATGCGATTCCTTGTACATCTCGAACAGCACTTCATTGTCAACTCGCGTGTACACCTGGGTGGTGCTTACCGATGCGTGACCGAGCAGCTCCTGCACAATACGTAGATCTGCGCCGTGGATCAACATGTGTGTTGCACAAGAGTGGCGTAGCACGTGTGGAGATACTTCATCGCCCACTTCAGCGATCTGCGCGTACTTTCGCACAATTCCCCACGCAGCTTGACGACTGAGCCGTGTGCCACGTGATCCAAGAAACACCGCGTCAGCATGATCACGCTTTGCCCACTGCTCAGGCACCAACATCGCTCGCCCGCCAGCCCCTAGCCATTCTTCCAATGCCGTCTTTGCGTGACTGCCAAATGGAACGATTCGCTCTTTCGAACCTTTACCAAAAAGCCGAACCAACTGAGACTCCATATCCAAATCCGATAGCGAGAGTCCGCAAGCTTCCGAAATACGTGCTCCGGTTGCATAGAGAAACTCAAGCAACGCACGGTCGCGTAACGCAAATGAATCGACTCCAGTTGCTGCAGCCAAAATTCGCGCCACATCATCTTCACTCAGCGCCTTGGGAATACCGCTCGGGACTTTCACCCCATCAACCCCAGACGTTGGATTATCTGGCCGTAACCGCTCTTCAACGAGGTACCGGTGCATCATTCGCACAGCCGCGTACATTCGAGCAACACTCTTTGCTGCCTTGCCCTCCGCACGTAGCGAGGCAATGAATTGCTCGATCACTGGAGACTGTGCAGTAAGCACATCGCAACCTTTCGCTACAAGAAACGCCTCGTAACGAAGTAAATCCCGACGATACGCCTCAATGGTGCGCGGCGATCTTCCCTGCTCAATAGTCATCCATGTGAGGAAACGTTCGCTGTGTGTCAGCGACGACATCGACAACTCGCTATGCGCTGATTGATGGAGCTGCAGTTGGCTCTGTGGCTGCTGCTTCCTTTTGCAATCGCACCACTCGGTGTTGCAATGACGTGCCGATCAGCTCACGGAACAATGGGTGTGGTCGATCGGGACGGCTCTTGAATTCTGGGTGCGCCTGTGTGCCCACCCAAAAAGGATGATCGGACAATTCGATGAATTCAACAAGCCTGCGATCTGGCGAT
>Ga0082207_1000670_pt1 | contig 18724 bp, 17 predicted proteins | sample LakMenEpi10Aug09_FD_71540 | JGI IMG/M metagenome (GOLD analysis project Ga0082207, IMG submission 71540)
GGTGCGGTCGTGGTCGGCGCCAAAGTTGTGCCAGTCTTCGATCACGAAGTGCTGCTCGGCTGAAGAGGCCAACTCGCCGGCCGAGGGCAGGGTGCCGTTGGGGAAGATCCGTCGGTCGATCCACGCATCGGTCTGGCCGCCCGATCGGTTCTTCCCAATGGTGTGCAGGAGGGCCAAACCACCCGCCGACAGACTGCGTTGGAGCACACTGAAGAAGGCGCCGTGGTTCTTGTGGCCCACATGTTCGAACATGCCCACCGATGCCACGCGGTCAAAGCGCTGCGCTCCATGGGGATTGAATTGCCGGTAGTCCATCAGGTGCACGGTGGCGGGCAGGCCGCGCAGTCGCTGGCGCGCCCATTGGGCCTGTTCGGCCGAGATCGTCAAGCCGGTCACCTTGACCCCGTAATGCTCGGCGGCGTGACGCATCAGGCTGCCCCATCCGCACCCGATGTCCAGAAGGCTCATGCCGTGAGCCAGCCCGAGCTTGCGGCATACCAGGTCCAACTTATCGTGCTGCGCTTCGTCCAGCGTCCGGGCCTGCGCCCAGTAGCCGCAGCTGTAGGCCATGGTTGGGCCCAGCATCTGCTCGAACACCGACGCATCGAGGTTGTAGTGCGCGTGGGCCACCTGGGCCGCCCGCAGGCGGCTCTGAAGATTGAACAGCCGTGCCCGCAACCAGGGCCAGGCCCGCGCGCGCCAACCCACTTCTCCATCAAGCCCAGCCTTCAGGACACGGTGGAAGAACTCGTCCAGTCGTTCGCAGTCCCACCATCCCTCGACATAGCTGTCGCCCAGGCCCAAACTGCCCTGTGCCAACACGCGGGCCACCGTGCCGGGGTGGTGCACGCGCATGTCCCAGGGGCGCGTCCCGTTCAGGGCGATGCCCGCGCGATCAAGCAGGCGCTGCGCGGCGGGTGGGGTGTGCTCGGGCGCGGTGGTGAGCGCGGTGGTGGGCGTTACACCACGCGCCAAAGGCGGTGCATCAAAGGGCGGCGTCATGGCTGGGCATGGTGGCCCAAGGCTGCCTCACCGAGCTGACCTGGCTCAAGCCAGCGCGTCTGGCCAGCGCGTCTGGCGCGTCGATGCGGCTCAGCGGTCCAGGTGCTTTCGCACGCGGCGCACCAGGGTGTACACCAGCGCCACCACGGGCAGCACGGCCAGTGCCGTCACCACATCTGGCTGCACCACGATGCCCCCCGGCAGCACCAAGCCCTTGGCCGCCTTGGCCACATAGGCCACGATGCTCACCGTGTAGTAGCTGATGGCCACCACCGACAGCCCCTCCACGGTCTGCTGCAGCCGCAACTGCAGCTTCTGCCGGTGCGCCAGCGACCGGAACAGCTCCTGGTTGTTGGCTTCGCGCTGTGCCTCCACCCTCACGCGGGCCAGGTCCACTGCGCGGTTGATGCGGTCGGCGATGTCCGTGATGCGGGCATCGGTGCTTTCGCACAGGGCCATGGCCGGGGCGAATCGGCGGTTGAAGAATCCGGCCAGCTTCTGCAGGCCCAGCAGCCGTTCTTCGCGCAGGTCCGACAACCTTTGCAGCACGATGCGTTGGTAGGCGCGGGTGGCTGAAAGCCGGTATCGCGTGCGTGCCGCGCCGTGCTCGATCTCTGCGGCCAGCTTCAGCAGGGAATCGAAGGCCGCTGCATCATCCAGCGTGCGCGCGCCGGCCATATCGTCCACGATGGTCTGCAGTTGCGCCTCGATCTGGTTGAGCTTCAAGCCCTCGGCACGTGCCACCGGAAAGCCCAGCATGGCCAGCATGCGATAGGCCTCAATTTCGCACAGTCGCTGCACATCGCGCGCCAGTCGGTCACGCGTCAAGCCCTGATCGACCAGCACGAAGCGGGTGAAGCCGTCCGGCCCCAGGCGCAGGTCCGTCATCACAGATGCCTGGCCGTCGGAAACCTGCGAGGCCAGGAGTGCGGCCGCATCCCCCAGGTCTTCGATGTCCTCGATGTTGGCGCGGTCGGCCAGCGCCGCCTGCATCGCCTCCCGGCAGGCGTCCAGCCATTGCGGCTGGGCAGCCCTGAGCACCACCACGTGGGTGGCCGCAATCATCGGGGTGTGACCGATGCCCGACACGAATTCCGACGGCAGCACGTCGATCGCCCGGGCCTGCAGGGTGCCGCGCAGGGCCTGCGCATCTGTCCAGGTGGGCGGCATGCCCAAGTCGGCACTCAGTTGCCAACTGATGAACTCGCCGTGTCGCTCGAATTTCAGGTCGAACGCGGCGGACTTCACCACGAAGTGCCGGGCACCTTCTGGGGGCAAGGCATGCCCAATCCGCTCGCAAAGTATTCGCAGGGCCGACAGGGCCGTGGCCGCCTCCATGCCCTGCTGGGCCCAATAGGAAACGACGCCCGGGGAACGCACCGGCATGGCTGGCCGGGCATGAAGCTCCTCATGAAGTTCAAGGTGCGCACGGATCGGCCAAACTGCGCCGCTTCGGTCGGTGGAAGCTGCGTTCATGACCGGATCATGCCATCCCGCGTGGTGTTTACACTTCCCCGCCATGGAAACCTTGCAGTCTGCTGGCCCGGCCCTGCCGGCGCTGGCTGTTTTGGGTGGCTACCTCATGGGGTCGCTTTCCTTTGCCGTGGTCGTCAGCCGCCTCATGGGCCTGGACGACCCCCGCACCTATGGGTCGGGCAACCCTGGCGCCACCAACGTCCTGCGCTCGGGCAACAAGAAGGCGGCGGTACTGACCCTGTTGCTCGATGCGGTCAAGGGCGTCATTCCGGTGGTGCTGGCGGGGCACTTCGCGCCGCGCCTCGGCTGGGGTGATGGCGTGGTCGCCCTGGTGGGCTTGGCCGCCTTCCTGGGGCATCTGTGGCCCGTGTTCTTCCGTTTTCAGGGTGGAAAGGGCGTGGCCACGGCCGCCGGGGTGCTGTTGGCCTTCAACCCTATCCTGGGCGGCGCCACGCTGGCCTCGTGGCTGCTGGTGGCGTTCTTCTTTCGGTATTCCTCGCTGGCGGCCCTGGTGGCTGCAGCCTTTGCGCCGTTCTATCACGCCCTCATCTGGGGACCCAGTCAGGCCACACTGGCCATCGCGGCCATGAGCGTGCTGCTGATTTGGCGCCATGAGGGCAACATCCGCAAGCTGCTGGCGGGGACCGAATCGAAGATCGGCCAGAAGTCCGCTCCTTGATCATCGGATCCAATCACGTCAACCCCACCACTTACCCAAGGAACTCTCACATGAGCATCCAACGATTCGATGTCGGTCCCCGCATGTCTGAAATGGCCGTGCACAACGGCACCGTCTACCTTGCCGGCCAGATCGCCGAAGACGGCAGCCAAGACATCACCGGGCAAACCCAGCAGGTGCTGGCGGCCATCGACAAGTTGCTGGCCCGCGCCGGAAGCGACAAAAGCAAGATCCTGCGGGCACAGATCTACATCAAGGACCTGGCCGACTTCGCAGCGATGAACGCGGTGTGGGAAGCCTGGGTGGTGCCGGGCCATACGCCGCCTCGCGCCACCGTGCAGGCCAACCTGGCCAGGCCCGAGTGGAAGATCGAGATGGTGGTGACCGCCGCCGTCTGACGGAGTAGGACAGCGGCGCTCCTGGGCAAGACCGGGGGCCTACTGCACCTGCAGACCCAGGGTCTGGGCGTCCCCACGGCCCACGCGAACCACTTCGGGCTCGGGCCCCGTGAGGTCGATCACGGTGGTGGGCTCCATCGGGCAGGCGCCGGCGTCCAGCACCACCTGCAACTCATGCTCCATGAGATGGCGGATGTCCTGCGCTTCGTTCAGGGGCTCGTCTTGCCCGGCTGGAATCAGGGTGGTGCCCAACAGGGGTTGCCCCAGGGACTGCAGCAGCGCCTGCGTCACCCGGTGTTCAGGCACGCGCAGTCCGATGGTGCGCCGCGAGGGATGGCTCAAGCGGCGGGGCACTTCCTTCGTCGCTTCAAGGATGAAGGTGAAGGGACCTGGCGTGGCCAGCTTCAGCAAACGGTACTGGCGGTTGTCCACACGCGCGTAGGTGGCCAGTTCGCTCAGGTCACGGCACAGCAGGGTCAGGTGGTGGCGGTCGTCCACCCCGCGCAGCCGGCGCAGCCTTTGCGCGGCGGCCTTGTCGTCAAGGTGGCACACCAGCGCGTAGCTGGAGTCAGTGGGAATGGCGGCCACCCCACCCTGCGCCAGGATCTGCGCGGCGCGATCGATCAACCGAGACTGGGGGTTCTGGGGATGGATCTCGAAGAACTGGGACATGCAGGCATTGTGACCCGCTGGCCCAAGATGGACCCGAGCTAGATCACGCGGGAGTCCAGCGCTTCCCAAACGGGCCGCAGCTGCCCGGGCAAGGGGGGAAGCGCGCCCAGGTCGGTGTGACTTTCCTCAGGTGAATGGAAGTCGCTGCCTCGCGAGGCCAGCAGGTCGAATTCGCGCGCCATGTCGGCGTACTTCACATACTCCGCGGCGGTGTGGCTGCCCGTGACCACCTCCACGCCGGTCCCGCCGTGTTGCTTGAATTCCGAGAAGAGCGCGAACTCCTGGGTGGGCGTGAACGCATAGCGCGCAGGGTGGGCGATCACGGCCTGGCCACCGGCCTGCGTGATCCAGCGCACCGCATCGCCTAAGCGCGCCCAGCGGTGCGGCACATAGCCGGGTTTGCCATCGGTGAGGTAACGGCGAAACACCTCGTGTGTGCTCGCGCACACGCCGGTCTCCACCAGAAAGCGGGCGAAGTGGGTTCGTGAGATGAGGTCGGGATTGCCCACGTACTTCAGCGCGCCTTCGAAGGCGCCCTTGATGCCCACACGGGCCAGTTGCTCGGCCATCTCGCGCGCACGGCCTTCACGCCCGCCTCGGGTGGCGGCCAAACCCGCCTTGAGCTGTGCGTCGTCGGGGTCGAAACCCAGACCCACGATGTGCACGGTGACATCGGCAAAGCTCACCGATATCTCGGTTCCCGTCAGGTAGGGCAGGCCCACTGCGCGCGCTGCAGCCATGGCCCGTTGTTGCCCGCCCACTTCGTCGTGATCGGTCAGGGCCCACAGTTCGACACCGTTGGCCTTGGCCCGGTGCGCCAGCGCCTCCGGCGTCAGCGTGCCATCGGACACTTCAGAGTGGCAGTGCAGGTCGGCGTTGGTGAGGATATCCACGGCGCTGATGGTAGGACAAAGCGCTGGCCACAGCGCCGGGCGGGGTCATCTGCTCATGGGCTGGCTGCCACCACCTGCATCTGCACGGTGGTGCGACCCTGCCACTCGTTGAGTTCCAGTCGGTAGGCCACGGTGGCCACATCCGGTACGGGCTCACTGCGATGGAACCAGATCGCCTCGCGCGGCGGCGAGCCCGGCTCCTGCGCCGGCCGCACGGTGAGCTTGAGGTGCTTGTCCTTCAGCACGCGTTGGTGGAGCACGGACATGCGTTCGCAGAACACAGGGGCCTCAAAGCCTTGGCCCCACACCTGCGACAGTATGAGGCGTACCACCGATTCGGTGTAGCAGTTCGGCGGCAGCTGCCCATCCGTGGGCAGGCGACGCTGCAGCGTCGCAGGGTCCAGCCACTGCGCGGCGACCTCCTGCAGCGCTTGGCTGAAGGCACCCAGGTGGTCGGGCCGCAGTGTGCAACCGGCGGCCATGGCGTGCCCGCCAAAGCGCACCATGGCCTGCGGATGGCGCTTGCTGATGAGGTCCAACGCGTCGCGCAGATGGAACCCTTCAATCGACCGCCCTGAGCCCTTGAGCAGGCCGTCCTGGCCGGTGGCGAACACGAACACGGGTCGGTGAAGCTGCTCCTTCAGACGGCCAGCGACGATTCCCACCACGCCCTCATGGAAGGAAGGATGGTGCAGGGCCAGGGCGGCCAGCCCGCCTTCGGGTGCGGGGCACTCGGTCAAGGCGCGTTCAGCCTGTTCGCGCATGCCGTCCTCCACCGACCGCCGCTCACGGTTGATCGCATCCAGCGCCTGCGCCAGTTCCGCGGCCCTCTGGGGGTTGTCGGTGCACAGGCACTCGATGCCCAGGGTCATATCGGACAGCCGGCCGGCGGCGTTGATGCGCGGGCCCAGCGCAAAACCGAAGTCCTGTGCGGTGGCCTGCGAGGGGTCGCGTCCGGCCACATGGAACAGGGCCTGCAGGCCGGGCTGCAGCCGGCCGCTGCGGATGCGCTTGAGTCCCTGTGCGACCAAGCGACGGTTGTTGGCGTCGAGCTTCACCACATCGGCCACAGTGCCCAGGGCCACCAGATCCAGCAGCTCGTTCAGTCGGGGCTGGCTGCGTTCATCGAATACGCCGCGCTGTCTCAGTTCAGCCCGCAAGGCCAGCAGCACATAGAACATGACGCCCACACCGGCCAGGTGCTTGCTGGGAAAGGCGCAGCCGCGTTGGTTCGGGTTCACGATCACATCGGCATCGGGTGTGTCGTCGGCCGGCAGGTGGGGGGCGGTGACCACCACCTTGAGTCCCAAGGCGCGAGCGTGGGCTACGCCTGCCGTGCTGGCGATGCCGTTGTCCACGGTGATGAGCACATCGGGGCGGGGTGTGCACGCCACGGCCAGGTCGACGATGGGCGGCGTGAGCCCGTAGCCGTGCACGCTGCGGTCGGGCACCACGTAGTGCAGTTGGTCGGCGCGCGCGCCCAGCATCTTCAGGCCGCGTAGGGCCACCGCGCAGGCGGTGGCGCCATCGCAGTCGTAGTCGGCCACCACGCACATCCTCAGGCCTTGCGCGATGGCGTCGGCCAGCAGCACAGCCGCTTGCGGCGCATTCGTGAGATCCGTCGGCGCGATCAGGTGTTGCAGCTGCTCGTCGATTTCCTCGGCACTTCGCACACCACGCGCGGCATACAGGCGGGCCAGCAGGGGATGGATACCCGATTGTTCCAAGGCGTGGGCGGTGCGCACAGGCACATCACGTTCCATCAGCGTGATGTTGGGCTCGACCAAGGTGCTGCTCATACGTCGGGCTCGATGGGTGGGTGGTCCAGCGTTTTGAGCCATGCGGACAGCGGCTCGGTGCGTGGCGGACGCATGATCGTGCGGGCGATGGCGCCGCGCCAGCCGCCGGGCAGGCGGCGCATGCTGAACGACTGCGCCTGATAGCGGCCGCACAGCACCAGCGTGGGTTCTGTCCCCGTGCCATGCGGCTTAACGGGTGCCCTCAAGGCCGCGTCGACCCAGGCCTGCAGGGCCGTATCGGCATGGGCCCATGCCGTCAATTGCACCGGGATGTGGTGCGCGGCGCAGCGGCCGCCGCCCAGTTGATCGGCACAGCCGGCATGGTCCAACCACAGCGAATTCACGGTCAGTTCCCCGCGCTCAGCCCGTTGGCCGTTGACGGGGTGCTCGTGCAGCACCATCTGTGCCTCGTTTTGCAGGCGACGCAAGAGTCGCGCCCGGCCCAGGGGTGTTCGGACCTGCCAGCGTTGCACCGAATCGCCTTCGGCCCGGGCCAAGCTGGCGCAGGGCAACTGCCGCAGGCTGTCATGCGCCACGTCCCAGTTCAGGGGGCTGCGCCACTGCATGGCCACGCCCTCGCTGTCGAACAGGGGCCGTACGCTGGCAAACAAGGCGCGGGATTCTTCCTCGCTGAGGTTCAGTTCGGCCGGCGGGACCAGGGTGATGCGGTCGCTGCCCACCAGGCCATGGAAGGGGGTGAGGCGGGCGCAAGGCGCTGAACCCGCATCCGACCCGTCCTGTGACCAGGCCTGCAGGGGTAGGCAGCCGTCTTCGTTGGTACCCATGGCGCGGCCCAAGAACAACTGGGCCCTGGCCCGCTCGGCCAAGGTGTTCAGCGCCTCGGGCGTATCGGTCAAGCCCCAGCCGGGTACCAGGCGCAGCATCAGAGGACTCCAGCGCACCAGCAGGGCTTGGGGGTCTGGCCGCGCGCCGTCGGCCATCGCCTGCGCGTGTCCCTGTGCTGCGTCAGTCAGAACAATGAGGTGCATGTTCCGATTATCACGATGCGCTCGGGCAGAATCCGGCGCATGTCCATCTCGTGGATACCCTACGAACTGCAGGTCGGCTGGCGCTACACGCGTTCGGGTCGCGCAGGGCGTCGCAATGGCTTCATCTCCTTCATCTCGGCGGTGTCGGTGTTGGGCATTGCGCTGGGGGTGGCCGCGCTCATCATTGTGTTGTCGGTGATGAACGGGTTTCAGAAGGAGGTGCGAGATCGCATGCTGGGCGTGATCCCGCATGTGGAACTGATGGCCGCCGATGGCCAGGCCTTGCCCGACTGGCAGGCCTTGGCGCAGCAGGCTGCGCGGGCGCCGGGTGTAAGTGGTCAAGTGGTGGGGGCAGCCCCCTACGTGGTGTCTCAGGTGCTGATGGCCCGAGGCCAGGACATGCGCGGGGTGGTGTTGCGCGGCATCGACCCTGCGCATGAAGGCCAGGTGACGGAGTTGGCGCGCCGCCAACCTGAGTTGGTGCAGCGGCTGCAGCCGGGTCAGTGGCAGGTGGTGCTGGGGCTGGAACTGGCGCGCCAATTGGGTGTGGGTGAGGGCTCGGCCCTGACGCTCATCACGCCCGGTGGCCAGGTGACGCCCGCTGGCGTGGTGCCGCGCCTGAAGACGGTGCGTGTGGCCGGGTTGTTTGAGTCGGGTCACTATGAGTTCGACAGCACCCTGGTGCTGATGCACCTGGAAGACGCGGCGCGGCTGCTGCGCGTGGAAGGGCCCGTGGGCGTGCAGTTGCGCCTACAGGATCAGCAAGCCGCTCGCGTTGTGGCCGCCCAACTGCAGCAGCACCTGGGGCCGGAGGTACTGGTGCGCGACTGGACGCGCACCAACCGAAACTGGTTCGACGCCGTGCAACTGGAAAAGCGACTGATGTTCATCATCCTCACGTTGATCGTGGCGGTGGCAGCCTTCAATCTGGTGAGTACGCTGGTGATGACGGTGACCGACAAGCGTGCAGACATCGCCATCCTGCGAACCTTGGGAGCCAGCCCTCGCAGCATCATGGCCATCTTCATGGTGCAGGGGGCGACCGCTGGGGTGTTGGGAACCGCCGCAGGGGTGGGCCTGGGCCTTGCGGTGGCCTTCAATGTCGACACACTGGTGCCAGCACTGGAGCGTTTGTTGTCCACCAGCTTCCTGCCGGGTTCCATCTACGTGATCAGCCGCATGCCCAGCGACCCGCAATGGGCCGATATCCTGCCCATCGGCTTGATCTCGCTGTTGTTGGCCTTTCTGGCCACGATCTACCCCAGTTGGCGCGCCTCGCGCGTGCAACCCGCGCAGGCCTTGCGCTATGAGTGAGGCCCCTTTGCAGCCGTCGTTGGATCGGCCGGTGAGCCCCCCGATGACCGACACCAGCGCGGTGATCGAGGCGCAAGGTGTAGGCCGGCGCTACACCGAGGGGCCCTTGGACGTCAGCGTGCTCGAAGGCGTGGACCTGCGCGTGTTCGCGGGCCAGTCTCTGGCCTTGGTGGGCGCCTCCGGTTCGGGCAAGAGCACCCTCCTGCATGTGTTGGGCGGCCTGGATGAGCCCAGCACGGGCCATGTGAGGCTGATGGGGCGCGAGTGGCGCGAGATGTCGGTGGCCGAGCAGGGCCGCTGGCGCAACCAGCACCTGGGCTTCGTCTACCAGTTCCACCACCTGCTGCCCGAGTTCACCGCGCTGGACAACGTGGCCATGCCGCTGCGCATTCGGCGCTCATCGGGGCAAGCCGCCCGCCAGCAGGCGCTTCAGGCCTTGCAGGCCGTGGGCCTGGCTGACCGAGCGCAACACCGGCCGGCCGAACTGTCCGGCGGCGAACGCCAGCGCGTGGCCGTGGCGCGTGCCATGGTCACGCGCCCCGCCTGCATCCTGGCCGACGAACCCACCGGCAACCTGGACCGTCGCACGGCGGATGCGGTCTTCGAACTTCTGCTCAGGCGCACCCGCGAGGAGGGCACGGCCCTGTTGGTGGTCACGCACGATGAACACCTGGCCAAGCGCTGCGAGCTGCGCTTGGAATTGTCTGGGGGGCGTGTGCGGGGTGGGCCAGCCAGCGGCGACTGACCATGGATTGGGTGGATACCCATTGCCATCTGGATGCGCCAGAGTTTGCGCATGAGGTGGAGGACCTGGTTTCCCGCGCCCGCGATGCCGGCGTTCGGCGCCTGGTGCTGCCGGCCGTGCGCGTGGACGATGCGCCCAGGGTGCGTGAACTCGCCCATGCCTTCGACTCGGTGTACGCGCTGGGCATCCATCCCCTTTGTGTGGGCGAGGCAGCCGATTCCGACCTCGATCGACTGTCTCAGCTGCTGAGCCAGTGGAAGGACGACCCTCGGCTGGTGGCCGTGGGTGAGATCGGTCTGGACCACTTCGTCCCCGATCTCGACCGCGAGCGGCAGTTTCGCTTCTATGAAGCCCAGCTGCGCATGGCCAGTGCAGTCGAGTTGCCCGTTGTGCTGCATGTGCGGCGTTCGGCCGATGCCCTGCTCAAGGGCCTTCGCCGCACGCCGGTGCGGGGTGGCATTGCGCATGCCTTCAATGGCAGCCATCAGCAGGCCTGTGCCTTTGTGCAGCAAGGCTTTGCGCTGGGCTTTGGCGGCACGCTCACCTTCGACCGTTCGCTGCAGATCCGGCGTTTGGCCAAACAGCTGCCCGCGCACGCTCTGGTGCTGGAAACCGATGCGCCCGACATTCCGCCGCAATGGTTGTACCGCCCCGCGGCCGTTCGACAGCAACACCCACCCGCGCGCAACGAACCGGCCGAGCTTCCCCGCATCGCGCAGGTGCTGGCCGACCTTCGTGGCTGGAGCCTGAGCGAAACGGCGCGCGTCACGACCGCGAATGCCAGGCGGGTGCTGCCCCGCTTGGCCTTGCTTCAAGGAGCCACGGGATGAGCCGCCATGACCAGGATGACCACGATGACCTGCCGATGGTGACCGTGTCGGAACACGCAGGCGTGCGCTACCTGCACCTGGATACTCCCTGGGTTCAGGGCGCGATGCGCTTGGCCAAACCCGATGCGATTGAACTCGAGTATGTGCGCCGCATGCTGGCCTCGCTGCTGTGGCGTTCCATCGATGAACTGGCCCAGGGGCATGCGGTGCAACTGGGCCTGGGCGCGGCGGCCATCACACGCTTCACACACGGCCGACTGTCATGGCGCACCACGGCCATTGAACTCAACCCCGCGGTCATCCGGGCCTGCCGCATGTGCTTTCGTTTGCCGCCGGACGGTGCGGGCCTTGAGGTCCTGTGCGAAGACGCAGGCCGGTGGATGGCGCGCGCCGCGCCGCCAGGCGGAATCGATCTCTTGCACGTGGACCTGTACGACCACGAAGCAGCCGCACCGGTGTTGGACTCTGAGGCCTTCTACGCGGATTGCCATGCGGCCTTGGCGCCCGGCGGCGTGATGGCGGTGAACCTATTCGGGCGGCTGTCCAGCTTCGACCAGAGTGCCCAGCGCATCGCGGCGGCCTTTGGTCGTCACCAGACCTGGCGGGTTCAGGCCACCAAGGAGGGCAACACCGTGGTGGTGGCCGGGCGAGGCGTGAGCGTGCCGGGTCGGGACGAACTGCTGTCCCGGGCGCATTTCATCGAGGAGCGTCTGGGCCTGCCGGCCACCAAGTGGCTGAGGATGATCCGGCCGCTGTGACCCACGGCCGCTTCGCCGGCGCGCGACGGCCTGTGACGGCCTGTGCGTGTTAACCACAGCCGCTGTGGGGTCTGGCCTACCTAGAATTTGCGCCAGTACGGTGCCCCATCAGGCGCCTGGAGGTATTCCGAGATGAAGATCAAGAGCCAGCGGGACTTCTGGTCCGGCTTGATGTTTCTGGTGACCGGTGCACTCTTTGCCTGGGGCGCCATCGCGAACTACAACTTCGGTTCTTCGGCGCGCCCGGGGCCGGGCTACTTTCCTTTCGGCTTGGGGGTGCTCCTGGCCCTGTTGGGTGCTTTCATCCTCTTTGAGGCACTGACGATCGAAACCGAAGACGGTGAGCCCGTCGGGAATATCGCCTGGAAGCCGCTGCTGGTGATCCTGGCATCGGTGGCCTTGTTCGGCTTGGCGCTGCCTCACGTGGGGATGTTCATCGCACTGCCGCTGCTGGTGATCATGTCCAGCCTGGCCAGCGAGGAATTCACCTGGAAAGCGACCCTGGCCAGTGCTGCGTTCCTGACGGCATTTTCCTGGCTGATCTTTATCAAGGGCTTGGGCTTGACCATCCCGCTCATTCCCAAGTTCATGCAGGCCATCGGCTGAAGGGCTACATCAAATGGAACTGCTCGACAACCTCGCGCTGGGCTTTCAGACCGCGCTGACCTTCAAGAACATGGCGTACGCCTTGTTCGGTGCCATGCTGGGTACCTTGATCGGCGTGCTGCCGGGCCTGGGCCCGGTGGCCACCATCGCCATGCTGCAGCCCAGCATCTACACGCTGGATGCCACGCCCGCACTGATCATGCTGGCCGGCATCTACTACGGTGCGCAGTACGGCGGCTCCACCACGGCCATCCTGATCAACGTACCCGGCGAGTCTTCGTCGGTGGTCACGGCGCTTGACGGCTACAAGATGGCACGGCGTGGGCGCGCCGGCCCTGCCCTGGCGGCAGCGGGCTTGGGCTCGTTCTTCGCCGGTAGCGTCGGAACCCTGATCATCGCCGCCTTTGCGCCCCCGTTGACCGAGTTGGCCTTCAAGTTCGGCCCGGCCGAATACTTCTCTCTGATGGTGCTGGGCCTGATCGGCGCCGTGGTGCTGGCCTCGGGCTCCCTGATCAAGGCCATCTCGATGATCATCCTGGGCCTACTGCTGGGCCAGATCAACACCGATGTGATCTCGGGTGTACCGCGTTACAGCTTCGACATCGCCGAGCTCACCGACGGCATCGGCTTCGTGGCCATCGCCATGGGCGTATTCGGTTTCGGGGAAATCATCAGCAATTTGGGAAGGCCCGAAGAAGAGCGCGAGGTCTTCACCAAGGATGTCAAAGGCCTGATGCCCACGGCTCAGGACTTGAAGGACGCTTTCCCCGCCGTCCTGCGCGGGACCACCCTGGGCTCGCTGCTGGGTGTGTTGCCCGGCGGCGGCGCCCTGTTGTCATCCTTTGCGGCCTACACCCTCGAGAAGAAGCTCACGCTCAAGCCCCATGAGGTGCCTTTCGGCGAAGGCAACATCCGTGGCGTGGCCGGCCCCGAGTCGGCCAACAACGCCGGTGCGCAAACCTCCTTCATCCCCATGCTGACGCTGGGCATCCCGCCCAATGCCGTGATGGCACTGATGGTCGGCGCCATGACCATCAAGGGCATCCAGCCTGGCCCGCAGGTGATGCAGAGCAACCCCGAACTCTTCTGGGGTCTGATTGCGTCGATGTGGGTTGGCAACCTGATGCTGGTGATCTTGAACCTGCCGCTCATCGGCATGTGGATCAAGCTGCTGACCGTGCCCTACCGCCTGCTGTACCCCGCCATCCTGGTGTTCTGCTGCATCGGCTTGTACACGCTGAACAACAACAACTTCGACGTCTACATGGCCGTCATCTTCGGCCTGCTCGGCTACGTCTTCTACAAGCTTCAGTGCGAGCCTGCACCCTTGCTGCTGGGCTTCATCCTGGGCCCGATGATGGAAGAGAACCTGCGCCGTGCACTGCTGCTGTCGCGGGGTGATTGGTCGACCTTCATCAGCCGCCCCTTGTCGGCCAGCCTGCTGATTGCTGCGGCGCTCATGATCGTCGTGGTCTCGCTGCCCTCGATCAAGCGCGGCCGCGAGAAGGCCTTCAAGGAAGACTGACCGGCAACAGGGCCCTGTTGCACCCTGCTATCGCTGGGTCGCACCGATCAACCGCCTGAGGCCGATGGCCCAGGCGGTTTTTTCACGTTCAGCGGAAGTCCCAGCCGAACTGGAACATCACGGCGGCATCACCCACGGCATGTACGGTGAGCGAGGCTTGCCGATTGAACTGCCATCCGATGGATGCCAAGGCGCCCGGCGAGAAGCCGTTGTAGTTGAAGGGCACCTTGTTCTCGTACTTCCCGCGGTAGCCGTAGAGCAGGCCACCCGAGACCTGACCGAACAACTGAGGGTGACCCATCAGCGACGGAAAGCGCCTGCCCAGATAGAGGTAGCTGCTCGGTTGGCCAAAGGAGTTGCTGAAGAAGGAAGCACCAGCCATCCATCTGTCGGTGCGTTGGCGCTCCACGGCGAGCGCCCAAACGTACTCATGCTCGGGGCTGTAGCGCAGGTGCGGCGCGTAGGGCGATACGGCTGCGCGCCAATGGCCCTGGTCCCACCCCTGAGCGAGCGTGTCCACCGTGGACGCCACCACGGCTTGTGCGCTGGACATGGCCCCTGCCACTGCGCCTTGCGCCCTGGCAGGAGCGGTGCCAGCGCCCAACAGCAGAGTGGCCAGGGCCGTGCCCAGTGCGTGGGTCAGGTTCAGCTTGAACGCCGTGGGCGCGGCCGACCACGCCGGCGCAGGCCGGTATCGGCTCAAGGGTGAGAGTCTGCGCATGGCGCGTGATTGTGCCCATTTCGGGGGCGGTGCGCGGCGCGCGGCGCGTGGATCGACAATGCGGTGTCCCCGCCAACGCCGCACGCCCATGAATTTCGATTACCGCCCCCGCTACACCAGCCGCCGCCTGCCCGTCTTCGGCCGTGATGTGGCTGCCACCTCTCACCCACTGGCCGCGCAGGCAGGCTTGAAGATGCTGCAATCCGGCGGTAACGCGGTCGACGCGGCCGTGGCCATGGCCGCCTGCATGACCGTGGTGGAGCCCTGCAGCAATGGCCTGGGTTCCGACCTCTTTGCCATCGTGTGGGACGGCTCGCAGCTGCTGGGGCTGAACGCCTCGGGGCACTCGCCGGCCGCTTGGAATACGTCCTACTTCAAGGCGCGCCACGGCGAGCAGATGCCCCGTCGGGGCGTGGACGCCATCACCGTGCCCGGTGCGGTGTCGGGCTGGGTGGCGCTGCATGGGCGCATGGGACGCCTGCCCTTCGGCGATGTGCTGGCGCCGGCCATGGACATCGCCGAGCGCGGCTATGCCGTGCCCGTGGTGGTGCAGGAGAAGTGGACCCTGGCCGCCGGTGTCGAGGAACTGACGCGACAGCCCGGCTTCGCCGACGTGTTCCTGCCCAAGGGGCGCGCGCCCCATGTGGGCGAACGCTTTGCCATGCCCGCTGCGGCGCGCACGCTGCGCGAGATCGCCCGAACGCAGGGCGAGTCCTTCTACCGTGGCGAAGTGGCGCAGGCCATCGCCGCGTATGTGCAGGCGCACAACGGCACCATGACGGCCGCTGATCTGGCGGCCTACCAGCCGGAGTGGGTCACACCCCTGGCGCAGAACTACCGCGACCACACCCTGCACGAGATTCCGCCCAACGGTCAGGGCATTGCCGCACAGATGGCTGCGGGCATCTTGGAACACCTGAACATCGGCGAGCACGAGGTGGACAGCACGATGAGCTGCCACCTGCAGATTGAAGCCATGAAACTGGCCTTTGCCGATGTGTACCGCCATGTCAGCGACTCACGCACCATGAGGCTCACGCCGGCGCAGATGCTTGACCCGTCCTACCTGGCCGATCGGGCCAGACTGGTTGATCGCGGCCGCGCACAGGACTTCAAGGCCGGCGACCTGCCGCGCGGCGGCACGATCTACCTCACGGCGGCTGATCGCAGCGGCATGATGGTCAGCCTCATCCAGAGCAACTACATGGGCTTCGGTTCGGGTGTGGTCTTGCCCGATTGGGGCATCAGCCTGCAAAACCGCGGCCATGGCTTCACCTTGGATGAGAGCAGCGCCAACGTGGTGGCCCCGCACAAACGGCCCTTCCACACCATCATCCCGGCCTTCCTGACCAAGGACGGCCAGCCCGTGATGAGCTTCGGCGTGATGGGTGGCCACATGCAGCCGCAGGGCCACCTGCAGATGATGGTGCGCATGCTCGACCATGGGCAGAACCCGCAGATGGCCTGTGACGGCCCGCGCTGGCGGGTCAATGGCGGGCTGAGCTTGAACGTAGAGCCACACATGCCCGCTCAAACCATCCAGGGCTTGGCGGCCCTGGGTCATCAGCTCGATGGCCTGAATGACACCTACATGGACTTCGGTGCCGGTCAATTCATTTGGCGCCTGGGCGACCCAGGGGTGGACGGCTATGTGGCTGCCAGTGACCCGCGCCGCGACGGCGCGGCGGTGGCCTGGTGAGCGTCTTTGCCGCCAGCAGCGGGGCGGCCAGTGGTGCGCGCTTCTGGCAGGGCATGGCCCTGGCGGTGGTGGGTGCCTTGGGCTTTGCCGGCAAGGCCATTCTGGCCAAGCTGATGTACCGCCACGGCGTGGATGCAGTGACGGTGGTGGCCTGGCGCATGCTTCTGGCCCTACCCGTGTTCATCTTCCTGGCCTGGTGGAGCGGGCGCGGGGCGACTCGACTCACCTCGCGCGACGGCTTGACGGTGGCGGCCCTGGGGTTCTCGGGCTATTACTTCTCGAGCATGCTGGACTTCTATGGCCTCATGTACATCTCGGCCAGTCTGGAACGGCTGATCCTGTACCTGGGTCCCACCTTCGTCATGGTCTTGGCCGTGGTGGTACTGAAGAAGAAGGTCACGGGACGCCAATGGTTGGCAGCCAGCATCAGCTATGCGGGCGTGCTGGTGGTGTTTGGCCATGAACTTGTGCAGCCGGCTGCCGCTGCCGCAGGCCCTGCGGGCCCCACAGGTCCAGCGGCGACCATCCTGGGATCGGCCCTGGTGCTGGGCAGTGCGCTGAGCTATTCAGCCTACCTCTTGGCCAGTGGCGAGGTCGTCGCGCGCTTGGGATCGATGCGTTTGACCGGCTTGGCCAGCAGCGTGGCGGGTGTCCTGTGCCTGCTGCACTTTCTGGTGGTGCATCCCTTGTCGGCCATCGTGGTGCCCGAGCCGGTCATGTGGATGAGCGTGTTGAATGCGATGTTGTGCACCGTGATGCCTGTGTTGGCGGTGATGATGGCCATCGAGCGCATCGGGCCGGCCCTGAGTTCGCAGGTGGGCATGATCGGACCGCTGGCCACGATCGGACTGGGTGTGTGGTTGTTGGGTGAGCCATTCACCGTTTGGATCTTGGCCGGCACAGTGCTGGTGTTGTTGGGTGTGGGGCTGCTCGCGCGGTGGCGGTGATCCCGATCGTTTGAAACTGGAGTGTGGACATGGACCTTGGAATTTCGGGCCGTTGGGCCTTGGTGTGTGCCGCCAGCAAGGGCTTGGGGCGCGGATGTGCGCAGGCCTTGGTGCGCGAGGGTGTCAATGTGGTGATCACCGCACGGGGTGAAGAGGCCCTTCAGGCCACCGCTCGTGAACTGCGTGAGCTCAACCCGAAGGTGACCGTGCACGCGGTGGCCGGTGACATCACGACCGTGGAGGGTCGCGCATCAGCCTTGGCCGCCGCTCCTCAGGTGGACATCCTGATCAACAACGCCGGTGGCCCGCCGCCCGGGGACTTTCGCGATTGGGAACGAGAGGCTTGGATCAAGGCGCTGGACGCCAACATGCTCGCGCCCATCGAGTTGATCAAGGCCACGGTCGACGGCATGGCGCAGCGCGGCTTCGGCCGCATCGTCAACATCACCTCGGCGGCAGTCAAGGCACCGATCGACATCCTCGGGCTGAGCAACGGCGCACGTTCGGGCCTCACCGGATTCGTGGCCGGGGTGGCTCGTCAGAAGCGTTTGGCTTCACACAACGTGACGATCAACGCGATGCTGCCGGGCCCCTTCGACACCGACCGTCTGCGTACCACGCTGGCCGGTGCTGCGCGCACGGCGGGCAAGTCCGTGGATGACGTGGCCGCCGCACGGCGCGAGTCCATCCCCGCCGGACGCTTCGGCACCGCCGAGGAGTTCGGTGCGGTGTGTGCCTTCCTGTGCAGCGACCACGCTGGCTACATCAACGGGCAGAACCTGCTGTTGGACGGTGGCGCCTTCCCTGGCACCTTCTGAGCCCCTGCGGCCCATCTGGGCCAAACGGGTCCCCTGGTGGTTGACCGCCTGGGTAGCCTCATGGACGCTGCTCTTGCTGTGGGCAGTGGGCGAGGTTCCGGTGGACAGTGCCGAGCAGATGGCCTGGGTTCGTTCGCTGCAGTGGGGCTACCACAAGCACCCGCCATTGCCCACCTGGCTGATCGCGCCTTGGGTGGCGCTGTTTGGGTTGCAGGATTGGATACCGGCGCTGATGGGCGCTGCGCTCAAGTTCCTGTCGCTGCTGCTTTGCTGGAACCTCATCGCCCGAATCGAGGGCGTCCCCCGAGCCACGCTGGCCTTGGCCTGCATCACCGGCGTGGCCTACTACAGCAGCAGGCTGCACACATACAGCCACAATGAGGTAATACTGGCGTGCTCGGCCGGTGCGGCCTGGGCCTTGTGGCGTGCACAACATGCCGAGCAAGCTCCACAGGCCAAGGGGCGGCGGCATTGGATGCTGTTGGGGCTGTGTCTTGGCTTGGGCCTGCTGGCGAAGTACCAGGCCGTGACCACGGTGGCGGCCGTGCTGGTGTACGCCACGCTGGCCGGACTGTGGGCGCGACCGCATCAACGCAGGGGCCTCGTGCTGGCCCTGGTGGTGGCCGCGCTGGTGGTCACGCCCCACGTGTGGTGGTTGGCCCATGCCCCCCACACGCCCTTGGGCTACGCGGTCGATTCTTCCCTGGGCACGGACTTGGGCGTGTTCGAACGGGTACGGCAACTCCTGGTCTGGAAGGGCAATCTTGTCTTGCGTGCCTTGGGCGCGCTGCTGCTCCTGATGGTCGTGTCGTGGTGGGTCCGAGGGCGGCATCAACGACAGGCTCTCGGACCT
>Ga0082207_1000674_pt1 | contig 18656 bp, 18 predicted proteins | sample LakMenEpi10Aug09_FD_71540 | JGI IMG/M metagenome (GOLD analysis project Ga0082207, IMG submission 71540)
GGGTCGGAAAGCGTAAGACTTCTGTTAAAGAAGCAGCATCCCGGGTCGCGTCAACCCCATTGACGCGACCATTCTAAAAAAGTGGCGTGGTGAGGAATCGCCGTCCGTTTTACGGCGGTGAGGATGTCAATTGCTATATATGTTGAACTCAGTGATGGAGGTATTACTGGTTTTCCTAGCGATCGCTTGTAGGGGTGTGGAAAGGCGATCGCTTGTTGGATCATGTGGAAAATAATGATAGAATGCACAAAGTGTAGATTTCAATGTGAAAGCGATTTATACAGAAAGCTTAGGAGTTAATTTATGCGAACAATTACCTTGCAAATTGACGATAGCATTAGTGAAAAATTTCTATGGTTACTTGATCGCTTCTCTAGAGACGAAATTAAAATTCTGGAACAATCAGATTATGTCAGTGATGACGAATATCTAAGGGGAATCGAAGGAATGATTCAAACTATTCAGGCAGCCCGTGATGAATCTATTGAACAGAGCTTAAGCTTAGATGAGTTAGATTGGTAATGTATAAAATAATCTTTATGACCCAATCTCAAAAAGATGCAAAAAAGATTGCTTCTAGTGGACTGAAGCCCAAGGTTCTTGAACTTATCAAAATAATTGAAGAAGACCCGTTTCAATACCCACCGGATTATGAGTTATTAAAAGGGGATATGAAAGGGTTAATTAGTCGTCGTATCAATAAACAGCATCGGCTAGTTTATGAAGTCTTTGAATCGGAGAAATTGATCAAAATTTATCGGATGTGGAGTCATTATGACTAGATCATTTTGATGCTGGAGAGCGATCTATTTTTAGGAGATAGAACGGAATGATCGCTTTTTGGGAAATATGGAAAGTGCGCTCTTTTTTTGGGAGATGTGGGAGTGCGATTATTTAGCTCCACAGCACTGGGCATCGTTGGGAAAATTATGGGAAACGGCATCTAGCCAGTTTTTTTCGTTCAGTTCATCCTCCGACATCAAAAGAATGACGCGCACAAACCGATCTTTTTCTTGGGGAATAGGATGATCAAGTTGAATTTGCCCTTGGGTATTGAGGATACCAGTGGTTTCAATCGCACGCATAGCAAAACCTAAAAGAAGTGATTCGATTCTAACATTAAAGTAACCTTGAAAAGCGGTGATGGCTAACTACAGCGATCTCCATTCTCAGGCTCCCCCTATGGCTCTCCTCGACTTTGTGTGATAATCATTGCTTATCATTCCTTGTAGTCTTGCCAGACAAGGGTTTAAAGACTATATTTCCAGAAAATTATCGGCTGCATCTCCTATTTGTGACTTTCCCTCACCTATAGGTGAGCAGTAGAAGTTATTCAAAGAGGGCGAATGCAATTCGCCCCTACAATAATATTATTACGCCAATGGTGGCTCCCAACTGATAAAAGTTAACTGTTAACTGATTAGGGGAGATCGCACACAACACGAAAACCGATATCGTGGTTGCAAATTTCGGCAACGCTTCTGCCTCGATATGCTGAACTACAGACCAAAGGGTCGCGGCACCACGAACCGCCACGCCGTATTATTGATGACGCATTAGTTATATTGTTATCTCTCCATGCAAGACTGCCATTTTCTCTAATATTGTCTGGTTTGTTAACATAATTTTCATGATGTTGATCAGCACACCATTCCCAAACATTGCCGTGCATATCATAGATTTCCCAGGGATTAGGTCGCTTTTCCCCAACAGGATGGGTCGTATTATTTGAATTACCATCAAACCAGGCATAATCTCCTAGTTGATTTTCCTCCTTGCCAAAACTAAATCGGGTTTTTGTACCAGCGCGACAGGCATATTCCCATTCTGCTTCTGTAGGCAAACGGTAGGTTTTTCCCGTTAACTTGCTCAGTTTTTCACAAAAAGCTTGAGCATTAAACCAAGTAACAGATTCTACCGGGTTCTGGGGATTTCCTGAAAACCTGGAAGGATTATTTCCCATCACCGCTTCATACTGTGCTTGGGTGATAGGATATTTGCCTATTTGAAATGCTGGCACAATTACTTCATGTATCGGTTTTTCATCTTCATACTCATTAGAACCCATGTTAAATTTACCGGCGGGTATATCCACCATTTCTGGGTTAAAGTTTGGTAAAATTACAGTTTCAGTTTGCCGAATTATCTTGGGCGATACTTGTAATAATTTATCAACATTTACCTCTGCCAAGCTAAATTTAGAGTTAGCTGCCGATTTTTCATGACCGTAAGCCATTAAAGCTTTAAGCTTAGTATGACTACCCCAATAGCGAATCGACTCTTCATATTCTTGGGTTTTTTCTTCATCTAGTGCAAATTCTTCTAATTTTGCTAAAATTTTCTTATCATTTTCTAAATCTGACAATAACAATGGCCATTTTAAACTAATCGCAGTAAATTTGCCTAACTGTTCAAAAGTTAGAGAAGGATATAACAAATTATTATCCTCGTCTCGCTCCTCAAAAAATAAACCAGTCTCATTAGCGATATAAACCTTGAGACGAAAGACATTAATAAAGTGTTTAATCCGTCGCGGATTGTAATCCAATGCGGGAGCCACCATCATAATGACATTCCGCACTGTTTGGGAATCTCTATTATCAGATTTGTTGACTTGAATCGCTTCTAATCGCTTAATTACAGCTGCTTGTGCTTTCTGTTTTTCGGTTTGTTCGGATTCTATCGAAGGATTATCTAGAGACAAGTTTTTTAAATCACTTGTCTGATTACTTGTTGCAGAAGTGAGATGCTTTTGCGAATTTTTCTCCGGGGTAAAGTCTAACTTAAACTTACCCCAGAATGACTGAAAAAATTTAGAAGAGGATTTATCTGGCGGTAAATTGGAAGGAGTTGAAGTAGCAAGCTGAGTCAAAAAACGCTCAAAATCTGACTGGGATGGTTGGGGAACTAAAAAGGGAAGCTGGACAAACTTTTCAATGAAAGTATAACCATAAGCCAACCCTTTATTAGCACTACGTCTCGCTAAAATATCAGGATCAATTTCTGTGGTTTCCGACGGTAAATACTTGAGAATGTTTTCGTATTTTACCGCTAAACTAGCGGCTACTTTTTCTCTGTCCATTCCTAAAATAAACACCACTGAAGGATCATCAGCAATCATCAAGTTAATCGCTTGCATCAAGTCCGCTGATTTTGGATGTTCACAACGATCTAAATCGTCAATAAATACATATACCCGATCATTGCCAATATAAGCATCAACAATTTTAGCAAAATCTTCATGAAATTCTTCTACAAATGCCGATTGTTTTTTATAATCTGGGGCTTCTATGTATTTAATTAGGTTGTTTTTGGGGTTTTGAAGTAACCTTTGAAAATTTCTCGATAAACTCTTAATACCAGCGAAAATTCCTGCTCCTGATAAGGTAAACCCGACCGCAGTAAATAATAATTTAAAAACTGAATTAATTTTGCTCCAAAAAACATCTTGAGAGGTTGTTGCTCCGATTAATTCGTTAATTCCTTCAACTCCATAACCGATTAAAATAAAGGGAATGGCAATTGAGGCACAAATCACAAAAATTATTACTGGTAAAGCTTTAATTAATTCAAATAAGCCTTTTTCTAAGTTAAAACGCAATAATTGTAATTTAAAATGGCCTAGGATAACTCGAGGTAAATCTCGCCAATTTTTGGGCGTAGAAATCTGCTTAATAAAAGACAGCGCAAAAGCCGCCCATACCGACTCCGCTTTATCGTGTCGCCAAGCATTAAACCAAACTGTCCGACCTCCCTTTTTTCGTAAATATTCCTCTAACATTTTCATAAAAGAAGACTTGCCACTACCCCACTCTCCCTCAACCGATAAAGTTAGGGGTGGTTGTGTCTGCTCATGCAACAAAAATTCAGCGATCGCTATTACATAAGGCTCAAATCCGAGGGCATCATTATTAGTAGCTTGATCGCTGACGCTAGTATTGCGGATAGATTCAGGAGAATCGGACATGGTAGTTATTTTTAGGTGACAGAGAACGGAGAAGAAAATAGATTACCTTATCAATCCGAGAAACGCGATATATAACCTCCTGTGCAACAAAAAAAGCAACGAAGAAAAGACATTTTCATAATATTATCTAAACCCTATAGGTTCTGTCAAGTAGGGGATAGAGGATTTAACTTAGTGTCTATAGAGTTATTGGGGTTTAGTTTTACTAGGAATCAGAATTAATGACCAGTAGGTGACAGCCTCTGGATCGATTTCGGTAATCGGAATAATTTGCTGATTGGGTAAGGTTGCTCGTTCGATGTAGAGGGCGCGTTCTAATAATCCTAATTCCTGGAGAATATTGCGAACTTTAGTGAAATGTCTGCCTAATTTAATAATCGCCGCTGCATCGATAAATACTAGGCGATCCCGCAATATTTCCGCCTCTAAAGTAGCGGGCATGATACTAAATACGTCATTTCGATAAGTGATAGGTACACCCAGCATTGCTGCACTTGCCATCACTGAAGAAATGCCCGGCACGACTTCAATTGAAAAGCGATCGCACAAGCGATTAAAGATATACATAAATGTGCCATACAACATCGGATCGCCCACACATAGCACCGCCACATCTCGACCTAAGTTTAAATGTTCGGCGATGTTTTCGGCAGCAATATCATAATGAGGTTGAGAACTGCGCTCGACACTAAAAGGCAAAGGCATGGGAATTTCTATCTGCTCGGGACGGATAAAATCCGACACAATTGCCCGTGCCAAAACTTTGCCACTTTCTAAGGTAGGATAAGCAATTACCGGAACAGTTGTGAGAATGCGGTGTGCTTTTAGCGTCAACAATTCGGGATCGCCAGGCCCGATTCCTAATCCATAAAGTTTGCCTAATTCATTCATAATTCGTTCTCTTTTGCTAAAGCATTGACTGCCGCTGCTGCGATTGCGCTGCCTCCCCTACGTCCGTGCAGGGTAATAAATGGCACACCACGACTATTAGTTGCTAATTCTAATTTCGACTCTGCCGCTCCCACAAATCCCACGGGAAAGCCTAAAATCAAAGCTGGTTTATCTACATTTTGATCGAGCAATTCTAGTAGGCGAAAAAGTGCGGTTGGTGCATTACCAATGGCTACCACCGCTCCAGCTAAATGAGGTCGCCAAAGTTCTAAAGCGGCAGCGGAGCGGGTATTATTAATTTGCCGTGCTAACTCGGTCACTTCTGGATGATTGAGGGTACAAATAATCGGATTATTTTTAGGTAAACGCGCTTTGGTAATGCCATTAGCGACCATTTGAGAATCACAGAGAATTGCTGCACCCCCAGCGAGGGCATTTCGTCCGATTTTAACCGCGTCCGGTGATGCTTCTAAATCTTCTGTTATGTCTGTCATCCCGCAGGAATGAATTAGACGAACCGCCACATGAGCTAAATCATCGGGGAGATTTTTCCAGTTAGTTTCAGCCCGAATAATAGCAAAAGATTTGCGGTAAATTTCCTCACCATTCTTAATGTATTCCATTCTATTCATCTAAATTTTTCGATTTTTGGGAGCTTAAAATTTGGGCTATGAGCGGGGGAATCTTGGCAAATTCTCCCTCAAATATGGGTGTTTCTAAGAATTTTTGACTATCACCCACATAGACTTGATAAGCTTCCAGTATTTGGCCATTTTCCTCGATGGTAGTTCCTAAAAGGGTAATTTCGGCTGGACCCGGTTGAGCGCAGGATTTAGCACAACCTGTCAAATGAATATTAACAGGAGAATTGCAGGTTAAGCGTTCTTTCAAATAATCTGCTAGGAGAGAAGCGTGAATTTGAGTTGCAGTGGCTGCTGCTGCACAACCGGGTTTACCGCTACAGGCAACTATTCCCCCATCCCATCCGGGAGAAGCGGATAATCCTAAGGATGCCAGTTTTGGCAACAATTCTGAGACTTTTTCATCGGGAATATCGGGTAATATAACAGTCTGCCAAGGGGTTAATCGTAACTGACCACTGCCAAAAGTTTCTGATAGTGCCGCTAATCCCCATAGTTGATTAGCCGTCAATTGTCCTAATCTTAATGATAGACCAATATAAGATAATCCAGGTTGCTTTTGAGGATGAATTCCCAGATGAAAATAGGGTTGAGTAGAATGGGCAGCTTGCCAGTATTTTTGCTGGTGTATTATGCCGGTAGAAGTCCGATGTAATTGGGAGTTAACTTGTTCGAGATATTTTGCTAATCCCCAATCTTTTAGCAGGTGTTTCATCCGAGGTTTTTTCCCCTTGATATTAGGGTTTTGTTGAACATAATCGACATAAACCTTTACCAGTGCTTTGACCACAGCTAAACAGTTTTCTGGCTCAATTAATAAGTCCGTGTCATATAATTGTTTATCTCCTGCGAGTGCTAATCGAAAGCAAACAAGAGAAGTTAAATTTGTCGGATTATTGACGGCAATTGCCGATAGCTGAATCTCGTTATAGCGGTGTTGCCAGGCCATAGTTGAACCAGTACCAATTCCCACTGCACCACCGCCATCGATCCCGATACTAAATTTAGGACTTAGTTCGGCAATTGATGGATAATTTTGGATAAAATTATCTAATTCTTGGACTAATGGACGAGTATCGATCGATTCTTGGCAGTCAATTCCAGCCGTGGGACTGGACATGATATTACGCAGATGATCGATACTGGGATTATGGGCAGCTAACCCTAATTTTTGCAGGGTTTGAAATTCTTCTAAACTGGGGGATTTTTGCAGTCCGCGAATTTGCAGATTTGCCCGATTGGTAACTTGTATTGTCGTCTGCCATTGTTCGAGCCAAGTGGCGATCGCTTTTCCCTGTGGAGAATTGAGCCATCCACCGGGGGTGCGGAGACGAATTAAAAACCCATCCTGGGCAGCAGTTCCATAAAATAAACCGGGACAAGCATTTGCTTCAACTAACCAATTCACCGTTGTTTGTTCTCCATGCGACGCAGAGAAGTAGTTAGAAAATTAGTTGTCTATACTACCGATCAAAAGCTTGTAATTGGTATTCTGACTCGCAAGGAAAAAGGGAAGATGTACTCTTTTTACTTTTTACTTGATTACAGTTGCGGCACAGTACCAGAATTGCACTGGACTTTCCCAAAGACAAGTTTAAGGATTATACCACGTTTGCGGTTGAAACTCAGTATCGTTAAGAATCGCTACATTTTCACCCCTTTGTGCCAAGACAAATAAACCTTGACGATAAGCATATTTATCCGCTCCTTCTTCGATTTCAATGCCTGCTACTGCCCCATATAATTGTTTGTGGTTATATTCGGGAAAAAATTGCCTAAATTCTGTTAAATTCTTGATTAATTCTTTGACATCATCTACACTTAAACTACTTTTGACTTCCACTACCAGCACATGATTTTCATTAGTGACTAACACATCAATTTCTAGGGTTTTACCGTCGAGACGTTTTCTGACTCTTTGACTAACTTGATGTACGGGAATCTCACGATTTAAAAATAAAGTCTCACAAGCTGGAGCTACCATATTTTCGACAAAACGTCCCCATTTACCTCCAAGATTACCAATTTCTTTACTGAGTCTGGTAATTTGGCGATCGGTTTTTAAAGATTGTTCTTTGAGAATACGCTCGGTTTCTTGAAAGCGTCGCTCGGTTTCTTGAAAGCATCTTTCTGTCTCTTTTTGAGCTTCTACTAATTCGGCTAATAATTTCCAAACATCATCGGCGGTGGTGGTCATAATTTTTCCTCTGAATTAACTTGGCACTAACCCGATTATATCTTGTTTGAAGGATAGAGCCTGATGGCAGATAATGAAATAGTAGCGATTTTTTTTAATATGGCGGATCGCAATTGTAAGTCGAAATGGCTATCGATCATAGGAATTGGTGAAGATGGCTTAGAAGGGTTAAGTTCAGTGGGGCGAAGTCTGCTTTCTTTAGCATCAGTTATTGTCGGTGGTGAACGTCATCTGGCAATGTTACCCCCAGAGGATCAACGGCAAAAACTGCTCTGGACTTCTCCCATTCAAGACTCTGTGAACGAGATTATCCGCCGTCGTGGTCAATCCGTCTGTGTTTTGGCCAGTGGTGATCCCATGTGCTACGGAATTGGTGTCACCCTCACCCGTCAGATTCCCCTTGAGGAAATGACGATTATTCCCTCTCCTTCTAGCTTTAGTCTTGCCTGTAGTCGTTTGGGTTGGTCCCTGAGTGAAGTAGAAACTTTGAGTTTGTGCGGCCGTCCTCCGGCTTTGTTAAATGGGGTGCTTTATCCCGGTGCTAAACTGCTGGTACTGAGCGCCGATGCCGAGACTCCTGCGATCGCTGCTCGGCTTCTAACCGAGGCAGGTTTTGGCGAAAGTTCCATCACGGTTTTAGAACATCTAGGGGGAACCCAGGAACGCCACATCCAAGGCATCGCCAACGATTGGCAGTTTACAGATCTGGCAGATTTAAATGTCATTGCCATTAGCTGTATCTCCTCCCATCCTCCTACCCGGGCGCCGCGCCTTCCCGGACTGCCGGATTCTGCTTACCATCATGACGGACAGTTGACAAAAAGAGAAGTTCGTGCTATCACTCTGAGTACATTGGCTCCCCTACCCGGACAATTGCTCTGGGATGTGGGAGCGGGTTGTGGTTCCATTGCCATTGAGTGGCTGCGTAGCGATCGCCGTTGCCAGGCTATTGCGATCGAACATCATCCCACCAGATTACAATACATTGCCGATAATGCCGCCGCCTTGGGAACGCCCCATCTGCAAATCGTCGCCGGAATTGCACCGAGCGCCTTGGCAGATTTACCGCCACCGGACGCTATTTTTATTGGTGGCGGTATCACCACACCCCACCTATTGGAAACCTGTTGGTTAGCGCTGCGCCCCGGGGGTCGTCTTGTTGCTAACACTGTTACAATTGAAAGTGAATTAGTCCTCTTGCAATGGCATAGTAAATTAGGAGGGGAACTGCTGCGGATTGGCATTGAAAAAGCCAAACCGGTCGGTAAGTTTTTAGGTTGGAAAGCAATGGCTCCCGTAACCCAGTGGACTGTTGTGAAACCGAGATTGTAAATCCTTGATTTTGTCCTTGATCTCTCTTGCAAAAGTTGTAGATAGAACTTTTTGCTCTAATTCCTCTTCTTCTGGACTTTATTATAGAATTAAGTTGTTGACATTTTCTAGTTTTAACTTTTTACTTAGTCTTATGGTTTCGCAACTAGATAAAACTAACGTCACTGAAATTATCTACCCCGATAGCGATGGTCAACCCATGGCGGATAGTACCCTGCAATTTCGTTGGATTACGACAATTAAAACTAATTTAGACTGGCTATTTCGTAATCAGTCTGATGTCTTTGTTGCAGGGGATTTACTTTGGTATCCCGTGGAAAATGATAATAAACTGCGTCAATCGCCGGATATCATGGTGGTTTTTGGGAGACCAAAAGGGGAAAGGGGTTCCTATCGACAATGGTTAGAAAATAATATTAGTCCCCAGGTGGTTTTTGAAATCCTCTCTCGGGGTAACACCCTCACGGAAATGGCCAAAAAACAGCTATTTTATGACCGTTATGGGGTTGAGGAATATTATCTTTATGATCCCCATAAAAACGATGCTAGTGGTGGGATAAGAGGCGAAAATCAGCTAGAAATTCTGGAAACTCTCGATAATTGGGTTAGTCCCCGTTTAGGAATACGGTTTCAGTTAGGAGAACCGGAAATGTTGCTTTTTTATCCCGATGGACAAGCTTTCACTAGCTATAATAAGGAAAAACAACGAGCGGAACGATTGGCAAATAAACTGCGGGAATTAGGCCTTAATCCTGACGAAATCTAGGTTTATCTCTTGACCGCAGTTTAAAGTTAATCTTTGTTAAGAGATAAATAAAAAATAGCCATAGTGGGCTATATGTATTTTCAGTATGATAAACTTAGTTGGCTTAGTACAAAAAAACTGATGTTTAGGGATAATAATGTAGATGAAATTACGCAAAATTTTTATAGTATTTATGGCTCTATTGAAGGGCAGTTAGTATCTATTAATATTGCCAATCGTCAAAAGATAAAGATGGGGATTCGTAGCCTAACTGATAACAAAATTATTAAATGTTTTTTTCCTGAAGAACTTTTTGAACAAGCTAGAGAAGCATTAGGAAAAAGAGTTTATGTTTTTGGGTTAATTCGGCAGTATTTGCATGGAGAAAAAATCAATATTCAAGTGCAGGAACTGAAAGTCTTTCCTGAAAAATCTGCATCTTCTTCTTTGTCTAATATTATCAATTCAATTAGAGGTTAGTTTTGAAGAAAAAGTCGATCAAAAAACCTTATTGTGATTCGGGAATCTTGAACAATTTTTTTAATGAAGAACTCCAGTATTATGAACGCAGAACTAGATTAATATTGTCAACATACCAATACAAAAAAAGGTGGGACTTGCCCACCTTTGTCACTAAACTATTGTCCTTTCTCCACTGCTGCCACAATCAATAAAGTTTTGAGGACAGAATCAGGATTAAGACTGATAGAATCGATGCCTAATTCCACTAAAAATTGAGCGAATTCGGGGTAATCACTGGGGGCTTGACCACAGATACCGATTTTGCGATTATGGGCTTTAGCGGTTTCAATGGCCATTTTCACCATGCGTTTAACTCCCTCATTCCGTTCATCAAAAAGATGGGCAACTAGGGCAGAATCCCGATCTAATCCTAAGGTTAATTGGGTCAAATCATTAGAACCGATCGAAAATCCGTCAAACACCTGAGCAAATTGGTCAGCAAGAATTACATTACTTGGTAACTCACACATCACATAAACTTGCAAACCATTAACCCCGCGTTCGAGACCATTTTTCGCCATTTCTTCGAGGACTCTCATCCCTTCTTCGGGGGTACGACAGAAAGGAATCATCGGAATCACATTAGTTAATCCCATTTCTTCCCGTACCATTTTCAGCGCCCGACATTCCAAAGCGAAAGCTTCGCGATAATTAGGATCAGTATAACGGGAAGCACCGCGCCAACCGATCATCGGGTTTTCTTCCTTGGGTTCAAAGGGTTTGCCACCCAATAAATTAGCGTATTCATTGGATTTAAAATCGGACATCCGCACAATTACATCTTTGGGGTAGAATGCGGCTGCAATCATGGCAATTCCCCGGGCCAATTTATCGACGAAAAATTGGGGTTTATCCTGGTAGTGTTTGGTTAATTCGGCGATTTGGTCTTTTACGTCTCCTTCTTCCAATTCGTGGAATTTGAGCAAAGCGCTGGGGTGGGCCTGAATATGGTTAGCGATAATGAATTCTAGACGCGCTAAACCGACCCCTTGGGCAGGAATATCGGCAAAAGCGAAGGCTTTTTCGGGATTACCGATATTCATCAGGATTTTTGTCCGAGTTTCGGGCAAATTATCCAGGGGAGTTTCGCGAATTTCAAAGGGTAGCAATCCGAGGTAAACTTTCCCTTCATCCCCTTCCGCACAGCAAACGGTGACTTCCTGTCCGGTTTTAATCGTTTCCGTGGCATTATTGCAACCCACGATCGCCGGAATGCCCATTTCTCGCGCGATAATAGCGGCATGGCAAGTACGACCACCCTGATTAGTAACGATCGCGCTTGCTTGTTTCATAATCGGTTCCCAGTCGGGATCCGTGCGATTGGTGACGAGAACTTCTCCCGGTTTAAAGTTGTTGATTTTATCTACACTGAGGATGACTCTGGCTTTTCCTTGACCGATTGCCGCACCTACACTCCGTCCCACTGCTAAAACGTCACTTTTTTGCTTAATTTCGTAGGATTTAAGGATATTAGCGGCTTTTTGCGATTGTACGGTTTCTGGGCGCGCCTGAACGATAAAGAGTTCTCCCGTGATCCCATCTTTTGCCCATTCGATGTCCATGGGGGTGTAGATTCCGCGCACTTGCGAGTAATGTTCCTCGATTTCGGTCGTCCAACGGGCTAAAGTGAGGATTTCCTGGTCATTAATGCAGAATTGATCCTGTTCTAGCTTGTTAACTCGGATATTCTTGGTTAGACGCGATCCTCCATCATCGTAGATCATCTTGATCGCTTTACTGCCTAGGCGTTTGTCGAGGATGGGTTTGTAGCCGTTTTTAAGAGTGGGTTTAAAAACTAGATATTCGTCGGGGTTAACAGCGCCTTGCACGACATTTTCCCCTAAACCGTAGGCTGCCGTGATTAAAGCGGCATTTTTGAACCCTGTTTCCGTATCGATGGAAAACATCACCCCAGAGGTGGCTAGATCTGAACGCACCATTTTTTGGACACCGACGGAAAGGGCGACGGCAAAGTGATCGAAACCGTTATGATGACGGTAGGAAATAGCGCGATCGGTGAATAAAGAGGCAAAACATTTATGGCAAGCTTCTAAAACTCCCCTCACCCCTTGGACGTTGAGATAGGTTTCCTGCTGTCCGGCAAAACTCGCTTCTGGTAAGTCTTCGGCAGTGGCGCTCGATCGAACGGCCACATCAATGGAATGATAGAGATCATCGCCATAACGTTCACAGAGTCGGCGATAGGCAATAGCGATCGCATGACTTAAATCATCGGGGAACGGTGTATTTAAGATTAATGTGCGCGCTTGTTTACCTTTTTCTTGCAAGTTTTGGACATCGTTTTCGTCTAAATCTTGGAAAATTTGTCTTAATTGTGCGTCTAGTCCGGCTTTTTCGACAAATTGACGGTAAGCGTAAGCGGTGGTGGCGAATCCTGTGGGGACATTAATCCCTTTCGGGGTTAATTGTTGGATCATTTCGCCTAAGGAGGAGTTTTTCCCACCGACTAATCCCACATCTTTACTATCTACTTCTTCAAACCACAGAATTAATGCTTGTTCTCTAGAGGTTCTCGCAACATCTTGTAGTAGCATCATAAGTATTTTTACCTCTGTACTTTATACTTTCAGTTTAGCGAGATACCATCTTCAAAAACCCTTGAGTTTGATATTTATTTACAAAACTCTTAATAGCAAACTCAGCCACTATCACCCTATCTCTAAAGGGTTTAATTGTCTAGCTTTTTATACAAAAATTAATACATTATTCAGGGGTCTCAACAGTAATTTTCCTCAATGATAGCCTTAATTATAGCGTTTCTCGTCAAGATTAACTGTAACCTAATTTGGTATCGACGACGGGCTCGCCAAAAGGAAAACTTCGTATCTCACCATTAAGATAACTGCTCTATCTCAAAATAGTTAAGCGACTATTTTTATTAAGTTCTCTCACTAATTCATGTACGGTAGTGGAAGGGTAGGGATCAAAAGGATGTTGTTTTAATTCATCTCGCCGTTTAATAAGTTTTTCGGCATTGATAATTGCTGTAGACTGATAGTCATTTAATTTTTCATACATATCCTCTCGGTTTTTTTCATATTTTTCTTTCTCCTTAAATAATCCCTTTTTTGTCATTTGAGTAGTTAAAATACGCCCGTATCCATTTCTAGGTATAGCAGTATCAAGATATTGAAAGTGCAAAATATACCAAATTTCAAAGGCTTCATTAGAATAGGCAATCTTGATATTTTCTTCTTTGGCAAGTCCTTCAGCTTGATTAAATTGCTCTTTGGTATAATTATCTTTATCAAAAACACACCAAACTTGATCGTAAGATGCTGATTTTTCATTGTTTTTAATATTAATTGCTTTCTTGACTAAACTCAAGGTATTTTGACCTTCTCCCTTAACTTTTATTTTAATGTTATTAGATTTTAAATCTTCCCTCAAACAAGTAAAGTAATAGTATTCAGTTTTTTCGCCTTCACAAACAATCAAAAATGTTTCCCTTGGCTGTCTATTGTTAGCTTGACGTTTTAAATAACCATAATTACCATCTTTTTTAGCCATACTAATCACCGATAACTTTGCTTAAATCACCAATAAAAGGTATTGCACCATAGCGACCTTGAATATAATCTTGTTCAAAGGAAGCATTATTATCAATATCAAATTCGACCAGAGAATATAAATCCGTTGCTTCTTGGCGATTTTTTTCGGTAAACCAGATTTGATCTCTCCTAAAAAGTTGATTACTAAGTAAATTAACATCATGAGTGGCAAAAATAAGTTGAGCATTTTTAGGGTTAGTTATCTTAGAGTTAAATAATCCAATAATTGCTATTGCCATTAAGGGATGTAGTAGAGAATCAAGTTCATCAATTATTAATACCTCACTTTTTTTTAAAGCAGATAAAACTGGTGCTAACAAAGCAAATATTTTTTGAGTACCGCGAGACTCATGTTTATTCATTTGAAAGCTTTCTAAACCTATTATCCTTCCTTCTAAATCATACTTTTCGTGATAGGTTTCAATGGAGTTATAGATATAATTATCAAGGCGAAATTCTTTGTTTTTAACTCGATCAGGAATATCTTTATGAAAATTATCTAGGGATGTCCGTCCCACTTCTACACTCATATCCTTGATACTCAAATCTAATTTTTTAATTAAGAAAACGATTTCATTTTTAAGATTTGGCTCTCTAGAAAGATAGTCAAGAGATAGCTGTCTTAAATTTTCAAATTGCGAACCCGATATAATTTTTAATCTACTAAACCAAAGTAAAATCTTTCCTGCTAACGGGTCATTAAACTGAGCGGCAATCGATAGAAATAAAGTATTTTTTTTGGTTAAATCTTTGACATCTTTGCCCTTCAACAGACTTTTACTATATTTAATTTTATCTTTTTCTCGGCTAAATATATTGGTTTTGCGAGTTTTGGGAGTGCAAGATAACCCCTCAGAAATTACTCGCTCTTGGGTGACTTCAAAGCTATATTCATAGATCTTATTATCTAGATGAAAAACTATCTTAAAAAAAGAAGGTTTATCTTCAGTTTCAGAACTTAATCGAAATTTTTCTAAATTTATCTTATCTGTAATTTGTAACTTCGAGGAATTAATTACAAAACTTTGCATAAAATATAAGGCCAGAATCAAATTACTCTTACCACTAGCATTTGCTCCATAAATAGCAGCACTTTTTAATAAACTAAAATTCTGATTAACCTTAAAAACATTATTTTTATCAAGCTCATCATTACCTGTTGCTTCATCTGCAGCCACCATACTGAGAGTGACTACATCCTTAAAAGACCGATAATTACCGACACTAAATTCGATGAGCATTGCATACTGACCCTAAAAGTCTCTGGGGAATTGATGAAGACTATGCTTTTATGATACGCAATTTGTCAACATTTACAAGAAAAATTTTCTCAGGTGTGTTAGCGTCATATAACACACCCGACATCTCTACATTTATTTATAGTTGTGTGATGGTGACATCAACAGTTTTAACCGTAGTTCCCAAACTGGATAAGGGAGGTTGAATTTCCTGTTCATTACCCACTACTAGAGTCACAATTTGATTCGGTTGTAGATATTGTTGTGCCACTCGTTGAATATCAGCAATTGTCACACCTTTTACCGCTTGTTGATAACGGAAGATAAAATCTTGGGGATAACCATAGTATTCATACGTCATCAATCGCGATAAATTTTGAGCAGGTTTCTCAAACTTAAAAACAAAAGAATTGAGAATAGCATTTTTAGCATCTTCTAATTCTTTTGCAGTAACGGGTTGATTGCGAAGGCGCTCGATTTCGCCTAAAATTGCCTTAATAAAAGGTACGGTGGCATCGGTGCGAGTTTGACCTCCGGCAATAAATAAACCGGGATAATCATAACGACTATTCCAGACACCATAGACAGAATAAGCTAATCCTTGACGGGAACGTACTTCATTAAATAAACGACCACCAAAACCGCTTAAAATCTCATTTAATACCGTTAAAGCGGGATAGTCGGGACTATCCAAACGACCCCCAAGATGACCTAATAAAACGCTACTCTGGGTTAATTGGGGTTGATTGACGACAAAGACACCTTGAAGATTTTTTTGGGTTGCAGAAGGGGTGACAATTTTAGTGGCAGTTGCGGGATTTTTCCAATCGCCAAAAGTTTTATTGATTAATGCTTTCATCGACTGAGAATCAAAATCACCGACAATTCCTAAAATTATTTGGTCGGGACGGACATAGGTACGATAAAAATCGATTAAATCCTGACGGTCAATATTAGCTAAAGTGCTATATTCTACAGTACGAGCGTAGGGGCTATTATCACCATAGACTAGCTTGCGGAACTCCCGACTAGCAATATCATCGGGATCATCATTACGTCGGGCAATCGCCCCTTTTTCCTGAACTTTGGCTAATTCTACTCTCTGACTTTCAAAAGCTGGGGAACGCAAAACCTCGGCAAAGAGATTAAAAACTGTTTCTAAATCTTCACTAAGAGCGCTAAAACTAGCAGTTCCAGCGTTAAGATCGATCGAGGTTTCTACTAGGGCTGCTCTTTGTTCTAATAATTGATTTAAGACATTAGAAGGATGTTTTTCCGTGCCACCACTACGCAGCACGGTTCCAGTAATATCAGCTAATCCGACTTTTTCCCCGGATTCTAATCTTCCTCCTGTGCGAATCATCGCCGTACCACTCACTAACGGTAAGCTCCGATCCTCCATTAAATAAACCACCATACCATTATCTAGTTGATAGCGCTCGTATTGGGGAACTGTCACTTCAGGAAGGGGAGGAAAAGTTAAATCGGTAAAATGTCGCGGAGTTTGGGCAATTGCCGGGGAACGAAAAGCTAGGACACCTATCAGGGTGATAACTATTAAACCTAGCCATTGGAAGCGTTTTTTCATGATTATATTTATTTTAGGTGTTGGGGGTTAGGGTGTTAGGGTTTTAGGGATTTCAGTTATCAGTTATCAGTTATCAGATTGCAGTTTTAAGTAGACAGTGTGTAGGAGAATTGCTGGATTATTTCTTTTGCCTCTTGTCTTCAGAAGCTGATTACTGTTGACTGTTCACTGCTGACTGAAAAATTCCCTATCTCCCCATCTCTCTATTTCGGTAAAATTCGGCCAATAGTGCGATTTTCGGGGGTAAAAGTCTCTTTAGCCACCCGTTGAATATCGGCTGCGGTGACAGCATTATAAGCATCTAATTGGGCGAATAAATTACGCCAATCGCCGGTTTTTACCTCGTATTCAATCAAGGATCGCGCCATGCCCATGTTAGAATCAAGACCTCTTAATAGGGCTGCCCGTAGTTGATTTTTAACCCGTTCTAATTCCTGTTCCGAAACCGGTTCATTTTTCAATCTTTCCAATTCTAAATTCAAACCCTGCGCTACTTCCTCCACACTGGCATTAGGAGCGGTAAGAGCATAGAATAAGAGCAAATTCGGGTATTTATCTCCCGGAAAGCCGTTAAATCCCTGAGCAGCGAGGGCAAGTTGTTTGTCCTCCACTAAAGCTTTATACAGTCGCGAAGTTCTTCCTTCACTCATTAAAGTGGCGATAACCTCGTAAACCGCATGATCGGGATGATTGAGGGCGGGACGATGGTATCCTTCTAAATACCAAGGCTGCGAGGCTAATTTTAGGGTAATTTCCTTTGTTTTGGTTTGGTCCGGTTCCACTACTGTCACCTGTGGGGGTTTCGGTTTAGCGGGAAAACGACCAAAATAAACCTTAGCTAACTGTTTGACCTGTTCTGGGTCCACATCCCCGGCGATAGCTATGGTTAAATTACTGGCAGCATAAAATTTATCGAAAAAGTTTTGGATATCTGAGGGTTCCAGATTGCGAATATCTCGATCGTAGCCGATAACGGGACGTTTGTAGGGATGGACAGTATAAGCTTGATCGAGAAAAGCTTCGATTAATAAACCCAAGGGGCTATTATCCGTCCGCATCCGTCTTTCTTCCAGAATTACGTCTTTTTCTTTGTAAAATTCCCGTTGGAACACTGGTTCTAAAAATCGTTCCGATTCCAAAGACATCCACAATTCCAATTTATTCGACGGGAAGCTGTAAAAATAGCTGGTTGCATCGGTGGAAGTGGTGGCATTTAAACCGACTCCCCCCTGAGTTTCGACGATTTGCCCGTATTCGTTGCGTTGGACGAATTGCTCGGACTCTGCCCTCGCTTGTTGAAATTCTGCGGTTAATTTAGCCACTTCTGCGCTTTTACCCGCTTTTTTGGCCGCTTGCAGTTCTTTGTCTATAGCTTCAAGGCGATCGAGGACTTTTTTCTCGCTAAGATAATCGGTAGTACCGATGGTTTTTGTGCCTTTAAAGGCTAAATGTTCCAAAAAGTGAGCAACTCCTGTTTTACCGTCCGGTTCATCGGCACCTCCCACGTCCGCATAGGTGACAAAGGAAATAACCGGGGCATCGCGATTTTCGAGGATAATGAATTTTATTCCGTTATCGAGGCGAAATTCGGTAATTTTTTGTTGAAATTGCTTAAGGTAGGGGGTAATCGATTGCACATCGGCTGATTGCTCTTTCGCTTGGGCAAGAAGGGGTGAGAAACTCCCAAAACCCCAAAACACAAGGAAAGCGAGCCAAAAGCCGATGAAAGCCCGATAATAGGGGTTATTTTTAATGACCATGGATAGTTTTATCAGATATCGTGGGAGCGAGAGATCGATCGCTATGTTCGATCTTAGCAGTCGATTCTTAGGAGAGGGGGAAATGGGATGCTTTTTTCAGTGATCAGTAAACAGTAATCAGTTATCAGTGGGGAAGTGGGGAATTGGGGAAGTGGGGAAGTGGGGAGACCACTTCGTGCGCGACGTTCGGCGATGCTCAGTCG
>Ga0082207_1000675_pt1 | contig 18649 bp, 6 predicted proteins | sample LakMenEpi10Aug09_FD_71540 | JGI IMG/M metagenome (GOLD analysis project Ga0082207, IMG submission 71540)
GCGTTCGCTGAAATCCGCTCTTTTCTTACCATCCGTCTTCAGCATCCGCGGCGCGGGAACGTTAATCCCCGGCTCGCGTCTACTGAAGTCTCGTTCTGATATTTACTTCTTCTTGGATGCGGACGGCTTTCCGTCCTTGCTCTGTCTCGCAAGGAAGAACTGCTCCAGCCGCTTGTATTCTTCGGCACTTAAATTGTCCAGATCAAGCTGCGGTTCTTTGTCTTGATTTGGGGCGTTACGCTGTCTCTTCATCGGCGGTTCTTTGGCTTTGTCTTGATCCCGATCGCCGGAAGTGTCCAGTTTCCGCCGAGTTGCAGCTGTAGTTGGTTTCGGATCGGGATCAAAAGTAATCTTCTTTCTACCACGGGTTGCGCCGGGACTTTTGGCTGCATCCTCTGGTTTCTTCATGGACGACTTCTGCGTCGGGCCGGCGACTTGACACAATGAGTCCATGATGGTTTCTATATCCTCGTCCGCCGGGTCTGTCTCTATGATCAACTCTTCCTCCCCCGGCTCGTAGTCGAGGAGCTCTTCGTCAGGCAACGGTATTCTGGTGGCTGGCAGGACGGTGGGCTTGGCAGTTGTTTCTTCCTTCTTCACGGACGGTTTTTCCGGGAGTGACTGCGAATGAAGATTGCTTTCATCCGAATCACTGTCCGAATCGAGCAGATCACGTTTATTTTTGCCAATGTCTGGCTGGCGGCTTCGGTCCCAGCCCTTGCCCTTGACGTTTTTAGGGATCTTGTAATTGGCAACAGCTTCTTTCTGAGTTGGCTGCTCCGATGGGGCCTTTCCGTCTTTCCACTGCGGCATGGGGTTAGGAAGGGCATTGGCTCGTCCTTCTTTGAGAGTGGCGGTCCCCTCGGATTTCAGTGGAGTAGAAGGCGACGGCTTTGCAGGAGGGTCGCTGACGAGTTTCGTTGACTTGGTGCTCGTGGTTGGAACGGTCTTGGTTTTCACTACAGTTGTGGTGGTCGAGGGGGCTGGAGCTAGTGCTTTAGCCATCTCAGCTACTTTCGCTGCGGCGGCTGATTTGGCTGCTGCTGCTTTAGCAGCCGCTGTAGCCCTAGCGTTTGCAATTGCTTTGGCTGCGGCGAACGGTGGCTTCACCGGGGATGGCTTGAGAGGAGATTTCTTTGCAGCTGGCATCTTCACTGGAGACTTGGACCTTTTGCGCGGTGACCTGACTTTGGGCACTAGCTTCGCCGGCGACTTGGACCGGCGACGTGGTGATTTCTCCCGGACCGGGAGTCTTGCCGGCGACTTCGAGCGCTTGCGCGGTGACCTGTCACGGGGCGTAAACTTTGCTGGAGACTTAGAGCGCTTCCTGGGCGAACGAGAGCGCTGGCGTTGCGATCTTTCGCGGGAAGGTGGAGCATTCCGGTACGGGCGAGACGTGGTAGCCTGTGTTGTGTCCCTTCCTCTGGTATGGTCGACTCGTGACAGGCGTAACACCGGCAGACGCCGCTCCGCTGACCTTGATCGCCTGCGCGGGGATCGTCCTCTGGAACGGCTAGCGGGCCTTCGGGAACGCGAGCGGCTTCGTTTCACGTCTCTCCGGTCCCGGGCGGAGTCATCAATCCGGGACAACCGCAGGGTCGGGGCTTTGGACTTATCATCCGATGGGGTTGCAGGTCTGGCGGGCCGGGACGTGGCAGTAGGACCCGACACGGGTGAGCGGTCCGGTGTCACGATGAAAACTTCCACCGGCGTAGTCTCACGTTTGGGTTGAGTGGGCGATGCTATTATCACTCTGCGTTCCGTCTGGCTAGTCGGGGGAGGTGACTCCTCCCGTTTTGGTGATAATTCGCGCACCTTCCGGTTGATGGTGCCGACTTCATCTTGACCATGTGAAGGACCCGGCTGCGGGGACGTGTTCCTAGTAGCGACACCCTGGACTGCGGTCAGTTTATGCCCACTGGCCAGTCTGTCGCTAACGATTTCTTTGATCGAACGTTCCTGTAGGTCCTCTGGTTTGATCTGAAGAAGCCCGGCATTGACCAATGCCTCGTACCTACTCTGGACACTTCGTTTGTGTTTGCGAGACCTCCCAGTCTGTTGTCCACCAGGTGTAGTTATGTGATCCCGTGGTCCAGCACTCCTCACAAGGGGGTGGTTGGCGTGGTCGCGGAGATCTCCTGGCTCGCTCAGAGTCCGCGAAGCTCTCTTCCTTCCCTCGAGTTTCTCCATTCGTCTGTTGATAGCATTCATCTGCTGTTGCAGAACTATTGCGTTGTGTTTCTCCAGGTTGATGAGTTTGGCGACGCCGTACTGCTCTTCGCCTAACGGGTCAGTCCAACCTGGCGGACGGACAGGCAGCATATTCTGAGCTCGAAGAAACTCCCGGAGGTCCCTGACGAACGGATAACCTCGGTTCTTGGCGAAAAGTCGGTCTGGCCACGTTGGGTCTGCTTCCCAGAGTTCCAGGAGGCGCAGCGCGCGCTCTCTGTCGTAGCGTATGTACTTGCCCATGACGCTGCGGTTGGTCGCATCCCCGGACCTACTCTTCTCGGCACGGATGTTTTCGAAAGTCAGCCGCTCCGGAGGGAGGTCGACCCAGCGGGATCCGTCCTCTATCGGCAGGACGGCCATTGCTCCGGTGACAGATGGGGGCAGTGCGGCACGGACCTGGACGCTTTGGCTGACAAAGGCTTTCAACTCCTGCGGGTTATGAGCTGGGAACACGCGAGTGTCGTGAGTCCTCAGGTAGTGGTATTGGCGTACGTACCAATCCCCGACCACAGCCATGTCTCTCGGGCCTCCATTTGTAATGGCAGGCCATCCAGGGCACAACCTGAGTATGTCATAGTCTCTGCCTGGGGGTATCCCGGCGCTGTCAATCAACGCATCTCTCTTATGGTGTCTCACCTCGCTACGCGGGAGGGGGGCCCAGTTGCCGGGCTCCCTCGTCAACAGGTATGTGATACGGCCAGCCCAGTACCTGACGAAATCAGCTCCCGACATCCCAGTGGTGCGGTAAGGGAAAGTCGGGTCAGGGAACAGGTGAATAGCCTGGACCATAAGCATAGTCATGGCAACTTTCACTACTTGCTGGATGTCTCCAAGGAGATACAGCTTCAATCCCACAGGGAGCTCCTGGAAGTCGCGTCCCCATTTCCCGTCTCCTGTGCTACAGGCAAAGTGTTTCGGTAACACTCCACCAAGCCAGGTCCAAACCTGGCTCACCAGTCCAGTCTGCGGATGGTCGGCACCTGCCAAACGCGCCAAACGGTCAAGCTCAACCGGGGCACCACAAGGCATTCGGTCCTCGTTGTACAGTGCCGCGACGATGCCGAAGAAAGACGCGTAGTCGCTGGTTACTCCTGTCCCCACCGCTGGGCCGATTGCGCTCATCAGTTCTCCATACTCTTCAGCTGGGATCTCTCCTTTGTGGAGCGCTACATCTGTTCTCTTGTCGTCTTTATGGTAGCTGACATGGATGCGGAGGTGCAGCTGCCAGTCGATTGAACCAAACATGAAAAGCACAGGGCAACTGACGGTCCTCGTCCCGGGTGGATTAGGCAGCTGTCGGAGCCATAGCGAGTTCGTTTCCTCATGGATGGCTCCCATCAGTGAAGTTGTGTCGTGGACTCGACCCGTAATGGGGATAGCGATGTCCTCCACGTCTGCAGCGCATATAGTGAGTCCTCCGAACCGCTCTCTAGTCTCGAGTATCCGCTCCTTTACCCACTCTGTCGCTTCGCGGAGCTGTCTGGCGCTTGCTATTCCTAGCACTAGTTCTTTTATCTTAATCGTCTTGAGCTGTTCGACACTGGGCACGCGGTTGTTGCGGATATGCTCGATGGTCTCCTGTAGTCCCGAGAAGCCGGGGTTGGACGTCACATATGCTGCGAGGTGATCTATAATGGGGATGCCGCCAGGGAGTAACTGTGTGTGGCTGACGCCGTTGATGTTGAACTCCGTCAGCCGACTGCTAGACTGGCTGGTGAAGACCTGGATTGCCAGGCGAGCGCCTTCCCTTTCCTGACGGCCCACGCCGGATGAATGAGCAGCCAGTTTCTTCGTGAGGTCTCGGCGCATCTGGTCGTGGTTGAGCAGCTGCACGCCGCATGCTGACTGGAAGGTATCCGAATTGAATTGTGACCGAGCACGAGCATTCTCTTGTGCTCGCAGTGCGGTGTCGACGAGCGCGGGCTGGCTGGGTCTGGCACTCATTTTCAGGCTTGACTTGCTTCAACAGACCGATCAGTTGGTCCAGGAAAGACCAGAGACCAGGCTATTGAAAGCTAGAAAGTGTCTTCGTCAGGTTGAGACCCTTTTCTGCACCAATGGATTAACCAGTTGGTCCGGGAAAGACCAGTGGCCAAGCCATTGGTGAGAAGGCAACAGCCGCCGGGCTCGTGTCGATCACCTACCGGAATTATGTTTGTTAGAAATCCACCAATGTCCTATCAGTGAAGACGGAGTCCCCCTTATACCATAACCACCATTGAAAGTCTAGCCCAGAGACAGCTTTATTCTATAAGGTGATCATCAGGAGGAACATGACGTATGATATCAGAACGAAATTATCTTGTAGACACGTAGATCAATATAAACAGAACCAATACAGCCTGTGCAATTGCAAGCAGGTACTAGCTATGTCTATAGCAGGAGTCATTAGGCGGCTTGTCAGGGGTCATTCCTCAGGGAAGGGCAAGTCATCATCGTCGAGGGTGGCTCCAGGGTTGAGACCGATGTCGAGAGCACCATAGTCGTCTACTTCGAAAGTTACGTATGTCGGGCTGTAGAACGTCTCTTCGTCTTCCACATCAATGGCTATCTGTGTGATTTCGTCATAGCTGGTGCCGGGCTCGACCTCGAAAATTACCCTGGATCCGCAACAAACTCTGAAGAACTTTAGCGTCTTGTCAGAATCGTCCTCCGAATGTATCGTGATCTCAAACCCTTCTTCCCGAAGGCTCTCAAACCAGACAATATACACGCCTCGATACAAAGTTACCCCTGCTACGTATTCGGCACCGGTGGCAGGGTTCTTGATACAGAACACAATAAACTCAGCTTCACTATGGATGTAGAGAAAGTCTCTTGGAGGTCCACACCCGTCACACACTGGTGTCGTGGGTAAAGTCACTTCCGAGGAGTCCATACTGAAGCCTACACAGATACTAAGTAATTACATATAGCATGATTTTTCTAATAATTGGTGAATGTTGCACAGAATACAGATAATGACGATTAGAGTCTATTGTTCAGATACATTCTCCACTCCCGCACGAGTGGTATACCTTTGATAGCTTGTGCGGAGCGTCCGGACGGCTAGTTTCGAGGGGCCTTGGGAGCAGCATCGAATTCGTCGACTCCCAAGATGAGGCTCACTTGGCGGATGGACCGCTGCAAAGTCTTCTTTCCCCCCCCAGCGTTTGTGTATTCCAACGTCACGGTTCTCGGCGAATCCAACGACACCACTCTGGCTATCTTCCACGTCTCCATGCCAGGAATGTTAGAGTCCTGGAATACAAAGAGCACGAGGTCGCCTACCATGATTTCTCTCCCGGCTCCCTTTTCAACTGTGGGGATAAGGAGTGGTAGGCGGTCGAGGAAGATCTTGTACCAGTGGGCGAAGATAAGCCTCGATCGCTCCAGCTGGTTCTTCGGGCTGTTGTCGAGCACCACCGGTCCTTCCAGATTGCGGTGGGCGTTCCTTCCGAGCTTCAGCCTGTTAGGAGTGATGATCTCCCAACCTAGGTCCGTGGCGGCAGTGGCAGACCCCCGGGCGATTGGAAGGTCATCCACTTGGCTGGCAATTCTGGCGAACATCGTCTCCCACTCCAGAAGGGTTCGACACACATCATCAGTGTCAGACAGTCGCTGGAGCATGTCCTGTAACACCTTAATCCTCCGCTCGACTCTGCCCTGCTCGTGATGCGCCTTGGGATTGGCCACTGTGATCTTGAACGTCATCCCACGCAATTGCATCCCGTTAATGCCTCTGACATTAAACTCGGCGTTCTGCAGATTGATCAACTGCGTTCCACTATCCACGTACAACTCGGCTGGCATGCCGTACCGGGCTGCATGTCTCTCCAATGCCTGAATCACAGCTGTGGTGCTCAAGGCCTCTAACGCCAGGATGCTTGTTGAAGACGTAGTCAGGCACACGATCACAAGGGCGCTCACCGGGACATACTCACGAGCTTTCTTGGTCGGCTTGCCTCGGAACCCGGTAGCAATGTCCATCATCGCATGGTAGAATGGCGGGGCAACGGTAGATCTCACCTTGGGGTAGTCTCCAACCTCCTTCTGTACTCGCTCTTTGAGCCGCCTCCGGCACTTTATGCATGCCCGTCGGTAGGCTGCAATCTTAGCCCGCACATTTCCACCTACTGGCATCATGAGCTCTCGCACCCCCTTTAACGTCTGCTCGACCCCTGGGTGATCTAGTAGTTCGTCGTGAACATGCCTGAGGTAGGACTGGAAAATGGGCGACTGCGTGTGCACAATGGGCAAGACCTTCTTGATGTTCAGAGCGTCGAAGAAAGGGAGGCCATCCACGTCCTTCAATTCCGGCTCTCCTTCTTTCTCCAACCGCCTGGTGGAATACCAGATTCCATCATTGAGGTGGTACTCCGACTCCAGCTTCCGCCTTCCTTCAGCTGCTGTCACTTGCCGAGAAGCAGCAGTCATAATGGCGCGGTTCACTAACGGAGCCAGGCCCTGGTCCGGGTCCAGCATGCAACCGGTACAACCTTCTCGTATCTCGTGACGTCGGGAATGCACTCGATGGCGCAGCTTCTCGATGAACCGGAAGACTGCAGTCAGGGTCCCTACCGCCCGTTTCCATCCAAGCCTGATGAAGTCTATCGCCTTCGTGAGCCACGTCTCACCCAACTGCGGGGGAGTGATCGCATAGTTGCCGGCTTCACTTTTGGGATCGCCAGAGATGAGCATCTGTCGTTCTTCATACTCTGTTATCATCAGGATCTGGTCGGGGAAGGTCTCCTTTTCAAATACTTCCAGGTCCTCACTGCTTTGCGGGATGCTAGGCTGGTCCTTCGGGAGGTTCTCCGATGGCGCGGTCATCCACTCAATCCCACGCTGCCAGGCCGACTCATCTTTCACGTCGATTGACTCCGGCTCGATTGGCCTGGTCACCATGTCGGCCAGGTTCATTTCGCCAGGAATGTGAAACAACGGGTATGTCGTCTCGGACCCTACGACCCAGCGCAAGGCGGTGGTGATCTCTTTCACCCGGTTGTGTGTCCACATTCGCAGCCTTTTGTGGGAATTCAGTACCCACGAGATCGCGATTGTGCTGTCGGAAAAGTAGAGCACTTCCGACACTTTGCCTTTCAGAGCTTTCTGAACGGCCAGGGAGGCTTCGGCGGCCAGTAAGATAGCTTCCAGCTCGTTTCTGGGTATCGTATTCTTCATCAGACGTGAACGTGCGCAGACCAACCGGCATGAAAAGCTTCCGTCTGACATCGGGTAGCCCACGTAGATTGCACACCCACCAGCGTACTCAGCAGCATCCGACAAGCACAGGAGCCGTGCCTGACCTGAAGTTCGCTCTGGTTTGATACACCGGACCAGCTTGAGTTCTCGGCTGTCCTCCATGGCAGTCAGTAGTCGAACCCAGATCTCGTGGCGGTCTTGCGGTATGGGATCCTTCCAGTCCAGCGCGTTCAGCTCGCTGAGCGCCAGCTTCATAGCGAGTTTCAATGGCTCGAATAACCCCACTGGATCGTAGAACTCAGCCACCCGTGATGCGATCGACGTCTTGGTGACGAGGTTCTCCGCCATGGCCTTCCGGAGGCCTTCTGGATTCGTGACATCCACCCGAGGGGGCGCTTTGGCGCCTCTGATCTTCTTCTCCAGATTCATCGGCCGGTGCCCTAGCCCTAAAGTGTCTGCTTCCGTGTTCCAAACTGACCCGAGGACACTGACTGACGTTCCATCTGATGACGCTGCTTCAGGGGGCGGCTCGCCGGAGTGTGCCACGAACTTTGGTTTGAACCCACCTTTGGCCAGGCACAACTTCACCTGTCTGATCTGCTCATCGGCCTCCTCGCGGCTATCACCACCGCTGTCCACGTCGTCCATGTACCGGTCTACTCCAAGAGGCCCAACCGCGGCTGGGAACTCCTCACCAAACTTCTGCCAGAGCATGTCCACTGCCACGTTCGCCTGGTTCCCTGAACTTGATACCCCATACCACGCAGATTGCATGCAGTACACCTCCGGCTCGATCGAATCCGACAATGACTCGTGGTACAAGAACAGTGAGTAAGGAAGAGCTTGATCGCTTAGCTTCAATTGGTTGTACATCTTCGAAATATCAGAACACCAGGCGTGACGGTGCGTCCTGAAGCTGATGAGCACTTCGGGGATTTTTGTCAACATGTTTTCCCCTTTGGCCAAGATCTGGTTCAGTCCGGATGCACTAGGGTCGACGACTATGCGGACAGGGGTGCTTACAGAGCCTTCTTTGTACACTGCCCGCCAAGGAAAGTAGTGGTGGAACCGTGCCGCCGACACTGCATCGCGTTTGCTCTTCTCCATATCGGACAGTTTCATCATGAAGCCTCGATCGATGAGGTCTCCCATGCTGCCGCGGAGCTTTTCTTTCACCTCTTCGGGCTTTCGGCATTGAGACTTGTATACTCGCAGAGCTTGATACCGGTTACTGCTTCCGCCATGCTTCTTGGTGAGGAATTCCACCGGCTCCTTCACAAAGGGCAACTCGACTACCACCTTGTCATCGTGGGGGTCTAGATGGACGCTCTTCAGAATGATTGACTGCTCAAATTCTTCCTGGAGGCTTTTGGTCTTTTCCCTTGCAGATTTCTTGCAAACAGGGCAGTTCGCACAGATGTCACAGCGAAAGTCTGTCACATCTGGAACATCGTTCTGGTCCACTAGCCCTTTGAGTTTTGACAGTGGGATGAGTGCTTTGTAACAAGCTTCGGGCCTGGCGCAACTGGAAAAATGGTAACATTTCAGAACCTCCATGTCAGCGTCGGTAATGTCCGTACCAACACTGCTGTGGTCCCGATTGCCCAACAGGTCATGGTCTAATGATGATACCATGTCATCAGGTTCCGATGGTGCATCGACACATGAGTCCTCGTCTGTTAGCGGTAGGTCGTGGACCTCAGCATTGCTGTCTTCACTGAGGTCGTTGACTGGTACCTGGTCAGCTTCTGCACAGAACCGCTTGGCCACAACTGAGTCCCCTAACACCTCGACATCTTCGAAGGTCACTGTATCGTCGCGGCACTTCTTTGGTTGGTCATCAACAAAGGTGCGGGGAGCTTTCAAATATGCTGCCGCCATTTCCGAGAACAACACCTGGATCATGTCAGCAGAGACTTCAAACCCTGCATCACGATAACCCTGAGTGAACACTTCATGTGGCCCACCAAAACACAGTGTAGCCCCATATACATCTTTGAACTTTGACTCGTAGAGGCACAGACCGCTGGGTAGAGTCAGCCTCAAAACCGGAGCCAGCTGAGTGCTCCTGATCCCGATAAGTAGTCTGACTGCTCCACCGCCGATCTCCAGTGGGAAGATTTGCTCGTCCCCCACCACTGCTCTGGCCTCTGCAATAACGCCTTTAAGACGGAACGTCGGGAAATCGCCAGTGATCTTGCCCACCGCTTGGCACTCTAGGTCATGGAGATCCCCATTGACATCTGGGCCCAATATGGCGGAGAACTGGCCGTAATCACTGCGGAGGGATCCTCCTCCGGCTACATTAAATGACACAGGGTTCTTTCCAATCTGCTGGAAATCTGCATCGCGGGCGAGCCTGTATTCCACAATATTGTTGTTTGCACCCGAGTCGTAAAAGGTCAAAACCTGTTCACCAGCAATGTTAAGTTGCTGCATGATGTAGCAAGCGCACTGGCTTGATGTGGCGACGATCCGATCCGATGACTGCACCTTTCTGGTAGTGCCAGTCTGAGTATTGTACACTAAGTATTCTTCGTTCTGTTCGACACTCCAATCCATTTGTCGGTTGGAGATGATTGAATGGTTGATCTGCAACCAGTTGATGCTGATGGGTACTCCTAGAGAGGCCGCCTGGAAACCCGGAATCCAGTTCTCCATTGCTTCCATGACGTCGGCGACCACCGGCTTGCGGTGGAACTTCAATCCACAGCAGATGATGCTGGGCGGCACCCTTCCGGACTTGTTAGTTCTGAGGCACTCCTGACAGATGGTGTCTGCTGGCACCTCGTTGACGATCGCGCACATGCCGTTCCCGCATCCCTGGTCGCGTCCCAGGCAGGTGAAGCAGCCAGACCCCGTCATCATCTTGCGGCGATCTGTGCAGCTTGCAGCTCCCCAGAAGTCTTTGCACTGGTCAATCGTGTGGCCAGTGTGACCGTTTACAGGGCATGCCCACCTCGGACCGCGTGCCTTGGGGGCTAAAACCATCGGGGAGGTCCTTGCGTTACCAGCGAACGGGAAACTCGGAGGTGTCGTCTGCGATGACGATTTGGACGACGACTGACTTGATGACGGCTGTACCGACTGGCTGGTAGTAGTCGCTGGCGTTGCAGCAACCACTCCAACAGTCAGTGAAGAGGACTTCGGAGAAGACTTCGTCTTCTTATGGCGTTTCTGCTTGGATTGCGTTGAAGGCCCAGACTGGCCATCGCTGCTTGATGAACTGGTGTACCCATTTGTGACCATAGATGTGTTCACGGAGATCTGCTTTGATGGCTTGACCTTCACGATGGCGGCCGGCTTCGCAGTCTCCTCCAGTTCGATCTCCAAACTCTTGTAAGAACATCGCAGTAGGTTGATGATGCGGTCCATGTAGACCCTCCCCTTCATCAGATGATAGCTCTCCCCGTTTTCCTGTAGTTGGAACAGGAATCTGGACGCGAGCTTCTCCGGGAGAGCACGGTGAACCTTCTTCAGGAACTGATTCGACAAATAATACTCTTCGAGGCCAGGAACTTTCTGGCCCCGCTCGATCTCCAACTTCGTCATCGTCATCAGGCTGCTGTAGACATTCTTCGTGTATGCCAGCAGTCCGGCTTTGTTGTTGGGGTCGGTGGGCATCTTCAGTCGGTAGATGCACTCCAGGTACTGGTCGCAGACTATATCGGGCACTCCCCATTTTTCAATGAGGAGCCCCTTCATCGTCTGGTAGTCTTCTTTGGCATCCTCCAACTCCTTGTTGCCATCCGTGATCGAGGGGTCCAGATGCTTGTTGTATAGCACGTTCGCCTTCTGGTCCAGGGCCATCATGCCTCTGGACCAGGAGTCGAACTTATGGAAAAACTCGTAAATGCTGACGCCCGTACCAGGTTTGAAGGGCACGAAGTCGACCTCTCTGGGCTGCTGCTTCACATCCAGGTGAAGTTGTGCCGCTTTGCATCTCCCTTCCACCAGTGCAATCCAATCGATGGCAAATTCACACACGTCTTGAGCATCGAGGATCTTCTGCTCGTCGGCAGCTTCCGCCACGAGTGTCAGGGTCTTCAAAGCGTCACGAGCCCTGTCGACGGACTTCCGAATGTCTGGAACGTCCACCTTCAGTAGGTCTTTCAGGATGTCGGGCTGCACATCGGCGCCCTGTTCTACGTCGATTAGTCGTGGAGACCTCAGCCTGGCGATTTCGCAATCCAACTGTTTCATCGCTAAGGTGTACCGCAGCCTGGACCCCGCTTCTCTGGGAGCTTCCGGGCTTGCTTGCTGTGGAGGGGGGTTGGCGATGCTGGGGGCCGCCCGACTTGCTGCCGCCCTGGCATTCACTGTCGCCTCTTGCTCGTCCGCCTCCAGCAGTACCCTCTGGAGATCTCTCCTGGTCTGCTTCAGCCTAGGGAGTGTCTCGTCATCTTCAGGGACTCTCAGTCTCATTAGCTCAATGACGCACGATTTGATGTTGTCGAGGAGCCGCTTTGCATCTAGCTTGGACTGGCCTGTCAGTCTGATAGCTGGGTAGCCATCAATTAACGACAGCAGGTCATTCGCTTCGTCAATTAACGCTAGTGCTGTCATCACGGCTCTCTCTCTCGCTTCGGTATGATATTCGGAACTCGCGGTTCCGGCACGGTCGTCTCCGGCAGCTCCACCGGCAGGTACTCTGGCCGACTCGTTACTGCCCCCGTCCTGGGGTCGGTCGTTGCGCTCAGAACTGTCCCCACACTGCTCGGAGTGTCTTCCCGGTGGGTTTGGATGGCTGCCTTCTGACTGGCGGTGTCTGCTTCCTGACCTGGACTGACCAGGAGTAGATCCGGACCCGGCTCCCGCGGGTGCGTGCCCGGACTCACCGCCGGGGTTGATGATGACGTTCGGTTCGATGTGGCTTCCGGAGTTGTTGCCTTCTTCGCCCGCCTCCTGGATGATCTCGTCCTCCACGGTGGCTCGAGACATGTCGGCTCCGGTGCTGCTGCTGGGCTGGGCGGAAGCTCTCTTACTAGCGCGTTCCGCACGGGCTGCCTTCGCAGACTTTGGTGATTTCGGCGTATGAGCCTTCTTGCTCTTCTTTGACCCACCAGGGGTCGCCGGCATCTGAAACGGATTAATCCTGCTGATAACCACTCCACACGACGCGTGACACCTGCGGCGTCAGCGTGCGTAACGGAAGTGGTTCGCAGGGTAGGGGTGCTGGTGCTGGTCCGACGGCTTCGGACTCTTGACCGGCGGTATGACGGCTTCCCGTGTTACCGGGAAGAAAATGAACGGAGTGTCGGAGTACTGCTGGGTGGCTGGTACAACTTCAACACTGGAATGAACGGCAGGCCGCGGGACTGCACCGGATGGTCACCAGGCTTGAACCACGGTCCCGAGGATGGATGGAGCGTGTCCGGAACGGTTGACTAGCCTGGTCTGGCTAGTCAGGGTAGTGTTCCTTGCACTGAATGATGAGGGAGAACTGCCAGAGCGCACCAGCCACCGGAGCTGGTTGCCAGGTATCTTCGGACGGACGGAGTTGCTGCAGAGCAACAAACCGACCAGCACTCTGCTGGTCAGTCAATACTCTGCTGCACTGAATGACAGGAGGAGAAATACCAAATACACTAACCAGTAAGGCCAGGCATCAGGTATCTCCCAAATGACGAACGGATGAGAAGGATGGTAGAGCTGGGTAGAACTAGCGGGTGGAGCTAGTAGGAAGAGGGGTCGCCACACTGGGGAGCTGCTGATCAGGCCTCACCGTATTCTTGCGTGGAGCTGTAGCAGATTACACTCCGACCCAGTTGGAGTAGGCTGTACCCTCAAAACCCAGGGTACCAATGCTGAAACCACCTGTATGCATTAATCGCCAGTATGGTCGATTCTGACACTGTTTAAGAGTAACGGCCTGAATGACGGATGATTCTCAGTTCTGCATGAAGCGGAGCTTCTATTTCTTTGCATTACATTCTGGGCGAAGTGAAGATTCGCCTAATTTTTTTCGCAATGTCAGGCATCCGGGGTTAGTAGCGCGGTCCAAACGTTACCCCGGCCTGGTTTAAACTCGATTCGAAAAATGAAATCAGGCTGCAAACAGTACTGAATCAACCATACAGACAATCAAAGAACAGTGTGATATTATTTCAGCATTTATTTTACTATAAAGGATTACAGACGGTGTTCAACCATATTAACGCCAAAACTTGTAGCGTATAGCAGCGCCCACGGTGGAAACAGGAGAGAGGCTCACTAGAGTAAGGATTCTGCCGAGATGCCCACGTGTACTGAGAGGCGTCGTCTTCGGGCAGATCCTGGGCCTTCAACTGCTCTGGGAGAGGCGTGCCAAGTAGCGAAGATTTCACGCCAGGTTTACGCCAAGATTTGCTAGGGAATATGAAAAATCAGTTTAAATGAAATAAGAACGGCGGCAAAAGCAGGGGCGTCTTCATGATATACTCCTCCTGTGAGCTGTGTAAGACATATGGCGTGGTTTTGATTTTTTTATGGGTGGTAGAAACAATCTGGAGTAGTGAACCGAATTAACTTGTACCGATTCAAGCTCTCGTCGCTTCATATAATCTTTTTTTAGAGAAATAAACACCACCATCATGATAAGAAAAAGGCCTATGATAATATAGGACCGGCTTATCTTAGTAGGACTCGCGATAAGCACAACAGGACCGAATTATCTTAGCATTCAGCCTCTAGGACCTGGGTAATCTTAGTCCCCAGGTAAACTGCATTGGGCGATAAGGATAAGAAATAAGATAAGAACTAAGTTAGGACCCAGAAGTACCTGACTTCGGGTTACCAGGATGCAAGTATCTTAACTTACATTACCCCAAAAATAGTAGGACCTGAAACTCTACAGTCTTCAGGTTACCATGGTAACAGATAACAGGTATCCATTATCATAAGTTTTGCAGATAAGAGTAGGTAAGCGCTAAGATAAGCATCGCTAAGATAAGGTTACTAAGATAAGCCAATAATCCTCTTTTCACACATCTCGAATCAAACAATTTATAGCCCAGGAGTTTGAACAGAAAAAGACGACCTTTGCCCATGGCTGAAGCAGTTATGTTTTAAAATAAACTACGATTTGATGTTTTAAGAAATTGGCGCCACCCAATAATTTGTTCATGAAGAAATACACGGTTAAAGATTAAAATGAAGCATAAAAACTAGGTGAGGTCTGAATATTTTAATTCAGGCCTCTCCAAGTATATTTTAACTGTTACGGTTCAATCGCAGCGAAAAAATGAAGTTAAAACGGGCCAGTAAAACGCCTTATATGCTTAGATGAATTTTTAATGGATAGGTACTACTCAAGTCCGATGCCAGCCAAGTGTGTCACCTATCCGGTTTGATTGGACCAAGACGAACACGGTTTATGGAATACCCCGGTTTCCGCTTAGCCCATTATACTCATTTGATTTTAATTTTGCCAGGCGTTTTACACTGCGATTGAAAAATAACAGTAAGGCTTGAAGAAATAAGTCATAACTGCTTCTAAAAAATTTGCGTGTACTATACAAACCGACCTCTGGGACGGAGAGAATACGCGAGAGCCAGTCGCTTCACGTGGTCCTCCCAGGCCCCGCTGGCGATGGTGTAGAGGGGCCCCAGCTCCTTGTCTGGGCAGTCCCCGGCAGAAGTCGACCTATACACGCAGATTTTCATGGGCAAAGATGTTTTAAAATTTGTTCAATCCCCTGCATCAAAGGTACCTGCTTATTCTTTCAATGATAAAAATTTTCCAGCGATCGTATGAAGACGACAAAACCGTCGGCCACGAGTATAGCGTTTTAACCCATGCCAAAACTGATTATATCGCAGTTTGAATTTTTTACAAGATTTCTTTTAGATAAAAATTCGAATCAAAGGCCAGCGCTTGAACAGGCAAACGTGTACAGAAAAAAATGCTTTGTTCACTGCCTCTGTCCAAGCTAAATTTAGAATTTTAATATCAATCCTCCTTCTAAGAAAAATTTTTACACAGATAAATGAGCACTGCCATGGATACTTTAACCATCGTAAAATATAAACGCCGACCTATCACAAGACATAAAGCTGCATAAAAATTCGGATTAGTACACAATTTTTTTAGATTTGATTTGATATTTTACTTTTGAATTCTGCGTTTTAAATGGGCCCAGTGTCCTGCGAGAGACCCATCTCCTGTATAGTTTTACAGGCGTTCTACTCGCAGGAATGGTACTGATTTGCACATAGAAAATAAAGACTAAGAGAAGAAAAATTTAAAAGGATGTACAAGTTTAACTGGACTCGGCTCGCGTATTTTACGCTTGCTACTGCCACTCAAACTGTGTGAATTTTTTATGCCAACAATTTTACTTTAAAAGCTTTAGATGAAAAACCTCACCGATTAAAATATGGTCCCGTAGTCTTCTGAGGACCGCTTTGAAGTTGGGGGGTAAATGCAGCTTAAAAAAGAATTGTTTGAATAAGTTTTCTTCAAAGGATGTGAAGATATTTAGGTGGCGATTTTTTACAGATTAAACGACTTTTCAAAGGAGAAATTGGCTTGTTTTGACGCTCACTGTTTGCAGATTTTTAAAAGCATGACAATTGTTCAATTTTGCAGTTTTAAATGAATTTTTCTAAGGCCAGCTTTAACAGTAAACTTATTCAAAACACCTGTCGTAGGACAATTCACACGCAAAACGACGCCCGCCGATGGGCGAGAGAAGTACAGTAGCTCTCCACTGATTCACAGCTTTTATGAAGAAAAATCAGGGCTCTGGTTTGAAGGTGTGAACGCTTCGGCAGTCTGAAGGAAAGTGAGAGCCCCGCCCCCTTCCCCCGCCCCCCCCGGGGTCCTGTATCGTGTAACAGTTTCCGGCCGGGCTAGGTTTGCGGCGAACTGACCATAGGGATGGGTGTTTGAAAAAAGCAGATTATTTAAGCGTTCAAGTTTTGATAAAAGATGGTTAAAATATACGGTTCGTATGGAGGATTGTACGTATTTATGCTTTAAAGATGATTATAGAGTATGTGTGAAAAAGAGAAATTTTTACAGACCCCCTTCTGCCGCCCGGATGTGACGTAGGATGGTGCGATCGGGCGAGCCTAGGCGGAGGCTCTCCCATTGGTCGACGCGCTCGCTACTCTGACGGCGGGAGAGGCCCGGATTGGCGGAGATGTCGGTTCACATGTAAAGTACGCGTACGCTGCAACTTGTGGCGTTTGAAGAGAGGAGACGAAAAGATTTCGTCACGCTTGCTATACTGACGGCGGGGGGGAGGCCCGGATCAGCTGAGATGTTGGTTTGCACGTAAAGTACGCGTACGCTGCTACTTATGGCGATTGAAGAGAAGAGAAAAAAAAATTCGTCGCACTTGCTACAGGCTTTTAGGCGTCCCTCACACTGCCCCCATAGGGGGCTGAAAAAGTGCGAGGGAACGTCCGCTTTTTCAGAAGAAATCCCAAGGGATCGCCGAAAAAGCCTGCTGGAGACGGAGATGGCACGTGCTCAACAGAACCATGGAGTGAAATTTTGCTTTCACTCTGGTATTCTGTCGAGGCGGGCACTGGAGAACGATGATTGTCGAAAGGGGGCTGCTAAATCCACGGCAGCAGGAAGCTTCTGGAAGCTCGCTATTCACAGCTAAAGTAGTTTCAGGTACACGGTTAATGACGTCGGTGTCCGGATCCCTGCTTCACTGAGGCCCGGATGGAGCTCGCTCAGCAGTTGACCGGAAGGTGATGACGAACAGGATGAATTTTCAAAGTTTTTGATCACAAAGAGTCTGACAAGTGAAGGGTAAATATCACGAAAGGGGTTCGCTGAATGCAGAAACCCTGGAGATCACGGAAGGTTGCGGATGAGAAGATATGACGGAAGGTATGACAAAAGGATCCCACCGGTTGTGAGATCATCTGGAGATCACAAATAGAGGAGGGGACGAAGGCGAAGATGAAGAGTGGAATGGAGAAGGAGCGAGGAAGATGGCCGGTGGCCGATGGCTGGCAGTTGATGGCCGGTGGTCAATGGCAGGAGGGGTCAACCTGGTGATCCCACCAGGAACTGCGGTCCGAGATGCACACGCTTGTTATGAAGTCGTCGTCCTCGTGACGGTTCCGGATAAGCCCAGACTTGCTCCCTGCTTCTTATTACTACCATTACTCCCCCATTGTTGACTTAACCGGGCCATACACACTGGCGCGAAACACGAACGAAATTCCACTATGTGGAATTGTTGGAGATTACGATGTATGACGATTGAGAGGTTGTTTCAGCACTCGTGGCGTGGGAACTTTAATCCCCAGTTCACAAGCACTAAAACTTCCACCCAGAGTGTCTACTTCTTTGATGCTGGAGAGAAGACGGACGAATACGGCGGACGAAAATCCCATTAGGAAGAAGAAAGAGAAGGAGTAGATGAAGAGTGGCCGTTGGCCGGTAGCCAATACCAAATGGCTAGGCCAATGGGTTATGACTACGGGTTTTCACGAAGCCTCAATGGTAGGAGTGGTACTGCAGGTATTGGGAAGATGATTTAATTCTACGTATCCTGCTACGGTGAAGATTGCACATAAATTACGACGACGGAGATAACAACAGATTGCTGACATCAGGCTGCTGCCACCAGACCGCTGACACCAGGCCGCTGACACCAGACCGCTGACACCAGACCGCTGACACCAGACCGCTGACACCAGGCTGCTGACATCAGGCTGCTGCCACCAGGCAGCACACTCGAAAAGTCTCCATCTGTGATTCAATGTAGGTTAAGGTTAGGCTTGGGGGATTGTTGAGAAAGAAAGAAGGGGTCCCCAGCTGAAAACAGGCTCCAACAAGCTCTTGAGTAGCAATAACAGGCTTGTTCTAAACATTTCCAATCGATCAGACCAAAGCATTGATCAGGTGCTTTGGCAATGACGGCGACTGAAAACTATTATCCCAAGCTTCCACTGCAGCTCCTTCCATGACGGAGTACTCGAGGCCGGCCTCGCGAAAGCAGGAGACAAATAACATCAACATCTCGGAAGTAGCTTCAGGACTCGTGCTGACAACGGGTACTGCTCCTTGACATTTCTTTCTCATACACCCTAAACCAAACTGCTGCGACGACCATGCAGGGCGGTGTCAACTGTACCTTCCATACTTGTATCACGATGGGGCTTAAGGGGGTGTCGCTGGTCTGGCAGGGTTCATTAGTCAGCTACAAAATGTTTTAAATTCGCCACATCGAGGGGTCCAGTTTGGTAACTTGGAACCAACGAGAAAGGCGGCAGGGTTTAACCA
>Ga0082207_1000681_pt1 | contig 18569 bp, 27 predicted proteins | sample LakMenEpi10Aug09_FD_71540 | JGI IMG/M metagenome (GOLD analysis project Ga0082207, IMG submission 71540)
ATTCCCTTGTTTCCACCCCCTCCAAGCCGTTCGATAACTTATTCCTGCTTTTTTTGCATATTCTGATAGTTTCATGTCTGTATATTACCATGCCTGACTATATCTGACTATATTTGTATTGAAACTTTACAATACCTAGTTCTGCTCAATAAGGCGGCGAAAGGTCAAAGGAGCTTATCAATTTGGCAGTTTAGCGAGCGGGACGTTAGTTTTTAGGGAGAAGCGGCAAAATTATCAAATAACCACGAAAGCAAGAAAAAAATCTAATACGGGTTTCTCCTAGCTAATACGACAATTTATTTAGTACAATTTAACTATACCGATCAAAATTAGTCCAAAAGGGAAATCATTCTTTATGTAGTCCCTGTCACAGTTAAAATCATTGAGTATGATGGGGAGTTTAACTTAACGAGGTATCTATCATGTCCACCGCCTGCCATATCCTAGCACTTCTAAAAAGTCATGTAGAAGGAGAAGATCGGCAATTTTATTCTGATGCTCTACAGATGGCTGCACACGAAGCAAGACAAGGGCATGGTAAGTTAGCCCAAGAAATTTGCGAATTAATTGACCAAGCAAAGGCTAGTAAATCGGTTATTGAAAAAAATCTGATCCAATTCCCTTAGTACAATCAAAATACAAAAGAACAGAAGATATATTTGATACAAAAGTATCCACAGTGACACTTGATAAACTGTCACACTTCGCCAACACCTGTCGAGAGAATCGATCTATATTAGAAAAGTAGTCAAAACAAAGAAGACAAATCAAATGAATACAACATTGGTAAATGAAAAAATGCTAATGGGTCGTAATGATTTATTAGACGAGTCGAGAAAAACTCAAAAAGTTAGAATAGCGTGGCATTTTCCCAAAATTGAACTGGCAGAATTTATAGATCGTGAAAAAGAATTATCTGGACACGGAGAATGGTTTGATTATAGCGAAATAGCTACTCTTGAAGCTTGGGTTCGTAAAATGAATAAAGAATATGACGACATATTCCATTATCTTCAATTTTGTGAGAAATAGCTTGTAATTATGCCCCTAAAATTACATCTCGCTAATCCCACTATGTCAGGCGATAATGGTCTTGATTCCAGTCAAATAATCGTTGCCAGTGATTCTTTAAAAGGCACTGGATAGCTTGAATTTTGAAAAACTCGTACTGTGTAAGCCGATTGGACTGACCCCCAATCGGCTATTTGTTGTGCCTCTGTGTAAACGACGCTTCGGGCTGACAATACTGACCATTCTCGTTTTATTGTGTTTCCATCGTAAATTCTAACTACATAGCTGTCCAACTCTCCTGCTGCGTAAGCAATATCAATATAGTCGATCCAACGACCATCTAACCGCGTCCGTCGATACCAAGTAATAATTAAATCGTTGTTATCTTTTTCCCCTCTTACAGCACAAGGGAAAGGCTTCAATCCTTCTAAGGTGATTGTGTGAGAGACTTCCTCCTCTATATCAGTTTCAAGTAATCCATTAGGAACTACTTTTAATAAATATTCTCGATTAATATCAGAAAGATTTAAGGGGAATCGAACTAAATAATTAGTTAGTAACACAAATTTTTCTCCTATTATATGCCTAGAGATAGCCGGTTCAGTTCCTTTGACTCCACGAATTGTATATGAAATATCAAAGGTCAAGGGATTGTTGGACACAATAGCAGCATTTTTAAACGCTATAATTTCTCCAGTAGAAAACCAACCTAATTGTTTGCCTGATAGAAATGTTTCAAGAGTAACTGGCTCTAATTGCCCTGAATTCATGCTTACTCGTATCCAATTTGAATCGTCAATAAAACTAGGAGAAGCGTTGTTAAAATTTGGGGAGAAGCTTAATACAGTACCAGTTACGCTGTTGGCAACATTGCCAACAGCAAAATCATAGCTTAATCCGTTGTCATCAGAATAAAATAATGCTCCTCTGTTAAAACTAGAGTTACCTTCAATCGCCACATAAATTCCCATGTCTGCATCTCGGCTACTAACTATTGGGCATTCAATAGGAATAGCGTTAGCGCGTCCGTAGGGACGAGGAATGTTATTGTCTGGTGGAAATTCGTTATCTATAGGAATATCTGGTAAATATCCTACTCCTTGAAATCGAGTAGCTTCAATTTCAATTAAATAATTTACCCCTCTTACTTTCTTTGTAATTTGCATCAATTCTTGATGATAATTGTTATTATTATCAGTAAAAATTATATCCCCAACCTTTAAATTTTCCCATGCTGGTAATAAAAACATTTTTGAAAAAGTTTTTGATTGCGTTTTCCCTAAAAAAAGAATTTTTGAGGCAATATTCATGAAAAACATATCTATATCTATTAGCTTAGTTTGAAAACTAAGCTCGTTTGTGTGAGTATCTGATGGGTCTTTAGCTACTGCGGTAATAGTTTCATAATTTTTTAAAACATTTAGTCCAGATACCGTAACGGCACTAGGGGTTTCTCTAAAATGAGTCAGTTTTTTTTCATTAAGGTCAATAGGATTTTCTCCAAATTTTTTAGACCCAAAAGAGCTTTTAGGGATAAAAATAGGATCAGATGATTGTTCTTGTCTTTTAAAAATGATTTTATCTTTTGGCTCCCCTGTCACAATAAAAAAAGCTCTCATAAGTTCTTCTAACTGATCAGCAAAAGATGTCCCATCAAACAATAAATCAAATCCTTGAATTTGGTAATCATTAGGAATATCAGTTACGTCAATTTGATCGTCTGTTCTACCAGCTAATTTACAAATAGTTTTCAAAATATCTTTTATTTTTGGATTGTTTCCACTTTCTCCAATCACCTCAACATCAATAGTAGGAAATCCAGTGCCGTCATAATTAGCAATCGGATAATTATTAAAAACTAAAAAAGACATTCCAGTAAAAGCAGGTACTGGATTAGATTCTTTTGACTGAATTACTGACGATGGTGTAGTTTGATTGCCAGTATAAATAGTTGTATGTTCAATAAATTTTAGGCTTTTTTCGTCGTTAGTTTCGGAATTGTAAACAAGGACCCTATTCATCCAAACCCGCCTAACAGAGCCAATTTTTCTAGCAATTGGATAAGCGGCTGTCAGAAAATAAGTGTAAACTTCGGTAGTTTGCCCACCACCACCACCTTTTCCGCCTTGGCTTTTGGATGTGACGACTTCCTTAAGGGGAATCCCCCACATCATAGTTAGCCCTTCTTTCCTTACCCTTCCAAAAGGATAGGATAGGCTTCTGCCGTATTCAGCATCGGGAACACCAGTATCCTCAATTTTTCCTTTTTGTTGGGTAGGGGGTTTAGGAGCAAATAGAGATAATAATAGGTTAGCTCCGATCCCTATTGCTACGGGAATGAGAAAATTAGCCACGGCTTTTTAAAAGATAGTATTTTCTCTATTCTAAGTGGATTGGGCTAGATTTGCACTAGCGTGGAATCACTCTACAGATTTACAGTCTGTCGCCTTCGACTACTCGGCCACCAATCCTTGTTTAAATTTATCTTACTATAATTCTTAATGCTTGTCAATCATATTGGTTTTTGATTTTCTTGATTCTTTTGAGATTCTTGCAAATTAAGAAGTTGAAGCATTGCTTCTCCTGCGTCTTTACGCGCCATGTTACAAGTCCAGAGTCTTTGTTCATTGCGCTTGATAATGATAATTTTTGTATCAGAAACCGAACAAACTAAATCATTTTTCTGTTTTATTAGCTGATTAATAGCTTCTATTCGTTGCTCCTGTTCTAGTTGGGAAACGGGTTGAGGGTTTTCTCCATACTCTTGTGTGGAGAAAACAACAGCTAACATAAAACTTTTTGTTTCTTTAAACTGAAAACGAATAATCTGCCAACTAAATTCACCATCAGGCTCTAATTCTCGATTCCAAATATTTAGAAAGGTTTCTAAATAACCTTCTAATCCTTTTTGAGTTTGACGGTTTTTATTAATATCACTGAAAAGTCCTTGATGCTGTTGAGGATAGTTTTCAACAGGTTTTACTGACTCACTATCTTGAATAGAGTAAGAATGACAAGAATTAAATGGAAACATAAAGGGCATATTGATTGCTATCAAGATATTAGGAAAGTTTAATAATTTGTTACAGATTAACTATATTAGATTTATTCTCTGTAAAAATTAAGATTACACCAAAAGGAATCTTTCCAAAAATTTATCAATTTTATATTTTTTTCAGCTATTAATTTTCGCCAAAGACGAAAATTCTCAAAAAAGTTATACCATCCAAAAGGAACATCCTCTCTAAGGGTAGTCCAAATAATAGGTAAATAGCTGTCGATAGGTTTATAAAGTTTGTTACAAACATAAATATAAAAACCAAAAGACAAAGTGTAAAACAACCCTTTGGTGATTAACATAAATCCCCATACAGAAATTAAAAACAAATTCAAGATTAAGGTTATCGGTTTTATTTTCATTTTTGACCTTTAATAGATTTTAAAGTTATTACTATGCTAGTTACACAAAAAAGCCAAACATACCAAAATTTAAAAAGCAATTCTGTTTCTGTTAAATGTAAATGAATGAATCTAATACCGAAAATTATACAAGTATTAAAACTCATGATAGCAATCAAAAGGTAATAGTTTATTTGTTTAGTCTTTTTCATGTCTTATTAGTTTAATCTTTTTAGGTGTTCTATGTTACTTTACTACAATTAAAGTTATTTGTCTATAGTTTTGATAAGAAAATAAATTAAATTTACTTTTTCCGGTGTCAGTGTTTTGATTTTTATTAAGATTTTTACTAATTTATCCTTAAGTTCTTTTTTAGTGGGTTCTGTGTTAGTTGGTTCATAGATGAAAGTTTTGGCACTCCCATCTTGTTCTATTTTAGTCAAAGTGTATTTTTCCATGATCATAGTGCCTTCTTTTATGTGTAGGTTTATCTTAATATATCTAGCCCTCGATTTCTGATTCTTTGAGCAAAGTCTTTATTAAATACTTTTGATTTTTTAATCACAGTAATCTGATTGCTTGGCCAGTATTCTAGCAGAAAATCAACGAGTTCTATTGAAGTTGTGTGTATTCTAGCTTCTTTGCTGTATCCTTTTAGTAATTGGTAAAAAAGAAATAGTCCACTAAGCAGGTCTTTTTCAATTACCCAAAATACTAATCTAATTAATGTATTGCTAAGTCGCCAGTGTTTTAGAAGTTGGCATAGTTTTGTTTCCTCTAATTGCCAGTAACTGAAAAAATCCAAAACATTAGAGATTACTGGGTAGTCGCTTCTACTTACGAAGTCAGATACTAGAGCATCGATTGCTTCTAGAGATTGACACATCCCGATGGATGCAATCGATAATCCCTCTAATTTATATCCTGAGATAATTTGTAGCATGGTTTTGGAGTTTTGTTTTGTTTTCTTGCCTTAGTTTGCCTTGCCTTGTCTTGTATTTGTTTCCTTGCAATCTACTTAACAAGTCAAGCCGATTGTTACCCAGTCTCCCAGAGTGTAAGCTGCGTATAGCCTGCGTTGACTGTTTGCGCGGGTTGCGAGTGGATCGACCTTTTCCTTGTTTTTTTCTTGGGTGTCACTGGCTCGGAGGTCAAAACCAGTAAGGTTTCGAGGGTTTCTTCGCCGAGTAACAATCGGCTGGACTTGTCAAGTAATTCCTCCTGCGCTGATTCCTTATCGAAATCCTTCAGAGGCTTAACTTCCCCGGTACAAGCCGGGTAGCTTCTTACGAAGTCTGCTTTCCCTAAGATGTTGATTGCGGCGGCCACATCTCTGGGTAAAGTACATCCACACTCTAAACATTTATGGGTGCGGGTTGATAAACTTTTTTTAACACGATTGCCACAGCGAGGACAATCTTGACTGGTGTAAGCTGGTTGAACTTTGATAAACTCTCGGTTAGGAGTTTTCATTTTCGTTTCAAGAAAACCAGTTAATTGTCCTAAACTAGCATCAGCAAAGGATTTATTTAATCCCCCTTTGGCTTTCGCGTTATTGCGTTCGTAGCCTTTACCGTCTTCTCTTTTTTTCGGTTTAGGTCGTCGCATTAAATTCTTTAAGTTGAGGTCTTCTACGGCTACAGCGCCATGATTTTTGACAATATCGGTACTTAGGGCATGATTAAATCCTTTGCGTTGTCTTGCTATTTTTTCGTGAGTTTTAGCAACTTTAGCACGAGTTTTAGCGAGATTTTTGCCGTCTTTATTTTCCCCTGCTTTATACTGTCTAGCGGTTTTTCTTTGCAGTTTTGCTAGTCTTTTTTGCTGTTTTCTATAGTATTTGGGCGGGTCAATTTGTTGGCCGTCGCTGGTACTAATTATATATTCTAGTCCTACGTCAATACCGATCGCTTTATCGGAATCAGGTAGATCATCTACTTCAAATTCACCAAATAGACTTAGATAATATCCCGATGGGTATTTGATAATTGATACGGTAGAGGCTTTTCTGTCACCCCACCGAATGTCTAAGGTATTGTTGATAATCTTTAAATCGCCTAATGTTTTACTACAGCTACCTATAGATATTTTATCCCCTTTTCTAACAGCGCAATCGCTGATCTCAGAATAAAGAGATTTAATTTTATCTTCTTTTCTTTTAAATCTAGGAAGTTTTCTGTCTAAATTCTTTTTATCGAGTTTGGTGTAAGCTTTCCAAGAATCAGCAAGCTTTTTTAAAACCCCTTTGACAAAAGCCATAGGGATGTTCTTGCATAGCTCTGGACATTTTTCTTTTGTAATACAGCCACATAACCCAAAATAATTATCAGATTTTAACCGCCGTTGAATAGGAATATGAACAGAATAAGAGTGACCTGCTTTTTGTCTTTTTTCTCTAGCTATCTGTATTTTAACTTTTTGCTTGCCAGTTAAATATTTGGGGGTGTAAAGGGGATTAGGAAGGGATTTACCTTTTTCGTTTTTCAGGGAGTCAATAAATTGAGGTTTTTTAGCTAAACGACGTTTAACCCGTTTAACTGGTTTTCCTGTTATTTTCTCAAGCTCGTCGTAATACTTATTAAGCTGATATTCCATCAGTAGCTCTAGCCCAAAATTCCAGACAGCTTTAAGCTCGTCCATCCAGCGATCAATATAGGCTCGCTGAGTGGCATTAAGGTTAAGTTTTATGTCCGCAATAGTTTTCTTGACTAGCATGGCTTTTATGGATCGACCTTCTTTCATTCTTATTTAAATCTACCATAACCCTGCTAGAAATGTCAAGTAAGAAGTCTAAAGATTTTTTGGGATACCAGTTCCCACATCAGAACCTATAGCCCAACCCTTATAAAAGTTAAAGGCAGTAGTATCAATATGAAGGGAAAAACCTAAAGCTTCCCAACAGTATAATAGTCTTGGCACGTCAACAATCTGAACCGTATAATTTAATCCTGTTTCAGTGATGATAAATTTTTCAAAAATCTCTGGGGCAACTAAAACAGAACAATAGCTAAAAGTATCGTCAAATTTACCAGACTTTTTGGCTAATTCAGAAGTAATTGCGATCAAAATTTCTTTTGTAAGTAATCTTTCTTGCGATATATTGCAACTATCTAAGTTAGTCCAAGCGGTAAATTTAACATAATTAGATCGGGAATTAAACATAACTTATAGTAAAAAAAGGTGCTAAACTATATTTGACTAACTTAAATCTACCATAAGCCTACTAGAAATGTCAAGTAAAAATTATTATCCTCTTAACGTCCGTACATCAGAATCAGAAGAGAAAAAGCTAAAAAACTATTGTAAAGCCCAAAAGCGGTCAATAACCGAGGTAGTCCGGGAATTGATTAGAAGTTTACCCGATGACTAATCAAGGGCTTTCACCCCGACATTCAAGATTAAAAAGACAGTTCACAGACTGGCACTTTTAACTTTATTCCCCAATTAACAGTTACTTGACGATTTTAGTGAGAAGAAAAAAATAGTTAAAGAGAGAGGATTATTTTAATCCTCTCTCTTTTTTAGTTTCCTGTACTGACAGTCGTTGTTAGATTGTAATTAGATTGTAGATACTCTTATTAACAATGAAACCCTTACAGGGATTAGCTTTTACGCTTTGTTAATACTGTTAACACCATTCCCCGATGTTATTTTTTTACGCTCTTACTGCTGAGGCTGTCTTGCCCCTTTGCCCTATTTTCTTTTTTCCTCTATACGGCATCAACGGCATCAACAAAGTTTAAAACCTATATATATCAAGACTTCCATTGTTAATATCCTTATCTACAATTTATTAACGATAATAACTTAGTTCTTCTGTACTATTATCTTTTTGTAAGTTTTTTGCAAGTTTTTTTTAAAAATACTTGACAATTCTAGCAATCTACTATAAGATTGTATTAATCAAATTTTAGAGGAGAGATGCTTATCACCCATATCTCGGTAGATTATAACCAGAAAGTCAATCTTGGTAACTTTGAGTCTGTGAGTGTGAGTATAAATATTCATGGGAAACCAGAAGACGATGAAGATGCTGATGCTTGCTATGAATTTCTTTTAAATCAAGCACAGCAAGTGGTTATGTCGAAACTTCTGGAAGTAACAAAGGCTCATAATGTCACTTGCCCAAGTGTGGTCAAGTATTTTGCTGGTAAAGAAACAGACGAGTTTCCTTCCTCTTATAGATTTAGCGACCCTAGCAACCTTCCTTTTTAGGAGTAAAAACAATGCCTATAAAATCTTTGACAACAAGACAAGCCCGGTTCCTTAGACTGGGTATAATTCGCAAAGGGGGAGAAAAAAAAGAAAACCCTAAAAGACCTGGCACTCTAATAAGCGGAGATGATTTAGAATATTTTCGCATTGATTCTGATATTCAAGGAATCAACGAAAAATTTACCGCTATTTACGGGAAAGAACCAAAGCAATTAGATTGCTTGTTACCTTTTCCTTATACAGACCAAGTATTTCCTTGTTGGATGGAACAGTGGAATGATAAAGATTTAAAAACCTCTGGGTTAATGATTCGGTGCGACGAGGAAAAGCAACATATCTACCAACAAGCTGGCAAAATGATTGCCACTAATCCTATCCCGTGCAAACGACAACAAAATCCTGACGGAAGTTATTCAGGGTGTAAATGCAAGCAAGTTGGGCGATTGCAGATTGTTTTACCTAAATTAGGTGAACTAGGATACTTTGAAGTCGAAACCCATTCAAAGTGGGATATTATCGGACTAACAGAGCAACTACTAGCTATTGAAACATCGGCTGGTAGTTTGATTGGTATCCCTTTTCTATTAGAACGCGGGTCAAGAGAGCTATCTTATCCCTTACCAGACGGAAAAAGGGGACGAAAGACTTTTAGTCTTTTATCAATCCGTGTTCACCCTAGCAGAGCGTCTCAAGTTCTAGAAGTCATTGAAACAAAAGCCTTTCAACAATTTACGGGAAATGTAGAACCTGTCAGAACTCTAACTCCTGCGTCAACGGGAAACGTAAAATTGTTCAACGCTTCGCAATCACTGTCAGAGGATCGCAAGCAGGCTGGAATTACTTGGGCTGTAAATCAAGGATTACCTCAACCAGAAGCTTTGCAAATCGCCCAACAAGCAACCTCTGAAAAAGAATTGGCCGACCTCCTAAAAAAAGCTATAGACGCAAGGCTAAAGCCAGTAATAGAAGTTCGCAGTGAAAATATTGATCCTGGTGAACTTCTCAGTGAAGATTTTTAATAGTTAGTTGTCAGTTATCAGCAACCTATAAAGACCTGAAAAGCTAAAAAATCTAAAAATGGGAATTAAGGAGTATTAAATGAATCTGAATCTCTTAAGTCGTGATTGGTGGGATGAACTGACTTCCCAGCAAATACAAGAAATCTTGGTTGAAAGCAGCAAAAACCAATGGAAAGTTTTAAGTACGGGGCAAGTCGAAAGTATTTGCTTACATGGATTGGTAGCTAACCTAGTTTTTAGTGTAGGCATTGATCAAGTACAGCAATTAAGGGCAGATTTTGAGATTACTTGCGATTCTGGCAAGACTAAAAAAGTAATCAAGATTAATTTAACATTTGTAGAATTGAAATCTACAAACTTGCTATTTGAAACATTAACAAGTTTATCAGAATCAAATAATCCGTATATATGGATTAAAGGTAAAGCGATTAATCTTCCAGAAATTACGATTCTTGTTAACGAATGGGGAAAACGCTATGAAGACCTAAAAATGCCTTAAAAGTAAAAACTAGCACAATTGGGGAGTAAAACAGTGAACATCAACTCGCATCTCAAAGAGGAGCTATATAAGCTTATGATTAAAAATAAATATCTCGAATTATCTCTTGACTCAAAAAATTGGATTGATGATTTATTAAAAAAATCTCAAACTAGCCAAATAACTAAAGAGATATTAATCTGGTGGTGGGAAGGAGATATACAAAAAGGATACGTCTATCTGTACTTATTCGATGGTAAATGGAATCTCTCTTTTATTAATCGGGTTAAATTTTGGGTTATAACTATTCTTATGCCTATATGTACAGGAGTTGCTATTCCTTCTCCTCTTAAAAAAGATTTTGATCTTTTCAGAGAAGCTTTAACACTAGCGTCGATTTTTCTAGCAGAAAAAAGCTGGTATAAAGAAATAACCGACAATACAACTAAGGAGTAAAAAAATGAAAAACCTGACCTATCGAGTGCTAATCAACTTAAGCTACGCTGAGTTGCCAACAGAAGCCAAGCAATATGTCGATCGCTTAGTTCTTAAAACATCAAAAAACCCCTTTGCATCAAAACTACTAGAAGGAGTTTATGAAAGCGTAATTAAAGCAGATGACAATGATATAGAATGTCTTTTAAGCGGTGCATTTATTGACGCTGATTCAAATAGGAAAGTAGGATGTTTTTGGCGTTTTAAAACTGCTATATTCCAGTTTATCTTTTCGATTTTAACAGGTGTAGCAATACCTAATCTTTTCAAGAAAAACTATTGTCTTTTTCTACAATCTCTTGTTATAGCTAGTTACCTTGTAGAGGAGGGTTATGTCATTCTCCCATTGATGGGACTACGAATAAAGCAAGAAACAACTAAAAATAATCACAACTGAGGAGTAACAAAATGAGCGCAAAATCAAGAGACAAAATCAGAACTTATGGGTCTGCAAGAGGAGAGTTAATCGTAGTCGATCCCCAGCTAATTTCTTTCAGATTAGCCAATGGTCACTTTGTCGGGCCAAGAATAGGGCTTCGTGACGACGGCAAAATGCACGTCTTGCCTGATGAAACTCTTTTAACCTTTAGCCTCGATTTAATCGAGGCTATCGCAGGGGAAAACGGATGGAATACCCGCGTTACCTACGACTTGGAGTTGATTAAAGAACTAGCCGATAAGATACTGGCATCGGGCGTAATCTATCAACCTTTACACTTGATTGCAGACGGTGATCGACTGTTTCCTATGGACGGGCATCGAAGGGTATTAGCTTGGTTGCTTTTAGCGTCTCAAGGAATTATTATTCCTAATGTTTCGGCGATTATTAAGCCTCTAATTGGAGGATTGACTGTCCGTGATCTAGAATATCAAATGCTTTCTTACGGCACTGATAGCGAAAAACTATCGGTGTACGACAAAGCGAAACTGATCAGACGGCATTTACACGAGGATAGATTAGCTGGTTTAACTGAAGAACAGTCCTACCAACAGTTTTGCGAAAAAACTGGATGGAAAAAATCAGAATATGATCGGACTCTAGAAATTTCTTCGATGTCTAGTCCGACATTAAAAGCAATCGAAGGTAAAGTATCGGAGACGACTTTACACAATCTTGTAAGGAAAAATGAACTAACACTCTCGGAGAAAGAAAATGTTCTTTTAGAGACTGTAGCTATAGCGGAAGAAAAAGGGATAAAAGCCACTGGAGAATTAGTTCAATCTGTAGCAGCTAACCTTATAGAGTCTAAAAATCCAACTTTTTTGGACTCTGATGGAAACGTAAAACCCAGTGACGAATTAGAGCCAAAACCCGTTAAACTTACTCCCAAAGCTAAGGATATTAAATACCTGCTGATGACCTTAGTAAACGAGGGGAACGCAAGGCAAACAGACAATGATACAATGACCGTAGATTTTCCTGTAACTCTTTGGGAAAAACTTATTGATTTTGTAGAGAGATTAAGTTAGGATTAGTTGTCAGTTATCAGTAAAAAATTACTAAATAAATCAGAGAAAAACAATGAGCCAAAAAATTGACTATTACAGCGATCCTACACAGACTTCACTAATGGCCGAAAAACTAACAGATGTAGTCGGTGATTTAGTTTTTCCCTTTGCTAGTAAAGAAGAAAAAACAGTCTTTTTTGAATTAATACTTGTAGATTTGTCGCTTTTAGCTTCTAAAGACGGATGTGTAGCGGCGGGGAATGGGCTAAAAACAATTGAAGCTTTACTATCTAAGTTAGATTAGTTTAAAATTAGCTATCAGTTATCAACTAAAAATCAAAACAATTAGGAGTATTATGTCTTTTTTCGTCTCAGATTGTCCTTCTCGTCACACAGAGTGGCCTCAGCTTGACCCCGTACAACTGAGTCCAGAAAAAATAGAACAAGAAAAAAAACAGGCAGAAAAAAAGATTTTTAGAAGTATTCATTCAAAAAGAATACTTGGGAGTCTAAAAAAAATTGAAATAGTTTACGGATATACAGTTTATGTATTTTCTGATGGCAGCCGATGGAGCTTAAAGGATTATTATAGACATTTAGAAAGTATTCCCCTTTACGGTCCGTACTTAAGTGACTATGGAATTAACCGAAAAGATAAAGAAGGATTTACTCCAGTTGGAACATATCAAGCAACAAATGATATGTTTCAATAAATCTCAAATAAAGAACAGAGGGTTAACCCTCTGTTCTTTTCTGTTATGCTCCGATTAGTTTCTCCTGTAAATATTGGTAAACCTCTTTCTGTAAATCTTTTGGGGCAGAACACAAAAAAGCTTTCACATCTTCTAGATCGATCTCTTTAATCATCTTCTGTAACTCATCTAGCTTTGAGTAAAGAGACTCAACTTCTTTAATTACAAGCTTTGCTTTAACTTGAGTATCAGCTTCCTGAAAAAGTTCGGGAACTAAATTAGGATTTTTAACACAATCCTTTTTTTGATTGATTGGATCTTTTAGAAAATCCTGAATTGTTAGCCAGTCGCCATTAAGATAATTCACAAAAGAATCTGTATCAAGACCAAATACAGCAGCTAGTAATCGCATATTCCCTAGATCAGGGCAACTAGCGATATTTTTTAGCTCCCAGTTTTGAACCGCTCCCCCAGAAAATTCTGTGCCAGGTAATCCCAATCGCCGGCCTTCTTTTAGTATCCACTCAGTAAATTCGGCTTGGGTCATGCCTAGCCCCATCCTTTTTGCCTTAATAGTGTTGGACATTTTGCTTATCCCTTTTTCTGTCAAAGCCGAAGCTTTTACTCGTTTGCGGGGTGTTCCGTCGCTATTGAATCGTGGTGTAGCCATAAAAGTGTATTTTGATAAGATACCCTTATCTTACACTACCTTGCAAAAAACTTACAAAAAACTTACAGGCAATCTCGACTTTTATGATACAATATAGAAAATTCTGTAAATTAAGCCATGTCTGCCAATCAAGATGCTCCAATAAAAGTTGTGTCAATCCGGGTTAAAAAAGAGCTATGGGCTGAGATGTGTCAAAGGTCAGGCGTTTTAGGACTAAAAACCCAAGAGGTAATTGAAATTGCACTAAAGTCCTACCTTTCTATCCCCATTGAGAACGAACTCATTGCCAGAAAAGAGGGCGAGGATGCCTTTTACAACTCTTTGCATAACCTAAAACCTAAGCGTAACAAGGATTTGCAGGTGTAGTGCAAGTGTAGTATTTACTGATCAAGAACATTCTGCTAGGATAGTAGATACCTTGATTTGTTCTAATCCACCTTATCCACCCAACAAAAAACCCGCTCGGAGGCGGGTCGTGTAAACAAACACTTTTCTTTTATTTCAATAACATTTATGGTAACACAATCCTCGAATCGTGTCAAGATCGACAAAAACAATCCTTGTCCCCACTGTGGCAAGCCTGATTGGTGCTATATGTACACATCTGAAGACGGCAATTTACTCTCGGTCTGCAATCGAGATCACGAACCCGCAGCAGGATGGGAAAAATCTTCTAAATTAGATAGTCAGGGCAAGCCAATCTACTATTTTAAGAAAGAAGTCAAGTTTTCTGGCTATAAAAAAGAAAAAACCCAATATTTTCTTTATCCTCCCCTTGTCAGTGGGGCGAGAATCCGCGTGTACCGGAAGGACTATCAAGAGAATGGTATCTGGAAAAAGGATATTAAGCAGCAACATTCTACAGATAATGGTGAAAATTGGAAATGGGGCATAGGTGATATTGAGTACAAAGATATACCTCTTTATCGTCAGAACCGCCTAGAAAAGGCTATTAAAGAAGGGACCCAGATATTTGTAGTAGAAGGCGAGACTAAGGTAGAAAGGCTTGAGTCGTTTGGGCTGGTTGCCACTTGCAATATAGGCGGATCAAACAAATGGCAGCCAGATCACACGAAAGCTTTAAAGGGAGCAAATCTGATTTTATGCCCTGATCGCGACAAAGGGGGAGTGGCTCACTGCCAGAAAATTTATCAAGATTTCCCCGATGCAAAATGGCTTTATGCCTATCCAGATTCTCCTTTGTGGAATCATTTACCAGATTCTCAAGGGGTAGATATTCTTAATTGGATTGAAGAAAAGGAGGTAACTCTCGATACATTGTTAACTTCGATAGTTGATAAACCAAAAGAAATAAAAGAGAGCAAAGAAAAAGAAGTCACAGTAACAGAAACGATGACTTTTCAAGACCTAATAACAGCTATTGACGGCTGTATTGGTCAGGAAGAAATCACCCGAACTCAGTGGCAAGAAAAAGTTGATCTGTGGGCAAAAGCCACTGGTAAGAAACCATCGGACATACGACATTTAATTGAAATCCGTAAAACAGAAATAGCAGAAGGGGACGCTATCAAATCAGGATTAGAAGGGTTCCTGAAAGGTAAGCATTATCAGCAGAAAGAGATTGATCTTTTTGAGATACTTCCGAAACCTTTAGCCGAAGCGATTATAAGCCGTGCCAAGACATTAAATCAACCCCCAATCAGATTACTGCATTCTTTATGGCCAATACTAGGAGCTATTTTAGGAAGTCGGTTTGCAATTAACCTCCGAACTACTGTAAGAGAAAGGGAATGCTGGAAGGAATACCCGATATTCTATTGTGCGGACTTGGGCGGGGTTTCTACTGGAAAAACTCTCACTCAAAACGAAGTTTGTCGGGTTTTGAAAAGAAAAGATTTAGCCGAGCAGAAAAGAGTTACTAAGGAACAATCCACACTAGACGATCTAAAAGCTGCGTGGCAAGAGATGTCAGCGTCAGATCGCAAGGCAAACAAAACAAACGCTGAAATCAACCCTCGTCTTTATGAGAAAGAACACTGTCAGGCGCGTCGGTGGTTTTACGATGAAGGCACTCTTGATGGCATCTTAAAAACGATGTCCTCGCAACCTTCTTGGCAAGGTGGGGTAGTCGTATATGACGAATTATCGGGATTTTTTGAAGGATTAAATCAGTACCGATCAGGTGGTAAAGGTAACGACCGGCAACGAGACTTAAGCAACTGGAATGGCCCTATCCGAAATACTTTTGACCGCGTAAACAAAGACAATCGATACTATTTAGATGGGCAAACACTTAATAAATTAGGTGGGATACAAGTCGAGAAACTCAGGAAATATCTTGATTTATCTAATGATGTCGATGGGGCAGTTTCTCGGTATCTTTTCTTGCTACACGAACCCCTTGATCCTCGTCCTGGTAAGCCGCCAGAAGACCCTAATTCTATCGATGAGTGTATCGAAACACTGGTCAATCAAATCAGTGGAATTAGCCTAGAAGCTGATGAAAATGGGATTATCGATCCTTATAATTGCTGGTTTAGCGAAATCGGAGAAAGTTATGCCTGGGGTATTAAGTATCACTACGAGATACTTATTAAGAAGTATCGAGCGATTAATCCATCATTTGCTTCCTATCTAGGAAAGCAAATGAAGACTTTTTTAAGGCTTACATTAAGCATCCATCTTCTGAATTGGATATTTGATCCAGATAATACTAATCTTTACAGTATTCCTGTGCAAACAGCCATTAAAGCTGCTAAGATGACCGACTTCTATATCAGTCAATTCTTGACAATTCAAGGAGTCACATCTCAGGATGAAAATCCAGTACAGGGAATTTTATCCGAAATCTGGGAGATCGTTAAAAGCGCAGGTCAAATTAAACCTCGGGACGTTGCCCAAAAATTCGGCGGGCGTAAAATTAATGGGGAAAAAGTAAATACATCTATCGCCCGTACATTGCTTACTCAGCTAGAAAACGCTGGTTATGGACGACTAGAAATTAAGTCAAGGGGTATGGTGCTGCACTATCAAGAGCCAAAAGAATTAGAAACTTTTGAGATAGAAGATTCTCTGGAATATCAATCAGAGATAAAAGAAGAAATTGTTCAAGTTGCCAGTCCCACTTTCACACACCCAAAAAATGAATCGATCTCTAATTTTGACATAGTAGAAGTTGAATCGGAGCCAGTAATCGATGAGTTATCGGCTGATGGTATTCACATCCATGACTTGCCTGATTTTGAAAAAGAAAGGGTGCTAGTGCGGACGGCTGCATCTATTCAGATAGGAGAGCGAACTGTCCCTCCGAGAGCGGTCGGAAAAATTATAGAAGTAACTTTTGACGATCAATGGCTTTTGAGGGTAGAAACTGTTTTAAATGGGTCTGTGATCATTTTTACAATTCCATTTTCTGATTGTTACCTAGATATAAGTACCTGATAGGATTGACAATTTTAGGAGTCCCTGATAGGATTGAAGTGCTAGAGTAGCTTGGTAGCTAAAGGCTGAAACGGAGCCTTCAACCGAAAAGGGACTTAATGCAAAAAATAAAGTTATTTTTTGTTTTAAAACTGAAATTTGCGAATCCACCGAACTTGGCAAAGATTGAGTGAGGGAAGGGCGTTTCGTCAGGAGTAGATTTAATTAAGTTTTGCGGGTTCAATTCCCGTCTCTAGTACCTATGATCGGACAATATATTCCCTCCCGATACCCTAAAAAAGTTTATCGTGTTAATTCCTATGGTCAAATTTTCCCCCAGTGCAAACCACTGGGGATTATTAAGACTGCCATAGGAATCTACTATCACTTTGAATCAATTGATCGCCTCACAAAAGGAGAACATTTTTACTGTTTTCGCAAAGAAGATTTCACAGAAATTTCTTGACAATTCTAGTAAAATGATGTAAGATTTAAGTAATAGATTAAAGAGGAAATCATGAAGCTTATCGTAAACATGAACACTGCTGAAATTAGTTATTATGCTAATTTCTATGCTGGACAATATCGAAATTCTAAGCAAGAATCTGGGGAAAATGTCCAAAAAAAACGTGCTATTTTATACTCTAAAATACAGGAGTATAATAAAATTTTGGAACAACGAGGTTTTAAAAAGTAAAGGTGTAAGCGTAAAATGACAACAAACTCAAAAAAGCGACCATATTGTGTAATTGTTTGGCTAACGATTTTGGCTTATTTAGTAATTATATCGGCTTTATTATTAGATGCGAACGAAGCCTATAAAGACTACAAAGTTAATTTGAGCCTATTGTACGGTATTGTTTAAAAAAGTAAAGGTGTGATTATGGAAAAAGAAACTAAAAAAGCATGGGCTAAATTATCAAGTCAGGATGACATTGATAAGAACAAAGGACTTATCAGAGGGACGGATGAGCAAGAGTCTGCCAAAAGACTTAAAGCGCATTTAGATTACTGCAAAAGACACCTAAAGGATTGGAAACAATGAGATACACGATCAGGACAATAGATAGAGAAAATAAGCCTTGCAAGATTAAAACTTCTATGCACGAAAGCCATTTAACGGCTTATTTAGACGCTTTAAGCCGCAACGGTCATCATGGTATCGTAGGAGAGGAATCAGTAGGTATTTCTTAGTAAATTTACCCAACAGGAGTAACACATGAACACATGGCAAATAGCGGAAAAGTTATTTAATTTCTGTAAAGAAAAATACCCAGATTTAGACTGGAATTTTGATTTTACAGATAATCGCTACGAAATCATTCAATGCTTAACTTTTTCTAATGGCAGCATAGAGATTAGATACGGTTTTTGTACGGGATTAGACAGACAACTTAAGTGTGTTCAGTGGCAAGATAACCAAATAGGAAGGTTTAAAATTTGGATAAATCCTCCTACTGAGTTCTGTCATGATCCGTATGAAGACATTATAGTTTTTGAGAATCTTGCCTATTATAGACATGAGCTATGGAGTGCAGAAGATTGGAAATTAGTTAGTCAATACCGAAAAGTAATGCTAGACATTTTTAATTTCATTCTCGATGAGATTCAAGAGTAAATAGGAGCAACACATGGACACACGGCAAATAGCGGAAAAGTTATTTAATTTTTGTGAGGGAAGATACCCAGATTTAAAATGGGCATGGGATTATTATAGTGGTATTGATAATTGTAAGGATGTTTCACTTATTCTTGGCTCT
>Ga0082207_1000682_pt1 | contig 18566 bp, 14 predicted proteins | sample LakMenEpi10Aug09_FD_71540 | JGI IMG/M metagenome (GOLD analysis project Ga0082207, IMG submission 71540)
GCGATTCGGATATCGCGAAGGCTTGTGCCGTTTGACGATATCCTACTGCGATCGCCCCAAAAGTACTTAAGGCCAGCAACGAAACGGCCAGCATCATGCTGGCAAGCACCGGGTTGCGTCGGCACCATCGCCAAACCCGCTCCGGAGGACTTACTGGGCGGGCTAGGATCGGACGGCCTTCGATATAACGCTGCAGATCCTCAGCGAGCTCCTGACAAGAACCATAGCGTTTCGAGGGCTCCTTCTCGATGGCCTTCATGCATATCGTCTCGAGATCTCGAGCGATCGACGGATTGCTCTCGCGGAGACTCACCGGCGGCTTGTCGAGTATCTGTCGAATGATCTCCTGAAGACTCGGTGCTGCAAACGGTGGATGACCCGCCAAGAGATGATATAGCGTAGCACCCAAGGAGTACTGATCCGCAGCGGCTTTGACCCCCGAAGCATCCTGGGCCTGCTCTGGTGACATGTACGATGGCGTGCCGATGATCTGCCCAGCAATCGTCAGCGAATGATCGTGGTGAACAAACTTGGCTAATCCGAAGTCGGCAATCAAGGGACGATCGGTGGCCGACTCGATCATCACATTATGGGGCTTGATATCCCTATGCAAAATCCCTTGGTCATGAGCCGCTTGCAATGCTCGGGCGATCTGGACGATGTACTTGGCAGCTCTAAGCCCATCCAACGGACCCTTGCGAAGGATATCGTAAAGGCTCGTTCCCTGGATGAATCGCATCGCATAGTATCGCAACGGGGATTGCCGTGTGTCTTTGGCAGGAACCTCGCCAACCTCGTACACGGGGATGATGTTGTCATGCTGAAGCGATGCTGCCGCTTTTGCCTCGGTACGAAATCGCTCCAATGCATTGGCCCTGCTAGCCAAATCCGCAGTATCGAGCATCTCACTGCGAACAACCTTCAAGGCCACTTGCCGATTGGCTGAATTCTGACGGGCCCGGTACACAATTCCCATACCGCCACGCCCAAGTTCCGAAAGGATCTCAAAGCCAGGGATCTGCGGATAGCCCGAACGGCTGTTGATGTCCGAACTGGTTCTTGCCGAGTGATCCAGCGCCTTGGTCTGTGCCAATTGCGTTTCAAAGGCATCCTCGGCCATTGCCACAAGCGTCTCGAACTTAGGATCGAACCCTAGGATCGTCTCACGGCATTCGGGGTAGTCGCTGAGCAAACGTTCCGTATCGAGCATCTGGCCCGATTGGTGCATCTGCCTGAGTTCCTCCTCGACGAGCCGTTTGTAGATCAAGAGATTCTTGCGAAGTTCCGGTTGCCGCACCAGGTAGTCGATCGCCCGTACCCGATCACCCCTTTTCCAACGGTCCGCGAGATCTTGAGGGAGACTGTCGAGCATCACGCTAGGACCTTAACGTACGGATGGCTCGTCAAAGACATCCAAGGGGGCAAAATTGGACAAATGCCAACCTCCATCGAGTATACTCGACTTGGCGACCTGTTCGTTACCAATTATCGCAACTTGCCCTAGCAAAGCATAGTGCACCGAAAAGATCACCGGGTGCCTGGTACGAATCTGCAATGAAAGCGGAACGGCGCAAGCCGTCCGGTGAACCTTGACCCTTCACCGGACGGTTTGTAGCCCAGAGGGCCAGAATATCAGCAGCAAGCTTATACCACAAAAGAGCGCCGTCGATCTAAATTGCGGATAAGATATTTGCAGATGAGAAGACACCTCAAAAGTGGTTTAGCCATTCACTCAACGCAGATCCTTGCCTACCAATCGGAACAACCCATGGGCTCTCAAACGCAACAAACAGCATCGCACTGCCCAACGCGTCTACCGTGGCTCCCTTGGATCGTCAGCATGATTCTCATCGCCGATATCGGCAATCCGGTAATTGGACAATCGCCGCCTGAACCCTCCGATGCGACCACCTTAACTCCTTCGAAGAATTCCCTTGAGTTTGAAAACGAAGTTTGGGCTAAAGTCGTCGAACGGACCTGCATCCGATGCCACCACATGCAAGGCGACGCAAAGGATAGCGAATTGGTTCTGGAAACCTCGATCGATGGTCTCTATGATCCTGAAACATTGGTTCGCAACGAAAAAGCAATGCGTTCGGTCGCTAGAAAATCCTTCGGCGAACAGTCTATCGTGTTGCAGAAATCCATCGGTCGTCTGGATCATGGCGGTGGCCAAATCCTCAAACCCGACTCGACTGGATATCGAATCCTCGAACGCTTCGTCGAACAAACTCTCTTGCCAACCAAGGACCCAAAGCCAGACGAAGCGATGGAATCCGATCAGCAGCCCCTTTTTTTTGATGGAATCACCATGCTCTCTGAGACGCGATTGCTCAGACGCATCACCCTCTCGTTGCTAGGTCGACTTCCCACGCCAGAGGAATCCAAAGCCGTCGAACAAGATGGCCTTGCAGCCCTGAATCCCATCATGGATTCCATCCTCCGAGAAGACGCTTTTTATGTCCGATTGAAAGAGGGTTTCAACGATATATTCCTCACCATCGGCATCGAAGACAACGCTGAAACGCTTTTGTCCTACGACCACTTTGAGAAAACACGCCTATGGTATCAGACACACGATTTCAGCCATCTACCCGAATCGGAACGACAACGAGCCGGTTGGAAACTGGCGGCCGTCTATCGCGATGCCCTCTTGCGTGAACCCTTGGAACTGATTGCCTACATCGTTCGCAACGAAAAACCCTTCTCTGAACTAGCGACAGCCGATTACATTATGGTCAGCCCTTATACCGCGCGAGGCTATGGAATCTTCGATGAGATCAAAGATCAATTCCAAAACAGCGAAGATCCCTTCGAATACATCCCCGCCCGCTTGCACGCGCTCAAAGGTCGCGATGGAAAGGTCCAGGAATCCAAGACGGGTTGGTATCCGCATGCTGGCTTCCTGAGCATGTTCCATTATTTACGACGGTACCCTTCGACGAAGACCAATCGCAATCGCCTACGAGCAAGGATGTACTATCAGCATTTCTTGGGCATCGACATCATGCAGCTTGCACCCCGTTCTTCGGATGCCGCCGCAGTGGCTGCCAAGTACGAAATCCCAACGATGCAAGCACCCGATTGTGTTGTTTGCCACAAAACCATCGACCCGGTCGCTGGGATTTTTCAGGACTTCAATTTTCAAGGCGAACTTGGGCCGCGCAAAGACGGATGGTACCAAGACATGTTCCCAGCCGGCTTTGAAGCAGAAGTGCTACCGGACGAAGAACGCTGGCGTGCCACGCAGTGGCTTGCAGAACGGACTATCAAAGACCCTCGTTTTCCTATCGCCATGGCTGAACACGTCTACTTTATCTTGGTCGGCCGCAAGGTTCTGCAGCCCCCTGAAGATATCGAGGATTCTAACTTTGTACCCAAACGAAAAGCCTTCCTCGAACAAAGGAAAATGATTCGAGAGGTCGCGACCCGACTCAAAGAATCCAACTTCAATCTCAAAGAAGCGTTTAAAGCAATCGTAGTCACGGAATTCTACCGCGCCGATGCCACCTCCAGGACGATCGAGCAACCGCACCGGCAAGCCGAACTTGAAGATGTGGGTCTCGTGCGATTGATCACACCGGAACAATTGGATCGTAAAATCCAAGCGATCTTCGGAAAGCCGTGGGGACGCTTTCAAGAAGAGTACAAAATTTTGTACGGTGGAATCGATTCGATCACGGTCACGGAACGCAACGCCGACCCCAGCGGCGCGATGGGAGCGATCCAACGAATCATGGCAAACGATGTGGCTTGCCTGAACGTCGGACTTGACTTCCATCGCCCTACTGCAGAACGTAGACTGTTTCCCCACATCGAACCCACGGTGATTCCAGGCGACGAAACCTCTGATATAAACATTCGCGAAACAATAATCGCATTGCATCTGAAAATCCTCGGTCTTGATCTGCCGATGGATCATCCAGAAGTCGACCGCGTTTTCGATCTCTTTAGTGGGATTGTCAGAGAGGCCAAGGCCCTTCCAAGTTTCGAGCCACGAGAGACCTATTTTTGTGGAGGCCGAGAAGACTTTCGAGTCGACGATCCTCACTACACCGTTCGCGCATGGCGAGCCGTGGTGACTTATTTGCTACGTCAACATGCATTCCTCTACGAATAAAACCCTAACATGTCACGTCGAACTTTCTTGAAACGCTGTGCAATGGCCGGACTCGGTTTTGCAGCACCTGTTGACTGGCAAACAATTTTGGGTGCCAAGGCAAACAGCACGGATACTGAAGGTTACCCTGGGCCCTACTACGTCGTCTACAACGCATCAGGGGGTTGGGATACGACGTACTTGATGGATCCTAAGGGGGTCGACGGCATCAATCGACTATACCAGCAAGGTGAAATTCTCACCGTCGGGAATCATCGACTTGCACCTATCGCCAAACACATCGCCAATGGAATGAGCAACGAGGATTTCTTTGCGAAGTACGGTTCCGAGCTGCGAGTATTCAATGGATTAGATCTTTCCGTCAACAACCACACCCCCTGCGCTCGATACATGGCGACCGGCAAACTCGATAGCCTCGCTTACCCAACATTTCCCGCCCTTGTCGCCGCTTGCTATGGAGCCGAAGCTCCCTTGGCGTTCCTCACGTTTGGTAATTACTCTGCCACAGGGAACCTCGTCCCGATGTCGCGAGTACCGTACCTGCAGTCTTTAAGATTGCTGGCACGTGCCGACTCGGTCGAAGGTGGCACCCATCCCTATCAAGATGCATTTGCTTCGGATCGAATTGAACGGGCGCTCGAAGAGCAATTCCAGGCACGGGTTTCGGACAGTCGCTTACCACGGGTCGAGCGGAGCCAAAGCATGCTCTATGCGGCTCAAGCCAATTCCAAAGCGCTCCAGCGCGTGATCCCATTCCTGCCAAAGGAGCAAGCCAAGGAAAGGCTCTCGCAGCAAAACGATATCGCATTAGCTGCCTTCAAAGCCGGTGTTTGCATCTCAGCCAACTTGTCGATCGGTCAGTTCGATAGCCATAACAATAATGATGCAGATCAAATGAAGCTAATCCCCGAGTTTCTTGCCGGTATCGATGACTTGCTGACCAAAGCGGAAGCTCTTGAGATTCGAGATAAGCTAGTGGTAATTATCCAAAGCGAGATGGGACGTACGCCCAACTATAACAACGGCAACGGCAAGGATCATTGGTCTATCAGCTCGATCATGTTCCTCGGACCGGGCATTGCAGGAAATCGCGTAATCGGTGCGACCGATGAAAAACAGCAACTCCTACCGATCCATCCCCAAACGCTCAAGATCGATTCAGTCGATGGAATTCGCGTTCGCCCAGAACATATTCACCAAGCATTGCGAGAGCTCGCACGCATCGAGGATCACCCCTTGAGTCAACGCTTTCCAATGCAAGTTCCTGCACAAGAAAAATTTCAAGGGTTTTGGGGCTGACTAATGCCTAAGACAGTTGGGTTCCTTCATGCAATGCGCAGGTTTCCTGAAGAGCTAAAACAAAAAACGGCTGGCAATTTTTCAACTGCCAACCGTTTTCGTACTCGTTCTGTTTGCTTGCGAAAAATCGCAAGTGTATTCGACTACTTGGTTGCCTTAGCAAACTTAGCCTTAGCGAAAGCTTCTTCGCCGAAAAGGTTTGCAACCTTGTCGTCGTCGCTCATCTTCTCTGCCTTGCCTTTGCAGTTGTCACAGCAGAAAGCAACCTTGGCTCCCTTGAACTCAACAGTCTTGTCAGCCTTGATCTCTCCACCGGAGAATGGGCAAGCCTTTTGAGTTACTTGGCTAGTTGCGATCAACTGGTGATTGGCCTTAGCTGCCATGGCCTTCTTATCACCTTCGAACTTGCCCTTGCAGTTATCGCAGCAGAAATAGACGGTGCCGTCCTTCCATGCACTGGACTTGGCTTCCTTAGCAGCAGCACCCGAAACGAGGCACTTGACCTTGGTAAAGTCGATCTTGTCAGCTTGAACACTAACGGCCGAGAAGGCAAACAAAGCTGCAACGGCAGCTACAAATAGATTCTTCATGTCTCATACTCTCCAAAATAGTATGGTGGGAAACAAAAAAGGTGGGAACACGATCGCTACATAGTAGGGGCTCAAACTCCCGAATGTCAATCTCGCACCCAAGAAATCCAAGAATTTCGCATTATATTCTCTTATGCCATTCGAGCCATCAACAGCTCGTGTTGACATAGGAGTTCTTTGGGCATCGAGTGGTATAGCTTCAGAAAGAACTGGTTTTGGCTCGTGATTTCGGTCAAGAAGTCCTCCCGACGAAACTCCATAGCCGCATCGAACTGAGCTTCGTCAAAGCCATCGAGTCCTTCGACGCAGAAGTCCTCCCAATCGGGGGTCCAACCAATGGGGGTTTCATAACCAGGGACTCTGCCTTGGCAGCGTTTGACGATCCACTCGAGGACCCTGAGGTTTTCTCGAAAACCTGGCCAGAGGAACTTGCCTTGCGCATCCTTGCGAAACCAATTGACGTGGAAGATTCGCGGGAGTCGTCGAATGTGACTTCGCATGTCTAGCCAGTGGGCGAAATAGTCTCCCATGTTGTAGCCGCAAAACGGAAGCATCGCCATCGGATCGCGCCGAACGGTACCGACAAGTCCGGTTGCAGCCGGCGTGGTTTCGGAACCTTGAGTCGCACCCAGGAACACGCCATGCGTCCAGTCGAAGGCTTGGAAGACCAGCGGCATGGTCGTTGGACGTCTGCCACCAAAGACGATCGCATCGATGGGTACACCGTCGGGATCTTGCCAACTTGGATCGATGTTCGGGCATTGCTCGGCCGGTGCGGTGAAGCGCGAATTCGGATGCGCAGCGAGTCGCCCGCAATCGGGTGTCCAATCTTGACCCGTCCAGTCGATCAAATGCTTTGGGGCTGGCGATAAGCCTTCCCACCACACTCCACCTTCGTCGGTCAATGCGACGTTGGTGAAGATGGTGTTTTTGGCTAGTGCATGCATCGCTCCGGGATTGGATTGCCAAGAGGTTCCGGGAGCTACACCAAAGAACCCTGTTTCAGGATTGATCGCATGGAGCTTACCGGACTTACCGGGCCACAGCCAAGCGATATCGTCGCCTACGAGAGTCGTCTTCCATCCGGCTTGCAGGTACTTATCGGGCGGGGTGATCATGGCCAAATTGGTCTTACCGCAAGAACTTGGAAAAGCCGCCGTCAGATAGGTCTTGGCTCCACCGGGGCTCTCTAGACCCATGATGAGCATGTGTTCGGCCATCCAACCGTGATCTCTTGCAATGGTGCTTGCGATTCTCAGGGCAACACATTTTTTACCCAGCAGCGCGTTGCCTCCGTAACCGGATCCATACGACCAAACCTCGCGAGCTTCAGGGAAATGAACGATGTATTTTTCGTCATTGCAAGGCCAAGGCACATCGGATTGCCCCGGCTCAAGCGGAGCACCGAGGCTATGAAGGCACGGGATAAAGGCTCCGTGAGCACCGAGTTTATGGAGCACCTTTTGCCCCATGTGGCACATGATCCTCATGCTGATGACCACATACGGCGAGTCGGTCAGTTCGACCCCTACGAGAGCTAGCGGGCTATCGATGGGCCCCATACAAAACGGAACCACGTACATGGTTCGACCTCGCATCGAGCCATGGAATTTCTCCTTGAGCATGCTCCGCATCTTATCGGGCTGGTGCCAGTTATTCGTCGGGCCCGCATCGGACTCACGCAGCGAGCAGATGAAGGTTCGATCTTCGACGCGGGCTGTATCCGAAGGATGGCTTCGGGCAAGAAAACTATTGGGATGGAGTTTTGGATTAAGCCGCACGAGCGTCTCGGACTCGACGAGTTGCTCAGTGAGCCGATCCCATTCCTGCTGAGTGCCATCGCAAAGCACGATCCGCTCGGGCTGGCACATCGAAGCCATCTTGCGTATCCACTTATCGAGAGCGGCATTAGGGCAATCGAAGGGGAGTTTCTCTAATTCGTTGGCACTCATAGTCGTTCTTTAAAAAAAGGGGGGCTTCATGATTTATCGTGGCTGACAATTTATACCACTGTTTCTATTCGTACTCGTACTCAGTGAAACGGTACTCGTACTCGAAGGAACCTATTGGGATGTCGTTGACGGCTGGATTCTCAACTCGACGGATCCTCGGCCTGGGTCTCGCCCTCGGATGGCTCATTGGGTTTTCTGCTCGATGATCGCCTTGAACTCTTTTTGCGATCTTTGGTGGAATCGAATGCGCTTTTGCGCCGGAGCATATGATGGTAGTGCTGGGCGAATCGGTGGGCTTCGTCGCGCACGTACTGCAAAAGCCTCAGGGCAAACGAATCGCGTCCGAGCCTCAAAGGCTCTTTCTCGCCAGGCTGATAGATCTCCTCTTCGCGCTTGGCCAGCGACACAAGAACCGGAGGAGTCAGATCGCAATCGCGAAACGCTGCCAAGGCCGCATTGAGCTGACCTTTGCCTCCATCGATCATCAGCAAATCCGGAAACGTTTCTTCTTGGATGGCCATTCGTCGAAACCGTCTGGCAACCACCTCGTGAATCGATCGGAAATCGTCGATGCCTTCGACTCCCTGGATCTTGTAACGCCGATATCCAGGCTTAAAAGGGAGTCCATCGAGAAACTGAACCAAAGAGGCCACCGTGTCTTGGCCTCCCAAGTGTGCGATGTCGATCCCTTCGATCACCCGTGGGTCGCGATCCATACCGAGCACCTTGCGCAAGGCTCGCATGCCCCGCTTGGGGTCGATGTAAAAAACCTCAGGCTGAGCATGCGCATCGATCTCGCCGCGTCGATTGAGGTTCTCTAAGAGACGAATCTCATCTCTCAACTTGGCCGCCTTCTCAAAGTCCAGTTGCTTGGAAGCCTCGAGCATCTCTTGGTGCATCTGTGCCAAGAGTCTTTGACTGCCACCTTCGAGGAACGTTTGCAAACGGCGGATGTCCCGTTTGTAATCCTCTTTGGAGATCCGCAGATTGCAAGGTGCAGAGCATTGCTGAATCGATGCGAGCAAACAAGGTCGAAACCACTGCCAACGCGGATCGCTTGGATCGATATCCAGCGAGCAAGTCCGGAAACGAAACACGCGCTGCATGACTTGGAGTGCACCGCGAAGCTGGCCGGCGCTGGTGAAGGGTCCATAGAGCTTGGCCCCCTTGGCCTTGGGCGAACGAGTCACTTCGACCCGAGGATAGTCCTCGTGGGTCGTGATCATCAGATACGGAAAGGTCTTGTCGTCCTTGAGATCTTTGTTGTGCCTGGGCTGGATGTCTTTGATGAGTCGGTTTTCCGTCAGCAGCGCATCGACCTCGCTGGCGCACTCCATGTAGTCGATGTCGGCGATTTCGTGGATCCACTCGGCGGTTCTGGCTTCCTTCTCGGCTGTGGACTGAAAGTAACTGCCGGCCCGCGACCGCAGATTCTTGGCCTTGCCGATATAAATCACCACCCCCGAGGAATCCTTCATCAGGTAAATCCCTGGCGTTTGGGGAAACTCCTTGACTTTTTGGGCCGCTTTGCGAAATCCAAGATTTCCGGCCAAGGGGTCTGAATCGGCCTTAGACTGGCCTGATTTTGGCTCTGAATCCTCTGTTTTTTCGTCCGACACGCCCCCTCCTTTTGGTGGGAATTAGGTTTGGTTCAACTGCGGAGTAACCATTTTGCCCCTTGTACAAGCCCCAGGCGGGATTTATGGTGATTGTCATCTGAGCGGGTCGTTTTGACCCGACCTTTCTCCGTGTGCACATCCTTTATGAGCCAAAACGGTTCGCGTGTCGAGCAAACTCTAGAACTATTTCGTGGGATTCGTCCCACGGTTCTCCCCTCGTTGCTACTGTGCGACTTTGCCAATCTGCAGCGGGAAGTCCAGCGTCTCGAAGAGGCCGGCGTCGAAGCCTTGCACCTGGATGTGATGGATGGCCACTTCGTCCCGAACCTTACCTATGGTATGCCGATCGTCGAGTCTTTAAGGAAGATAACGACGCTCAAGCTCGATGTTCACTTGATGATCTCCTCGCCCAAGAACTATGCTCCGGCATTCGTTCAGGCGGGGGCCGACATGATCACCTTCCACATCGAGGCAGAGCCCCAACCAAGCCGATTGCTCAACGAGATTCGTTCGATGGGGGCTGCGGCAGGTCTTGCGATCAACCCATCGACACCGATGGAAAATCTATTGCCTTTCGTCAAGGAATGCGATGTGGTCTTGGTCATGAGTGTTCAGGCCGGGTTCGGGGGCCAAGCCTTCAATCCGATCGCTTTAGAGCGACTCAAAGAACTCCGAAACAACTACGGTTCAGAACTGTTGCTGGAGGTCGATGGCGGAGTCAACTGCCAGAGCACACCGGCCGTTACGTCCCATGGTGCCGACCTACTCGTCGTAGGCTCGGCCATTTTCCGCGAGGCAGACTACTGCCAAGCGATGACGCGTCTGCGATGCAGTTTCAAGTCCTTCGGGACCCCCAACGACGCGTAGTCCTCTTGGAGCATTTTGTATATGTGCCAGATGTTAGTCGTTCGTCCCGGAGCAACCGCCCTGGACGAACAAGAGCGGATGAAGGGCTCGTTAGATATCCCTTTATCCGAAGTCGGTAAGCAGCAAGTTCTTAAGGCGGTCGATCAGATCGCTCAGTTCCCGATCTCGGCAATTTATTGTGGGCCGTGCGAATCGGCGGTCGATACGGCCAAGATTTTGGCAGAAAAAGCCAAGTGCAAATTGAAAATCTGCCCGTGGTTAAAGAATCTCAACCATGGTCTTTGGGAAGGCAAATGCATCGAGGAGATCAAACGCCAGCAGCCCAAACTCTATCGCCAAGTCCAGGAAAATCCGAATTTATTCAATCCGCCCGAGGGTGAATCGCTGGCTGAGGCCCAGCAAAGGGTAGGAAGGCAGCTTCAGAAACTCCAGAAAAAACATGCTTCGGAGGTCATCGCGGTGGTGATCCCCGAGCCGCTTGCCACGCTCATCGCAACCCAGCTGAAATCCTCAACGATCGACGATTTTTGGAAGTCTGAGTGCGATACCGGAACCTGGGAACTGATCGACCCATCGGGCCCTTCGATGAAAGTTCTGGCCTAGTCGACTTGCGAGTCTCAATTGCCCAGGTTTCAAAATACCGCTAAAACTAGGGGAGTTGCGTCAACCCTACCCGATTCACAGTTTTCCCAATGGCCATAGCAGACACCTCCAGCTCCGAACTCGATCCGGGTGGATTGAGCCCTAAAAAGCGAGGGATCCCAGAGGGTCTTTGGGTTCGATGCCCGGGGTGCGGTGAGTCGATCTACCGCAAAGAGCTCGAAAAAAACCTCAGTGTCTGTCCCAAATGCCGCTACCATAACTATGTCTCGGCCAGGGATCGCGTCGCACAGCTCCTGGACGACGGAACATTTGAAGCCCAAGACGAGCACATCCTACCGACCGACCCGCTTCGCTTCTCCGACAAAAAAACCTATGCCGAGCGTCTGACTGCCGAGCAAAACCGCACCGGACTGACCGACGCAGCCTTGTGCGGCACCGGGATGATCCGAGCCCGCCGAGTGGCCATCGCCGTGACCGACTCGGCCTTCATCATGGGTAGCATGGGTTCGGTCGTAGGCGAACGGCTCACACGGCTGATCGAAAGAGCCACCGAGCACCAGTTGCCTCTGATCATTGTCAGCGGTTCGGGGGGCGGAGCCCGAATGCACGAAGGGATCTTGTCATTGATGCAAATGGCCAAAGTCTCTGCAGCGCTGGCTCGCTACCACAGCTCCGGAGGTTTCTACATCAGCGTCCTTACCAATCCAACGATGGGTGGTGTGGCCGCAAGCTTTGCAAGCCTCGGCGATTTAGTCTTTGCCGAGCCCAAGGCGCTGATTGGATTTGCCGGGCCGCGTACCATCAAAGCCACGATCAAAATCGAGCTTCCTGAGGGGTTTCAAACAAGCGAATTTTTGCTTCAGCACGGATACATCGATCGGATCGTCGAAAGATTCCGCTTAAAGACAGAAATCGCCGCAGCGATCGATTACTGCGGTAAACAATAGTTCCATCATGGATCGAACTGCGATCCACCCACCAGCCGCACACCTTGGGATCTAGCATGAGCACTGCAACCCTCGATTCTTCGAAACCCTTTGCACCGTATCGCGAAATCGGCAACGATGAACTTTGTCAACGGATCGGCCAAGCAAAAAAGACCCTTGGCAAGAGTCTGCTGATCCTGGGTCATCATTACCAACAAGACGAGGTTATCGAGCATGCAGACCTCACGGGTGACTCTTACCAGTTGAGCAAGCTCGCTGCTGACAGCCCTGACTGCAGAACGATCGTCTTTTGCGGTGTGCACTTCATGGCTGAAACCGCCGACATCTTAGCCAACCGACCAGAGAAACTAAAAGAAAGAGACAACCATAGGGTTGCTGTCGTTTTGCCCGACATGGCTGCCGGATGCTCGATGGCCGATATGGCTGCTATCCGACAAGTCGAATCGGCTTGGGAACAACTCTCCGAAGTCATCGACACCAAAGAGTTGACACCCGTTACCTACATCAACAGTGCCGCGAGCTTGAAAGCGTTCTGCGGCAAACATGGCGGTATCGTCTGTACCTCAAGCAATGCCAAAGCGGTATTGGATTGGTCCTTTGCGCAGCGCAAGCGAGTGTTTTTCTTCCCAGACCAACACCTCGGTCGAAACACCGCCCTCAAGATGGGGATCACCAACTCTCAGATGCCCGTGTGGAATCCGCACGAAGAGGAACTCGGAGGGAACTCCAAGAGCGCCATCGAGGAATCGAAAGTCATTCTGTGGAAAGGGCATTGCTCGGTCCATCAGATGTTTCAAGCGGTCCACGTGCATCAGTTCCGCGAAAAGCACCCGGGGATCAAAATCTTGGTCCACCCCGAATGCCCCCAAGAGGTCAACGATATTGCCGACATCTCCGGATCGACCAGCAAGATTATCGAAACCGTCAAAAAAGCACCCGCTGGAACCAAATGGGCCATCGGAACCGAACTACACTTGGTCAACCGCCTCAAGAAACAGCATCCTGAACAAGAAATCCATTTTCTTTCCCCTTTGGTTTGCATGTGCGCTACGATGTATCGAATCGACCTAGCACACCTGTGCTGGAGCTTAGAAAACATCGTTCAAGGAACCATCGTCAATCAGATCCACGTCAAAGAGGATGTGGCCCGATGGTCTCTGATCGCCTTGGAACGCATGCTCACAGTGAAATAGCAAACAGCACATAAACAACAGCCAATAGGTCGATCGATCGATCTCCAAGCAACCTTTCATTCCTTACAACTCCAAAGAAGTCATCCGATGTTCAAACTCCCCTATGTCTTGCTTGCCACGGCGATGACAGCCTTCTTTTGGGGCATCTACGGAGTCGTTCTCCGTGCTGGAACCCACTGGATGAACCTTAAGCAAGAGTCCTTCCAAGGCGAATTAGGGATCGCCCTTAGGGCCTTTGTAGGTGTGGGGCTCGCTTATTTCCTTATCGCAGTGCTTGTACCTGTGGCTCTGCTAAACCAAAAACGTGAAACGGGCTATTGGTCCGTTAGCGGGACAATCATGGCGTTGTTTGCAGGTGCGGTCGGTGCCCTGGGTGCATTGGGTGTAAGCTTGGCTTTGGCCTTTAAAGCCCCGGCGATCATTGTCATGCCGATCGTCTTTGGTGGTGCACCTGTGATCAATACCCTTCTGACATCCTACCTCAACAAATCCTTCAATCAGATCAAACCGCTCTTTATCGTCGGTATGTTGATGGTGGCCTTGGGCATGGTGGGTGTCTTCATCAACAGACCTGCACCTGCATCGAAGAAAGACCATAGCAATGAGAACAAGGCGCAAGCGACGATGACCCAGACCGACTCGCAAGAGGCGGTGCAGGAGCCGAAAGCGGTCCAAAAGGAGCAGAGTGTCAATTGGCTGGCTGTGGGATTTTCGATCGCACTTGCAGTTCTTTGCTGGGGATCCTATGGCCCTTTCTTGCACATCGGTCAATCGAAGATGGGCGGATCGCGACTGCGTCCTTTCTGTTGCGTGGGGATCGCCTATTTTGTGATTGCGGTGATGGTGCCAGTGCTCTTCTTGGAATCGACAACCATGCATGAATCCAGCGGATATACAGGCTGGGGCATGATCGGCTCGATCCTTGCCGGGGTTTGCGGTGCGATGGGAGCCTTGGGGATCATCTTGGCATTCACTTTCGGCGGAAAGCCGATTTTCGTGATGCCCCTTGTCTTTGGATTTGCACCGGTCGTCAACACCATCGGAAGCATGATCGTGGCTGGTAATTTCAAGTCTTTGAACCTGCTGTTTGCCGCGTCGCTACTGCTTGGCATCCTCGGAGCAGTGACTGTGCTACTCAATGCGCCCAAAGCCGCTGGGCATGGCAAGCCTGCTGGAACCCCTGTGCCACCTGTGCCACCCAAAGAGAACTCGACTCAAGGCTCCGAGGCCAAGCCTGACAGTGAGCTTGCCTGACAGTGAGCTTGCCTGATAGTGAGCTTGATAGTGGTTTACCCAAATCCTAACGGGATCCGTCGGGTCAATCGCCTCGCTTTTGGGTTATAATCCAGACTCCATCACCTGCCTTCAGATCCGAAAGTATTTCCCTATGTCTCACACACGACGTGATTTTCTCGGTGCTGTGTCCGCTGCGGCAGCAGTAGGAATGGTTCACTCGCAAGCTCAAGGTGCCTTCGAGTCCAACTCGAAACCTTTAGGTGTCGCGATCGTGGGGCTTGGATCCCAAAGCCAACAAGTCCTCGATGCGAGTTGCAAGTGGATCTCTTCGAGCCCTTGGTGCACAGTCGCTGGACTCGTATCGAGCGATCTGCACAAGGCTCAGGCTTATGCCACGAAAGTCGGTCTCTCCAAAGGGCACATTTACAGTCACGAAACGTTCGATAAGATCGCCAGCGACGAGTCGATCGACATCGTCTACATCGCTGTACCCAATGCGATGCACTGCGAATTTGCACTGCGGGCGGCCAAGGCCGGCAAGCATGTGTTTTGCGAATCTCCGATGGCGATCGATTCGAATCAATGCCGCAGCATGATCCGAGCATGCCAGGACAACCACCGAGCCTTGGCCGTCGCCAGCTCTCCTTTGCCTAGAATCATCGATTGCTTTGGACACATACGATCCATCGAGGCTTCACAATCTCTATCGATCGATCCGAAGAGTGCTTGGCGACTGGATCGTGAGCTCTGCGGCGGTGGGGCTTTGTTCCAAGTCGGTATCGATGTGCTCCGCACCCAGCGGCTATGGGTGGATTCGACTCCGGTTTGGGTGATCGCCCAAGAGACCAAGACCGATGCGAAGCGATTTGCAACGATCGACGAATCGGTCACTTGGAGTCTAGGTTTTGCAAATGGAACAATCGCGCATGGAGCGGTGAGTTTGAACTATTCGGCCCCAGGCCATCTTGCCGTTCAAGCCCAGAGGTGCAGCATGAGCTCCGATTTTCCACCGGCAAATCACTACTGGAGCCGAGCCGACCAAATCGAATCCTTTGCGGCCGCGATCCAAGGCAAGAGCCTCTTACCACCCGACGCTTTTAATTCTTTGGATGCGGAAAGTGCTCTCGAAGACATATTGCTTGCCGAAGCGATTTTGCGTTCGATAAAGCAGCGAAGCCAAGTACAATTGGGCTGAGTCGATTATTTCTTCGCTAGAAAACCGCTAAGCCCCAGAGAGAATCCAGCCCTTGGACGCCAGCCGATCTTGGGACCACTCGTCCCTTGAATCCCAGACCGAAGTCCAGCTATACCCGACGATCGCTTACCCGGTCGATCGCGGATCGCTCTGGCGCGTTCAAGTTCAAGGTCGCATCTGCCAAAACAATGCCCCCTCGCTGGCCAAGCGACTACTTCTCAAGGCCTTTATCCGAGCCTTGGAGCTCGATGATTCGACAGCTAAAAGTTCTTTGTTCCATGATCGCATCCACGGGTTTCTCGTGAGTCCTCTTTCACGCGAGCGTATCCATGTTTCGATCAACGACCAAATGTATGTGTTGCCCAGGAAGTCCAAGTCCAGTGGGCTCTTCCAATGCAGACTCGATCTACCTCGACGCTTGTTTGAGTCCCAGCAAGAGTGCTCGATCCGATGGGACAATGGGATAAGGCCTATTTCGAGCCCAGTCTTTTTGGCCCAAGAAAGTGGGGTGAGTGTCATCACCGATATCGATGACACCATCAAGCACACCGATGTTTGCAGCCGCCGAAGGATGCTGCGAAGAACCTTTGCCGAGCCCTTTACAGCCATTGAAGGCATGTCGGAAATCTATCAGCAGTGGGCCTCTCGAGGAGCGATGTTTCACTACGTTAGCAGTAGCCCATGGCAAATCTACGACTCGCTCTACGAGTTCTTACAGGCGGCGCAGTTTCCAATCGGTAGCATGCACCTAAAGTGGTTTCGGCTTCGAGATGAACTGATCAAAAGATTTATCATCCGTCGCAAGAGCAAGTTCGGGGTGATTAACAACATGGTCAAGCGGATGCCTCAGCGGCATTTCGTACTCGTTGGCGATAGCGGTGAAAAAGATCCCGAGATGTACGCCAAGATCGCTTCGAAATACCCCAAACAAATCGTCAGGATTTGCATCCGTCAAATCGATGCAAACCCCATCGACCCACCCCGGCTGCATCGTATCTATAAGCGGTACGGGATGATCGTCCCAATCCAAGTTTACTCGAGTGCCAAGCAGCTCGGATCCTCGCCTGCCTAATGCTGATGTTTGTAAGTTTGCATCTTCGACCAAAAAGACATAACTCCGCTTGCACTGCGGCAGCGATCGTTTTTTGCGCTGCGTTGGGTGGATGCCAGTCCAAAAGCGATCCAAAGCCCCAGAGCAATCCAGCCCAGGAAACTCGGCAAGCAACCGACGCAGCATCGATCGCTGCACTTATCGACAAGACTCTCGAATACAATCGCTCAGAGCGTGTCCTTTCGGTAGACCGCAACGCAGCTTGGCAAGTCGCACACGGTGCAGTGGCTTATGGTAAAGATCTAAAGCTGCAAGTCGAAGGCAAAGAGGTTCCTGCCCTGGATTATCTTTTTCAGGGAGGGCAGATGCGAGGTTGGGAACTTTCTACTGGACCGGTACTTGCGAGCACCAAGCGGCCCAGTGTCCAAGCCTATGTTGAGGCTGGCAGTTATGTAGGACAAGGGCATGTCGATCAGTTTCTCGGGTATCTATCCCAAGCGGCATTGCCGTTGGACACACCGATTCGTGTCGAAGACCAGACGCTGACGCTTGAAGACTGGGGCAGGTCAGCTCAAAACCAATTGCCCAACAATCCCTACCGAGAATACAGTTGGACTCTGATCGCTCTTACCAACCTCTTTCCAAACGATGTGACTTGGACAGCCGGCGATGGCAATCCTTGGACCCTCGAGTCTGTTGCAGAGTTTGAAGCCAAACAAGACATAGCCGAGAGTCCATGTGGCGGCATGCATCGACTCATGGGTTTGGCCCATACGGTTCGCTATTGCAGGAATCGGCAGATCCCTTTCCAAGGGGGTTGGTTGGCGGCCAAGCAGACTGTCGATCAAGCGGTCGAGACGATTCGAAGGTATCAAAACACCGATGGAACCTTTTCGGCCAACTACACCGTTCGTCCTGGGACCAGTGCTGATCTGAGCACGCGGATAGGAACGACCGGGCACACACTCGAGTTCCTTGCCTATGCACTTGAACCGCAGCAGCTTCAAGAGCCCTGGATGGAGCGAGCCGTTGTGCGGTTATGCGAGCTGCTTGAATCTGCATCGCAAGTAGAGCTTGAGTGCGGCGGGCTCTACCATGGGCTCAGCGGGCTGAAGATCTACCGAGATCGACTTAGAAACGTCGAGAGCGGTCGCTAGACTCGACTTTGGTCGTCACCGGTGGATCGATAAAGTCGGTGGCGGGCATGAGTTCGCGAATCTTTTGGCTCAAGACTGCCGCATCGTACCAGTTGAAAGACATACTTGGATCGGCTGCATAGCGACCTAGGAGTCTCAAGAGCTCGGTGCGTCGTTTCGGATCGAAGACAAAGACGTAGTGTTCTTCGCCTCGCACGAGGGCTATGACGTTGACTTGTTCGCTTCGGACCGAGTTGTCCATGAGTCGGATTCCAAATGCCAGCATTTCCCCGCAAAACACATGTCGCGGGTTTTGCTAGGATCGGACAAGCGAACGCTCGAGGATGAATCGACCTATCGGCGCTGATTTGATCGTCAATAGCGTCACAGTGTGACAGAATCCCAATAATGTCAATGTGTTCCAAACGCCACGCGTCCGCCGCAGGCGGACGTTGCTCTGGCGCTGCTTGCCACGCCGCCTGACGGCGGCCGCGTTTTTTGACGGCATTGACGGTGTTGACAAGGTTGACTGCATTGACGGCGGACAGAATTGACATCGTTGACATTGTTGACGGCGGCGTTTGACATCATTGACATCGTTGACGTTGTTGGCATCAATCGCCAATGAGGTCAACCTCGTCAATCTTGTCCGCAGGTCAATACCGTCAATACCGTCAATAAGGTCAATGCCGTCCAAACGCCACGCGTCCGCCGCAGGCGGACGCAGTGTCGGTGATTTCTCCGAAATCACTGTTGGG
>Ga0082207_1000683_pt1 | contig 18563 bp, 13 predicted proteins | sample LakMenEpi10Aug09_FD_71540 | JGI IMG/M metagenome (GOLD analysis project Ga0082207, IMG submission 71540)
TCGTTGACACTTCGGGTACCTGGGCCTGCGGCCCGGTGGCTTCGCTAGTAACCCGAACCGTGAGGGAGGCAGCGTCAGTACACGGCTTATGGCTTCGCGTGACGCACACTCGAGTGCTTCCTCGTTTACACTTCGGGTTAACTGGGCCTGCGGCCCCGTGGCTAGTAACCCGAACCGTGTCCTTGGGTTGGTTTTATCCAAGCTCGAACTTGCTGATATCCCCAAGCCACCTGTACGCTTACAACAAGACCAGTAGCGCAAATTCTCAGCCACAACAATTTTTCAAGCGTCCTAAACTCATATCCGGCACGCGCGGCGAAACTGAAACTAGGGATAGATCAAAAACTTTTGACGACGCTGCCGGAACTCAAAAATTCCCATATTCAATCTTTCATCGAACCGAGGATCAACGCTTCGATCGAGAATCGCGTCGCGGACGATTTGATTCCTAAGCAGAGTATTCAAATTCTTGGTCTCCCAAGCTTCCGGATAAAGCTTACGCAATGCCTGGGCCAGGGCTAAACCGGTCGCCACGCTCTCGAATCGATTCCGATCGGTGATGATCAGTTCGACTCCCTGACAAGCGACGTTGGCATGCTTGCTCGAATCGGGTGTAAACTCGATTGGGACGAAAACAACTCCGGGCAAGTCTGCCCTATAGAGTTCTTGGGCAAAGTCGACTCCTTTGATCCACGGTGCTCCTACGACTTGAAATGGAGTGTCGGTACCTCGTCCAACCGATACATTCGTTGACTCGATCAATCCTACCCCAGGATACAAAAATGCCTGAGTTAGGCTCCGCATATTGGGCGAGGGGTTGATCCAGGTCAGGCCAGTATGTTCCCAAGTCATCTCCCGAGTCCAGCCTTCGCATGGCACGACGGTTAATTTGACATCCAGTTTGAGCTCCTCAAGAAACATTTTGGCCAATTCACCGATAGTCATTCCATGTCGAACCGGTAAGGAATGAAAGGCGACGAAGGCTTCTTGCCCTTTGTCGAGCATCGGACCGGTGACGATTTGCCCACCGAGGGGATTGGGGCGATCCAGAACCACAAACTCCTTACCGTGCTCTGCGGCCGCTTTCATCGCCTCGCCCATCGTCGAAACATACGTGTAAAAACGGGTGCCGATGTCTTGAATGTCAAAAACGATCGTATCGATTTCGCTTAGCATCTGGGCCGTAGGTTTTCGCGTCTCACCATAGAGGCTGTAGATGACAAGCCCAGTGCTTTTGTCCTGCGAATTATCCACTTTAGGGATATCGAGTTTCCCCTCGAATCCATGCTCAGGGCTAAACAATGCTGACAACTGAACTCCTGGGGCTTGGCTCAGTACCGTCACGGTGTTGAGTCCTTTGAGATTGCGCCCAGTATGATTGGTGATCAAGCCGACTCGTTTGCCTTTTAAGAGTTCGAAATCCTGGGATTCAAGAACATCGATACCGTTTCGAACCGATACGGGTCGAACGGGCTTATCAGAGAGCCCATTTCTCGGATCCGATCTTAAATCTCCGAAAGCAGCGACGACTTGATTGGCTATTCGACCGGCGATAGGATTGACAAGTCCTTTGCCGTCGGGATGGACGCGATTGCTTAAAAAGATATAGAACAAGTCCGTCCCTGGATCGATCCACAAAACCGTGCCGGTAAATCCTCCGTGGCCGAAGGCTTTGTCGCTAAAGAGATCACCGCGATTGATGGAATAGCCAGAGCGTTTGTCCCAGCCCAATCCGCGCACACCCGAGGGAACTTCATAGCCTCGCGTCATCTTTTGCAAGGTCATTGGAGCGAGGATCGGTTGGATTTTCTCAAGGAACACGATGTTCGATTGACCGTTCAATCCTTCGAGCATCGATCTGGCGTATATCGAAAGATCTCTTAAAGTAGAAAAAAGTCCCGCATGGCCTGCTACGCCTCCGAGATGATAAGCTCTAGGATCGTGGACGACACCTTGAATCCATCGATCGTCGCGTTTCTCGGTCGGTGCACATCGATTGATAAGAAACTCCGGCGGGTTGTAAAGGGTTTCTGCCATCGCTAACGGATGAAAGATATGGTCCCTCGTGTATATATCCAGCGTTTTCCCTGAGATCTTCTCGACGATCTTTCCAAGGATGATGAAGTTCACGTCGGAATACTTGAAAGCGGTCCCTATCGGAGACGAAAGACTCAGTCCGAGAATTTTTTGCCAAGCGACCTCGGGGCCTTCGAGGTAATCTGCCAGCGGATTGTCAGGAATCAGTCCGCTGGTATGGAGCAGAAGATGTTCGATGGTGATCGGCTCTTTACCATTGACTGCAAATTCAGGGAAATGAGCGGCCACCTTGTCATTAAGTCTAAGTTGGCCCTGTTCGATCAGTTGCATGATCGAAGTGGCCGTCGCCACCGGCTTGGTGATCGATGCTAAATCAAAAATCGTATCGAGCGTCATGGGCTGGATCGGATCGATCGATCGATTGCCGAAGACTTCTTGATAAAAAAGCCCTTTTCGATTCCCAACCCCGATGACACAACCAGGCATTTTACCTTCACCAATGGCCGGATCGACAATCCTACGAACTTGCTGCTTAAACCTCTCGATTTTTTCGGCATCGATCGGAACTTCCTGCTGTCCTTGCAGATTCATACTGCAAGTGGCAAGCATCAGGAACGCCAAGGCGTAGGCTAGATATCTTTGGTACATGATTCGTTGTTTTTTGTACTTAAGGAAGTTTATTGGCTCGGTTGATTCAATTTGCGGTGGGCTGCGTTGGTCACGTGCTCAGTGAAACGGTGCTCGTGCTCGTACTCGAAGCGTGCTAGGGCATGAACCTCCAGCCACTATTTTCCCTAAACGGTTGTATTCTTCGAGGTCTTCAAAGCTGGCAAGTACGACAGGTAACTGGCACTTGCAAAGGTAACTAACGAGCCGATGCACGAAAGCCATGGAAAGGAGATCTGCACATCGTCGGGCTTATTGAGAACAAACTGGATCCACAAAAGAACGACGAGTCCCAAACCCCCACCTGCGATCGCTGCACGTTGTCCGACTTGGGGTTGGAACAACCCCAAGAAGAACCAGCCGAGGAGCACCCCGGAGGAAAATCCAGCGATGGTCAAGGCGTTGTTGACCACGCTGTTGGAGAATGTGCTTGCCCAGATGCCAATCCCAATCTGGACAACACCGAAAACCATGGTTGCAAATCGAGTGAACCACATCTTGGAAGCTTCGCTCGGTTGGTTTTTAAGACTCGTCAGCCAAAGATCGCTGTAGGCAGAAGATGCAGAAGAGGACAGAGAACTCGATAATGTAGACATCGTCGCGGCGAGGATCGCCGCTAGCATCAGTCCGATGAGCCCGGTATTGGTTGGGAAATAGTGGGTGATAAAGTACGAAAAAACCTTATCGTCCTTGATCCCCTCTGGCAAAGGATTCGCAGCATGAAAGGCACCCAACAACGTGCCAATCCAAAGCACCAAAGCGAACTGAAGAAAAACGAAAACCCCACTCGTAAGAATTGCTACCGCCGCATGCTTGGAGCTCTTAGCGCTCAAATAACGTTGCACCATGATCTGATCGGTGCCGTGGGATCCGAGCGATAAAAATGTTCCTCCCACCAGACCCGCAAACAGCGTGTAAGGCTTTTTGAGCGACATGTCCAAATCAATCCAGTTCCATTTGCCTGTCGCATCCATGTAGTCCGAATACGTTGCCCAGCCATTTGGTAACATGCGAACGAGCAGAATTGCCGCTACGATGCAACCCGAAAGATAGATAACCAATTGGATACAATCATTCCATACCACCGAACGCATGCCACCGAAGTAGGTATAGAGCAACGTGACACCGCCGATCGCTAGGGCGCTTGGGATAATCGGCCACCCGACGAGTTGCTCTAGGACCATCGCGGCTAAGTACAACCGCAGTCCATCTCCAAGATTCCTTGTTACTAAAAACAGCATCGATGCTAATCGCGTAGTGGTCGTACCAAACTGCTGGCGGAGGATTTCGTAAGCGCTAACGATATTGCCACTGAAGTAGTTGGGGAGCAAAAAAACGACAACGATCAACCGCCCAAGGATGTATCCGAGCGCAAGTTGTAGAAAGGCAAATCCAGTGGCCCCATAACCGATCCCAGGAACGCTCAGTACCGTTGCTGCACTTGTCTCGGTTGCAACGATCGAGCCGAGGATCGCCCACCAAGGCAGATTTCGATCCCCAAGCAGATAGCTCTCTACCGACTTGTTTCGACCGGCGATCGTCAGGCCGATCATGACGGAGGCGGCCATTGCTATGACCAACACAATCAAATCGATGATTCCAAGTGGAATCTGCATGAGTTGTCCTTTTCAATGGGTTCGTCCAATGTAGATTGAGGCATTGTAATGGAAATAATTCGGAACGTCGCCGGGTAAGTTTTACGCTATGGGGGAACTAGTTTCATGGATTACCTGACCACGGAGCAGAACAACCCTGATTCCGTCGCTATCGATCAAATGGATCCGATCGAGATCGCGCGTTTGATGAATCGCGAGGATCAAAAGGTTATCGTTGCTGTCGAAAAGGTTCTACCGGCAATCGCACAAGCGATCGACTTGGTCACAAAGCGCGTTGAAAGGGGAGGACGTTTGATTTATATCGGTGCAGGAACCTCCGGGCGTTTGGGGGTATTGGACGCGTCGGAATGCCCTCCGACGTTCAATACACCACCCTCGCTAGTCGTTGGCCTGATCGCCGGTGGGCATCGAGCCTTGACCACTGCGATCGAAGGTGCCGAAGACAATTCCCAGGCTGGGGCAGAGGATCTTCGAGGAGTCGAGCTAAACCCAACGGATGTGGTGTGCGGGATTGCATCAAGCGGGCGCACCCCCTACGTCTTGGGCGCTTTGGCGTATGCTCGCACCATCCAAGCGGCGACGATCGGAGTTACCTGCAATCAGGCATCGGAGCTCACTGCAGTGTGCGATGTTCTCGTCGCTCCTATCGTCGGCCCAGAGATCCTCAGCGGATCGACCAGGCTCAAAGCCGGGACGGCAACCAAGATGGTGCTCAACATGATTTCGACCGGAACAATGGTACGTATTGGCAAAACGTACGGGAATTGGATGGTCGACCTACGCGCAACGAATGTCAAGCTCAAGGATCGCAGCATTCGAATCGTCAGCGGGATCACAGGCTTGGGGCGCAACGAAGCGGAATTACTGTTGGGCACTTGCGACGGCGAAGTCAAAACAGCGATCGTCAGTCACACACTTGGGATCTCGAAACACGCGGCTCAGGAGCGATTGTTGGAGTCCGCCGGGCGGTTAAGGAATGCTTTAGATAAAAATTGACTTTCGGGCTTTGCCCCAAATCCACAACCGCCTTGACCGAAAACCTCTCTGCCCCTTTCCTATCACTCGCCGCCAGAGGTTACAATCAAGCAACCAGGATTTTATACCCCTGTAACGAATTCAGCTTGCCCCTCCCAGCTTGCCGTCAATTGTCCATTAGGTTTGTTAAGGTTTTGAAAATATGATTAGCGATTCGAAGGAGCGACTGGTCATAGGCATTGATGCGGGAGGTTCAAAAACCAAAGCCTGTATCGCTCTGACGCGGCAACCGACAGATCGGGCCTCACACTGGTCCGAATCGATCCGTGTGATTGGTGCCGGAGAATCAGGACCAGGGAATCCCCGCTCCGTAGGTTTTGAGACCGTTTATGACAATCTGCTTGGTGCGATCCAGCAAGCATTCAAAAGCTCGAGTATCGAGCCGATCAAAGCCCATGCAATCTGCGTGTGCATGGCTGGTGTTGGCCAGGCCGATCAGCGTATACCGGTGGCCAATTGGGTTCATGAAGCAAACCTTGCCGATCGGATTCGAGTGAGCGAAGACGTCACGCCGATTCGATGGGCAGCTCTATGGGAAACACGCAATCTGCACAATCCTTCGTTGTATTCCCAAGGAAGTCAACTGTGGAACAACAGCGTTACGGTTATCGCAGGTACCGGATCGATCGTTTCGGCGACCAAGGATTCAGGCCAAAACAATGATGGTGAAAATGATCACCCTCTGATTGAAATCCCACTCCAAGCCACCAGGGTCGGCGGATGGGGATATCTTCTTGGAGACGAAGGGAGCGGGTTTGCTATTGGACTCGCAGCACTCAAAGAAGTCTGCCGCGCTCATGACTCGGGAGAGGAATTTTCACCATTGCACCGCGCCATCCTTAAAGAGATGGGCTGTGATGGTGCCATCGACTTGATTCCAAGTATCTACACGCAACCGATCCCAAGACCAAAAGTCGCAAGCTTGTATCAAACCGTTGTCCAGTTTTCATCCAGCGATCTTATCGCCAGTAAACTGCTCGAATATGCCTCGCTCGATCTAGCGGAACTGATCGTTGCAGGAGCTTCCCGAATCGGTCTTCAACCCAATCAATTCGGCTTGGCTTTCAGCGGCGGCACCCTCTTGGGCAAATCCCCACTGGTTCCGACTATCCTCAGGCATCTGGATAAAATGCAAATGGCACCGGCATTGAGCCACCAAGTCAGCGAGCCGGTCATCGGTGCTGTTGTCATGGCATCCCTGCTGGAAGAAAAAGCCCAACCCAGAGTCGATTGATTCGATTCAACCAGTGATCCATTCGGATATATCATGCAACAACAAGTCCCAGCCGATCCAAAAAGCGCCCATGAACGTGTCCTATCGATCGATGCGCTCCGAGGCTTTGACATGTTCTGGATCATGGGAGCCGATACGCTCGCCAAAAAACTCCTGGCTCTCCTTCCGGCCACCACCTTCGCGGGTGTTTCGACGGCTTGGGCAAAAAGTCTCAGCGATCAATTCGAGCACGTCGAGTGGGAAGGTTTCCGTTTTTACGATCTGATTTTCCCAATGTTCCTGATGCTCGTGGGATGCTCGATCCCCTTCTCGCTTGGCAAGCTCCAAGACGACCGAACCAAAGCCCATTGGCGGATTTTGCGACGCACGTTCTTGATCCTTCTCATGGGGCTAATCTACAACGGCATCCAAAATTTGAATTGGGCTGAACTTCGTTGGATGGGTGTTTTGCAGCGCATTGGCGTCTGTTATGGAATCGGTGCACTGCTTGCTCTGCATCTTGGGCCTCGTGGTTTGTTCGCTGTGTGGCTAGCGATCCTGCTTGGGTACTGGGCTATCCTCTCTTGGGTTCCTGTCCCTGGAGGAATCGCTGGAGATCTCACCCCCGCAGGCAATCTATCGGGCTACATCGACCGAACCTTGTTACCCGGCAAGATCCTTAAACAATACTACGGCTTTGGCGATAACGAAGGGTTGCTTTCGACGATCCCTGCGGTCGCGACGGTGCTCCTAGGGATCGCAGCAGGAATGTGGCTCAAGTCGAATTATTCCAAATTGGAAAAGGCATCCGGCCTGATGGCACTCGGAGCAACCTTAGTGGTCGTAGGTACCTACTGGGGAAACTACTTCCCGGTGATCAAAAATCTTTGGACAAGTTCCTTTGTGCTCGTTGCCGGTGGCTGGAGCTTGATGCTTTTATCGGTTTTCTACGGAATCATCGATGGCCTGGGCTTTCGAGCTTGGGCTTGGCTATGGATCATCATCGGTGCCAATGCGATCACGATCTACCTGCTGCAACGCATCGTTCCGTTTGATAAAATCTCCGAGTTCTTTCTCAATGGGATTGGAAATCTCGCCGGTGATCACCGACCGATCGTCATCCTCGCCGGAGCTATTGTGTGCAAGTGTATACTGCTCGCTGTGATGTACAAAAAACGAATGTTTCTGAGGCTATAAACGCAAACCCCCAGACTGCCCACACACCCTATTTTACGATCGGCAAACTCGAAAAACCTGACTCGCTTTTTTGGGATGAACAATTCGCCGAGTCTTGCCGATCTACCCAATAACCCTGGAGCTCGGTTCCCTAAACTAAATCCATCGCCAAGTAGCCAACAAACAAATGCTAGCGATCTACAGAGCTTGGTCGTTCTTCATACTGCTGATGACCGTAGGTTTGGTTTTAAGCCAAACTCCTGCCAACGCTCAGGAGTGGGTCAGGAAGCTCTTCAAGGAAACCCACCACGACTTTGGCACCGTTAGCCGCAATGCCAAGGCAGAACACAGTTTCGTGATCGAAAACTGTTTCGAAGAGGACGTTCATATTGCGAGTGTGCGAAGCAGTTGCGGATGCACCAGTCCGGTGTCGACCAAGTCGACGTTGAAGTCTTGGGAGAAAGGGGAAATCCTCGCCAAATTCAATACCAGGACATTCACCGGCACGAAGAGCGCCGTGATCACCGTGGTGATTGATAAACCCTATTACGCAGAGATCCAGCTGACTGTCGGAGGTACAATCCGTACTGATGTTTCCATCGAGCCAGGGGAAATCCTCTTTGGAGATGTGGAGGTTGGCCAAAGCAGAACCATCGACTTAAGCCTCTCGTTCAACGGCAAAAAGGGGCTTCAGATCGCCGATGTGCGAGGAAATGCCCAAGCTTTCGAAGTCGTTCTGGATCAACCGATGTACCAGCCTAACGGCGTGACTTATCGGATGCATGTAAAGCTCAAGGAATCGGTAACGCCTGCGAAAATCCTCGACGAGGTCGTCGTGGTGACCAATGATCCAGATCCGAGGAACAGTGAGTTTGCGATCCCGGTATCGGCTCGTATTCGTCCACCGATCACCGTCACTCCCGAAACGATCGCGATGGGAGATGTCCGATCCGGCGAATCGCGCCAGCAACGTTTTATCGTCAAAGGCAAAAAGCCTTTTGCGATCGAGCTGATTACCTGTGGAGACGACCGCTTCGAGTTCCAAGCACCCGCAGGAGAGAAGACGACGCATATCGTTCCGTTCACCTTCCGTGGGACGCCTAGCGAATCTGGATCGAATGAAAAGATCGACCAGAAAGTGGTGATCGTTACGAGCCTTGGTGAGCAAGTTGAGGCTGCACTATCCGCTCGCATCCTGCGATAATTCGCAAGATCTTTAGTTCACTTTGTTGCGTAGCGGTTTTCCCTGATAGGCTCGGAGGATCTCCATCGCTCCTTTTCTTCGAAATTCCTCGCAGCCTTCGTCGCAATAGAAGGCCGTGTGGGGATTGAGCAGCAGTCGGTCGTGAGCTGGATGATTCGGGTCTCTCCAAGCGGCTAGCACAGGGCTATCTGCTGGCGGGGGCTCTTGTTCAAGCACATCGATGCCTGCGCCTGCGAGATGGCCGTCGGCCAAGGCCTCAATGACCGCAAGGGTATCGACGACCCCACCCCGGGCGGTGTTGACCAAATAGGAACCGGCAGGCATCCATCCGATTTGCTCGCGACCGATCATTCCTCGGGTCTCAGCCGTCAGCGGACAATGCATGCTGACGATGTAGGACTCGGCAAGCAATTCCTTGAGACTATCGACTCTTCGCACTCCGAGCGCTTTATCGACGCCATCTTTGACATAAGGGTCATAGAACAGGACATCGAATCCGAAGGCTTTGGCACGCAAGGCGGCTGCCGTTCCGATTCTCCCGCAGCCGATGATACCCAATATGCGTTTTCGAAGTCTCGGGATCGGGAGAGCTTGGTCGACATTCCAAGCACCAATCCCACGCTTGAGTCGGCTGTTGAGAAAATGGGTGCCCCGGGAAAGTGCCACCGCCATGGCGATCGCCGAGTCGGCGACTTCTTCGGTTCCATAGTCAGGCACGTTGCATACCGGTATGCCTCGCTCACGCGCTGCAGCGATATCGATGCCATCGTAACCGACACCGGGTCTGACGATGATTTTGCAACGTTCGAGCCGCTCGATGCTTGCTCGGGTAAACCGAAAGTAGTGGTAGACCATGATGGCATCGGCATCCTCGATGCGGCCAACCAACTCCGATTCCTGCATGGCATCGAGTGCCGTCACATCGGCGATCGAATGGAGAACATCCCTTTCGAAGCTCAGGGGCTCGACGATCAGATCGGTGATGACAACTTTCCAGCGCGCGTTCGACATGGGTTCACCCTGAAGCAGTGATGAAAGGCGATATGCAAAGCCGTATTGTTGCATCAGAATCGAACCTGTGCGAGAGCCCTTTGACCGCTGTTGAACGCTCATAAAACCCCAAGCCGGACCGCTGATGAACGCTCATGAACGCTGATGAAGACCCAAACCGGACCGCTGATGAACACTCATGAACGCTGATGCAGCGCGTAGGGTACGTGAAGCGGTTGTGCGCGATGGGTATCTCTGTTGGTTCCAGAAACAGTCGCGGCACAGAGATCGCAACAGGATCAACCACCAACCGCGGAACGTACCATCGAGCTTGTAGGGCTCTCTGGCTGTTCCCCTAATGCCTAATGCCTAATGCCTAATGCCTAATGCCTATTCTGCTCGCCCAATCGATCGACCAATCGACCCAGGTACTCTGAATAGCGGTCCGGTAGGGAAGTGCTCCAGGATTTGCCCTCACGTCGGAATACGTCCTTGATCATAGAAGCTTGCTCTTGGCGTATGACAAGATCGCAAAGCGCATTCAAGGCAAGCAGTCGAGCACCCCAAGTTGCTTGATCTTGAACCGGAATCGCAAGCAATACATCCATCGCTTGCGATCTGTACTGCGGCTTGTCCGTGTACCGAACAATCGACTCGGCTATCACTGCACGGACATCCAAACTCGGATCGTTCAATAAACCAAGTGCAAGCTCCCAAACCTTCTGATCACGTCTTGCGTCTCCACCTGATCGCAATGCAATGGCGCCCCAGTACCGTTCGATCACTTGCGCGCTACCCAGCATCGCTGCGATCTCTTTAGCGTCGTGGATTGCTCGACCTGATTTCCAAGCTGCATCGATCGCAATATCCATATCTTGGTTGACCCGAGCGTGAATCCAACTTTCTGGAATCGAACCCGTATCCTTCAACGAATGCATCTTGGTCTTGAGCGCCTCGGCCAATTCCTTCTGAACCTCTCGATAGCTTGGATCATCGATCAAACTATGAATCTGATATGGATCGTTTTGAATGTCGTAGAGTTCCTCGACGGGTTTGGGAATCCAAAAAGCTCGTTGCACATCGTTAAGCTCCATAGTCCAGAAATTACGCTCCCAAACCTGGGTTGTAGGAGTTTGAAACATGTAGTTCAAATAAGCACCCTGTGGACGATCGGGCATGAAGTTACGAATGTAAAGGAAGCGATCGTTTCGAATCGCTCGAGAGCTATCCACGCGCTCGTCCATTCGATCTCGGAATCCAAAGCTGTAGCGGCTAACTTGTACTTCAGGAACAAAAAAGGATTGTCCGTGCAAACCAGCCGGCATCGGCAGTTGACATAGATCCAATACCGTAGGTAATAGATCCACAAAGGAAACCAATCGATCGCATGACCCACCTTCACGATAAACAGATTCGAATCGTCCGGCGAAAGATTTGGGAATATGCACCATCATCGGCACGTGCAGACCGCTTTGGTACAACCAACGTTTGCCCCTAGGCAATCCACATCCGTGATCCCCAAAGAAAAATACGATGGTTGATTCGGCCAAACCTGCGTCTTGGATTTCTTTGAGTTGTCGGCCAACGAACGAATCCATCTCCGTGATGCGATCGTAGTATTGTGCCCAATCCAAACGAACCTCGGGATCATCGGGATGGTAGGGTGGTATCGGAGCTAATTTCGGATCATGCTTTGGCGTGTAGGGCCTTTTTCGGATCTGTCCTTCGTGGGTGACGGTTGTGTTGAAGACCGCGAAGAAGGGTTGACCAGGCTTTCGGTTCCGCCAGTGAGCTTTGTTGCTCGAATCGTCCCACATCCCCTCGGGCTTTGGAAAGTTGTAGTCCTCTTTGTTTTGGTTCGAGCAGTAGTATCCCGACTGTCGAAGGATCGACGGGAGGGTCCTTGCGCCTGTTGGCAACTCGACCGACGATCGCATGTGCTGCGCTCCGTATGCGGTAGGATAGAGTCCAGCGATAAGCGTGGTTCGGGCCGGAGCACAAACCGGTGCGTTGGACCAGCAGCGGGTGAATCGGAGCGATCGCTGTGCGAAACGATCTAGGTTGGTAGTTGTTGCGTAGTTGTCCCCGTAGCAACCCAATTGAGGTCCGGTATCCTCGCAAGTGATCCACAAGATATTCGGACGCTCAGTGGTTTGCCCTAAAGCCTCACTATTGAGACCAATAAAACCTAAGAACATCCATATCCATGCCCAGACAAGCCGAAGATTTTGAGGCATGGAGAAACTCCCTGCGAGTTAACTTTCGAGTGCAATTCTGAGCATGCGACGAAGAGGCTCGGCTGCCCCCCAGAGCAACTGATCGCCGACGGTAAAAGCAGACAGAAAGCAACCTTTGCGACCCGGTTCGAGTTCCAGTTTACGAAGTCGTCCGACGGGACACACCAAAGTTCCGGAAACCGCCGCCGGACTCAGTTGCCGAATCGTCTGCTCCTTCTGGTTCGGAACCACCTTGGACCATGGGTTCGCTGTATCGATGATTTCGCTAAGCTCGTCCAAAGGGACATCGCGATTGAGGCAGATCGTAAGGGCTTGGCTGTGGCACCGCATGGCACCGATCCGAACGCAGATGCCATCGACAGGGATGATTGATTCTCGATTGCCGAGAATCTTGTTAGTCTCGGATTGCCCTTTCCACTCTTCTTTACTTTGTCCGTTCCCCAGATCCTTATCAATCCATGGGATGAGTCCGCCTGCGAGTGGTACTCCGAAATTTTCCGTATGAAAATCATCGCTTCGCATGATCGAGGTGACTTGGGCATCGATTTGCAAGATCGCTGAACTGGGGTTTGCTGCGAGGTTTGCGACGGGACTGGCAAGTTGCTGCATCTGCAGTAGCAGTTCCTTCATGTTCGCAGCTCCCGCCCCAGAGGCCGCTTGGTAGGTCATGCTGGTCATCCATTGCACGAGGCCTTCGCGAAACAGGCCATGGAGTGCCATGAGCATCAGTGAGACCGTGCAATTTCCACCAGCAAAGGTTCGGATGCCTTGGGCAAGCCCATCGCGGATAACCTGCTCATTGACTGGATCGAGGATGATGATCGTATCGTCCCGCATGCGTAGGGAAGATGCCGCGTCGATCCAGTAGCCTTTCCAACCGAGACTGCGCAGTTTCTCGTAAACCGCTGACGTATAGTCACCACCTTGGGCCGTAACGATTGCGTCCATCTTTGAGAGGATTTGCAAGTCGTTTGCGTCTTGCAAAACCCCTGAGGATGTACCGACGTTCGGGGATGGGCCTCCGGCGTTGGATGTAGAGAAGAAGACGGGTTCAAAGAGATCAAAGTCTTTTTCCGCTAGCATTCGATCCATCAGGACCGAACCGACCATCCCCCGCCAACCGACGATACCTACTTTTTTCACGGCAGCTTAACTACTTCTATTCAGTGGCTTCTATTGAATTGCTTCTATGCAGTGGCAAAATCTATCGAGTGGCCAACTATCTCGAACTAAAGATAGCGATTGAAAACATTTTCCAAGAATTCCTGGCGTCCGCTTTCGTTCTTATCGACCTCGCCTTTCTCGCAGATGTACTGATCGAGGGTATCGAAGTTGGCTTTCCCCGACTCGATCTCTTTTCCGATCCCGGAATCCCAACTGCGATATCGATTTTTCACAAAACCGTCAAAGAAGCCTTCCTTGCGAATCTCTGCGGCGATGCGCAACCCTCGAGCAAATGCATCCATACCGCCGATATGAGCATGGAAAAGATCGATCGGTTCAAAACTTTCGCGACGGACCTTGGCGTCGAAGTTCACGCCACCGGTGGTAAAGCCTCCGTATTTGAGAATGATCAGCATGCACTGGGCGGTGAGGTAAAAGTCCGTCGGGAACTGGTCTGTGTCCCAACCGAGAAGCAAGTCACCTGTATTGGCATCGATCGACCCGAGCATCCCTTGCATGCCGGAATAATCGAGTTCATGCATCATTGTGTGCCCAGCGAGGGTTGCATGGTTGGTTTCAAGGTTCAGCTTGAAGTACGGAACCAGATCGTAGGCTCGTAGGAAATTGATGCAAGCTGCCGCATCGCTATCGTACTGGTGTTTGGTCGGCTCTTTAGGTTTAGGTTCGATGAGAAATTGGCCTTTGAAACCAATCTTTTTGGCATAGTCAACAGCCAGATTCAAAAAACGCCCAAGATGATCGATCTCGCGTTTCATGTCGGTATTCAGTTGGGTCATGTAACCTTCGCGTCCACCCCAGAAGACGTAGTTCTCACCACCGAGTTCCTTGGTGACCTCCATTGCGGTTTTAACTTGGGAAGCCGCATAAGCGAAAACATCCGCGTTGCATGTGGTTGCAGCTCCGTGCATGAAACGTGGGTTACTGAACATGTTGGCCGTGCCCCACAAGAGTTTCACACCACTCTTTTTCTGATGGGCTTTGAGTGATTCGGCGATGCGCTGGAGATTCTTGTGCGACTCTCGGATGTTTTTGCCTTCGGGCGCTACGTCCCGATCGTGAAAAGCATAATAGGGAACTTGTAGTTTTTCGAAAATTTCGAACGCGACTTCGACGCGTTTGAGAGCGTTGTCGATCGAATCCGTGCCATCATCCCAGGGCCTTTCTGCGGTGGCTGGTCCAAACGGATCTGCTCCACCACCTCTCATCGTGTGCCAATAAACGATGCTAAATCGCATGTGATCGCGCATCGTTCGACCTTCGATCACTTCGTCTGGATTGTAGAAGCGGAACGCCAGTGGGTTCCTCGACTCGGGGCCTTCGTATTGGATCTTCTGAATATCTGGAAAAAACTGCATGATCGGAAAAACAGGGAGGGATAGAGGAAAGGCTAGTGCCGAGAGACTCACAATCGGAAGTTTACAGTTTATCGGCCCGAGAAAGCTAGGGGAGTAAAAATTTGGAAATTGCCACAGTTTCGTCATTCAATCCCACTTGTGGCCTCGAAATCTAGTAAACTGGAATCGGGACGTCGGATCAGCCTCCCGACGTGAAACACCAAGGCTCTGGCCGAGCCCTTGGATGTGTTCCAAGAGAATCGTTAGTATGACGCAGATTTCAGCCGATAAAGTCATCGAATTGATCGAGAAGAGCAAGCTCGTCGATCCAGAGGCTTTTGCTGCGCACCGAGAGATTCTAGCTTCCAAGTCGGATCCAGCACTCTTGCAAGATCCTATTGCTGTGTGCAAGTCGTTTGAAGACGCTGGGCTGTTGACCCGTTGGCAGTCGGAAAAGATTCTCCAAGGGAAATACAAAGGCTTCTTCCTCGGAAAACACAAGCTGCTTGGGCATATCGGCTCCGGAGGGATGAGCAGTGTTTATCTTGGTGAGCACATGGTGCTCAAGCACCGTAGGGCCGTGAAAGTTTTGCCCAAATCCAAGTTAGGTAAGACCTCCTACCTCGAGCGGTTTCAACGTGAGGCCAAAGCGATTGCATCGTTGAGTCATCCCAATATCGTTCGAGCCTACGATATCGACCACGAAAAAGATACCCATTACATCGTGATGGAGTACATCGAAGGGGTCGATTTGCAGATACTCGTCAAAAAGCATGGCCCATTGCCTTACCCACTTGTGGCTGACTACATCGCCCAAGCGGCCCACGGTCTCCAGCATGCCCACGATCAAGGTTTGATTCACCGGGACGTCAAACCTGCGAACTTTTTGATCAACACCGATGGGGTCATCAAGGTTCTCGATTTGGGCTTGGCCTTATTCCAAGACCAAGACGATGCATCGTTGACCATGGAATACAACGACAAGGTTCTCGGTACTGCTGATTATCTTGCACCAGAGCAGGCTCTTAACAGCCATACCGTTGACAATCGGGCTGATATCTACGGACTGGGTTGCACGATGTACTTCCTCCTGACCGGTCACCCGCCCTTTCCAGACGGGAGCATCTCGAGCCGCATTATCAAGCATCAAAATACCATGCCCCCAGATATCCGCGTTGATCGACCGGATTGCCCTGGAGAACTCGATGGAATTTGCGTCAAGATGATGCAAAAGGATGCTAAATTCAGATACCAGGAATGCAACCAGGTTGCCCAAGCCCTCGAAGCATGGCTTGCAAAATACAAAGCAGATAATCCCGGTGTTGCGATCAAGCCTTCGCGTGGAATGACATTGGACGACCTGCTTGAAGATGCGAAAAGCAAAGGCAATTACCATTCGGAGACAGTCAACAATCAACTCGATGATACGAAGATCGAAAGCACGAAGCGAACCGGACAACTTGGAATGGCCCTATCGAGTTCCGATAGCGGAGTGCTTCGAGCGATCGTCAAAAGTGATTCTTCGGCGATCGATAGCCAGATCGATTTGATCCATGATTCAAGCCAGCCGAACAAGCCAAAGTCGCGATCGCAGGCTATCCAAGAAGCCTCTGATCGATCCCGAGCCAGTTCGAGCTCTACCCCGCTAATCGAACCAAGTGCGAGCAAATCTAAAACTACAAACACGGTAGCCTCCAAATCCGGCTCAACCGCGAGTCCTTCAACTCTCGGTTCCAAGACGCCAAGTGCGAGTCCCAAGCAACCGACATCTTCGTCGACCAAGCCATCTGTGCCGAACACCAAAAGTACCAGCAAGCCCGATGAGGACTCCCAAGAAGATCAAGGCCTGCCGCTCAAGTCGATTCTGATAATCATCGGGGTGCTTGCCGCAATCGCTTTGGTCATTGCCGCTGTGGTATTTCTCAAATCATAAATTGATCTTCGAATGGTAACGGTTGGTCAAAAAAGTGCCCAAACGAAAATCGTTGTAGTCAAGATTGGCGGAGCATCGCTGTTTTCTGCAGGCGCGGAATTTGCGCAAGTGCACAGTTTTGTCGAGAATCTAAAAAGGGACAGAACCACCCGATATTTTATAACTCTGGGTGGAGGAGACACCGTCGAGTCGATGAGAACCCTTCATCGAAACCACCCTCAACTGGACATGCGCAAGATGCATTGGAGGTGTGTGGAGCTGCTTGAAGGCACGAGCGACGTGGCAGCAGAATTGCTTGACTTAGAAGTCCGTATAAAATCAACCGATCAGCTCGAACACGCCATCATCAATCCAACGCCAGGATGCTATCTGGTGGATGTGAGCAGTTTTTACAACCCAGGTTGCATCGATTGGGTTCCAAAGGGTTTGGTTCCAGCAGAGAATTGGGACACAACTTCCGATACGTTAGCTTGGCTCCTGGCGCTTCGCATCAAAGCCAGCCAATTGCAATTGATCAAGAAACCCGATTGCTCGAAAGTTCAGACCATCGAGCAAGCAGCGCAGCTTGGAATTGTTGACTCTCAGCTTGCAATCCTTTCCAAAAAACAACCTCAGGATTGGAAACTTGATACGCTTGTTGTCTATCATACGAATGGTTGGAGAAAACAACTTTTAACCATCGATCCTTTTTCGGAAAACTCAGCGAATGAACAAGAAAATTATTTGGGAACGATTCCCTAAATTGATCCAGGCTTCGATTGCGAAATTTCTACTTGGTTTCACAGCCTTCGTTCCACTTTTAAACCAACGAAGTCTTGCACAAGATACCCAGGTAGCGACCAACCATCCAGCAGTTCGCTCGGCGAGATTCGTTTACGAATCGGCTCCATTTCCAAGTTGTCACGCTTCGACGATCGAAGACACCCCTTCGGGTCTTGTGGCCGCTTGGTTTGGTGGTACTCATGAAAAGCATCCTGATGTGGGGATTTGGGTGTCTGTTTTTCGCGATGGCAAATGGACTGAGCCAGTCGAAGTTGCCAACGGAAAGGGAGCCGGGAAGTCGGGTTCCCAACTTCCAACTTGGAACCCTGTGCTATTCCAACCAAAGAAGTCTCGAGATGGAAACCCGCAGCCACTGTATCTGTTCTATAAGGTTGGTCCGACCCCTGAAACTTGGTGGGGCATGGAGATCCATAGCCTCGATCAAGGCAAAACATGGTCTAAGCCACTTCGTCTCGAAGAGGGTTTTTTAGGCCCGATTAAGAATAAGCCGATCGAATTAGAAAATGGCGATTGGCTTTGCCCTACAAGTTCGGAAACCGAAGAGGAGCCGAGCAAGTGGCAAATCCACTTCGAACACTTTGGATTTGAAAGTCAAAAATGGACCAAGTGCGCTTCGCTCAATGATGGCATCGAGATCCAAGCGATCCAGCCGGCGATCTTACGACTCGGATCAGGTAAAGTCAAAGCGATCGGACGCTCACGACAAAACAAGATTTTCGAAACAACATCAACCGACTTCGGTAAAACATGGACATCGTTGAGCCTTGGGAATCTTCCAAATAACAATTCGGGCCTCGACGCTCTGACCCTCAAAGACGGACGACATCTAGTCGTTTACAACCACATCGGTGGAACTCCCGGCCAATGGGGAGGAAAGCGTACCCCACTGAATGTGGCGTTATCGAAAGATTCTACAGATTGGACACCGTCGGTCGTTCTGGAAAACACCCCGGGGGAATTCAGCTATCCGGCAGTGATCCAATCAAGCGATGGACTTATCCATATCACTTACACTTGGAATCGCAAGAAGATCAAACACGTTGTCTTGGATCCGACAAAGCTTTAGAGTACATGGTTCTTCTCGTGTTTTAGTAGGTAAAAGCTTCGCTTTTTCGTACTCGTATTCGTGCTCGGTAACGCTGAATCGATTCAAG
>Ga0082207_1000685_pt1 | contig 18507 bp, 17 predicted proteins | sample LakMenEpi10Aug09_FD_71540 | JGI IMG/M metagenome (GOLD analysis project Ga0082207, IMG submission 71540)
GGCGTGGCGCTTCAACCAAAGCACCGCCTCAGGCTCACACCGGCATGTTCAGGATGTCCTCGTAGGCCTTCATCACCTTGTTGCGCACCTGAAGGGTCGCTTCGAAGGCCAGGGAAGCCTTTTGCATCTGGATGACCACGTCGGTCAACGGTACGGGCTCCCCCGTCTCATATGCTTCACGCAGCCCCTTGGCCTTCTGCTGTGCGGCGTTGACCTGCTCCAGGGCGCGCTCCACCGCTGCACCGAATCCCGGTGCAGCGGGCGTAGACGGCACTTGAAGCCCGGGGTTGGGTGCGCCCAGGCCCTGAAGGCCGCCGGCGGCTTCGCTCTGATAAGCGGCCATGGTGCGCAGCATCGATTGGATGCTGGACGCGGAAGTGGCGTTCTCGATCATCGCGGTGTCCTCTTCAATTGGCCGCCTCGGCCGTCATCATTCCCAGATCGCGCATCTGCGCGAGCTTGTAGCGCAAGGTGCGCGGGCTGATGCCCAAGAGTCGTGCGGCCGCCTCGCGGCTGCTCGTGCTTCGAATGGCGTCTAGGATGACGCGGAGTTCACTGTGTCGAACGGCCCACTGCAGGCCCGCGACGGCGGGGGGCTCTGCATGAACGCCTGGAATCACCCTGGCTGCGGTGCCCGGGAGTGAAACACCATCACCGGCTGACGGGCTTGGCTCATCAACGAACGTACTGCCAACCAGGCCACTTGCCGTACCAGGCATTGGCATCACCGAGGTCTCTCGAATCATGCCCGCCGCCGCCCCATCCATGACGGTTGACGCCGCGGACAAGCCCGCATCGGCGCGTTCCATCGGTGGCCTGACAACCGACGTGCCAGTGGCCATAGCGGGGAGGGCTGGCATGCCCACGGCCTGCTCGACAAACACATCGTCATCAAACAGCAGATGGTCTTCGGTCAGCGTGCGATCCGGGCACAGCACCAGCGCGCGCTGAATCACGTTGCCCAGTTCGCGGACGTTGCCAGGCCAGTGGTAGGCCAGTAGGCGGCGACGCGCCTCATCGGTGATGCGATAGGGCAAGCCCGGCGTACCGTGCTGCTGCAGCACGTGAGCGGCCAGCGGCAGGATGTCCATGGGCCGCTGCACCAGCGGCAGCACACGCAGGGTGAAGGTACTGATGCGGAAGTAGAGGTCCTCGCGGAACTCACGCTGCAACATGGCCTGCTTGAGATCCTTGTTCGTGGCCGCCACGATGCGTACATCGACCGTGATGCTTCGTGTGCCGCCCAGGCGGGTGATGCACCGCTCTTGCAGCACGCGCAACAGACGGGTCTGCAGGTGCAGGGGCATCTCGCCGATCTCATCGAGAAACACGGTGCCGCCCTGGGCCTGTTCAAACACCCCATGGTGGTCACGAATGGCACCGCTGAAAGCGCCCTTTTCGTGTCCGAACAGCATGTCTTCGATCAACTGCTCGGGTAGGGCGCCACAGTTCAGGCTCACGAAGGGCCCCGAAGCACGGGGTGACGCTTCATGCAACACACGCGCCAGCACTTCCTTGCCGGCGCCAGTCGGGCCCACCAAGAGTGCGCTGACCTCGGTTTGCGCGACCTTCTGCGCCAGTGCCAACAACTGTTGGCTGGCCGGATCCACGAACACCACGCTGCGCGGCCGCGCGGCCGGCGCCGACGTGCGCAGCTCGGCGCCGACGACCTGCCAAGCCGCCTCGGTCCAGTCTTGGGTCGAAATCACCTGATCGGCACCCAGCCTTGTGGCCTGTGCGGCCAGGTCTACCCGATGCGGAGGCACTCGGCACACCACAGGCAGGCGGCGACCCGGCATCTGCGCCAGGGTCAGGCACTCCTTGAGCATGTCGACGTCGTGCTCCACCCTCACGACCAGCACCTGCACGTGCACGAGCGACGTGATCAGTTGGCTCGGATCCAGCAGGTGGCGTGCATCAAAGCCCAGGCCGGCCACGCGGGCCTGCTCGACGGCATCAGCGGGTCCTGTGGGGTCGATCCAGGCAACTCGGATAGGGGGTGTACTGGCGCTCATGGTGGTGTCGGTTTGACCATTGACACCAACCGGCAAGCAACTGCCATGCCAATGCGGCAAGCGGTCGCCATATGCACCCAAGCCCTTGATTTTTAAAGGAATTGAGAAAGCTCAGACGAAGTGCCGACTTTTTGACGATTCGCATGATTCGGCGAATGGCCTGGCCACACGAGAGTCTGCGCCGATCTGTCCGCGGCACAGAACAAGGCGTCTTGCATCCCGCTAACCGCGGGCATGAGGGTGGGCCAGGACCCGAACGCTCAGTCGGGTGCGGCCACCCGTGGGCAAGGTGGCATCACTTCGAGAAATCGGGGCGATTACCCGCTTGCGCTTCGCGCGACTCCGGCTTTTCCGCCCGACCACCTGCGGCGTCTACTGCACGGGGGTGCATCTGGCGAACCCGCTCCCAAGCGCGCGCCCGGTCGGGTGCATGGACCCTCAGGTGCAGGGTCGCACCGCCCGGGTAGCCCAACCGAACATTGAATTCGAACGCTTCGTAGGTCGACTCCATCGGCCCCTCCACCGACTGTGCGAAATCGCAATAGGCCCGAATTTAACACAATTCTGGGAAATTCTCCACTCGCAGGAGGCCACTCACTGGGAGATGATCTTCACCCCCAATCTTGTAGTCAATTTGACTTTTATCCGATAATCCCTACGCAACAAGATAACTTAAAACCTGCGTTTTACGAAGTGCTGGCGCCTCGAACACACACCGTTGCACCTGAGCAATTGCTGCGCGTCATTGCGGACTCCTTCTACGAGGTGGTGAACCCCTGCTACGCCACCTATTGCTCTCTGACAGCACGAGTTCTGGCACACACCTTGTGCCGTCTAGGGTACGTAGCTGAACTGCTAAGCTGCCAACTGATCGGATTGGGGGGAGCGGACGATCCATAGCCATTGGATTCACTGGCCGACAGCATGAGGGCAAATGGGATGGTCATGTCGTCTGCGCAACCGAGACCCATCTGTTGGACGCAGCCGTTTCACACCTTGAACTTCAAGCCGGCATAGCCACTCCCCGCCTCGTACTGGTTTCGCGCTCGAAAGTGCCGTCGCGCCTCTACGGACTGGCTAGCCTGAGCAACGGCGCACGCCTACTGTGGTCGCACGCACCGGAGGGCTTCGACTTGGAACCTCCAGAGGAACCCAGCGAGTTGGTTAGCAGCCTGACCGACTTGCTCTATGACCACCTGGCATCAAGCTTGGGAATGGCTCATAAGCCTTGACGAATGCAGATCTGGCCGTGACGGTTGAGTCCGACAGCCAACCCGGTCGCCGGCTCGAGGCCCCAGACGAGAGGCGAAAGGACAAACAAAAACGCGCCCAAAGGCGCGTCTTTGCTGAATATTTGGCGGAGCGGACGGGGCTCGAACCCGCGACCCCCGGCGTGACAGGCCGGTATTCTAACCAACTGAACTACCGCTCCGCGCGGTGGTGGCGTTCCAGGTTGCCCTGCAAGTGCCACCCAACTTGGCGTCCCCTAGGGGATTCGAACCCCTGTTACAACCGTGAAAGGGTCGTGTCCTAGGCCTCTAGACGAAGGGGACTTGGTTCTTTCACCGCCTTCACGATGCGCCACCGGCGTACCACTTGTGGTGGTGGAGGTAAGCGGGATCGAACCGCTGACCTCTTGCATGCCATGCAAGCGCTCTCCCAGCTGAGCTATACCCCCGAAATCCTGTCAGTTACTGAAGGACTTGTGAAGGTGATGCACCGTTCAAGCAAGACCGCCAGTCTAGCATATTTTTCAAACGTCCCGCAAGCGCTTGAGGGCTTCTTCACGGGCGAAGAGGGCCAGTACCGCGTCCACCGAGGGGGTCTGCACCCGGCCACAAACCAGCAGGCGCAAGGGCATGGCCAGTGCGGGCATCTTCAGCCCAAATTCACCCAGCGTTTGCTTGAGCGCTGCGGCCACACCCTCCTTGGTCCACTCACATGAGGCCAAGCGCTCGCGCAGCGTACGCAGGGCCGGCACCACCGCATCGGTTACATGCTGTGCGCGCTCCTCGACCGAGGGGATGGGCGCCAAGTGGTACAGCTGTACCCAATCCGCCAACTCCAAGGTGGTGCTGCAACGGTCCTTGAACAAAGCGCATTGCGCCACCAAGGTGTCGTCATGGGCCACGGATAGGCCACGCCGCTGCAACTGCTGCTGCACCAGGACCGCCAGCCTCACATCGTCAGCCTGCTTGATGTACTGCGCGTTGACCCAAGCCAACTTGGCCGGGTCCCACTGCGCGGGGCTCTTGGCCAAGTGCGTGCCATCGAACCATTGAACCATCTGCTCCTGGGTGAACAGTTCGTCGTCACCGTGGCTCCAGCCCAGCCGCGCCAGGTAGTTCAGCATGGCCTCTGGCAGATAGCCCCCCTCTTCATAGGCCGTCACGCTGACCGCACCGCGCCGCTTGGACAGCTTCAGCCCATCGTCGCCCAGGATGATGGGACAGTGCCCGAAAGCCGGTACCGCAGCGCCCAGGGCGCGGTAGATGTTGACCTGCCAGGGCGTGTTGTTGATGTGTTCGTCACCTCGAAAGACGTGGGTGATGCACATGTCCCAATCGTCCACCACCACAGCGAAGTTGTAGGTCGGAATGCCCAGCGAGCCCACCGCAGCGTCATCCGCCGCAGGCCGCAGGATGATCAAGTCGTCGATTTCCTCGTTGGAAATGCTGATCGGACCCTTGACCAAATCGTCCCACGTCACCACGCCATGCAGGGGGTTTGCAAACCTCACCACCGGCTTCACACCGGCCGGGGGCTGAGGAAGCACCTTGCCGGGCGCGGGTCGCCAGCGGCCGTCATAGCGGGTCTTCTCGCCGCGAGCCTTCTGTTGCTCGCGCATCTCGTCCAGTTCAGCCGGCGTGCACCAGCAGCGGTAAGCTGTACCGGCAGCGATCATCTGCTCCACGACTTCGTGGTACCGCTCCAAGCGTTGCATCTGATAGATCGGGCCTTCGTCGTAATCCAGCCCCAGCCACTGCATGGATTGCAGGATCTGTTCCACCGAATCTTGAGTGGACCGCGCCACATCGGTGTCCTCGATGCGCAGGATGAATTGGCCGCCAAAGTGGCGGGCGTAGGCCCATGAGTACAGCGCCGTGCGCGCCGTACCCAGATGTAGGAATCCGGTGGGAGATGGCGCGATGCGCGTTCGGATCGAGGTGGTCATCGGTTCTAAAGATGGGTTCCAGGGTCAACTGCGCCACGCCCAATCTCAGGCGGCCGCAGATCCCGTCAGGCGGTCAGCGCATCCAACCCGCGCGCCAGGTCAGCCTTCAGATCGTCCAGGTCTTCAAGCCCCACGGCCACCCGAATCATGCCCTGCGTAATGCCGGCGGCTTCGCGCTGCGCCTCACTCAATCGGCCGTGCGAGGTGCTGGCCGGATGGGTGATGGTGGTCTTGGTGTCACCCAAGTTGGCGGTGATGGAACAAATTCGCGTGGCGTCGATGGTGGTAAAGGCATTGGCGCGGGCCGCCGCTGCACCCTCCCCCTTCACGGTGAAGCTCACCACTGCCCCACCGCAGCCACGCTGCTGCTGCATGGCCAGTGCGTGCTGGGGATGCGAGGCCAGTCCTGGGTGATAGACGCGGGCCACCTGGGGTTGATCCTCAAGCCACTGCGCCAAGGCCAACGCGCGTTCGCTTTGCGCCTGCATGCGAATGCCGAGGGTCTCCATGCCCTTGAGCACGACCCACGCATTGAAGGGCGACAGGCTCATGCCGGCAGAGCGCATCACCGGCACAAAGCGCTCCTCCACCAGTTCGGCAGCGCCGCAGACCGCGCCAGCCACCACACGGCCCTGCCCGTCCAGGTACTTGGTGCCGGAATGGATCACCAGATCCGCGCCAAACTCCACGGGGCGCTGCAGCGCCGGGGTACAGAAACAGTTGTCCACCGCAAACCAAGCCCCCGCCGCGCGCGCGATGTCGGCCAAGGCTGCCATGTCGCACACCTCGGTCAGCGGGTTGCTGGGCGTTTCCGCGAACAGCAGCTTGGTGTTGGGCTGCACCGCGCGCTTCCACTCGCCCACATCGGTTTGCGACACGAAGGTACTTTGCACACCGAACTTGCCGAACTCTCCCTGGATCAGCTTGATGGTGGAGCCGAACACGCTGCGCGAACACACCACGTGGTCACCGGCCTTCAGAAGGCCCATCACCAGCAGCATCACCGCGGCCATGCCGCTGGAAGTGGCGATGCAGGCACCCGTGCCTTCAAGCGCCGCCAGGCGCCGCTCCATCATGCTCACCGTCGGGTTGGAGAAGCGGGAGTAAACGAAAGCCTCTTCCTCGTTGGCAAACCGCCGCGCCGCCGCCTCAGCGCTCGGATGCACGAAGCTGCTGGTGAGGAACAGGCCTTCGGAGTTCTCCCCCCATTGCGACGGCGGCAGGCCTTCGCGCACGGCCAAAGTATCGAGGCGCACATCGGCCGGCAGCCGCGTGTTGCCCCAGGCACAGCCATCATGGCTTGCCGGTGGGTTGGTCGCAGCCTCGGCACGCTTGTCGTGGTCGGACATCACGCTCCCTCCTGCGCTGCATTGGGAAGCGCCAATCGCCCACGACCTGGGCCCTCTTCTTCTTCGGCCTGCGACTTTCGCTGGGCCGCCATCGCGGCAAAGTCACCCACGCTGACATCGCCCGTGATGTAGTGCCCATCAAAACAAGAGGCTTCAAAGCTGGCGATCTTCGGGTTCAACTGCCTGACGACACGCTTCATCGCCTCCACATCCTGGTAGATCAGGGCATCGGCGCCGATGAAGGCACGGATCTCTTCGACCGTCCGGTCGTGGGCGATCAACTCTTCCCGGGTCGGCATGTCAATGCCGTACACGTTGGGAAACCGCACCGGGGGCGCTGCGGAGGCCATATAGACCTTTCGTGCACCGGCCTCGCGTGCCATCTGCACGATTTCCTTGCTGGTGGTGCCCCGCACAATCGAATCGTCCACCAGCAGCACATTGCGCCCCTTGAACTCGCTGGTGATGGCGTTGAGCTTCTGACGCACGCTCTTCTTGCGCATCCCTTGTCCCGGCATGATGAAGGTCCGCCCCACATAGCGGTTCTTGACGAATCCTTCCCGATAAGGCCGGCCCAACTCCACCGACAGCTGCATCGCCGATGGCCGACTGCTCTCTGGGATGGGGATCACGACGTCGATATCTGAGGGCGGCATCACGGAAATCACCCGCTGCGCCAGGCTCTGGCCCATGTTGACCCTGGCCTGGTACACCGACACGCCATCGATCACCGAATCGGGTCGCGCCAGGTACACGTACTCGAATATGCAGGGGTTGAGTACGGTCCGTTCGGCGCAGGCCTGGGCATGTACCCGGCCCTTGAGATCGATGAACAGGGCCTCGCCGGGCGCCACATCGCGCACCACCTTGTAGCCACTGCCGTCCAACGCCACGCTCTCGCTGGCCACCATCACATCCTGGCCTTCGGATGTGTCGGCCACGCCGTACACCAGGGGCCGAATGCCGTAGGGGTCGCGAAAGGCCAAGAGGCCATGTCCCGCAATCAGGACGACCACGGCATAAGAGCCCTTGATGCGCTTGTGTACACCGCTGACCGCCTTGAACACCAGATCGGGTGTCAGCCGCACATCACGCGCCACGCCTTCGAGCTCGTGGGCCAGGATGTTGATCAACACCTCGGTATCGCTCTCGGTGTTCAGGTGCCGGCGGTCGATGTCGAACAGCTCGCGCTTGAGCGCCGCTGCATTCGTGAGGTTGCCGTTGTGCACCAGCACGATGCCGTAGGGCGCATTCACGTAGAACGGCTGCGCCTCTTCCTCGCTGTAGGCATTGCCGGCCGTGGGGTATCGGACTTGACCGAGGCCCATGTTGCCACCCAGGGCGCGCATGTTGCGGGTACGGAACACATCACGGACCATGCCGCGGGCCTTGTGCATGAAGTACTTGTCCCCCTGCATCGTCACGATACCGGCGGCGTCCTGCCCGCGGTGCTGCAGCAACAGCAGCCCGTCGTAGATCAGCTGGTTCACCGCCGTTTGGGACATCACGCCCATGATCCCGCACATCGACTCGTTCCCCCTGTTCGCCGCTACTTTCCGTTGAGCACGTCGCGCGCCTTCTCGGGAATCTGTTCCTGCACCCGCTCCACCAGGCCATCGGGCCAGAAAGGCCGCAGCCCCTCGATCAAGTGCTCCAGCCAAATGCGCCCCTGTGAAGCCTGCCAGCCCTCATGGTGCTTCAGTGGCGTCCAGGCCACCAACGTCGCCACCACCAACAGGATCAGCACACCCCGCACGGCGCCGAAGGCAGCGCCACCCAAACGGTCGGGCACCTGCAGCGGCGTGGCATGCACCACTCGGCGCAGCAACCGTGCGGCCACCGCCCATCCCACCAGGATCAGGATGAACAGCAGCAGGAAGGCACCGCCCCTGCCAAGCTCAGGGCTGTAGCCCTGCAGCGTCCACTCAGCCGTGAGCCAGGGGGCGAAGCGCTGCGCGCCCACATAGGCCACCACCCACCCCAAGAGCGACGCGGCCTCATAAACGAACCCCCGCCACACGCCGACGCCCGCGGAGACCGCCAACACGATCAGCATGGCCACGTCCACAGCGGGCATGTCCAGGAGCTGCATCGCGAGTCGGCGCCCTTACAACTGAAGCAGCGAGGCCGCCACGCCCGCGGCCTTGATCTTGTTCTGAACGTCCTGGGCCTCTTGCTTCGAATTGAAGGGGCCCACCCGGACGCGTACGCGCGTCACGCCCTCGATCACCGCCGCCTGGGTGTACGTCTTCAAGCCCATGCGTTCGAGCTTGTTGCGCACCTCGCGCACAGCGTCCACGTCGGTGTAGGAGCCGGCCTGCACCACGAAGCGGCCGCGATCCTTGTCGGTGTCCCTTTGAGTGTCTTTCTGCGCATCTTTCTGTGCTTCCTTGCCCGTAGCCCCCCCGGCCTCGGCCCGGCTTGGCGGCAGCACCTCCACCTCCACCGGCGCGGTGGCAAGCTTGGTGGCTTCGGCAGCCACCGCCGTGGGCGCCGCCTTACCTGAAGGCGCTTCGCCCAAAACGGGCGGTACCTGCACGGGCGGCTCCTGCACAGGCGGCACCTGAGCGGGTGCTTCAGCCACGGAGGCACCGGCGCCCATGGGCGCGACCTTGTCGCGGTTGGGAATCTCGATGGGGATGTCCACCGGGATCGGGCGGGGCTGCGTCTGGAACACGAGCGGGAAGCCGATGATGCCCACGCCCAACAGCACCACGGCGCCCAACAGTCGACGTCGCGCTTGCTGCCGAGCCGCTTGAACCGCCTGCTCGGCGGCAGAGGAGGCCCCCGCAGATGCGGTGTCCGTTGAAGAACCGGGGCGACGCAGGAATTTCAGCAGGGCCATCGTGGAGGTCGGTGGTCGGGCACCGCGCTAGCGGCCGTGCGCCGATCCCAGTTTGGGCAGGCCATGGGCGGTCACGCCACCCACGGTCCAAAAAGAGCCAAAAACCAAGATTCTATCCGCCGGGTCTGCAGCGGACAGCGCCGTCTCCAGGGCCTGCAGGGGACCTTCATGAAGATGGATCATCCCGGCGGATACCCCCGAAGTGCCCTGGGCGCCATCACCCTGAATCACGGCGCGCAACTCCTCCGGGGTGGCCGCGCGCGGGGTGGGCAGACCGCACACGTGCCACTGCGTAACCAGGGGTAACAGTGGTTTGACCACCTGCGCCAGGTCCTTGTCGCGCATGGCACCGAACACCGCCAGCGTGCGCGGGTAGAAGCCCATCTGGTCGAGGTTGACCGCCAGTGTCGCCACCGCATGCGGGTTGTGCGCCACATCGAGCACCAGGACCGGCTGCCCCGGCACGATCTGAAAGCGCCCGGGCAGCTCCACCAGGGCAAGGCCTTCACGCACTGACTGCGCGGTGATGGGCAAACGGTTGCTCAGTGCCTCGAAGGCTGCCAGCACACCCGCGGCGTTGATCAGCTGGTTGGCGCCGCGCAGGGCCGGGTACGACAGCGCGTGATACCGCCGCGAACGGCCCTTCCACTGCCATTGCTGACGGTCGCCGGCATGGGCGAAGTCACGCCCGGCCAGCCACAGGTCGGCGCCCTGTGCCTGCGCATGCGCCACCACCGAGGCCGGCGGCATCGGGTCGCTCACCACCGCCGCACGGCCACCGCGCATGATGTGTGCCTTTTCGCGGCCAATGCTCTCGCGGTCGGGGCCCAGGTAGTCCATGTGGTCCAGGTCAATGCTGGTGATGATGGACACATCAGCATCGATGATGTTCACCGCATCCAGCCGACCGCCCAAACCCACTTCCAACACGACCACATCGAGCTCGGCCTGCGACAACAGCCGCATGATGGCCAGGGTGGTGAACTCGAAGTAGGTCAAGGTGATCTCGCCGCGCGCAGCTTCCACGGCCTCGAAGTGCGGCAGCAGTTCGCCAGGCACCACCATCGTGCCGTTGACGCGGCAGCGCTCTTCAAAATGCACCAGGTGCGGCTTGCTGTACAGGCCCACTCGGTAACCGGCCCTCAGGGCGATGGCCTCGAACATGGCGCAGGTGGACCCCTTGCCATTGGTGCCGGCCACCATCACCACAGGAACCTTGAACTCAAGGCCGAGCCGCTGCGCCACTTCGCGGGTGCGGGCCAGGGTCATGTCGATACCCACCGGGTGCAGGCGCTCCACATGAGCCAGCCAGTCGCCCAATTGCCAATCGGATGCAGGCGCCAAAGCAGCCGCGGCGCCCCGATCAGGCGCCGCGTGGGCATGGGGTTGGCGGCTGTTCGGGTCGGCGGCGGCCGTCATGCCACCGCGTCGGCACTTTGCCGCTGCAGCATGGCCAACAGGCGCGCCACCTTCAGGCGCAGCTCACGCCGGTCCACGATCATGTCCACCGCGCCTTTGCCCAACAGGAACTCAGCGCGCTGGAAGCCCTCGGGCAGCTTCTCGCGCACCGTGTTCTCGATCACGCGCGGGCCGGCGAAGCCGATCAGTGCATTGGGTTCGGCCAGCACCACGTCGCCGACGAAGGCGAATCCGGCCGACACCCCTCCCATGGTCGGGTCGGTCAACACGCTGATGTAGGGCAGCTTGGCCTTGGCCAGCAGGGTAAGCGCCGAATTGCACTTGGCCATCTGCATCAGGCTCAGGAGCCCTTCCTGCATACGAGCGCCCCCTGTGGCCGTGAAACAGACGAAGGGAACCTTCTGCTCGATGGCCGCTTCCACGCCGCGCACGAAGCGTTCACCCACCACCGACCCCATGGACCCACCCATGAAATCGAATTCGAAACAGGCCGCCACCAGGGGCATGCTCATGACCGAGCCCCCCATCACCACGAGTGCATCGGTCTCACCCGTGTTCTCCAGGGCCTCCTTGAGGCGGTCGGGGTATTTGCGGCTGTCCTTGAACTTCAGCGCGTCCACCGGCACCACTTCCTGGCCGATCTCGTAGCGGCCTTCGGCGTCCAGAAACGCATTGAGCCGGGTGCGGCCTCCCATGCGGTGGTGGTGTCCGCACTTGGGACACACGTTCACGTTTTCACGCAGGTCGGTGCTGTAGAGCACCGATTCGCAGGAGGGACACTTGACCCACAAGCCCTCGGGAACCGATCGCCGATCGGCCGGGTCGGTGTGTTGGATCTTGGGCGGCAGCAGCTTGTCGAACCAGCTCATGCAACAACTCCTTGCGTGGGTGCAACGGCTTGCAAAGGCAGCGCATCCAGGGCGTGGCGGATTTCCGCGATGAAATCCCCCGCCGAAGCCGCCACCTTATCACGCGGCTGGGCCTCCAGAATCTGCACCAGGCGCGAGCCAATCACCACCGCGTCCGCATGAAGCCCGACGGCCTGTGCCGTAGCGGCGTCGCGGATGCCGAAGCCCACGCCCACCGGAATGCTCACATGGCGGCGGATCCTGGGGATGGCCGCCGCCACCGCCTCGGTGTCGAGGTGACCGGCGCCCGTCACGCCCTTGAGCGACACGTAGTAGACATAACCACTGGCCAGCCGCCCGACCGATGCCATCCGCGCTTCGGTGGAGGTGGGGGCCAGCAGAAAAATCAGGTCCATGCCCGCGGCCTTGAGCGCGGCTGAAAAGGATTCGACCTCCTCAGGGGGGTAATCCACCACCAGCACACCGTCCACGCCCGCAGCCTGTGCGTCGCGCACAAACGCGCCTGCACCTCGCTTGATGTCGTAGCGTTCGATGGGGTTGGCGTAGCCCATCAGCACCACCGGCGTCTTGCCGTCACGCAAGCGGAAGGCCTGCACCATCTGCAGCACCCGGGCCAGGTCAACGCCCTGGGCCAGAGCCCGCTCGGCCGCCTTCTGAATCACCGGGCCGTCGGCCATGGGGTCGGAAAACGGCACGCCCAACTCGATCACATCGGCGCCGGCCTGCGCCATGGCCAGCATGATGTCGGCCGTGGCGTCTGGGTAGGGGTCGCCCGCCGTGACGAAGGGGATCAGTGCCTTTCGGCCCGTTGCGGCCAGCGCCTCGAAGGTGGGGGTGATGCGGCTCATGCCTTTTCTCCGGTTTGGGAAGGCACCAGGTTCACCACTTGAGCCCCACCGGTCTTGACGGTCTGACCGCGGCAAGAGGGGCGGCAATAGAAATCGGCGCCGCTCAGATCGGCCACGGTGCCGATGTCCTTGTCACCACGGCCCGAAAGGTTCACCAGCAGCGATTGGTCGGGCCGCATGGTGGGGGCGAGCTTCATCGCATAGGCCAGCGCGTGGCTGCTTTCCAGCGCGGGAATGATGCCCTCGGTGCGGCACAGGCGGTGAAAGGCTACCATGGCTTCATCGTCGGTGATGCCCACGTATTCGGCGCGTCCGATGTCCTTGAGGTAGGCATGCTCAGGGCCCACACCAGGGTAGTCCAGGCCGGCGGAAATCGAGTGTGTTTCGGTCACCTGCCCCGCCTCGTCCTGCAACAGGTAGGTGCGGTTGCCGTGCAGCACACCGGGCTGGCCGCGCTGCAGGGAAGCCGAATGCTTGCCACTGTCCAGCCCATGACCGGCGGCCTCGACGCCAATCAAGCGCGTGCCTTCTTCCTTGATGTAGGGGTAGAAGATGCCCATGGCGTTGCTGCCGCCGCCCACGCAGGCCAGCACCGCATCGGGCTGTCGGCCGGCAGGCCCACCAAGGCCTTCAATCATCTCGGGCATCTGCACCAGACACTCTTCGCCGATCACGCTCTGGAAGTCACGCACCATCATCGGGTAGGGGTGCGGGCCGGCCACGGTCCCGATGATGTAGAAGGTGTTCTCCACATTCGTCACCCAGTCGCGCAGCGCTTCGTTCAGCGCATCCTTGAGCGTCTTGCTGCCGGATTCCACCGGCACCACTGTGGCGCCCAGCAGCTTCATGCGGTACACATTGGGGCTTTGGCGCTTCACGTCCTCGCTGCCCATGTACACCACGCATTCCAGGCCGTAGCGCGCGCAGATGGTGGCCGTGGCCACACCGTGCTGGCCCGCGCCGGTCTCGGCAATCACGCGCGGCTTGCCCATGCGCTTGGCCAGCAGCGCCTGCCCGATGGTGTTGTTCACCTTATGGGCGCCGGTGTGGTTGAGGTCTTCGCGCTTCAGGAAGATCTGCGCGCCGCCAAGTTCGCGGCTGAGGCGATCGGCGTGGTAAATCGGGCTTGGCCGCCCTACGAAGTGCTTCAACTCTCGCCTGAATTCGGCCAGGAATTCAGGGTCGTGCTGGTACTTGGCGTAGGCCTGCTTCAGTTCATCCAGCGCATGGATGAGGGTTTCGGCCACGAAAGTGCCACCGTACGGGCCGAAGTGGCCGCGGGCGTCGGGTTGGGCGTAATTCAGCATGGAGGGATCCGGTCAGGCGCCGTGTGCGCGGGCTTCATCGGCCTGGCGCACGGCTGCACAGAATTCATTCATCAGTCCGGCATCCTTGATGCCTTTCGAGGCTTTTGAGGCTTCGACGCCGGAGCTCACGTCAACGGCCCAGGGCCGCACGCGATGAATGCCATCGGTCACATTGGCAGGATTCAACCCACCAGACAAAACGAGCCGAGCGGGGACGCCGGCGGGCACGAGAGACCAATCGAAGGACTTTCCGGCGCCACCGTAGCTCTCGACATGGGCGTCGAGCAGGATGGCCTGCGCCTGTTGATGCTGCACCGCAAATTTTAGCAAGTCGAAGCCCGGCTGCATGCGGGCGGCGCGCCAATGGGCATGCCCCTGCGCGGCGCTCTGGCATTGCTCGGCGGTTTCGTCACCATGAAACTGCACCACGGCGCGCGGTACCGTGGCCAACGCCGTTTGGACATCCTGTGGACTCGGGTTCACGAACAGCAGCACGGGTGTCACCTCGTGGGGCAGGCGCGCGGCCAATTCGGCTGCCCTCGGCAGGGCCACATGCCTGGGGCTGGGCGGGTACAGCACGAAGCCCAGGTAATGCGCGCCGGCCTGCACCGCCGCGTCCACATCCGCTTCGCGAGTCAGCCCACAGATTTTGATTCGCGTGTGTCCGTCCATCGTCCGATTGTCGCCGCCTCCCACGTCCGGGCGCAGGTGCTGTGATAACTTGCGGCCGCGTCAATCGACTGAGGGGTCCCCCATGCTCATCAACTGCGTGGCCTATGAAGACGGGCACAAGCTGTCCGACATTCCCGTCTCCGACATCGACCAGTGGATCGCCAAGCCCGGCTGCTTCGTGTGGGTGGCACTCAAGGACGCCACACCGCTTGAGTTGACCCAAATGCAGCAGGAGTTCGGGCTGCACGAACTGGCGGTGGAAGACGCCCGCAACGGCCACCAACGCCCCAAACTGGAGGAGTACGGCAGTACCCTGTTCGTGGTGATGAAGATACCCGCCGGCGGCGATGACGTGTGGCGCCTGGGCGAGATGGCCGTCTTTGTGGGCGAGAACTTCGTGTTGTCAACCCGTCGGGAGAGCGAGCCCGGCTTTCTGGGCGTGCGCCAGCGCTGTGAGCGTGAACCCGAGCACCTCAAGCGCGGCGCAGGTTTCGTCCTGTACGCGCTGATGGACGAGGTGGTGGACCGCTACTTTCCACTGCTCGACCGCCTCGAAACCGAGTTGGAGGAAATCGAAGCGCGCATCTTCGACCGTGGGCAGGCACGCCACAACATCGAACGCCTGTACGCGCTCAAGCAGCGTGCTGCCCTCGTACGGCACGCGGTGGCGCCGTTGGTGGAAGTGGCCGGCAAGCTGCATGGCGGCCGCGTGCCCGCGGTGTGCCAGCAAAGCCAAGAGTACTTCCGCGATGTGCACGACCATCTGGTGCGCATCAGCACCGCGCTGGACGGCATCCGCGAGACGCTGGCCACCGCCATTCAGGTGAATCTCTCGATGGTCACCATCGAGGAGTCCGAGGTGACCAAGCGCTTGGCAGCCTGGGCCGCCATCTTCGCGGTCAGCACAGCCTTGGCGGGTATCTGGGGCATGAACTTCGAGTTCATGCCAGAGTTGAAATGGGAATGGGGCTACCCGTTGGCGCTGGGTGTGATTGCGGCCAGTGGCGGCCTGCTGTTCTGGCGCTTCCGGCGGGCAGGCTGGCTGTAGGTCTCGTGCGCCCTGGCCCGTGTTACCGTTCATGTGACCTTGTCGCTCAGAAGACCCCCCATGGCCGTAGACCTCAAAGCACAAGCCGATGCGCTCGAATCCCTGCTCAAGGGCAAGGGCCTTCTGCAACCATCCGACCTTGAGGACTTTCGCCACAAGGTCACCGAGGAGTGGCTGCCACGCAATGGCGCGAAGCTGTGCGCCCGCGCCTGGGTAGACCCCGCCTTCAAGGCGCAGCTGCTGACCGATGGGCGCGCCGCGGCGGCCAGCATGGGCTTTCCCATGCCCGAGCATCACCGCAGCCTGGTCGTCAAGGAAAACACACCCGACCTGCAGAACGTGATCTGCTGCACCCTGTGCTCCTGCACCGCCTTCACCATCATCGGCATGGCCCCGGGTTGGTACAAGGACCTGGAGTACCGCTCGCGCATCGTTCGGCAGGCGCGAACCGTGCTTGCCGAGATGGGACTGCTACTGCCAGAGTCGATCCGCATCAAGGTGTGGGACACCACCACCGACACGCGCTACATGGTGCTGCCCTGGCAGCCGCCCCACACGGTAGGCTGGACCGTGGACCAGCTTGAAGCCCTCATCACCAAGGAATCGATGATTGGCGTGGCGCGGCTGGAGCCGTCCTACACCACCATCTAGGGAGGCTTAACCATGGACGGCGTTCATGATCTCGGCGGACGACAAGGCTTCGGGCCGGTGCGGCCGCAGGGCCACAGCGAGCCCTTTCACGGCGAGGCCGACATCCGTATCGCGGCGATGTGGGTACGGCTGGTGCGCCTGGGCATCTACAACATGGACGAGTATCGGCATGCCATTGAACGCATGGAACCCCGGCACTACATGAGCGCCTCCTACTACGAGCGGACCTTCACCGCGGTGGCCAGCCTGTGCGTCGAACGCGGCGTGTTCACGGCGGAGGAGCTCTCAGCCGCCGCCGGGTTCCCCATTTCGCTGTCTCTGCCCAGCCAGCCCGGGCGCATCGGTCCGGTCGACCTACCCGCCATCGAAGTGGGCGACCGGGTGCGCGTGAAGGATGAGTTCGTCCCCGGTCATATCCGCATGCCCGGCTACATCCGCGGCAAAACGGGCGTGGTGGTGAGCGAGTCACCGGCCTATCCTTTCCCAGACGCCCACGGCCACGGCCTGCAGTCGCCTTGGCAACAGACCTTCGATGTGCAGTTCTCCGCGCAGGACATCTGGCCCGACGGGGCTGAGGCTGCTGACATACAGGTGGGCGTGTTCCACGCCTATCTGGAGAAGACCAGCTGACGGTCCGCGCTCAATCACAACCCTCGACACCAAAGCGGAATCGTTCGAGGGGCAGCCCCCAGTCCGCCTCATACGAAGGCCCAACGAAGTACAGGCCATCGGGCGAGAACGTGGGAGCAGCCGCCTGCCTGGACCGAGAGGCCAGCACCTCGGCCATCCAGGAGGCCGGTCGCCTGCCCTGCCCCACGAACACCAGACAGCCCATGATGTTGCGGACCATGTGATGCAGAAAGGCCGAGGCCTCGAAGTCGAAGTGCCACATCGTGCCCAACATCGATTCCTGCCGGGTGATGCGCAACTCGCGCAGGGTCTTGACGGGCGTGGCTGACTGACACTCTGCCGCCCGAAAGGCACTGAAATCGTGTTCACCGATCAGGCTGCAGGCGGCCTCACGCATGGCGTCACCGTTCAGGGGCATGAACACCCAACCGCACAGGCCAGCCTCCAAAGAGGGCCGAACCGGGGCTTCGAGCAGCCGATACCGGTAGCGGCGGCCCGTGGCGCTGTTGCGAGCGTGAAAGCCCTCCGGCACCGGAACACACCATTGCACCGCAATGTCATCAGGCAGGTAGCGGTTGGTGCCGCGCACCCATGAAAAGGGCTCTCGCTCGACCGGCGCGTCCAGGTGCACCACCTGGTTGATGGCGTGCACGCCCGTGTCGGTGCGGCCCGCACACAGGGTGCGCACCGGCTGCGCCGCAAATTGCGAGAGCGCGGCTTCCACATGGTCCTGCACCGTGCGGCCATTGGGCTGGCTCTGCCAGCCCAAATAGGCGGTGCCACGGTAGCGGATGCCCAGGGCGAGGCGGCTCACGTTGACCGCGTCAGGCCTCGAGCAGGATGCGCAGCATGCGGCGCAGCGGCTCGGCTGCGCCCCACAGCAACTGGTCGCCGATGACAAAGGCCGACAGGTATTCAGGCCCCATGTTGAGCTTGCGCACGCGGCCCACGCCCACCTGCAGGCCACCGGTGATGGAGGCCGGGGTGAGTTCCTTGACCGTGATGGCGCGGTCGTTGGGTACCCACTTCACCCAAGGGTTGCCGCCCTTGATGATGGACTCGATCTCGGCCAGCGGCAGGTCCTTCTTCAGCTTGAGTGTGAGCGCCAAGCTGTGGCAGCGCATGGCACCGATCCGCACGCACAGGCCGTCCACGGGAATCGTCTGTGCAGTGCCCAGGATCTTGTTGACCTCGGCCTGGCCCTTCCACTCTTCCTTGGACTGACCGTTATCCAGTTGCGAATCGATCCAGGGGATGAGGCCGCCGGCCAATGGCGCACCGAAGAACTCTGTGGGCACATCCTGGCGGATGGCCTGGGCCACGCGACGGTCGATGTCGAGAATGGCCGTGGCGGGGTTGTTCAGGTCAGCGCCGGCGGCCGCATGGCACACGCCCATGCCCTTGAGCAGTTCGCGCATGTGGTTGGCGCCCCCACCCGAAGCGGCCTGGTAGGTCATGGAACTCACCCAATCCACCAAGCCCGCATGGAACAGGCCACCCAGGCCCATCAAGAGGATGGAGTTGGTGCAGTTGCCACCAATCCAGTTCTTGCCGCCCGCAGCCAGGGTCTTGCGGATCAGACCGTCGTTGACGGGGTCGAGGATGATGACGGCATCCTTTTCCCTGCGCAGGGCCGAGGCTGCGTCAATCCCGGGGCCGGTGCAGCCGGTGGCACGCGG
>Ga0082207_1000686_pt1 | contig 18504 bp, 15 predicted proteins | sample LakMenEpi10Aug09_FD_71540 | JGI IMG/M metagenome (GOLD analysis project Ga0082207, IMG submission 71540)
ACCAATAGACTGGCCCGCTGGGCCACAAACCGTCAAAGCTAAACATCGCGCTAACAAACCCAATCAATCCACGCAAGCCTGAGCGCCGATAATTCCTTACTAGGCCGCTGTACGCTAACTCCATTCTTGAAATGCTGGAATCTTGTTCCCACCCATCCTGCGGAAGACCCTCTTTTATTGGTAATTTCCTGAATCAACGAGGTTTTCAGGATAAAATCAGGGCTCCTGGCCGTTCCTCCTTCTGGAATCGCTTCGATCTGGCCGATCCGAACTGAAATCCCTTCCCTACCGTCCTACTCACCCTCGGTTTTTTCCATGAGCGCTTCGAATACCGCGAGCCGTTGGCTCAAACGTTTGCTAGTCCTGGCCTTGCTTGCCGGTGGCACGCTGGCTCTCGGGGCCATCGCCCCTCGGTTCATGACCAGCAGCACCAAGGTCAAGCATCTGACTCACAAAGTATCCCGTGGTGACCTAGCCGTGATGGTGACCGAGAACGGTGCAGTGGAAAGCTCCAACAACAAAGAAATCAAATGCATGGTCAAAGGGGGGAGCACCGTCTTGTGGGTGATCGAAACCGGAACGATGGTCAAACCCGGTGACGAATTGGTCAAACTCGATCAAGCGCAAATCGAAGACAAAATCCTTCAGCAAAAAATCGTCTACGAAAACGCGATGGCCAATAAGATCACCGCCGAAAGCGATGTCGCCGTCGCCAAAACAAGCATCACCGAATACCTCGAAGGAACTTACCAAGCCGAAAAAAGCAACATCGAGAAAGAAATCTTCGAAGCCGAACAGGCACTGCGCAAAGCCGAACTGGCCGTGCAGTCGGCGCTGCGGCTAACGGCCAAAGGCGTCGTCAAAGATCTCCAACTCGAAGGTGAGCAATTCGCCGTCGACTCGGCCCGCAAAGACCTCGAACTCAAAAAGACCAAACTCGAATCGCTCGAGAAATACAACAAAGTTAAAAGCCTTCAAGAACTTCAAAGCAAACTGCGAGCTGCCGAAGCCAAACTCGCCTCCTACGAAGCCTCCTTGTCGCTCGAACAAGCTCGGCTCGAAAGGGAAAAGAAACAACTCGAAAACTGCATCATTCGAGCCGAGACCGAAGGGATGGTGATCTTCCCCTCGATGGCCGCTTGGAAAGACACCCCGGACATCACCGAAGGTGCCGTCGTTCGCGAACAACAAACCCTACTGATGATCCCAGACTTTTCTCAAATGCAAGTCAAAGTCGGTATCCATGAATCGAAAGTCGATCGACTCAAAGTCGGGATGAAGGCCAAAATCCAACTCCAGGAATTGATCCTCGAAGGAGAAGTCAGCGAGATCGCTGAAGTGACCCGACCGGCTGGCTGGTGGACAGGCAATCTGGTCAAGTACGACACGATTATCAAGCTTCCGCAGCATCCTGGGCTTAAACCCGGCATGAGCGCTGTGGTCGATATCGTTTTGGCCGAACACAAGGATGTACTTACGGTTCCTGTGGCGGCAGTCATCGAAGGAACCGGCGGTCTGTTTTGCTGGGTCCAAACGGCCGAAGGCGTTCGCAAACGTTTGGTGCGTGTCGGGGATACCAACGACCAATTCTCGATCATCCTCGATGGGCTGAGCGAATCGGACGAAGTGATCCTCAATCCGCTAGCGTACATCGAGGAAGCCCAGGAGCTGGCCATGGAGCTTGACCAACGCACTGACAAAAACGCTGATAAAGGCGCTGACAAATGAGTCTCGCGGTTGTTAACCGGCGTGGGGATTTTCCGAACGGGAGCTTTGCCGACAGGCCGGTAAACAACGCGCGAGGCACAGGTGGGATACACTCACGTAGATTCGGATATCACTGTAGATCGACCAAGAGCAAGTGAATATCGTTGCGATTTTAGACGAGAGACAGGATCCAGAATCGATAACTAGACGACTCAGCGGAGAGGATTGACGGAGCGATCTTCTGCGGATCGGTGGGCATTGGCCTTGGCCGTCAACACCGTCAATGACGTCACCAATGCGGCCGCCGTCAGGCGGCGTGGCAAATGGCGCTATGAGCAACGTCCGCCTGTGGCGGACGCGAGGGTTTTGGACGGTATTGACCTTATTGACGGCATTGACGGAATTGACTGCGGACAAGATTGACGAGGTTGACCTCATTGGGGTTTGATGTCCATGACGTCAAACGCCGCCGTCAGGCGGCGTGGCAAATGGCGCGATGAGCAACGTCCGCCTGCGGCGGACGCGAGGGTTTTGGACGGCTACAAAAACACCTCGCTGGCCATCTTTTATCTGTAAACTCCCTATTTCGACGGGTTTTCTGGATACAATCAGCTCCCCGAACCGTTCCACTCCTGGAAACGCTTCAATCCTACCTGTCGACTCCCTAGATGCTAGCCTCCTTCCTTCAAACGTTTCGGCTCGGTCTCAAGAGCCTAATGCTGCAAAAGATGCGTTCGGCCCTGGCCGCCTTGGGCATCTTCATTGGTACAACCACCGTCATTTGGCTCGTAGCCATGGGTGAAGGTGTTTCCTATCAAGCCCAGCAACAGATCCTCGAACTGGGTGCCAACAACATCATCGTTCGGAGTATTGAGCCCAAGTCGTCGAGCAACTCGGAGAAAAACCGGGTCAAGAGTTACGGGCTCTTGCGGGATGACTACAAGCGTTTCTTAAGCAACATCCCTGGGATATCGCGTTCGGTTCCCATGCGCGAATTGCGTCGGGAATTTGCAGCCAAGGGCAGAACGCTCAATGCCACACTCGTCGGATGCTCCGCGGAATATCAGGAACTCAATCGACTCGAATTGGCCCGTGGCCGTTGGTTCAATGCCAGCGACGGTCACGAGAATGTGATCGTCATCGCTGATGGAACGGCCAATCGACTCTTTCCCCAAGAGAACCCGATCGGCCAGAAAGTCCGCGTCGAGAGCGATGTTTACACGGTAATCGGACAGACCAAGCAACGAGGGGCCTCGGCCGCCATCGGTGGAAGTTTAGAAGCTCGCGAATACAGCTTCGACGCTTATATCCCCTTGGATACCTTTCGACAACGTGTCGGCGACCAAATCATGACCCGAACCGGCGAAGGTTTCAACTTTCGCGGTGAGATCGTCGAGCTGACCCAAATCACTCTGACTCTATCGGACATCGCGATGGTCGATGAGACGGCCGCGATCCTCGAACGATTGCTCAAGAAATACCACGATCAAGAGGACTATGCGATCGTGGTCCCCAAGGAACTGTTGCGTCAAGCGGAGAGAACCCGCTCGATGTTCAATGCCATGCTGGTGATCATCGCTGGCATCTCCTTGCTCGTCGGTGGCATCGGAATCATGAACATCATGCTAGCGACGGTGACTGAAAGAACCCGTGAGATCGGGATCCGCCGAGCGCTGGGTGCGAAGCGTTCGAACATCATCCAGCAGTTTTTGGTCGAGACCCTGGTACTCACTGGAAGCGGTGGTCTCCTCGGAGTGCTCGTCGGTCTGATGTGCGGACCGATCTTCCATGTGATTCGCTGGTTGCTATTGAACCTCTCGCCGGAGCTTGTGCCACCTACGATCTTGACTCTCGAACCAAGGATCGCTCTTTGGTCGGTGATCCTCTCGGTGGGGATATCGCTCCTGGTCGGCTTGCTCTTTGGTCTCTATCCGGCCCGCCGCGCTGCTGCCATGAACCCGATAGAAGCCCTGCGGCATGAGTGATCAACAATCCTAGAAACACTAGGCTAGTTGAAGTTGCCCGGACGGCGAGGCATGAGTCGCGGATAAGGAGGATGTTTCCGATCGGGTGCTGTGAGCCCCGTCTCTTGCTCCCAATCCTGGCGCTCATCCTCGGTGGCATAGTAAGTCAGCCAGCAATCGACATCGTTGTCATCCAAGCAATGCCAATGGAGAAAATTGCGAGGCCGTGAAACCTTCTTTTGATAGACCGGCAAGATGTCACGCATGAGCAAGCAATACAACTGTCGATCGCTCAGGTGATCCGTAAAATCGAGCGCTATCTTTTGGCTGTAGAGCATTTGAATCGTCTTCCAAAGAAGCTTCGAAAGCGACGCATCGTCGAGGCTGTCTGGAGCTGGTAGTTGAAGCTCTGGCTCGAACCATTTGGAGATTGGAAGCGAAGGGGCTCGTTCCCATTCGAGAATCGATTCGAGGAACTCGTTTTCGTCTTCGAGACTCATATTTCGACCGCTGAGGACGTCGACCGATTCGTCCAAGAACGGTTCTAGTTCGTCGCGGAGTTGAGCATTTTTCAAAAGGAGATCGACTTGCTGATCGCCTGAGGAAGGTAGGTTCGACATGGACCGGGATTGTCTCTTGAGGCAGAAAAAATACTTCTTGAAATCGGACTGCCTCAATGTATACCGGGAGCCGTTGAACCCCAAACATGAACTTTAACAAATCCGGGTTTGTCAAAAAAATTCTGCGATTTTCGTACGCATAATCCTTACTCCCCTCCAACTCCATCAAGCGCGTTAGTTTTTAGCGATTGGAGGGGTTGTAAGGCCCTGGCTCAGGCAGAACTAGCGAGCCAGTTTGCGAAGGACCTCGATCCCCCGATCGAGCATTTCATCGCTTGCTGCAAACGAGATTCGAAAGTGGGTATCGCGTTTCGAAAAGATGTTGCCAGGGATTACGAGCAATTCATTGGCGATGGCTTTGGTCACAAACTCGGTGGCACTACCCGAGGGAACCTTAGGGAAAATATAGAAAGCGCCACCGGGCTCGACGAACTCGTAGTAGCCTCGCAAACCTTCGACGATCCGATCGCGTTTCTTGCGATAGTTTGCGTAATAGCCTGTCATGTCGTAGTCCAAAGCGGCCAGCGAAGCATGTTGGAAAGGAGTCGGAGCGCAAACGAACGTGTACTGCTGCAACTTGATCATCGTTTGGATGATTGCATTGGGTCCGTGGACGTACCCGAGTCTCCAACCGGTCATCGCGTAGGTTTTCGAGAAACCATCGATGACGATCGTATGAGGATTGAATTCGGCGGGCGAAGGTGTCGGGCTACCGAAGTGAAATGCGCTGTAGATCTCATCGGAGATAAGTGCGATCCCCTTCTTTAAACACAGCTCAGCGATTCCTTGTACCTCTTGGGTCGAGGCCGTAACGCCCGTGGGGTTCGACGGGCTATTAAAGAGCACCATCTTGGTCTTCGATGTGATCGCACTGGCAACTTTGTCGACATCGATTCGAAAATCAGGATAGGTATCGATCAGCACGGGGATGCCACCGACGAGCTGGATCAAGGGGACATACATCACAAAGTAGGGGTCAAAGACGATCACTTCATCGCCTGGATTGACCAGACTGAGCATGGCAAGAACCAGTCCACCGCTAGTTCCCGAGGAGACAAATACACCACGGTCTTCATGCTTGTACCGATGGTTGATGTCCTGCTGGAGCTTGTCGATCAAAGGGGCGATACCCTGGGTTGGCGAGTACATGTTCTTGCCACCTTGGATCGCTTGGCAAGCCGCAGCTTTGATCGTATCTGGAACATCGTAATCGGGCTGTCCGATCGATAGGTTGATCGGATTTTTCATCGTCGCGGCCAAAGCGAAGACTTTGCGTATGCCGCTTGAGTCAAAGGCGAGTGTTCGCTGAGCGATCCAGGAATTAGGGGAGTTAGGATTCATCGTTAAGCATCTTGTGGGGAAACTTTGTTTGCAATCCGGAGGGATTTCTCCGTGATGATTCGATTGACCGAATTGAGGATCGCCAAGATGGTGGCTTCGACCGAATCGGTCGAAGCGCCCATGCCGCGATAGGATTGGCCTTCATGCTCGACTTCGAGGGTCACTTCGCCGATCGCATCGCGACCCAGACTTGCGCTGCTGACTCGAAATTCTTTGCATGAAAGCTTGATCCCAGTGATTTTTTCGACAGCCCAAAAGGCCGCATCGATCGGACCGTCGCCTTGCTGGGCTTCTTCGGTTTGTGCTTTGCCGTCGATTTCGAGCGTCAGCCTGACGGTCGGAGTTCTGCCGGAACCGCTTGCAAGTTCATAGGACACCAAAGACCAGCCGGGGATAGCCGTGCCGCTGATTTGCTGCTGGATCAGAGCCACCACATCCCCATCGAAGATGTTCTTCTTTTTGTCCGCAAGGATCTTGAACTGCTCGAAGAGAACTTGGAGTTGCTCGCCTGTTAATCGATAGCCTAATTCCCGTGCGCGATCGGCAAGGGCTGCTCGACCCGAATGCTTGCCCAGAACCAAGTCGGTCTTTGAAAAACCAACATCCTCAGGGCGCATGATTTCGTAAGTGCTACGCTCCTTGAGCATCCCATCTTGGTGGATACCAGATTCGTGGGCAAAAGCATTGCGTCCGACGATCGCCTTGTTGCGTTGGACGTCAAGGCCGGTGATTTTCGAGACCAGACGACTCGTCGGCACGAGCCTCTGAGTATGGATCCCCGTGCTTGTATGGTACAGATCGCTGCGAGTTCGCATGGCCATAACAACCTCCTCGAGCGAACAATTGCCGGCTCGCTCACCGATGCCATTGATGGTGCATTCGATCTGACCGGCTCCGGCTGCAACGGCAGCTAGCGAGTTGGCGACAGCCAGTCCCAAATCGTCGTGGCAGTGGCAAGAGAGGATCGCTCGATCGATGTTTGGAACTCGGTTCAGCAGGGCTTCGATCCGGGCATACATCTCGCTCGGAGTGGTATAGCCGACCGTGTCAGGAACATTGATCGTGGTGGCTCCCGACTCGATCGCAGCTTCGACCACACGGCATAAAAAGTCGATCTCCGTTCGGGCAGCATCCTCGGCTGAGAACTCGACATCGTCGCAGTAGGACAAAGCCCGTTTCACGCCACTGACGGCTCGTGCGACAATCTCCTCTTGGGTCATCCGCAATTTGAACTCGCGATGGATCGCGCTGGTTGCCAAGAAGACGTGGATCCGAGCTCGCTCGGCTTTTTGAAGAGCTTCCCAAGCTCGATCGATATCCCCGTCATTGCAGCGGGCCAAACCGCAAATAATCGGACCACGGATCGTCGTGGCGATCTCCCGAACGGCCTCAAAGTCCCCTGGACTTGCGATCGGAAAGCCCGCTTCCATCACGTCGACCCCCAAATCCGAAAGGGCTTGGGCGACCTCGAGCTTCTCGGCCAAGTTCATGCTCGCCCCAGGGGACTGCTCCCCATCGCGAAGGGTGGTGTCAAAAATCCGAATGGCACGTATTGCTTGATCGCTCATAGAACTTGCATGAATGTCAGGGTTTACCCGCGTTAGGCTATTTGCACAAATCCCGTCGGATTGCCCGGGAATCAGGCAACGTCGAGTCGGTCGGTCTCCATCGTACCGGAAATAATTTTTCCTGAAACCGTGGAAATCCTTGGTCGCACGATTGGACTGCGATACCCAAGGGGGCTTCAGTGGTCTGAGTTGGTACGCAGATTGCTTTCCAGTGTTATCGGTAGGTTTGCTCGATCCTTGGGCAAACCGTCCATTCTACCCAGAAGTCGAAAGCGTCGGCGGAAGTTTGGGGGCTGCAAAGTCGCCTTGCTTCCGCGCTTTCGATCTTTTTCTACTCGCTATTAACGGCCTTACGCGTCGGGCAGCCGTACGCTGAGGTACCCCATCGGCCTGGTTGTGGTGTCCGCCTCACCGCACCGGCCGGGGTATTTCCACCGATCTTTTCCCTGTGCTTTTTTCCTAGCAAAAACGCTCTAGGATCGACCCAGAAAAATTGCTAGTCTCTCGGCGAATCGTCCTAACGGCTAGGCAGGCCGCAACTGCTTGGCCATTTTCGTATCTACCGCTCAAGGATGAGTGACCCAATGCGTCGATCCGCAACGAATCAACTCTGTCGCCGCTTTTTAAGGATCTTTTTGTTCGGTTGCCTCGCGGCTGACTCCGCTCTGCTTTTGTGCGGCCCGAACGCTTACGGCCAAGCACCGATCGTTCAACCTCGATCCCCCGGCTATGGGGCTGCCAATCCCCCCGCAAACCCGAACACTCCTCGAGCACCACAAGCACCACAGGGAGCAGGATCGCCTGCAGCACAAAACCCACAACTCGATCCCCAACTCAATCCGCAAAACGCCAATCGCGTTCAGAATCAGCTCCAGCAAGCGGTGCGTGAAGGTCAGCAGTTCCAGATGCAAGGCCCCAACAACGGTGGCCAAGTCATCCAGCAAAGACCCTTTCCAGAATTGACTCCCGTCGAGCAACAAACGATTGATCAGATCCTGGCCTACTGGGAACAAGAGACGGCCAAGATCGAGCGATTCAGTTGCGATTTCAGCCGATGGGAATTTGACTCGCAAGCTCCGGGTGTTCAGGAGTTGGCTCGCCAGCTCGGACGTGGCGATATCACTGTCGCGGCAAGCCGCGGTGTGGTTCGTTTCCAAAAACCAGACCGAGGTCTCTTCAAAACCGAAGTCTACACGAAGATGACCGGTGCGGTTTCTAAGGACCGCCAAGTCGAACTGAAGGTCGATCCGAACAACTCCGGCGAATGGGTTGTGTGCGACGGCAAATTCGTTTGGGACTATGATCGCAAGGAAAAGATACGCACCAAGTTAGAGCTCCCCCCTGATATGCAAGGTTTGGGAATCATGAACTCTCCGCTGCCGTTTCTCTTCGGTGTCAAAGCCGAGGAGATCAAAGCGCGCTATTGGGTTCGCGCAATATCACCGGGCACCGAGAACGGTCGCCCAGTTGAAAACAAGTATGCCGTCGAAGCTTACCCTAAGTACCCTGTCGATGCGGTCAATTACCATCACGTTCAAATCGTCTTGGATCGCGACATGTTCTTGCCCGAACTGATGGTTCTGTACATGCCCGAGTGGAGCGATCAGGCGGTCAATGCCAATGGCGTGGTGATCGAACCCAGGGACAAACGGATGGTCTATCAGTTTGCTAATCGGCAGATCAACTCGAACATCTTCCAAAAGCTCAGCGAATCGCTCTTCCAAAGGGACTTTATCCCCATCGATCCAGGGGCCGGTTGGAAAACCAACGAGATCCCTTATCTACCGGCTCAGCCAGCTCAGCCTCAAATCCCCCGGACCGCAAATCAAAACGGACCGAATGTCCCGGGTGGATCCCAGCCAAAGTAACCATGCACAGAAGATCGAGGCGCGGTTTCCTTGCGAGCTTGCTGGCGGTCCCGATGTGCGGTTGCGCCCAGTGGTTACCTACACGCAAAGAACCCGAGCCCGGCAAGTCGACGATCCTAACTAAAGAAATCGCCAAAGACACTGTCGGGATTGAAACGATCCTCCTGAGGCTCAGCGCCGTCGAATCTCAGCAGATGCAGGACCTGTGGACTTACGCCGACGAACAAATCATTACACCCGAGCAACGACTGTTGCTGGATCGCAACGGCTTGCGGGCAGGAAAATTCGCTGGACAAATACCGGCCATCACCCAAGCCTGGATCTCACAGAATGCCGCCAGGATCGAAAACGATCCGATGGAACAAGCCGGGGTGGTTGCCGAAGTCTCCAGCTTTTCGCAACTTTGGCGATGCCGTAGCGATCAACGCAAAGTCTTGACGGTTCGGAATCTCTCGAAAGAAACCGTCACGTTGTTTTATAACGAGGACGGATTTCGCGGTGGCCAATTCCCCGCACCCCACTTCCTGTTTTCACTTTATGCCAAGCCGCTGGGCCCTCAATCGGCCCAAGTCCTACTGAGACCCGAACTCGAATACGGTCAAAGCAAGCGGAGCGTGGTTGCAAAGGACTCGGCGATACGAACCGAGGAACGCCGCGAGTCGGTTCGCTGGGATTCACTGGCTCTGGTCGTCAACATGCAACAAGGGGACTGTTTGATACTCACCGGCAGCACCGAGCCTCGGGGAATCGGTGAACATTTCTTCCGTACCCGATCCAATGAAGGGGAATTCCAAAACGTCGTCTTGCTCGTTCGCGTCGCCGAACTCAATGCCCCTGACGAATTCAACATTGTTCAAACAGCAAAAGCTTCACCAAACGAGCCACTGAAGAAGCGATGAAAAAGAGTCTATACTCATTGGCATGAACAAGATCACTTTTCCTCTCGGTCCGCTGCTTGCTCTGGGAACCTATTGGCTGCTGTTGCAAAACGAGGCATTTCCCCCTCTGGCAGCGGCCGTCGCTGCCTTGAGCCTGTGGATGGCCATCTGGTGGATGACCGAACCGGTGCCTCTGGAGCTGACGGCTCTTTTGCCGATGATCGTCTTGCCGCTGATCGGGCTCTATCCCACGAAATCGGCCATGATGGAGGCTTGTGCTCCTTATGCCAACGAGAGCGTTTACTTCTTTCTAGGCGGCTTTGGGCTGGGACTAGCCATCGAAAAGACGATGCTCCATCGCATCGGTGCTTTGTTCCTATTGCGATGGGCGGGATCCAACGCCAGTCGCGTTGTGGCTGCATTCATGCTCTGCACAGCGTTGCTCAGCATGTGGATCAATAACACCGCAACGACCATGCTCATGCTGCCACTTGCGATCAGCGTCATTGCCACTACCAATCATCCGAACTTCTCGAAGTCGATCCTTATCGGGATAGCCTATGCCGCAAGCATCGGTGGCATGGGAACTTTGGTCGGTACCGCACCGAATATCTACTTCACCGGATTCCTCAGGGATCGCGGCATGGAGATCGGTTTTTGGAATTGGATGCTTTTGGCCATGCCGATCGTCGCTGTGTTGTTGGTGGGTTGTTGGGTCTGGATGGTTCTGATTCTTTGGCCGATGAAAAAGCTCAGCATCGCGGTTCCTAGCGAATGGGTTCAGGAATGGAATACGACTCGCAGATTCAATTGGCAGCAGCGCACGACGCTCATCGTCTTTGCACTGGCTGCCGCTTGCTGGATCCTGCGAACCCCTATCCTCGATTTTCTCAAAGACACTCCTTGGCATGACCGGCTCGCGCCCGCAAATGACGCTTGGATCGCCATGACGGCTCTAGCATCGCTGCTTGTGTTCCCTTTGGGTAAGCCAGTGCTGGAGTGGAGGGATGTCGATAGGATCCCTTGGGGTGTGCTCCTGCTTTTCGGCGGAGGGCTTAGCCTATCGAACGCGATCACCAAATCGGATCTCGACAAGCAGATCGGGATTGCGGCGGCCGGATTGCAAGGGATCCCTGAGTGGCTCCTTTTGACGGCGGTGGTATTGTTGGTGGTGGCCATCAGTGAAATGGCCAGCAATGTCGCAACGGCCACGACGATGATTCCGATCCTCATGGGTGCGGCCGGGGCGATGCAAATCGAGCCGATCGTTTTGCTCAGCGCCACGGTGCTTGCCAGTAGCTGCGGTTTCATGATGCCTGTGGCCACACCACCGAATACCTTGGTCTTTGCCCAGAAAAAATTCCCTGTAAAAGATATGCTTCTTGCGGGTTTCGGTGTCAATCTCCTTGCGATTCTTGTGATCCCACCGGCCGTAATGTGGATCCTTCCAAAGGTGCTCTCAAGGTGATTTCGAGGGATACTACTTGTCCATTCGGGATTATCGGGGCTGGCAATTCATACCAATGGTTCTTTTCGTACTCGTACTCGTACTCAGTGAAACGGTACTCGTACTCGAAGAGAAGTATTGGGATTTCGTTGACAAACGGGCCAAATACTGGGGTTCTAGCTTCCCTGAAAGGGTGAGCGATTTGAATCGATTCAGGCGTTTTCGAGTACGAGTACGAGTACGAGTACCGCGTCGCTGAGTACGAGAAAGCCGAGCTTCTAACCACTAAAATACCGGATGGACCTACTTTTTAGCCAAAATGATTAATCCCTGAAAAACTTTGATAACCCCTGCAAGGGTATTTTATATGTTGACCTTCATCGGTGACGGATCCGCTCAAACCTGCAACGGCACACTCCGTCGTGATTTTCTCCAAGTCGGAGCCCTGGGTGCCATCGGCCTGGGCTTGCCCCAATACCTCGCTGCTGCCGATTCCCAATCGGTCGATCCATCGAAATCCAAACGCTCGGCGATCATGATCTTTAATCTCGGTGCACCGAGCCACATCGATACCTTCGATGTCAAACCGGATGCACCTGCCGAAGTTCGCGGTCCATTCAAACCGATCCCGACCAAAGCGCCCGGAATGCTTCTTTCAGAGATCCTCCCAAAACATGCGCAGATCGCTGACAAGTTCTCTCTCGTGCGATCCTGTTTCCATCGCGGTGCGGCCGTACACGATGCGGGTTGGCAAATCATGCAAACAGGTCGGCAGTTCCAAGGCGGAGTCAATACGCCCCATGCCGGAAGCGTGGCGGGCTACATGCTCGGAAGACGTTCGGATCTACCGCCCCACGTGGTGCTTCCCGAGACTATGGGTCGCGGAGGTGGGAATCTTCCCAACGGCCAAGCAGGCGGATTTCTCGGCAAAGCCCACGACCCTTTCGCGTTGATGGCAGACCCAAGTCAACCGAACTTCAAAGTCCCCGATCTGCTTCCACCCGAGAGCATGGGCACTGCACGCATCGATCGCCGACAGCGTCTGCGCGACATCGTCGATGCTTCCGTCTCGCGCTTCGAAGCCAGCGAATCGGCCAAGATGATGGACGAGCACTTCGCCTCGGCTTACAGGCTCATGACCAGCACCCAAGCTCGCGAAGCCTTCAATCTTGCCGCCGAACCCCAAGAAGTCCGAGATCGTTATGGAATGAATCGCTTTGGACAATGCTGCTTGCTTGCACGTCGGCTCATTCAGGCCGGCGTACGGTTTGTCACCATCAATACGTTTTTGACCGTCTTTGACGAGATCACTTGGGACATTCACGGCAGCAAACCGTTTACGTCCATCGAAGGGATGAAGAACATCGTTGCACCGATGTACGATCAAGGGTACTCGGCACTCATCGAGGATCTATTCCAACAAGGGATGCTCGATGATACCCTCGTGTGCAACGTGGCAGAGTTTGGCCGTACCCCAAAAGTGAATCCTGCCGGCGGACGCGATCACTGGCCCGGTTGCTTCACTTGCGGATTTGCAGGCGGGGGAGTTCAAGGTGGACGCGTCGTTGGAGCCAGCGATCCGATCGGAGCTTTGCCAGCCGATCGACCCACCGAGCCACCCGAAGTCATCGCGACGATCTTCCACGCTCTAGGACTCTCGCTCGACCAACATCTTCCGGGCCCAGCCGGTCGCCCATTCCCACTCGTGGACATCGGTTTCCGCGAAATTCGAGAGCTCTTCTAACAGACCCTATTGGGCATGAACCAACCCTCAAAGATCCTTTCATTGACCGCTCTTGGACAGCAATTGCGATCCGGTGCGATCACTTGCCGTGAACTCATCGAGTCCCAGTTGGCCAAAGTCCAACGCTCCAACAGTTCGATCAACGCCTTGGTTTCGATCGATCCGGAATCCGCTTTGGCAAAGGCGGATGTGATCGACCGAAAGCTGCAAGATCGGCAATCGCTAGGCGCTCTAGCCGGTATCCCCATCGCGGTCAAAGACAACCTCTGTACTCGCTTGGGCGTTACCTCGTGCGGATCGCGGATGCTCAAGGATTTCCGCTCTCCCTACGATGCCCATGTGATCGAAAAACTCCACGAGCATGATGCGATCGTTTTTGGGAAAACCAATCTCGATGAGTTCGCCATGGGGGGATCGACCGAAACGAGCATCTTTGGGCCTGCTCATAATCCATGGGACCTGGATCGAACCTGTGGCGGTTCAAGTGGTGGATCGGCCGCTGCAGTCGCCGCAGGCCTGGTGCCTGCGAGCCTGGGTACCGACACCGGGGGTTCGATCCGACAACCGGCAGCCTTTTGCGGCCTATGCGGCCTGAAACCCACCTACGGACGCGTGAGCCGATGGGGACTGGTCTCCTATGCCAGCAGTCTCGATGTGGCCGGGGTTTTTGCCCATAGCATCCAAGACATCGCATTGGTATTGCAATCGATCGCAGGGCATGACCCACGCGATTCAACCTGCTTACCCCACGAAGTTCCCGACTACACGAGCTTTGTTCGCAACTTCGAACAGATACGATCAACACGCATAGGGGTTATCCGTCAGCAAATCGACTCACCAGGACTTGATCCAAGCATTCGCCGATCGATCCTCGAAGCCATCGAGACTTACAAAAACCTCGGTGCTCAAATCGTCGATATCGATATGCCCCACTCGAAATACTGCATCGCAACCTACTACATCATCGCTCCATGCGAAGCCAGCAGCAACCTAGCTCGCTACGACGGGGTCCATTACGGGTTCCGCTCGAAACGACCCGAAGCCTCCGTTTTGGATCGCATGATCGAACAAACGCGAAGCGAAGGCTTCGGCGCTGAAGTCCGCCGCCGAATCCTCTTAGGTACCTACGCTCTAAGCGCCGGCTATTACGATGCCTATTACGTCCAAGCCCTCCGCGTCCGACGGCTGATTCGCCAAGACTACGATGAGGCGTTTGCCAAAGTGGATGTGCTCCTGGGGCCGACTACTCCGAACACTGCATTTAAGATCGGTGAAAAAATCAACGATCCAATCCAACTGTATCTGCAGGATCTCTTCACCGTCGGTGCCAATCTGGCCGGTGTTCCTGCGATCTCGATCCCCATCGGGCATAGCCCAGAAGGTTTGCCGATCGGGATGCAGCTCCAAGCTCCCCCGCTTGGCGAAGCAAAACTCCTTGCCATCGCCGAAGCCTATCACCAACATGTCGATTACCAGCCCATGGTTCCTCCTTCCTTTCAAGCTCCTGTGTCATGAACCACAACGCTGCTGAATATCGAATCGTCATCGGCTTGGAAGTCCATGTGCAACTCAAGACCGAAACAAAACTTTTTTGCCGCTGCAGCACCCGCTTCGGTCAACCACCGAACTCCCAAGTCTGCCCGGTGTGTCTCGGGCTTCCAGGTGCCCTCCCGGTTCTCAATGCACATGCGATCGAACTTGCTTGCCGAGCAGGTGCGGCGCTAAGCTGCACGCTCGCCGATTTCACCAAGTGGGATCGCAAGAACTATTTCTATCCGGATCTGCCCAAAGGCTATCAGACCAGTCAATACGATCTTCCGATCTGCGCCGGCGGCTATGTCGATATCCCCATTACTCCCTCAGCAAATCCCCCTGGATCCCACAACGTTACCAAGAGAATTCGGCTCGTACGCGCCCACCTCGAAGAGGACGCGGGCAAGAGCATGCACGATGAGCATTCCAGCAGAGCTGACTCGAAAATCGATTTGAATCGAGCCGGCACGCCCCTGCTAGAGATTGTTTCCGAGCCGGATCTATCCAGCGCCGAGGAAGCCAAAACCTATCTCTCGGAACTGCGGCTTCTGATGGTCTACCTAGGTATCTCCGATGGCAATATGCAAGAAGGCTCCCTTCGCGCCGATGCAAACGTCAACCTACACATCGCCCAAGGTGACCAGTGGATCGCAACCCCGATCGTCGAAGTGAAGAACCTCAATAGTTTTCGCTCGGTCGAAAGAGCCATCGAGTTTGAGACCGCAAGGCAACAGTCCGAATTTTTGCGCACAGGGTTGGCCAAGGGACAAGCCCCCAAGCAGACGCGAGGCTGGAACGATGTTTTGGGTCAAACCGAACTTCAACGGGAAAAAGAGGAAGAAGCCGACTATCGGTACTTCCCGTGCCCAGATCTAGTTCCCGTTCGCTTAACAGAGCTTCAAAAACGTAATGCCCATGAGCAAGCGACCCAAACGCCAACCCAATATCGCAAGGAATTGATCGACAAGCACGAGCTCAAAACGACCGATGCCGAGATATTGATCCAACAAGGCAAACCTGTGGTCGAGTATTTCCTCGATAGCATTCGAGCTGGTGCACCCGCCAAGCGGATGGCTGCCTGGATGCTTCAAGACGTGCTTCGAACCCTCAACGATCGATCGATCGGTATCGAACTCTACCCGGTTTCACCCAATAGCATGGCGCAATTGTTGGGAGCCATTGAACAAGGCCGTGTCGATACATCTCAGGCAAAGCAGGCGATGGCAAAATTGCTCGAAGATCCCAACCTTTCAGTCGATGCGGCCATCGAATCGCTCGGGATCGTTCGAGTCGATGCGAGCCAGATCGAAAATCTTTGCAAAGAACTCCTTGCCGAGAATGCCGATGTGATCGAAAAGGTTAAGGCAGGGAACCATAAAGCGGTTGCTGCTTTGGTAGGCCAAGCTAAAAAGAAGAACCGCAACGCCGACCCTCGCATGGTACAAGAGATCTGCCTAAGCCTCATCGCTCAAATGCCATAGAGCCCGAATCAAAACACCTATGAACGACTTTGACAAATACTTCCGTCCTGAAATCGTTGGCATGGCTCCTTACAAACCAGGTGAGCAACCCGGTGCGGCCAAGGTGATCAAGCTCAACACCAACGAGAACCCTTATCCTCCAAGCCCTAAGGTGCGCGAGGCGATCGTCCAAGCTACCGAGCGGCTCGAGCGTTATCCTGATCCGTTGGCCACATCGTTTCGGATGGTCGCTGCCGATGTCCTTGGAGTCACACCCGACCATATTCTCTGCGGCAATGGCAGCGATGACATCTTGACGATCCTCACACGGGCTTTTGTCGGCACTGGCCAGAAGCTTCGTTTGCCCTTCCCGAGTTACATTTTGTACCGAACCCTTGCGCAGATCCAAGGTGCTTGCTACGAAGAGATCCGGTTTGCTCCCGACTTCCAACTGGCTGTTCCTTTTTTTGATCGATCCGAAGGTCTCAAGTTAGTCTTTTTGCCCAACCCCAACAGTCCCAGCGGTACCTTGATCGATCATGAAACTATTTTGCGATTAGCATCATCGCTCGATTGTCCGATCGTGGTCGACGAAGCTTACGTTGATTTTGCCCCAAGTCATGCCGTAGGACTCATTGCCAAAGATCCACGGATCATGGTCACCCGGACGCTGAGCAAGTCTTATGGGTTGGCGGGATTGCGCTTTGGGTATTTGGTGGCCCACCCCCAGATGATAGGACTGCTGCGCAAAGTCAAAGACTCCTACAACACCGACTCGATCAGTATCGCTGGAGCAACCGCGGCCATGAGCGATCAGGCTTGGCTCAAAGAGAATGTCGCCAAGATCATCGCAACGCGAACAAGGATGATCCCACAGCTTCGTCGCTTGGGATTCGATGTGACCGATTCGCACGCGAATTTCGTTTGGGCCACCCGAAGCGATCGACCGGTACAACCGATCTATGAGAAGCTCAAGTCGCAGGGGATTTTGGTCCGCTATATGGACTACACGCAATCGGTCGCAGGAGCCTGGGGCGATGGCCTCCGCATGAGCGTCGGAACCGATGGCGAAATCGATGCACTGCTGATGGTCCTCAAGTCGATCCTCTAAGGCTATCGATCCTTGAACGCTTGCGTTCATTAATACGTTAGAAGGTGGTGGGGAGGCACTCCAGACAGGCGATACCAACAATTAGTTGGCTACGACAAGCTAGCTGGCATCGGTATCAGGCCGAAGCTCAAACGGATCAGCCACGCTCTTGCGGCCGAATCGGCGCAACATGGCCGCGACATCGTCGTAGTCGAGATTCTCTTCGCGAACCGTTCGCTGTACCTCTGGTCGGGCGATACTCGGAATGCGAACGGAAAAAAAGGGCCAAAGCTTCGCTGATCGGTAAACTTTATCGACATCCGGAAAGCAGACGATCGGCGACAAACGCGATTGAGCCTTGAACGCGTCGGTGTAACGCAGTTCCCACATTCCGCCTACTCGGCGGAGCTGCATCATGGGCAACTTTCGAAACCACAGTACGAAATCGTCCGGAGTCGAGGCTAGTTCTGTGTTCAGTGACTGTTGATTCATCTTTTTCGAAGCTGCATAGCCGTTCAATGCCGACCACACCAACCTTTCACGACGGTTCCGTCATGTCAAGTTGACCCGTCCAGCTTTACATAAGCGAGTTTTCGTGAAACCTACCATTTGGCAGCAAACCACCCATCGTGGGGAGTGTTGGAGATTTGCGTCTAAGCAAGCAAACCTATGCTGCAAAAGGGTTTACGTCAAATGTGGCCCAGCTAAGCGATTTGCGTCTAGGCAAGAATGTCAAGCTTAGCTTGGAACGCCGCTTCGATACGTTTTGTGATGGCAAAAGTGCCACACCCGGGAGCAGGCAGGAGTGCAGGTTACTTGAAAGTGAGTTAGAACAGCCTAGAATCCCTATTGTCTTGGTTTAGGCGATCGACGACCATTTGCGACTAGATTGCTCAAATCAAGGACGACAGGGCTGACCATGACAACATTAGACCTCCAAAAAGCTGATGAACTAGTTGCTGCCGCTGACATGGCTGTTCGAGTGGCTAGTCAATTGCGACTGTGGCGCATTAGAAAAGTCATTGAGGACAAAGAGTGCTGGCATCAGGGATTGGCGTTCCTCCAACAGGTTCTCGATGGTGGAAAATTCATTGAATCGAAGACTTCGGCGTCAGGCGTATCGTCACTGGAACCGTTGACATGGACAGCGGACCTCAGATTTGGCTCGGTAGTTGGGGATCCCGTCAACGTTGATTAAAAGCAGTTGCTGAGTTTTGTTTTAGAAATTTGAGATACGCTTTATGCTGTTCTCAAATAATCTTTACATTCTTCAATGACACTTCA
>Ga0082207_1000688_pt1 | contig 18496 bp, 15 predicted proteins | sample LakMenEpi10Aug09_FD_71540 | JGI IMG/M metagenome (GOLD analysis project Ga0082207, IMG submission 71540)
TGCCGACATTCTCAATCGGCACTCAGGCGTGCGGGATCTCGTCACCCACAACTGGCTTCGGCTCGTGGTCGAGGAAGCGGGAGAGCGCTACCGCTGGACACCTACGGCTGGCTGGCAGCTGCTCTGACTGGAGCGGTCGACGAATCTTGCGGGGCCCGCCGCTGACCATGTTGATTGTTGATTACTGACGTCCTCCCCAAATCCGGACCCACGTCTTGTGAGAGACTCAGGCTGGCTTGGCTTTTCGCTCGGCGTCGTTTCCGGGCGCCGTCGCGCCGAGCGCGACCGCCGTCGCGACGAGCATGGTCGCGATGGTCCAGTGCCGTTGCCGAATCGTGGTGATGTCCTGGCCTCCGCTCGTGGTCTTCCAGAAGACGTATTCAGAAGTCGAAGTCGATCCGCATGCCGTAGGCGTCGGTCATGCTATTGCCCTTGTTCGTCTTGGTGTCTTCCAGGAAGGCCCGGATGTAGTTGAACTTCCAGCGGGTGTAGGGGTTGAGGTACCAGTTGAGGCCGACGGTGAAGTCGGTCAGGTTGTTCCCCTGAATGTTCTTGTCGTTCAGCACGATGTTTGAGAACCGGGCCGCGACTTCCCAGGCCCCGAGGCCGGTCTGAATTCCGCGCGACTTCGTCCGCACCCGGAAAAAGTCCTCGAACGGTTTCACGCGGTCGTGAATGCCGAGCCGCCGGTCGTAGGGCCGGTGCTCGCCGGTGAGGAAGTAGCTCACCTGGGCCATGTAGCCGTTGAAGAACAGGCTGGGGCCGCCGATCTGGTCGACGACGGCGAAGGCGTATTCCGACTGCAGCGAGAGCGGCCCGAGGATCAGGGCGAACTCCGGGTCGAAGAGTTGGAAGTGGTCGGCGGCGATGAAGCCGGTGTCGACGAAGATCGGGGCGAATGGACCCGGGGCGTCGTTGATGTAGTTGCTCGGCGACGGCGGCCCTACGGGGCCGAAGACGTTCGCCGGTTGCTGCTTGCGGATTTCAGGCGTGTTTCGGAAACGGACCCGGCCCTGGTAGGCGTCGCGGTAGCTGTACGCGCCGCCGAGATGGAGATAGAAGCGGCCGTCGCTGGCCTCGTCCCACCAGGGGAGCGTCGTTCCGCGCATGGTGAGGGCCTGCCCGCTGTCGAATGAGTCGTTGCCAATGTTGTCGCTGTTGGTGCGAAATGTTCCTATCGCCCAGGTCGCCCGTTCGTTCTCGGTGTTGCCGTAGGCCATCACACCCATGTTGCGGGCGGGGGCGAACGTGTCGACGAGCGAACGCTCCATGAACGTGTTGTTGCGGTTCTGCGTGACCCGCTCGAGTGAGAAGGGCTCAAAGTAGTGGCCCGCCCGTATGTGCTGCAGATACGGCAGATCCTTCCATTCGAGGTAGTTGTCGAGGTAACTCGGCTGGTTGGCCAGCGCGAAGTCAACGCCGAGCGAATAGTCGAGCACCCCGAAGCTCGTGCCGCGGGCGCCGAGCCGAAGGCGGCGAAACTGGGCGCCGTCCTGGAGGTCGCCGACGTCCACGCGGCTCTCTTCGTCCTGGCCGAAGTAGACGTTGTCGGCCTGGACCTGACCGGAGATGGTCAGCGAGGGTTTCTTGGCGTCGTCCTTTTTCTTCTTCTCGGCGGCGGCGTTGAGCTTGCCGAGCGACTGCTCGAGGGCCGCGATTCGCTCCTCGGCAGAGGGGCTGCTGGTCTCCGGCTCCGCTCCGCGCGCAGTCATCCGCGTCCCCGCCAGCAGAAACGCGAGCAGTCCGATCCACGCGGCAGTAAGAAAGCACTTCCGCACATCGCTATGATCGGCACAATCGATACGATCGGTTCAAATACCCCAGTCGTCTCCAGAGTTAGTACGGGCGCCTTGGGAGTTTTGAAGAGTCGGCAACGGGAGGCTGGTGGGCATGGCAAGGCTGGCAAGACAGGGAGTTCGCGAACTCGATCGCCTCGCCGTCGAGGAGTACAGCGTCCCGAGTGTCGTGCTGATGGAGAACGCCGGAGCGAATACCGCCCGGTTGCTTGAGGCGCAGGGCATCGCGGGCCCGGTCGCCATCGCCTGCGGCCGGGGCAACAACGGCGGCGACGGCTTCGTGATCGCGAGGCATCTCGAGGCCGCCGGGCATCAGGTACGGGTGCTGTTGGCTGCCGCACCCGAGGCCTATGCCGGCGATGCCGCGATCAACTTCCGGATCGTCGAGCGAAGCGGCTCGTCGATCATCTGCCTAGCCACAGCCGACGAGGAGGCGTGGCGACGGGAACTTGCCGGAGCGGCATGGATCGTCGATGCCCTGCTCGGCACGGGCGCGGTGGGCCCGCCACGAGGCGCCATCGCGATCGCGATCACGGCAATCAACGACATGCGGGCCGCCGCTGTCGATGTCGCGGCACGGGTGCTGGCGGTCGATCTGCCATCGGGGCTCGACGCCGACACGGGCGCAGCGGCGGGACCGTGCGTGCGGGCCGACCTCACCGCCACCTTCGTGGCCGAGAAGGCAGGCTTCGCGAATCCCTCAGCCGCAGCGTTCACCGGCACGGTCCACGTCCTCGGAATCGGCGCGCCGGCCGCGCTCCTTCGGCGGTTCAGCGTGCGTCCGTGAGTTCACGATCGAGGAACGTCCAGCCCAAGGCGTCCATGAACGCCTTCTGCTTGTTGTCGGCGGCGCCGCCATGGCCCCCTTCGATGTTCTCGTAGTAGAGCACCGGCTTGCCATACTCCAGCAGACGCGCCGTCATCTTCCGCGCGTGGCCGGGATGCACGCGGTCGTCCCGCGTCGAGGTCGTGATCAGGATCGGCGGATACTCGTGATCGCGGGCCAGGTTGTGGTACGGGGAAAAGCCACGTATGAAGGCCCACTCCTCGGGCTTGTCCGGGTCGCCGTACTCGCCCATCCAGCTCGCGCCGGCGAGGAGTTTGTTGAACCGCCGCATGTCGAGCAGCGGCACCTGGCAGACGACCGCGTTAAAGAGTTCGGGTCGCAACGTGAGCATGTTGCCCATCAGGAGGCCACCGTTGCTGCCCCCCATGATGCCGAGATGGGAAGGTGAGGTGACCTTGCGGGCGATGAGATCCTCCGCGACGGCGGCAAAATCCTCATAGGCACGGTGCCGCTTTTCCTTGAGCGCCGCCTGATGCCAGCGGGGGCCAAACTCGCCACCGCCTCGGATGTTGGCGATCACGTAGGCATGGCCCTTCTCGAGCCAGGCGACTCCCGATGCGGGACTGTAGGCGGGGAGGAGCGGGATCTCGAAGCCGCCGTAGCCGTAGAGCAGCGTGGGCGTGGAGCCGTCGGCCGGCAGGTCGGCGCGGCCGATCTGGAAGTACGGGATCCGTGTGCCGTCCTTCGACACGGCCTCGTGCTGCTCGACTTTCATGCCCGAAGCATCAAAGAAGGCCGGCGTCTGCTTGAGCTTCTCCGGGACCTTCGCGGGCGTCGCGGCCGAACCGAGGGAGAGCGTCGACGGCTCGAGCGGGCTCGACGTCACCAGCCAGTAGTCGTCGGACTCGATCTCGTCCACGGGAGAGACGGTGGCCGTGCCGATGTCAGGCACGCCGTTGAGCGGCGCGCGGTGCCAAGTGCCATCCGTGAACGTGAGCACGGAGATTCGGTTTCGCACGTTGTCGAGCGTGGTCAGCAGGATGTGGTTGCGCGTGCCGGCCCAGGCGGCGAGTGAGGTGCGGTCGGTCGGCTCAAAGAGCACATGCAGCGTGCGGTCACCTTTCAGAAACGCCTCGAAGTTGGCGGCGAGCAGTGCCCCGGCGGGATACGTCGCCTCCTCGACCGTCCAGGGCGAGCGGAGTTCGATCAGCAGCCACTCGCGGGGCACGGAGGCGTTGGCATCATCGGGCTTGTCGATCTTGATCAGGTGGCCGCCGCGCCGTAGAAAAAACTCGTTCGTCCAGAAGGTGATCTGGCGAACGAGAAAATCCCGTTCGAAGCCGGGGGTGAGGTCGCGTGAGGCCCCCACCGCCATGTCGGTCGGCTGCCCCTCGAAGACGAGCTCGGCCTGCGGCAGCGGCGTGCCCCTTGTCCACTCGCGGACTGTCCTCGGATAGCCCGACGTCGTGAGCGACCCCGGGCCGAAGTCGGTGGCCACAAACAGGCTTTCCCTGCCCCGCCACGCGACGCGGCTCTTGGCCTCCGGTAGCGAGAAGCCGTCATCCACGAAGGCCTTACGGTCGAGGTCAAACTCGCGGACCACGTCGGCATCGGCCCCGCCCCGCGACAGCGAGATGAGGCACACGCGGTCTTCGGGTTCAAGCACCGTCGCCCCGTGCCAGACCCAGTTTTCATGCTCGGCCTTCGCGAGGGCATCGACGTCGATTACCGTCTCCCACGCCGGTTCCGCCTTGCGATATTCGTCAATCGTGGTGCTCCGCCAAATGCCCTTCGGGTTGGCTGCGTCGCGCCAGAAGTTGTAGTAGCGGTCGCCGATCTTCGTGACGGCCGGAATCCGCTCCTTGGAGTTGAGGATCGCAAGGATGCGCTGCTCGATTGCGGCGAAGCCGGTGCCGCTGGTCAGGGCCTGCGTGCTCTCGGTATTCCGTTCGCGGACCCAGGCGAGTTGCTTCTCGCCGGTCACGTCCTCCAGCCAGAGGTGCGAGTCTTCGGCGGGGGCGTCGGGCTGGGCGGCAAACGCGGGTGTCATCAGGAGTCCGAGGCAGAGGAGGAGAATACGGTTCATGAGCGAATGTGGCCGGTGCCGGTGACGATGTACTTGTACGTGGTGAGTTCGCGGGTGCCGCAGGGACCGCGGGCGTGGAGTTTGTCGGTCGAGATGCCGATCTCGGCCCCGAGCCCGAGTTCGCCGCCATCGTTGAACCGCGTGCTGGCGTTGGTCATCACGCAGGCCGTGTCCACTCGCGACGCGAACCGCCGGGCCGCCTCGGGGTCGGCCGTGACGATCGCGTCGGTGTGGCGCGAGCCGAAGCGGTTGATGTGGTCGATCGCGGCATCGAGCGACTCGACCACGGCCGCCGAGATCTTCGGACCGAGGTACTCGGTGGCCCAGTCGGCCTCAGTCGCCGTGCCGGCCCCGGACACGAGTTTCCTGGTCGCCTCGTCGCCTACAAGTTCGACACCTCGCGCGGCGAGGGCCGTGGCGATCCGCGGCAGGAAGGCGGCGGCCACGTCGCGGTGCACGAGCAGCGATTCGGCCGCGTTGCAGACGCCCATCCGCTGGCACTTGGCGTTGACGGTGATCGTCTCGGCCATGTCGAGGTCGGCGGCCTTGTCGACGTAGACGTGACAGTTGCCCGTGAAGTGCTTGAGGACGGGCATTCTCGCCTCCGAACAGACGCGACGGATCAAGGCCTCGCCGCCTCGGGGGATGGCGATGTCGATGAGGTCGTCCATCGAGAGAAACTCGCCCACGGCCTGGCGGTCGGTCACGTCGACAAGTTGCACGGCATCGACGGGTAGTCCGCTCTCGGCGATCGCCGTACGGATGCTCTCCACGATCTGGCGACTGGAGTGGGCCGCCTCCTTGCCGCCGCGGAGGATGATGGCGTTGCCCGAGGCAAGGGCGACGGCCGCGGCGTCGGCCGTGACATTCGGCCGGCTCTCGTAGACGAAGAACACCACGCCGAGCGGCACGCGGACTTTGCGAACGACCAGACCGTTCGGCCGCGTCTCCTCGCCGAGCACCTCGCCGACGGGATCAGGCTGGGCAGCCACCGCCTCGACGCCGGCCGCGATCCCTTCAACCCGCTTTTCGTCGAGCAGGAGCCGATCGACCTGGGCGGGTGTGAGTCCGAAGGACGGGGCGTTGGCGACATCGAGGGCATTCGCGGCGAGAATCTCGGCCACATCGCGGCGGATCCGTGCTGCCGCGGCCCTCAGGCAGGCGGCTTTCTGCTCGCCGACGGCATCGGCGAGGTCGATCGCGGCGCGGCGGGCCCGACTGGCCATGCCGCGGCAGTGGTCGTGGAGGGAGGCGGCGGGCAGGGACGCAGAGGTCATGGACATGGCGGGTGGTGTGCGCGAACGCTTGGCGGAAAAACGATATCTTACACGGGTTCTCCAAGAACCTGGCGCGGCCGCCGTCCAAGCCCAACGCCGTGAGACGTGGGGCGAACTACCACCAGATGCCGCGTTCAGCGGAGTTCGCCCGCGGCCTCACGGCCGGTCGGCTTTCATTTCAACGCATTCCAGGAGTCACGACATCATGCTTCCAGTCACCATCGGCCGTCGTTCCTTCCTCGCCACGACGGCGGCCGTCGCGGCGGCTACCCTGACGCGACGCGGCCTCGCCGCCGCGGCTGATGGCGCGCCCAACCTCGGCATTCAGATGTATTCGCTCCGCGGCTTCACGGTGGACGAGGCGCTCGGGCATGTGAAGGATCTGGGGCTGAAGTTCGTCGAGTTCTATTCGGGCATGTTCCCGGTGACCGACGATCAGGCCGTGGTCGACGCGATGAAGAAGAAGGTGACCGACCTCGGCCTGACGATCTCGGCATACGGCGTGAGTCGGTTCACGAATGACGCCGCCGCAAACCGAAAGCTCTTTACCTTCGCCAAGGCGGCCGGCATCCCGATTCTCGGTGCCGATCCCGACCCCGACTCGTTCGCCAGCCTCGACGACCTCGTCAAGGAGTTCGACATCCGGATCGCAATCCACAATCACGGGCCGACCCATCGCTACAACAAGGCGGTGGACGTGCTTGACGCGATCGAGAAGCACGACAACCGCATTGGAGCCTGCGCCGACCTCGGCCATTTCCTACGGAGCGGCGAGAAGCCGACCGAGGTGATCCGCCTCCTTGCGGGCCGCCTCTACGGGATCCACCTCAAGGACTTCGCCGACATGCAGGACAAGACGAAGGGGGTGATTCTCGGCAAGGGCCACATCGACGTGCCCGCCGTGTTCGCGGCCCTGGAGCAGGCGAAGTTTCCGGCCGACGGCGCCCTGTCGATCGAATACGAGGAGAACCCAAACGATCCGATCGCCGAGATTCGTGAGTGCGTCGAGGTTGCCCGGGCCGCGATGGCCGCGGTGTGACGTGGCTACCGCGTCGCGGCGAACAGGTCGAGCGCGGAGCGGACGAGGCCGACGGCGTGGACGCGGATGATCTGGACGCCCTGAGCCGCGAGGCTGCAGGCGGAGCCGGCGGTGGCGGCGTCGCGGTCGGCCTCGGTCGCGGGCCGACCCAGAGACCGCTCAACCGCCTTTGCCAGAAAACCCTTGCGGGAGTGCCCGACGAGAATCGCCGCGCCGAGGTCAAGGAACCGACCGGCGTGGCGCATGAGTTCCAGGTTGTGTTCGTGGGTCTTGCCGAACCCGATGCCGGGATCGAGGCAGATCTTCTCCAGCGGAATGCCGGCGGCGACGAGCATGTCGCGGCGGGCTGCGAGGTAGGCGTGAATCTCGGCGACGACGTCGCTATATCGCGGGTCAAGTTGCATTGTCTGGGGCGTGCCCTGCATGTGCATGACGCAGACGCCGGCCCCTGTCGCCCGCGCCACGTCCAGCATCCGTGGATCGCCCTCGAGTCCGGTGACGTCGTTGATGATCTCGGCCCCGAGGTCAACTGCCCGCTCAGCCACGGCCGCCTTCGACGTGTCGATCGACACCGGAACACCGCCCTCGGCGGCCAGCCGTCGCACGACCTCAGTCACCCGCCTCAACTCCTCGGCCTCGGCGACGGGTTCGGAGAACGGCCGCGTGCTTTCGCCGCCGACGTCGAGGATGTCAGCCCCGTCTGCGGCGAGTTTCAGCCCATGCTCGACGGCCGCCTCGACCCCGGCGTGCCGCCCGCCGTCGGAGAACGAATCGGGCGTGACGTTGACGATTCCCATCACGAGCGGCCGCGTGAGCGATCCGCCGGGATGCGGCAGTTCCAGGCTCCGCGTGCGGAGTCGCCAGTGCGTGGGTAGGGAGCCGTGCGTCATGCGGCCGAATGTAGCACGGGTCGAGGCGAGTAACGGCGCAGGTTGAAAACCTACGCTACAGGATGCAGGACCGCAGGTTACCAACCTGCGGCTACGGGATGCAGGCACGCAGGTTAAAAACCTACGCTACGGGATGCCTACGCTACAGGAATCAGGGAAGCGGCCCTGTGGGGTGGGAGATCGACGAGCGTTGGAGATTTCGCTCGCTGGGCATGGAAGCGGTGGGCCGGGTGATGCGAAATATCCCCGCGAGGAGACTCCCACCCCACAGGGCCGCGGCGCGTGCGCGCACCCCACATCACCATGGTTCTTCCATGAGACTCACGATCTGCTGCGCGAGCTTGATGATCGCCTCCTGCTGCGTGCTGGCCACCGAGCGGCCGTACTCTGGCACGAGCGCAGCCGCCTGGCCCACATCGACCGTCGCGGCGGGGAGCGGCACCTCGCCCGAGGCAATCACCGTGCCGCCGCGATCGGCCCAGGTGACGAGCGTCTGGTAGTTCATTTCCACGAACCGCGACTGGTCGGTGGGGCTCTCGACCACCATGCGTTTCGTGTCGGCCACGATTCGAGCCGTGAGCACGCTATCAGCGCCTTCGGCGCTGCCGACGACTTTGAAGGGGGTTCTTTTTTCGATCTCCTTGCAGACGGCCTCCGTGAGCCGCTCACCGATGTCGACCGAAGGCGTGGTCCGGAAGCTGTCACTCTGAATCATCGGCACAAAGACGGTGCGGACGTTCGACGCGTAGAGCGTGTTGTTGCCGAACCGGTAGCTGGCGCAGCCGGCCGGCATGACGACCACGGCCGCAAGCGCCGCCGGCGCGAGCAGGATGATCAGCCGACGGTGGGCGGTGTCTCGCATGTCGGCATCCTTGCCCGAGGGCGTCAGAACCGCGGCGGGGCGATCCCCGACTCGTCCTGCCGGGCGATCTGCGTTTCGGCCTCGGCCATGGCGTCGAGTTCCGCCTCCTTGAGCGAGTCGGGATTGAGCACGCGGGTGAGCAGCGGGAAGGGATCGTCGGAGACGTCGTCCTTGTCCTTGATCGCCACGTACTTCTCGCGTGCCTGCTGGGCGAGTTGGGTTTTCGGGTAGTCCTGCGCGATCATCGCGTAGTAGATCCGCGCGGAAGAGTAGTGTTTCCCCTTGGAGTAGAACTCGGCACGCTGCCAGTGCCGCAGCGCCTGCTGAGCGGCGATCTCTGCCCGCGTCTTCTGCACGCGGTCCTCCTCCTCCTTGCCGAGCTGGTCGGGAAACTGCACCATCACCTGATCGGCGAGAATCTCGGCTTCTTCCAGGATGCCCCCCTCGTAGCCGGCGCCCTGGTAGGCCCTGAGCTTCGACTGCAGGCCGAGCAGGTGGGCCTGGAGGAGGAAGTCGCTGTCGGGATACTCGCTCCTCAGCAGGCCGTAGAAGTAGTCGGCATCGAGCCACTGCCGGTCGAGGAAGTGGGCGTTGGCCGCGGCCATCACGCTGTCGTCGGCCAGTGGGCCCCGCGGATCGTTGATGCGGACGTGGTCGTAGGCCTTGAGGGCGCGGCCGCGGGTGTCGAACAGCGGCCGACTGCGGTCGAAGAGGTTCGGCACGATCACCGGCAGGTGTGTCTTCTGGTCGATCGCGATCCAGTACTGGGCGATCACGAACTGCCGCTGGGCGATGCGGTCGAGGTACTTCGTGTTGGCGTACTTCTTGACGAGCTCGTCGTACTGGTCCTCGGCCTTTGGATACTGGTCGGTGAAGAAGTAGCTCTCTGCGAGCTGCCACATGGCGTCTTCCTCGATCACCGAGTCGGGCCAGCGGTCGACCGTCACCTTGTACTTCGCGATCGCCTCCTTGTATTTGCCTTCGCGGAACAGGGCGTCGGCCTCAGCGAGCGCCTTGCGGGCGATCGTCTCGTTGGGGCCGCGGCCGATCATCTTCTTCCACCGCTTCTTGACGTTTTCCCCCTTGAAGTAGTCCCAGCCGGCGTCGTTCGAGGAGGGCGTGTACTCGGAGGAGATGACTTCGGATTCGGCGTCCTCCCCGAGTTGGCGGTCGATTTCCTTTTCCGGGTCCGCGGCGGCCGTCTTCGACCAGGGCCACTGGGGTTTTTGCAGCGAGGCGCAGCCGGCGATGCCGAGCACCGAAACGGCCAGCAAGGCCGTGAGGAGGCGTACTCGCATCAGGGGTGGTCGTGTCTGGTGGGGAGTGTTCACGTGCGGCGCAGCCTCCGTCCGCTGCGGGACATCACGGCGGGCACGCGCAGCGGTCGGCCAAGCAGGTGGGACAGCAGGGTGGTCATGATGCCGCGGACCTCACCGGCCACGGCGGCCGGCAGCGGGATGTCGTCGGGCGACACCCGCTGGTCCGCAAGCAGCCGCAGGGCCGACAGTGCCGGTGCCGAGACCGAGACCACGCCACGGCGACCAACTCGGCAGCCGTCGCAGAGCGTTCCCCCGTCAAGCATCCCGAAGGCGGTGCGGCCTGAGGTGCGAAGCGGCCCGTGGCATTCCGCGCACCGCGACAGCACCGGGCCATGCCCCGTGAGCCGCAGCATGGCGAACTCAAGCGAGATGAGCATCGCCACGACCGGCGAATCATCGCCGCTCCAAGCCGAAAGCCGTGTCACCGTCGCATGCGCCACGTCGAAGAGCTCCGGCTGGGGGTCGGCGTCTGCCGTCAGGGCGTCGAGTAGTTCGGCGGCATGCAGGCCGCCGAGCACCGCCGTCAGGCTCGTGCCCACGCGGAAGCGGCTTTCAAGGCTCGCCTCCGTGAGCAGATCGAGTCCACCGGACGATTTGCGGAGGACGAGTACCTGACTGGTCGAAAGCAGGTCAAGGGCGCCGTCGAAGCTACTTTTCGGCCGCCAGGCTCCCTTGGCCAGGCCCCGCAGTTTGCCGAAGTCCCGGCAGTAGATGGTGACGACGCTGCTTGTCTCGCCGAACGCGCTGGTGCGGATGACGATCGCCCGCGTCTTTTCAGCGGCCATCGGCGGCTTTCCCGAGCCGCTCCACCCGGACGAGGTCGATCCGTCGGCGGGTCGCGGCGAGCACCTCGAGGGCGGCGCCGTGCGACTCGATCCGCTCGCCGACCTCGGGGATGCGGCCGAACTGGTGGAACACGAAACCGCCAATCGTCTCGAAATCCTCCTCCTCGGGAAGTTGCAGGCCGAGCCGATCGTTGACGTTCGCGATCCGGACATGGGCGAGCGCCTCGCAGGCTTCGGGCGACGTCATCCGGATGCCATCGGTGAAGGCCTCGTCGTGCTCGTCGGCGATCTCGCCCACGATCTCCTCGAGCGCGTCCTCGATCGTCACCACCCCCGAGACTCCCCCAAACTCGTCGGTCACGACGGCCATGTGGGTGTTGCCCCGCTGAAATTCCAGCATCATCTTCTGCACGCTCATCGACTCCGGCACGAACCACGGCGGGCGGAGGAGGGAGCGCAGGTCCGCGGGGCGGCCACCGCTCGGCTCGGCGAGTCGGGTGAGCACGTCGCGGGTGTGCAGGATGCCGACGACGTCGTCGGGTGAGCGGTCCCAGACGGGCAGGCGGGTGTGGCCGCTCTCGGCGGCGCGGCGGACGGCCTCCTCCCACGACGAGTCGAGCGGAATCGAGGTGATCTTCGTCCGCGACGTCATGATGGTTGCCACCTTGATCTCGTCGAGTCCGATGATGCCCTTGATCATGTCGCGGGTGGAGCCGGCGAGGCGACCCTCCCGGTGGGCGTCATCGACGGCCAGCCGCAGTTCGTCTCGGGGCCGTTCCGCCGCGCCGCCAGACCGGCGGCCGACCACGGATGCCAACCTGCCCAACTGGCCGACCGCCGGGGCGATCACGCCGACGAGTGGCCGCCACACGGCCCAGGTGGCGACCACGATCCACGGGCCCGCGAACCGCACCAAGAGCATCGGCACCACCACCAGCGCCAGCCAGGCCACGGCGATCCAGGTAAGGACGGCCGAGATCTCGAGCGCCAGCGACCGGTCGCCGGCTGCGATCAGGCGGGGAAACACCAGCAGCGTGGCGCCGACGGCCGCGACCACCACCACCGATGCCGCGATGAAGGCGATCGTCTCGCTCGCAGCCACGATCTCGGCATACCGTTCCGGTCGGCCGCGGCGCTCGCAGAGTTCCTCGATCGTGGCCCGCTGCGCGCCGCGGACGGCGCGGGCCTGGATGGCGGCGACGCTCGCCACTCCGAGCAGCACCAGGCCCGATTCGAATCCCAGATCAGCGACGGTCATCGGCCACCTCGTGTCGTCGGGCTGGGCCGGCGGCGGCGCGGGGGCGCGGGCAGGCCGATCGCGGCCATCACAGCCCGCTCCCGAACTCGCATCATTCGGCGTGCGGTGGGGTCGAGGTCGTCTTCGCCGGCGAGGTGCAAGAGCCCATGGACGACGTAGTAGGCGAGTTCGTATCGCGGCTGCCAGCCGAGAGTGCGGGCGACCCGGTGGGCCGTCTCCGCGCTCACGGCGATGTCGCCGTGGAGGCCGTCGCCGCCGGGGCTGCTGAGGTCGAATGTGATCACGTCGGTCGGATCGGGGAGGCCCATCCAGAGGTCGTGCAGGGCGGCGATTCCGGCGTCATCGACGATCGCCAGTCCAATCTCGGCATGCCGAGAACCGATCGCCACGACCGCCTGGCGGACGATGCCGCGGAGCCAGCGGCCGTCCACGGCGAAGGTCTTCTGACGGTTGTCGACCTCAACGAGAATCGCCCGATCAGCGCGTGCGGCGGTTGCTGAGCGGGGAGGCGTCAAACGCCGCGGGGGGCGGGAGGTCTTTGGCCGAGGAGGCATGTTTCCCTGCATGAACGGCTAGGCCGTTCGCTGATCGGGATACTTGACGCGGCCATGGTAGACAGCCGTCAGACTCTTCACGAGGCTCTGCTCGATCAGGCCGAGTTCCTCGAGCGTGAGGCCACACTCGTCGAACTGGCCGTCGAGCAGCCGCTTCATCGCGAGTTCGTGAACGAGGCTGGCGATCCGCGCGGGCGTTGGTTCGGTGAGCGTGCGGCTGGCGCTCTCGACCGCGTCGGAGAGCATCAGCACCGCCGACTCGCGGGTGGTGGGCTTCGGTCCTGGATAGCGGTAGGTCTGCTCATTGACCTCTTCACCGTTCGGATCCGAGTGCGACCGTTCCTCTGCCCTGCGGAAGAAGTACTCGACGAGCGTCGTGCCGTGGTGCTCGCCGATCAGGTCGACGATCGGCTGCGGAAGGTTGTACTGCCGCGCGAGTTCCACGCCTTCCTTCACGTGGGCCACGATGATCAGCGTGCTCATCGCCGGCACGAGCGACTCGTGGCGGTTCTCCTTGCCCTGGTTCTCGACGAAGTAGGCGGGCTTCAACATCTTGCCGACGTCGTGGAAGTAGGCGCCCACGCGAACGAGTAGTCCGCGGGCGCCGATCGCCTCGGCAGCCGCTTCCGCGAGGCTCGCCACGTTGATCGAGTGGTTGTAGGTGCCCGGGGCCCGGCGGACGAGTTCCTGGAGCAGCGGATGGGCCACGTCGCCGACCTCCAGCAGGCTGAGATCGGTGAGCACGCCGAACGTCCGCTCGATGAAGGGGAGCAGGCCGGTCATCAGGAAGCCCGCGAGGATCGTCCAGCCGCCCGTCCGGCCCGCCTCGTAGAGCATCTGCATGTCGAGCGGCCGCTCGTCGAGCAGGCTCGCCCCGAGCTGCGTGAGGGTGGCCACGGCACCCGCCCAGAGGCCCACGTAGATCAACTTGCTGCGGCTGCGGATGCGGCCGGTCCAGAAGACCATCGCCGCGGCGGCGGAGGTGAGCGTGATGTATGAGGCGAGGCCCCAGCCCAGGCCCTCGACCACGACGAGCGCCACCTGAGCGGTGAAGAGCAGCGCCAGGTCTTCGTCGTAGGCGATCGCAACGGTCATCGCGAAGATCAACAGCGGCACGATCTCCGCCTTCCAGGCGTCGTTGGAGACAAGCATGCAGAGCACCACGGTCGCCAGCGACAGGCCCACGAGCGTCAGCACGTCGCTGATGTCGTCGAGCAGCCTGCGGTGGTGGAGGTGGATGTAGAAGCCGGAGAGTGCGAACATCGCGGCGAACAGTCCGAGCATCGAGAGCGTGCGTGCCAGCCGCTGCCGTGAGTCGCGCTGCCGTAGATACTCCTCGTGCTCGCGGCGGAGCAGCACCAGTTCGTCGGAGGAGACGGGCTGATTGGCCTCGGCGATCACGTCGCCGGCGGCGTAGCGAACGAACTGCGGCGGCGTTTTGTCGATCGCCTCCCGCTTGGCGCGGTCGGTGCCGTCGCGATCGATCTCCAGCGTGCCCGAGAGCCGGGGCTCGATCCAGGCGTAGATCCGGTCGACGAAGGGGCCCTCGCCAAGTTCGTCCTTCAGCCGCGTTTTGAGCCGGGCCTTCGCTTCGACGAGCACCACCTCCGACACCTGCACGCGAGTGGCTTCGGCGGCGTTGCCGACCGGGTGGACGTCGATTTCGTTTTGGCTGCCTTCGTCGTAGGCGTGCTGGATCTTTTCGAGCACGCCCTGATTGACGAGGTCCTGGAAGGCCAGGTCGATCGCCTTGTCGAACAGGAGCAGTTTCTCCTTGGAGTCGACCAGCCCGCGAAACCGCTGGAAGTCTCGCTCCGCTTCGACCAGTTCGCGGCTCGGCTCCACGACCGCTGGCGGCGGGGGTTCGGCCGTTTCGGCACGTTCAGCGGCCTCCCCGTCGGCCGAGTCGCCAGGGGCGGGCTTCGGCGGCTCCGGAGCCACAGGAGGAGCTTCGCTTTCGGCAGGCAGCGAGTCGAGAACTGCCGCCGTCTCGGGCGCGAACTCGAGCCACGCCTCACGGATGCCGCGGCCCAGCTTCTCGGCCGCAGCGATTTCAACCGCACGGTTTTTCAGACCGTCGCGGAGCCGGACCACAGGGGCTTTGTCGTTGGCGTAGACAACGCGGACCTTCGCCGCCGCCCGCTCCTGGGCAGTGCGCGTGGCTTCTGGATCGGGCCGCTCGAAGGCCACCCGCGAGACCACGCCTCGCGGCGGCACCCAGCCATGCCGGAACGCGAACGGCTCCTCCCAGCCTCGCAGCGCCACGAGCATCAGCAGGGCCGCGCCCAGGCAGACGCCGAGTCGGGCCAGCACCTCAGGCCGCGACACACGTTCGAGGAGCATCCTCCAAAAGCCGTGCGGGGCGTCGACGGAGGCGCCCCGGCGGGTGCGGCGACGGTTTTGCGGTGAGACGAGCGGCATCAGCGGTCGTAGGCCTCGACGATGCGTTGCACGAGTCGGTGGCGGACGATGTCGGCCCCGCCAAGCCTCACCTCGCCGCAGCCCGGCACATCGTTGAGCCGACGCATGGCGTCGACCAGGCCGCTGGTGCGGTCGGCGGGCAGGTCGATCTGGGTGGTGTCGCCCGAGATCACCATCTTCGAGCCCATGCCGAGCCGGGTGAGAAACATCTTCATCTGCGAGACGGTCGTGTTCTGAGCCTCGTCGAGAATGATGAAGGCGTTGTTCAGCGTGCGGCCCCGCATGTAGGCCAGCGGGATCATCTCCACGACATCCTGCTCGGTGAGCCGCTTGAGGTACTCGTAGTCCATCATCTCTCGGAGCGCATCCATGAGCGGCCGGAGATAGGGATTGATCTTGGCCTGGAGGTCGCCGGGGAGATAGCCAAGGCTTTCGCCGGCCTCGACCGCCGGCCGGACGAGCACGATCTTGCGGACCTGTTCGGCGCGGAGCGCCGCCACCGCCATCGCCACGGCGAGAAACGTCTTGCCGCTGCCGGCCGGTCCGGTGCAGAGCACGATGTCGTTGTCACGGATCGCCTGCACGTAGACTGCCTGGCCGGCCGAACGGGGCACGAGTTGGCGGCCGGGCTTGTGCCCCTCGATCGGGTCATGGCGGGCGGCGGGCTCTTCGCCAGTCGCCACCGCCAAGAGCCGCACCACCACGTCGCTCTCCACGCTGCCGCGATCGCGAGCGATCCGGTCGAGTTCCTCGAAGATCTCGGTGGCACGCCGAACAGCCGGCTCATCGCCTTCGATGTGAATGGCGTCGTCGCGGGCCGACACGTCGACCCCGAGTGCCTCGCGAATTCGGCGGAGGTGCTGGTCTCGCGGCCCGAAAATGGCGCCGAGTCTTTTTGAGTCGACGACCGCGATCGTGGAGCGGGGCATCGAAACCCGCGGCGGCTTGGGGGCCACCGACGGTCTCGGGGGAAGGAAACCTCTCCCCTCACTATCCCCCACCGGCCGGCCGGGCCGGACAAACCATTGAAATTTCGCGAATTTCCCTAGCCAAGGGCCCACAGCAGCCAGGCGACCGGGCCGGCGAGCAAGAGCGAGTCAGCGAGGTCGAGAAACCCGCCCATGCCACCGAGAATGCTGCCCGAGTCCTTCGCGCCCAGGTCGCGCTTCACGAGCGACTCCGCGAGGTCGCCCATCATGCCGGCCATGCCGACGCACAGGCCGTAGGCGAGCCAGCCGCCCAGCGGTCGCGCGGCGAGATCTCCGCCACCCTGTTCGATCACCAGCCAGGCCATCGCCACCGACGCGACCACCGATGCTGCGGCTCCCTCCCAGGTCTTTCCAGGGCTGAGCAGCGGCGCCATGCGATGGCGACCGACGAGCGAACCGACCGCATAGGCCGCGATATCGCCTGCCTTCACAACGGCGATCAGACTGATCACGGGCACGAGCCCTGCGAAGGGCCCGGCCGAGGCCGGGCCCAAGGGCAAGAGCCGGAGTGACACCATGAACGCGAGTGGGAGGCCGATCGCCACGGCGGCGGCGATGCTGCCCGTGGTGCGCACGATCTCCCGACCGCCGCCGGTGTAGCGGGCGACCCCGGTCGCGAACGCAGCGGCGACCACGCCCATGCAGGCAACCGCGGCCGGCCCGAGGGAATCGAAGCGATCCGCTGAGGCGATGGGCAGCCGTGCGAACGCGGGTGCCGCCGCGATGACCGCCGCTCCGACGGGCACAATCACCGGGGCAAGTTGAATGCCGGCGGCACGAGCGAGCCGCACCGCCTCCCGGCCGCCACCCGCGGCCACGACGAGAACGACCGGCAGGAGCCACGCCATCGGTGGCGCGGCCGCGAAGCCGGTGGCGTCGGCCCAGGCGAGCCCGGCAAACGATGCCAGCACCCCGATCCCCGCGACCAGTCGCGAGATCAGTCGGCTTTGTGGGTTCGGTGGTGATGCGGATGCTTCGTTCACGATGGCGAGAGGCCCCCGAACCGGCGGTCGCGGTTCGCGTACGAGGCAAACGCCTCGTCGAGGTGCCGCTCCTCGAACTCGGGCCAGGCCACCGGCGTGACCCAGATCTCGGCGTAGCTGATCTGCCAGAGCAGGAAGTTGCTGATCCGCATCTCGCCCGCGGTGCGGATCAGCAGGTCTGGGTCGGGCATGCCGGCGGTGTCGAGCCGCTCGGCGAAGGAGGCTTCGTCGATGGTGTCGGGATCGAGCCGCCCGGCGGCCGCGTCGCGGGCAAGGCTACGGGCTGCGTCGGCGATCTCTCCACGGGCGCCGTAGTTGATCGCCAGGCAAAGTCGCATGCCGTCGTTGGCCGAGCAGAGTTCGACCGTCTGGTCGAGGGCCCGGAGTGTCTCGTCGGGAATCCCGGTGCGGCGGCCGATCATCGCGAGTTGGATCCGCTGCCGCATGAGCAACGATCGCTCCTCGATCATGTACTGCTCGAGCAAGTGCATCAGGAACGAGAGTTCGGCCTGGGGGCGACGCCAGTTCTCGCTCGAGAGGCAGTAGAGGGTGAGCTGCTCGATGCCCAGCCTGGCGGCATGCTCGGTGATCCGCCGGACCGTCGCCACGCCGCGACGATGGCCCTCGATGCGGGGCAGCCCCTGCCGCTGCGCCCAGCGGCCGTTGCCGTCCATGATGATGGCCACGTGCCGCGGCAGGGCTGGCCGTTCCCCGCTGCGAGCGTCTGCGGCAGAGTTCACGCCTTCGCCGGCTGGGGTGAGAGCCATGGTCGGCGAGGGGCCTCAGGGCCGCGGATGATGGTCTGGGCACGGTCGGGGCCAACCGACACGATCGATACTGGGCGGTCGAGCAGTTCCGCGATCCGGTCGACGTATCGTTGGGCGTTGGCCGGTAGGTCGTGCTCGCTGCGGACCGTGTCGAGTTCCTCCTGCCAGCCGGGCAGCGTCTCGTAGACCGGCACGGCCTTCTCGAGGTCGGCAATCTGGCTGGGAAACTGCGTGACCAGACGGCCGTCGATCTCGTAGGCCGAGCAGATCTTTAGCTCGTCGAGGCCGCCGAGGACGTCGAGGAGCATCACGGCAAGTTCATCCACTCCGGAGAGACGCGCCGTGTAGCGGGCGGCCACGGCGTCGAACCAGCCACAGCGGCGAGGTCGCTTCGTCACAGTGCCGTACTCCCGACCGCGCTCGCGGATGTGGATGCCCGTGGCGTTGTCCTGCTCGGTGGGCAGTGGACCGCCGCCGACGCGGGTCGAGTAAGCCTTGACGACGCCGACGACGCGGTCCATCCAGCGACCGGGGATTCCCGATCCGCTCGACACACCGACGCCAGAGGAGTTGCTGCTGGTCACGTAGGGGAACGTGCCGTGGTCGATGTCGAGCAGGGCACCCTGCGCGCCCTCGAAGAGCACCCGACGGCCCTGCTCCACCGCGTCGAGCAGGAAGGCGGT
>Ga0082207_1000689_pt1 | contig 18478 bp, 13 predicted proteins | sample LakMenEpi10Aug09_FD_71540 | JGI IMG/M metagenome (GOLD analysis project Ga0082207, IMG submission 71540)
AGCATCGCATCTTTTCTGAAAGATTCGCCCGCCATAGACCAAATCGGATTCACTGTCGCAACATCGTGTCGTCTTCCTAACGATTACTTGCTCCCCCCTCGCTGGCCCGCTGGCGACCTTACGGACGCAATCCCTTCCCAACCAACTGGTCGAAACAAGTAATCCGGAGCGTCGACCGGATTTGAAATTTGCACGGCGGGTAAAAAACCCGGCTCCCTAAAACAGGAACCGGGCTCGTAGCCAAAAATATGGCTAAAAAGCAACCACAACAAGTTCGGGCACAACCATCAAACCGCAACCTGGATGTTGGCCATTTTGACGGTAGAAATAATGGCACTGGCAACCATGTAAGGATCGGCGTTACTCGCAGGGCGACGATCCTCTAGCCAACCCTTCCAACCGCGTTCTACCGTTGCGATCGGTATCCTAATTGATGCTCCCCTGTCCGAGACGCCGTAACTGAACTTATCAATCGACTGCGTTTCGTGAAGTCCGGTTAGCCTTTGGTTATTATCCGCCCCGTACACATCAATGTGCTGTTTGATTCTTGGCTGAAAGGCTTCACAAACGGAATGATAAACTTCCTTGCTTCCGCAAGTGCGCAAGAGTGAATTACTAAAATTCGCATGCATACCACTTCCGTTCCAATCGCCTTTGACCGGCTTGCAGTGCCAATTAATCACGACGTCGTATTTCTCCGCCGTGCGCTCGAGCAGGTACCTTGCCAACCATACCTGATCACCAGCAAGCTTTGCACCCTTGGCAAAAACCTGGAATTCCCACTGCCCCTTCATAACCTCCGCGTTTATCCCCTCAACATTCAGGCCTGCCTGAAGACATAACTCAAGATGCTCTTCGATGATTGGTCTCCCAACTGCCTTACCCGTCCCTACGCTGCAGTAGTACGGCCCTTGAGGTGCTGGATAACCAGACGAAGGGAAACCGACAGGCTTTTGCGTCTCAGGATCCCAGAGAGTGTACTCCTGTTCGAAACCGAACCAAAAATCCTCGTCGTCATCGTCAATTGTGGCTCGCCCGTTAGTCCGATGCGGGGTTCGATCTGGGTTCAACACTTCACACATGACTAGAAACCCGTGCCCACCCAAGCGACCGGGATCTGGGCATACGAAAACTGGCTTGAGGATCAAATCCGAGCTGCCACCGGGGGCTTGCTGAGTGCTTGAACCGTCGAAACACCAATAGTCGGCATCCTCGACTCGCCCACTGAAATTTTCGACGACTTTAGTTTTACTGCGGAGGGTTTGGGTTGGCTGATAGCCGTCTAGCCAAACATACTCTAATTTGCACTTAGCCATGAAAGTGTTCCTGTAGGAAGATCTCTCGAAATAGTACTCATTATCCGCCAAGCGAAATGGTCGCTATTGTGGACAAATTCTCCAAATAACTTCTACCTACCACCGCAGAAGCATCTGCTAACCGCCCCGTAGTCGCCAACATCTCATTCGTCCAGTACAAGGACTGTCAGGGTTTGACGACAGCGAAATTCATGGTTAGACGATAGCTTATTTTTTTACGGCGGAAAGTGTGCCGGTGTTGATTATTTCGAGGATGATAGCAAGCGATGGAAGCGGGCGTAGGAGATAATCACAAAAAGCCACCCGTCTACCTGCTGCCGAAGCCCATCCGGGCTCCGCTAAACGCACCTTAGAGGCGATGTGCCCGCCTTACGACAATGAATTCATTTGTGTCGATCGAGACGATCTATCGTTTTAAGGTCGACAAATCGGGACTCGCAAGCGAGCTTACCCAGCATCGAGGACAAAGACTGAGCCAGTTGACTGAGCAACGGGTCTGCATCACCCCGCGGACACCGATCTGGGGTGGCAGGTATGGGTTCTCCGAAATCGATAATCACCTTGAACGGACCTGGAAAATCAGGCCTACCCAACAAGATTTCCTGGAGCCCTTCCAGAGCTTCGAGAATTTCGGTCTCGGATATCAGGCTCTTATCCAGGCATCGGTGAGGAAAATAATGAAGCCTCTGGGCCAGATCTGTGATATCAGCATAGTGTCGCCCAACCTCTCGTTCTTTCAACGACGAAGAACTACTCAGTGTAGTGGACAAAGTCGACCGAAGCTTACGAATTCGGGTCAGCGGTTCTATTTCCTCTTTGGATGAAAGCCCATAGCGCGATTCGGCTTGGTCAAGAAGAGTCCTTACCAAATCGTCCTTTCTAAAGTGGAACGAACGAGTGGCAGGTCGACCCAAATAACGCACTTCACACATCGCAAAAACAGCGATGATTATTCGTTTTACGCGACTTGATAAACACTGACCTTTTGTTGGCCTCCAGCCTAACTCTTTTTCCAACCTACCCATCGCGTTAGCGACCCAAGTCGCTATGTCCCCGCGGTAAAGGTACTTGATCGCAACTGGTTGTATCACAACCGATCCGCTATCGTGCTTCGCCCTTCGCTTTGCTGCCGACCTGGCGATGAATGCAACCCCGTCCAAGAGGGGATATAACCTATCATTGCTGCGGGTGGTTGCTCCCTCGGGAAATAGTATTAGAGGGCGTTCGGCCCTCCCCAAGATATCGATCGCCATCTCTAAACTTTGCCGATCGATTCCTTCTCTTAGGATACTAAACGCCCCCATTTTTTGGATAGCGTATGCTTGAAACCTACTGGCAGAGAATAAGTGCCAACTTGCCATCGCAAAAAGATGTGTCTTCGCGTGCCTCGCTGGCCAGCCTAGCACAAGAGGATCAGAATAGCGACAATGATTTGGCGCAAGCAGAATTGACTTACCTTCTTGGCAAGCTTGCATGAAACGATGAAGGTTTCTGCACTCATGTTCGACTACTCCATACTTTCGGGCCAAATAAAGATCGACGAGCCTAAACCGCTGAATCAGCGAAGGGATAAGGCTTCCGCGATGGGGCGGAATGAATCGATACTCTTTTTCAACGACAACCGACATGCTTAATGGACGTCTTGAAAATAGACCGACAGGCTAGCTCTGTATACAACGACTTTATCTGCCGACATGGCTTTGCGGAATCCACCAACCACTTAGCAGTTACTAAGATGTAAGCTTTGCCAAGATATATCCTGCAATGATGGCTATGACTAAAAGAAGTGCCATCAGAAAAAACAACTTCAAAGAAAGTGGCTGGGACTTGGCAAGCTTCTTTTCAACATTCGAAGGGTCGCCAACTTGAAGTCGCCTACCCGAGTGATTTGGACGCGAAATGCCGGAAACAGCCTTACCGGGTGTTGCTGAATTTTCTCGCGTTGCCACTTCGCTTGTTCCGGCTTGTGCACCCTTCGAAAGTGAATTGCGACTGGTCTTTGATGATGGATTCCCTCGGAAACCAGATTCTATTTCCAGATCAAGAAAACTGTCTCCGAACAACTCCAACGCGGATTTCATACCTGTATCGACAAGCCGTCCGCTACCCGTTTCTGTTAACTCTCGTCGGCCCTTTTGATCGCGTCCGCCCGAAATCGTATCGTCATTCTTGGCTGCAATCGTATCTTGCTTTTCGACTTGGGAAACTTTTGAACTCGTTCCCCGTACGCCTGCGGAATTGGCGACGGCCCCGGAAGGCGAGAACTTCGAAACAGGAACGCGAGAGGCCATCGGCGACAGCTCATAACCGTCGCCCTCCATCGCGGAAGAAGCAAACTTACGTAAGGCATCCGCAACTTCGGCTGCAGACTGGTAGCGATACTTCGCCTCTTTTTGCATCATCTTCACACAGATACCCTCCAACTCACCAGGGCAGTCTTCCCTGAGTTTCCGTATCGAAGTTGGCATCACCTTTTGGTGCTTGGCAATTCTCTGAGCGAGAGTCCCTTCCGGGAAAGGAGGTCGACCGGTAAGCAAGAAATAGAGTGTGCAGCCTAAACCATAAATGTCGGCACGATGATCCACTTGATGACTATTCAATGCCTGCTCTGGGGCCAAATAATCGGCCGTACCAAGCACATTCTCGTTATGCAAAACGGTAAGAGACTCTTCCTCTGCAGAAACAAGTGCCAAACCCATGTCGAGGAGACGGATCTTACCTTCGAGGTCAAGTAATAAATTGGCGGGTTTGACATCACGATGTATGACGCCCCGCTGGTGTGCATGCTGCAGACCGTCTGCAGCTTGAGCCAAAAGAAGTGCCGCCTGAGCGGGCGGCAAGGGGCCATCTCTTCGGACCAAACCCTGGAGGTCGATCCCCTCGACATACTCCATCACGATGTAGTGAACATCACCTTCGTTGTCAATATCGTATGCCAGAACGATATTCGGATGATTCAACGATGCAATCGCCTTGGCCTCTAATTGGAACCTAGCCAAGTAAGTCGCATCCTTTACTCGAGTACGGGGCAAAACTTTTATTGCTCGCTTGTCGTGCAGACGAGTATGCTCGGCAAGGTAAACACTGCTCATACCGCCGGTACCGATATGGCCCAACAGTTTGTACTTCCCGAGGAAAAAACCCTTGTATTTACCGGCAAGCAACTTCTCCGAATGCCAAGCGGTAAGTAAACCTACGTCAACCATCGCTCGAGAAAGCTGACCGACGTCCTGAGGCAACTCAGGCCCGAAACGATCTCGAAACTGAGCGAGAAATTTTTCAAGCGCAGCATGATCGACAAGCCGACTTTTGGCGACCAATTCGACGAAACGTGTGGAGTCAACCTGTGCTATCATACGGAACGATTCGAAACACGACGGGCTAAAGATGTACAGTCGATTGGCGAATTGGGCCCATCTCCCGCTAAAAACAGATGAGAACACAAGAGATTCGAACGGCCTTCCCAGGATAGGATTATAGGCCATGTATCGGCGTGTTGCTAACATTTTGTAGTTGGTTTTGACAGAGCTTTAGCCGTTTCCTTGATGGGGATATTACGGCGATTAACGGTCAGTTTTTGCACAAACTAACCCATCGGACGGCGGGGTACTTTCCTTAGAGACAGTCGCTATTCCCCTATGCACGACCGGGAGTCGCAAGTAGCGAAACCTCATGTAGATTTATACAACAAGATGACTCCTTGGGCCTTTCCCAATCCGTCCCGTGCCAAATGTCGACGCGAGACGGAGTAGCGATTACCCTACGGGGTGGCCGTAAAACCGATGGCAATCCGTCAAGAGATTGGCTTCCCTAGGGAACTGCTGGAGCACGAATCTCTCAACGAAATTACAAAGTCCCGGAAGTTGCCAACCAACTGGCGGCATGACCAGATTCCTATTTGATTTTGACAGTGCTGTATTCGGTAAACGCCAATGGAAGTAACCATACTTGGGGGAGGCGTTATTGGCCTCAGTATTGCGTGGGAATTGGCAAACCGAGGAAAAACAATAAAAGTTCTTGAGCGCAGTACCTTAGGTTCAGGTGCGTCGTCCGCATCGGCGGGCATTCTTCCGGCTATAGCGAACCATGAGGCGATCGATCCGGTGGACGTCCTTCGTGCCAGGAGCCACAAACTCTATCCTTCTTGGGCAACTAAGATATCGGAGATCAGCGATATCGATTTGGGACTGCTCAGATCGGGAGGGGTCTATCTGGCCAGTACAGTAGGAGAGACAGCAGCACTGATCGCTTCCGCTAATCAAATGCGGGACTTGGGCATAGAGTCAAAAATCATCGATGCGGACGAATTAAAACGCGTCTGCCCAGAACTGAAGGAGTGGATCGCGTCACCAGGCAAAAAGACAGCACTGTGGGTCCCAGACGACTGGCAGATTCGACCGCGTTCCTTGTGCGAGGGCCTGGCAACCGCTTGTCGTAAAGCGGGTGTCACCATCGAAGAGAACGTGAGGGGCAAGCTTGCTCGTCACATTGACAGAGTCACCTTCGAATGGAACTCAAAGTTAGGCGTTGGCTCGATGCCTGCGCACACAGAAACCGGAACGATCATCCTCTGCTGCGGGGCTTGGAGTGGACTAGCGGGCAAAGACATGGGACTTGAATTGAGCGTAATACCCATCCGCGGACAAATGCTGATGTACCAACTTGCTCAACCGTTCACGATTCCGATCATCAATGAGGGCCACAGATACTTGGTACCAAGAACCGATGGCACCCTTTTAGTAGGAAGCTGCGAAGAAGAGGCTGGCTTTGATAATCAAACGACTCCCGAGTCGATTAAGACGCTATCCGATTGGGGAGGGCAGATTATACCTAGCCTAAAGACAATTGCTCCATCCTCGAGCTGGGCAGGCCTTAGGCCCGCCAGCTTCGACGGTAGACCCATGCTTGGACGAGTACCGTCAACAAAGAACCTTTACGTTGCTTTTGGCCATTTTCGAAGTGGAATACACTTAGCACCGGTCACCGCCGAGCTGATTGCTGATTTGGTTGAGGGTCGTACGCCACCGCTCGACTGCTCACCGTTTTCTCCCGGGCGTGGCCTTACTTCTTCACATTGCAAAATCGTATGAATCTAGAACACGATATCGATCGAACCGGAATGACGCTCGATCCTCCCGGACGAATCGGAATATTTGGTAGCGGCCCCTTGGCGCTGGAAGCTGCATTGTATGGTCGCTTTCTTGGCTACGAAGTGACTGTGATCGATGGCGGCCAGACCTGTGACTACCTGCGAACCATCGAGGAAACGCCAATATCGCTGTTGCCCAGTCGAGCCCTGTCAGTTCTCGCTTGGTCTGCTATTCACGCACAAGACCCTGACTCGCTCGATAGTTTTTCAAACATGCAAGTTATCGCGGTAAGAGATTGGCTAAACGCCGGGCCTCGAAAGCTCATCGAGACCGATTTATTGCAGGATCGCATTTTGAACGGTCATCGGGTATCAAAAATTGAGTTCGTTGAGGCGAGCGTCTTCGACGAATCGATCGATACTTCACAGCGAGAATCAACAGGGGCCGCGAACAACGAGAACTGGCCAGACAAAACAGCCACTAAAGACGACAATGACGACTTCGAAATCGATGGCGATGTACCACCTGACTTCCATGTTCACCTGGAAGTAGTAGCGTCCGATCCCGAAGGCCCCAAAACCAAAGGTAAGCTTCTCGATTTCGAAGCCGTGCTCTGGTCGCCAGTCGAGACAGACGATACTGCCGTATCTGGCCTGAATACATGCAGCTTATCTCCTTACTTTTTTACGCTTGAAGACATCACCCTATCGGACGTAGGCCAACTCGAAGAAAGCCTCGTCAAAGGTCGCGGGGCGATCGTAAAAATTTACGCGCAACTCATGGGACGCGCAAGCTTGGACCTGTACCGTCCTTTTAGATCATAGATACTCTGTCTTCGAAACCTTACAGACAGTCCACAGTTTGAACTATCGAAACGGAATCCGATTATTGCCGGAAAAGGCGAAGTTAAGGTCGCGGTCGTAACCTAAAGTTTTTGGCATAGACTTCGCGAGAGACTCCGATGTTCCCTATACGCAACTGCTTATCAATGTGTTCGCTACGATCGGTTGTAGCGATTCAGACTCAAGATGACCTGCAGCAGCTTCTGGTAGTTCCCCTCCCTAACTTAACTGTTGCTGTCTCTGCTCACTTAATAAGAAAGCCATCGAGCGTCCAACCCAATTCAGTCGCTTGGGAAAGACTTCCCGCAGGCCTAAAAAATTTCTGTACTTTTTCGAACTCAGGCAAACGATCAGTTCCAAGCTCCTTTGCGCTCTCCCCTTTTGATACAAACAATCGCCTAAACAAGGTAGCTAGAACAGAATCACTCTCGCGTAATCGGCCTTCCCGAATCAAAGAGTATTTCGCTCGCATTGCCAAATCCGTTCTTGCATAACGGATGAAGGCATGGTCACCGCTTACGTGATCGCTGGCCAATCTCGTAAGGTGTTTGTGAATGGACATCACGGCGGAATCGTTACCCAGGGAGTCGTCGGGCTTTTTCGTGCCAAAGCGGGTGACCGTCTCGGAAAGCAACTCAGGGTGAGATGAAAAAATGAGATAACCAGGCATCGTCGGGTTTGCGGATGCGTCTGGATCATCGAGCACCGTAATCGCCCATTCATTTAGCAGCGGGGTTGGTGGTTCGGGACCCGTTTTATCGTCGACGGGATCAAAGAGTTCGGCCTCGAAGTCCCCGGTTTCCTCCTTCCGTAGAACTCTATAAACATCGACCCCAGGAATGCCGGTCGGGACCGCCGTAGCGTCCGGATCAACCTCCATTGTTTTCTGCACAACTTTGCGTAGCGTCTTCGCATCACGCACTTCTACCGCTACCAACATTCTCTCACTGCGCATATCTGCCGGCATCCGATTATCGCTGAGGACCATGATCCTGTTCCCAAGATTTGGGATCACGTCTTTAGCGATATCTATTTGCGGGCCCAACTGATCATCCCTGATGTCGTTTAGGATATCTCTAAAGATCGGTTCGCCAAAAGCATCGTCCACGAGTGACTCGGCGTACCAAAAGGCCTCCGGTAACTCCCAATTTATCCGAGTGAAACTGGCGATCTTTGAACCCACCCAATCAGGAATTTCTGAAGATGGCAAGTTAACAGGACGCAACATTCGGGCAGCCAATCTAAACCTGTCAGGTGCTCCAGCGATTGGTGGGGCCCAAACGAATCCTTTATGGACAAGATCGAAATCACCGTGTCCAACGGTAATCTGACCTCCTATTGCTGCAACAGCGTCAAAGCCTTGGCGCTCGAGTAAACTTAGTATGTCGACTTGCTTGCCACGATCAATCTTCGCAGCAGCCTTGATGACTCGCCCCATGGGCAGAGGCCGGGCAAACCACTCAAGCCCTACCGTGCCATCAGCACCTCCGTTGTCAGGGCTTGGCACTGTGTGCATTTGTGTCTGTTCGCGGACACCAATAAAGTCAGGGGTATCGAGCAGTTTGGGCCGTGCAGCCTTGCCTTGAATCGCTTCGAGAAAGGAAACGACGAGAGATTCACGATCCGCAACGATCAACCTTTGCTCGTCGTGGAAAACAGCAATTTCATCAATCTTTATCTGGCCCGGCGATGGCTTCAACGAATAACGGCTTATCTTCTGGCCACCGAATGCGGTGTCCTGAATTGTTGCTCCCCTCGTGCGTAATTCCGAATCCAAACGCTGAAGAAGTTCTTTCACCTGCGTAGCTTGGCCCCGGATGTCGATAACAGCCACCAAAGCAAACGGTCGTCGTGGGTCGTCGAACGGCAACCACGCTAATACAGCCTCCCCTGACGCGATCTCAAGGAGGTCTTTAGGACGAATGCCAAGATCGAAACCGAGCGTCTTGGTATCCTGCGCTGACCTGTCCCTTTGAAAGTCCATAAAGGGCTTCATCGAAGAGTCTTGAGTCAATGCGAACAGCGTCGTGCTCTCCCAAGCCTTTCGGAGTTCGGGCACATTAGGCACCCTGACTAAACCCACCGCCTCCTCAGGAACAAAACGCAGAGCAGACGCATACTCCTCTGCCAGCGAAGAGGGCATAGAAAAAAACGCGCAAACCAGACCCAGCAACGGGAATAACTGACCCCTTAAGCGCCCTTTTGCTCTGGCCCTGTAGGCTGGCTGGGTAGTTCTCACTTCGGATGCTTTAAACAGCCCGAAAGCCAACCGTCGCTCAGCGAGGCGGTTTCGGTGCGATTGCCGTAGGTTTCGGATCATACTGAAGCCTGAAAAACACACCGTCGTTGCATGGTTTCACTCAACTGCAAGCCAGAGATCTCTTCGTGGTTCGTCTGGCTCATACCACCCTCACCCCTTATCTTATCGAATCGGTTGAGACGCGGAAATGCCGATCTACTTAGGCAGGCCACGTAAACGGAAAGCCAAGGGAAATGTTGGCAATGCTACCTTCACTTGGCAGTCAACTTATATCTCGCACACAAGTTCACTACCGGATCCCTCAATGTACGCCGAATCTGTTTACGAAAACCCGCTGATCTCACGATACGCTTCTCGTGAAATGGCCCGACTGTGGGGAAACGAGCGACGCTTTCACATTTGGAGAAAGCTTTGGGTGGCTTTAGCGGTCAATCAAAAATTGCTTGGCCTACCCATCAGTGACGAACAAATTGCCGAACTTCGTGCCAATCAGAATAAATTGAACTTGGATGTTGCCGCTTCTTACGAGAAGAAATTAAGGCATGACGTGATGGCACATGTCCATGCGTACAGCGACCAGTGTCCATCCGCCAAGCCGATCATCCATCTTGGCGCCACAAGTTGCTACATAACGGATAATGCTGATCTGATTTTAATCCGCGATGCCCTTCGTTTGACTGCGGCCAGACTAGCTGCGGTCATTGACCGACTAGCCCGTTTCGCCCAGACAAATCGATCCGTTCCTTGCTTGGGGTTTACTCATTTACAGCCCGCGCAACCAACTACCGTCGGCAAGCGTTGCTGTCTCTGGATTTATGACTTGGTCATGGACCTGGAGTCAGTCGAGTACCGCCTCGATACTCTGCGGGCGAGATCGACAAAAGGTACAACAGGCACTCAGGCGAGCTTTCTCGAACTGTTTCAGGGCAATCACCAAAAGGTGCGTCAACTTGAAGAGGCGATAGCTAAAGAACTGGGCTTCTCCGAGGTCTACCCGGTAACTGGCCAGACCTACCCCCGGAAAGTCGATAGCCAAATCCTCGACACCCTAAGTGGCATCGCCCAGGGCCTCCACAAGACGGCAACTGACATTCGTCTGTTGGCTAATCGAAAGGAGATCGAAGAGCCCTTCGAGAAGGATCAGATCGGTAGTTCCGCCATGGCTTACAAAAGAAACCCTATGCGGAGCGAAAGGATCTGTGCGCTCAGCCGGTTCGTCATGTGCCTGCAGCCCAACGCGGCCGCGACTGCGGCAACACAATGGCTCGAACGAACGCTCGACGACAGCGCGAATCGACGGCTAGTAATTCCCCAAGCTTTTTTGGCGATCGATGCGGCATTGGTTCTGATGCAAAACATTTCTGAATCGATCGTCGTCTACCCAAAAACGATCGCGCGCAATCTGGCAGCCGAATTGCCATTTATGGCAACCGAAGCGATTTTGATGGCCGCAGTATCGGCGGGTGGAGATCGCCAGGAGCTCCACGAGACTATCCGCCAACACAGTCAAGCTGCCGCCTCACGGGTTAAGACGGAAGCCGCTGACAACGATTTACTCGAGCGACTGAAGCGGGACCCAGCATTTTCGGCAGTTGATATCGACTCGCTTGCCGATCCGAGTCGCCACGTGGGCAGGGCACCTCAACAGGTCGATGAATTCCTGCACGACGTAATCGAACCGATCAGGAATCGCTATCGCCCCCAAGACCTCTCGGCTGAGGTTTTTGTATAACCGACTCGTATAGGTATCGTTCAAACCCTATCATCCCTGCAATCGACTGTTTACATCATCCATGTCAGGATCGCTATCACTGCCTCGTGTCTTAGCCGATACTCCCCTACCCTCGCCGGTAAGCGAAATGCTAGAAGGCAAGGTTAGCCTAGTCCCATGGCAAGGAGTAACATCCGCAACAAAGAGCCACGTCGAAGGGATTTATACGTACGGCCATCCGCGGGTTGATGGTCCACTGCTCGCAAGCCTTGAGGGTGTGCGAGTGATTAGCAATCACGGCGTAGGCGTTGACCATATCGATATCGAAGAAGCCACACACCGAAAAATCCCAGTAGGCAATACCCCTGGCGTATTGGATGGCGCTACCGCAGACATGGCTTTTACGCTATTGCTCGCCGCCGCGAGACGGATCATCGAAGGCGACCAATTCGCGCGGGGAGCATCATTCACCCACTACGACCCGTCCCTCTTGATCGGCCTGGAAGTCCATGGGAAGACGATCGGGATTATCGGCATGGGTCGTATAGGACTCCAGGTCGCCATGCGTGCCACGGGATTCGGGATGGAAATTCTTTACCACAATCGACGGATTCGAAACGATTTGCCAACCGGATTAAGAGCCGAATATACGAGCTTGTTCGAACTCCTTGGGCGGTCTGACTTCGTCGTAGTCTGCGTGCCACTCGAAAAAGACACTCACCGACTGATTGATGCGAAATGTCTCTCGCGGATGAAGTCTTCAGCGATACTGATCAATGTCGCTAGAGGGGGCGTAATTGACACAGACGCACTGACCGAGGCGCTGGATAACCGGATTATTCATGCGGCAGCGCTAGATGTTACAGACCCCGAACCCTTACCAAGAGACCATCCTTTACTTACGTCAAGTCATGTCATCATCAGTCCTCATCTCGGCAGCGCTACAAAGCAAACGCGACTGGCAATGGCCGAACTATCCGTAGCCAACCTGATGCTCGGCTTAGAAGGCAAGCCATTGATTCACCAAGTGAATCAATGTTCGTCAAGTCTGGGAACCGTCTGAAAGACTGGACGCCAGATATTGAGATTGAGGCTCCTGCAGTTTTTGTTCGTTCACAGAAAAAATTTCCTCAAAGCCGGATCGATACTTCCATGCTAGACCGCAAACTGATCGTGAACCAGCCTGACTTGGTAAAGCGTAATTGCGAGCGACGAAGCGTAGGATGCGACATTGCTCGACTCCTGGAACTAGAATCGCAGCGATCTGATTTATTACAGTTAGTCCAAGATTTAAATCGGCAAGCCAATGAGGTTAGCCAGTCACTCGCTAATGCCAACGACCCTGCAGAGCGACAGGAAAGGATGACTAAAGGTCGTGAATTGAGGGCAAGGAAAGATGCCGCCCAGAAGGCCCACGACGAGCTAGATATTGAACTCAATTCCATGATGCGACTGATCCCGAATCTGACGCACCCCGATGCACCTGACGGTGACGAAAATGATTCGGTCGAAATCGGTCGGGGAATTCATCCGATTCGATCTTTTACCTTCGCTGCCAAAGATCATTTGGAGATTGGCAAATTACACGATTTGTTTGACTTCGAAGCAGGCGCTCGAGTTGCGGGGCATGGATTTTACTTTTTGAAAAACTCCGCCGTCCGTCTAGACTTAGCGCTCCAGCATTTCGCCGTCAATTTTCTTAGCCGACGAGGCTTCACTCCGATCACCACGCCTGATCTCGCTTTCACCGAAATTCTGCATGGCACGGGATTTATGCCGAGGGGCCCCGAGACTCAAATTTATAGCATCGAGAACTCCGAGCTTAATCTCGTCGCCACGGCAGAAATTACCCTCGGTGGTATGATGGCCGGCCAAACACTCGATGCCGAAAGTTTACCGATCCGACTCTGCGGGCTTAGCCACTGCTTTAGGACCGAGGCCGGGGCGGCCGGGCGAGCGTCCAAAGGCCTCTATCGCGTACATCAGTTCACCAAAGTCGAGATGTTCGCCTTCACGTCCCCCGAGCAGAGCGAAAGGATACATCAGGAGATGAAGAATATCGAATGCGAGATTTTTGATGCCCTAGAGGTCCCTTATCGAGTAATCGATACAGCTGCAGGGGATTTGGGAGGACCGGCCTATCGCAAGTATGACCTCGAAGCTTGGATGCCTGGCCGGGGCGAGCAAGGCGAATGGGGTGAGGTTACCAGCACAAGCAATTGCACGGATTATCAAGCCCGCAGATTAAATATTCGCTGCAAAACGCAGGGACAGAAAGGTACTTGGTTCGTCCATACGCTAAACGGAACGGCTATCGCGACTGGAAGAGCAATCATCGCGATCTTGGAGAACCACCAAAACGCCGACGGTTCAATCACCATCCCCAAAGCACTTCGAGAGCTAATGGGTGAGGATCGCCTCATGCCGAGTTGACGGTTGCGATGCCGGGAGCCGTTCGTAAGCGTGAAGCCGAGGGATTATTTACCGACGTAAGAATCATCTTTCTAAGAGTAATTTGGGGTCGGAGGACGGTAATCAGTCAAGCGGATCGTTCGGAACCAATCGATCGTTTTGGCAAGTCCCTCGCGTAGTGGGACTTTGGGCTCCCATCCGAGATGCCGCCTTGCCAGAGTGATGTCAGGTTGTCTTCGCGTGGGATCATCCGCTGGCAGGGGCTTCTTAATAAGTGCTGATTTCGATCCGGAAAGCTCTATCACCAAGTCTGCTAACTGGCGGATAGTGAACTCCCCTTGATTACCTAAATTGACAGGGCCAACAAAATCAGCAGGGCCGTTCATCATGGCGATAATGCCGTCCACTAAATCGTCTCGGTAGCAGAACGAACGAGTTTGATCACCTTCTCCAAAAATAGTGATAGGCTCATTTGAGACCGCTTGCCTTATGAAATTTGACACGACACGACCATCATAAGGATGCATCCGAGGGCCGTAGGTATTGAAGATACGAACGATGCGTATATCTACACCGTTCGAGCGGTGGTAGTCCATAAAGAGGGTTTCCGATACCCGTTTCCCCTCATCGTAACAAGCCCGCGGCCCGATCGGATTGACACACCCTCGATAAGTCTCTGGTTGCGGGTGAACTTCGGGGTCACCGTAAATCTCACTGGTGCTCGCCTGCAATATTCTGGCACCGCACCTTTTAGCGATCCCGAGCATATTGATAGCCCCCAGCACGGAAGTCTTCACCGTCTTGATAGGGTTGTATTGGTAATGGCCCGGTGCAGCAGGACAGGCCATATTGTAAATCTGATCAACTTCCAGAAAGATCGGTAGGGTCACGTCATGGCGAATCAATTCAAAATTTGGTCGGTCAAGTAGGTGCGAGACGTTCGTTTTCTGACTTGTAAAGAAATTGTCTAGGCAAATAACGTCGTGTCCCGCCTCAACCAACCTTTCGCAAATGTGGGAACCGAGGAAACCGGCGCCACCGGTGACTAGAATCCGCTTGATCATGGGGGAATGTGCTCGAAGAAAAACGACACCATATCAACAAAAACGCCCACACCCCAAAACCGTTGAGATGACAGAGCCAACCGCCTAAGTATACTCCGATTCCACCGATTTGCACTCTTAAACTGCCCCTCCTTAGATCCGGCAATGCCCACGAAAATGAATAGCCCTACCGTCCGATCGACGACTTTTGCCCGACCGCAGACCCACTACAGAGTCGACCTCGCCAAAGAAGCCTTTACATTCTCCGCGGCACACTTCATCACATTCAATGGTGACATTTGCGAGCGACTGCATGGCCACAACTATGCTGTGCGAGTGTCCATATCTGGTCCATTGGACGCAAATCGATATGTCGTTGACTTCATCGCTCTTAAAGAAGCGACGCTAGCAATTACGGGTTACCTAGATCACCACGTTTTGTTACCTGCGCAGCACAAAGAGATCATCGTTTCATCCGACCTACGGGAAACGACAGTAGTCTTTCGAGAACGACGCTGGGTTTTTCCCAAGGAGGATTGCCTGATATTACCCGTCGTCAACACCACGGCAGAAGAGCTCGCATGGTTCATTCTTAATCAAATCAGAGAACGCACCCTTGGCCTCTTTTCCGATGCGGTTACAGAGATTGAGGTAGCAGTTGATGAGAACCAGGGCCAATGGGGCGTCTGCAGGTCTGCCTGGAGCCTACAAACAACCCATACCGACTAGACCCCCTGCCTTTTTTCGAAAAAATCGGCAAAAAAGAAACAATCGCCAAAGCTTTTACAATTATTTGCCGATGCTGAACTTGGGCGAGGATGCTGCGTTTCCGCTATGGGATCGCTGCTCCGACGTGTGGGGGGCTTCCACACTCTAACCCAGCAGTTAACTCCCTGTTCAACTTTGAGCGTTGACGTCATCGACTCTGATGGCGTCGATTGTGATATCAATTTGGACCCCGAGTGGGAGTTAGCCGTCTGGGGCTGCAAGGGAAGTCCTCGGATGAACAAATCAGTCTTTAGATTCGCTGCCCGCCTGCAACTGGTGTTAGCAATCATGCTGGCTACCGGATGTGGAACAACACAGCCTTTCTTTTCCCGAGAAGCTTCGGATCTGCAGTATTATTTGGGCGCGGCCACCCGGGTGGAATACCCGGACGTTGACGTGGAAAGCCTCGCAGAAACAACCGAGTGCATGCCTCCGCTTACCTTGGGCAATCATGGCTACAATGAATTCTGGGATTTGGAACTCGAAGAGTGCATCTCAATTGCCGTTCAGAATGCCAAGTTTTTTTACACTACAAGCGGCACGTTTGAGGTTCGGCAGAACGTCGGTTCGCAATTTACCAGTGGCACATCGGACCAATTGGGAAGTATTTACGATGTAGCGATCCAGCAGAGTACAACACAGTCATTTCCCCTAACTGTCGACGGTCAGGGGAATCGCGTCCTCCCCCGAGGTGCAGTCAGGGCAAACCAGATTGGCGGGGTAGAGGATGCGTTGGCGGAGTTCGATGCTCAGACCAGCAGCTTCTTGAGCTGGAATAATACGGATCGAGCTCGAAATGTTCAGACTGGTAACCCTTTCAATCCTCAGCAATTTCAGGCCAAGGATCTGACGCAGCAGTCAGCGATCAGTAAACGACTGGCGACTGGTGGCGTGGCGACCCTCCGCCAGCAGACACTGTATGGCTGGAACAATATCGAATTGGGAGTAGCGCGTGCAGTCCCAAGCGATTGGACCACGCTCCTTGAAGCACAGATACAGCACCCGTTGATGCGGAATCGCGGGACGCTTGTCAATCGAATTCCGGTCGTTTTGGCAAGCCTGAACGAAGATATTGCAATTACTGATTTCGAAGTCCAAGTACGGAATCTCGTGCGCGACGTTGAAGTGGCATACTGGGATCTCTACTTAAGCTATCGTGCAGTGGCAACAACGATGATCGGCCGTAATAGCTCTCAAGCGACGGCTCAATTCGCACGCCTGAATCTCGAAGGCGGGACTGGGACAAAGCAGGACCTTGCCCAAGCGACAGAACAGTACTTCCAGTTCAAGGGGCAGCTCGAATCAGCGCTTGCGGGATCTAACCTTCCGGGTGTCGATCGGCTTGGTGTCTACGGGGCCGAACGACTTCTGCGTGAAAAGATGGGGCTATCACCAACGGACGGTCGACTGATTAGGCCGGTTACTGAACCGACGATCGCTTGGGTTGAGTTTGACTGGTTCGAAATCTCTTCGCAATCGCTCTACTTGCACCCGGAACTGCGAAGAACGAAAACGAGGATCAAGCAAAACGAGTTGGAGCTAATCGCGGCAAAGAACCAACTCTTACCTGAGGTCAATCTCTCACTGCTCTATCGCTGGGTCGGGGTCGGAGACCACTTAGGTTACTTCGATAGCCACTCAGATATCCGATTTCCAAATGCCGGCTCGAACGCGCTTAGCGAATTGACTGGCGGAGACTATCAGGAAGCGGCCGTCCGCTTGGATATACAGCCTGCTGCTATCGGGGCGAGACGCGAGCTTGCTCGCATCCGCAATTCCCAACTCAGACTTGCGCGTGAAAGGGCTTTCCTCCAAGACCAAGAGCGTTTACATATCAGCCAACTCAGCGATGCTATCGGCAAAATGCGTTCGCATTATGGGCTTGCGGAGACTAACGCACAGCGATGGCAAGCAGCGGAGCAAGAAGTCCAGGCTCGACTCGCCGAATATAAAGGAGGCAGGACCCCGGTGAACGTTGTCCTTCAAAGCCAGCTTCGGCGAGCCCAAGCCCAAATCGATTATTACCGGTCTTTGACCGAATACAACAAATCCCTGAACTACGTTCATTATCTCAAGGGCACATTGCTGCCCCACAACAGCATCGACATCGCAGAAGGACCTTGGCACAACAAGGCCTACTGGGATGCGATGGAACGCGCAAGGGCACGTAGTGCGGGCAAGCAATGGGAATACGGCGTCCAGAGACCAGCCCCGGTTCGCAAGGGGCTAGCGACAGAGCGACAAGAAGCCAAGACGAACGCTTACGGTTTGCAGGACACAAACGCCGAGATAACGGGCTCGAGATCGGGAACCAAGAGGGATATCGACACCAATATCCACGAGCTAGTCGAACTTCCGGACAACCGCCCTATTATCGAGATTGAAGATAGCCCTCTCAAATCTATTGAGTCCCCTACCGAAATCCTTCAGCCACACAGTAACGAGGCTGAAGAAATAAGGTGACCGATAAACTTTAAGGGTTACTAAAAGATACCCCGAGCAAAACATAAGTGGTCGCAAAGATAAGAACAAACCAATCCGAACTCACGATTCGAAAACCCAGTGGACCCAAAAGTCGTGATCAAGGTTCACGACTTAAGCTGGTAGATCAAGCCTAGGAGCGTCAGGAATCGGCTAGGGGTTTCTTCTTCTCAGTGATGGAAACGCAATTAGGAGCCATCTTGGCGTTGAGTTCTCGATAGGAAGCCCACTCGGTCGGCAAATTGTCTTCGTGAAAAATCGCCTCAACAGGGCACTCTGGCACGCATGCTTCGCAATCAATGCACTCCTCAGGGTGGATGTAAAGCATCGAATCACCCTCATAGAAACACTCGACCGGACAAACGACAACGCAATCGGTATATCGACAACCGTCGCATGGTTGAGCGACAACATGAGTCATTGACATGCTCCTTTATACAGAGGAAACGGATGGGTTAACTGATGACCAGATAGTGGAAAACGCTGTTGCTGGTCAGGATGTCGCCGGAACAGATCTTCGGATCGGTCTGATAATTATTAAAAACACCAACTCAA
>Ga0082207_1000690_pt1 | contig 18475 bp, 19 predicted proteins | sample LakMenEpi10Aug09_FD_71540 | JGI IMG/M metagenome (GOLD analysis project Ga0082207, IMG submission 71540)
AACCTGAAGGTAGATTCTTACGCGTTACTCACCCGTCCGCCACTGTCTCCTAAAAGACCGTTCGACTTGCATGTGTTAAGCATACCGCCAGCGTTCATCCTGAGCCAGGATCAAACTCTCCATTTTGTTTGAGTTTGCTTCGGCTCCGAAATTAATTAAAATCTCGAATCCTCTTTCTTAATTATCTTTACGACGAGGATTGGTTTAATCTATTCTTTCAAAGTATTATTTTTTCTCGGTTCAGTTGCCGTGAGTTGTTTTCTCTCCCCGGCACTTATCTAATATATCAATCCTTCCTTTTTCTGTCAAGGGGTTTTTTAAAGTTTTTTTTAGAAATGTGAAAATAATATTTGCAAGCTTTGTGGGACAAGGGACTCAGCTTATTGTTAGGCTAGTAGGTCAGAAATAATATGTATATGAGGTAAAAAACTAACGGCTGTCTTTCCTGGCTAATGCAGGTTAATGAAAGAATTAATTAGCAACAATGGATTAAATTTTGTTTATTTTCATTTCGGCTTTGTTGTGGTGGTAGATTTTTGTAAGCGTAGTAATGTATTATAAAGTTGTTGCTTTAAAGGATTATTGTTGTGGATTTCTAAAGTGATCTTATTGAATCTTTCAATGGTGAGACCACTATCCTCAACTATTTTTTGAGAATTGTTGCAGTAGTTTATGGCAATATCTTTTGCTTTGCCAGGTAGTACATTGACACTTGTAGGATCATTACAAATGACTTTGGGAATGTCTTTGCTACCGATTAGTTTCTTAATTTCCTCAAAGGCTTGGCGACGGACTGGCTCTACCCCTAGTACAGCCTTTGCATAATTAGTTACTTCTGTATTGTTGAGGTTTAAAATTTGAGCGACCACTTGAGAGTTGACACTGAAAGTTCCATAAATTAGGCTGGCAGTGGAAAGGGTTGCGAAAATCAAGGGTTGAGAGAGGATTTGCTGCAACCGATTGGTTAAATGAAGGCTGTAAATTTTGAGCATAAAACAGATGACACAGAGGGAGAATAGGGTGTATAATGAGTCTGAATTATTTTCTGAATTAGAAGTTCCAGTCAAAATCGAATATATACAGCACATTCCGCTTGGGGGAGATATTCTACTAGGGGGGAAGATTTCCGCAGGACAAAAGTTTTATGATTAATACTTATACTTTATAACACTAGAAGCTGCTGTATATTCCTGGGTATATTAAATACGGCGACATATCTGACAAAGTTCGATGATTTTAGTTTGTAGTGTTGAAGTTTCAGATGCACCTTGCTTGAGGCTAACTTCTAACTCTAATAGCAGGGGTAATGCAGAGATAAGTTGCTGTAGGGGGAGAGACTTAACTTCTTGCTGTAGGAAGTAGATACGCTTGGGGTTAGAGATTTCAGCCCCTTGAGCGATGACTTGCGGGTTGCGTTCACCGCTGTCCACCATCATTTTTACTAATAACCAGGTGCGAAATTGACCAATGAGTGTGGCAACTATCCGTAAACCTGGTTCGGCTGCATTGGTGAGATCATTTAGTATCCCTAAAGCTTTCGGGGTATCTCCGGTTCTGATGGCTGTTGCTAATTGTAAGGTATTTTGAGTAGTATTTCTAACTAATTCAGATACTGTATTCACATCTAATGGTTTACCACTACCTTCGCTATAGAGACGTAATTTCTCTAGTTCATTGTAGAGAAGACGGGTATCATTACCTACGGATTCGGCTAGGAGTTCGGCTACCAAAGGACTTATTTTTATCCCTACAGTTTGAGCCGCTTGTTGAACTGACTGGACTAAAAGTTCGGTTTTCCAAGGGGGAATTAGGGGAAATTCGGAAATTGTGGCAAACTGTTTTAGGAGTTTTGTACTTTTTAGGCGTTCATCTGGTTTGTTGCGACTGGTCAATAGTAAGGTAGAATCTGGAGGGATGACTTTGAGAGTGCGTTGTAATTCTGCTAAGATATGATCTGGACAATTTTGGCAAAGAGTGGTGTTGATAAGCCACACAAAACGCCCACCAGCGCCAAATGGCGGTGTCATGGACTGATTTAAAGCTTGAATGATGGCATCTGGTTGATCTGCGGGAAATGAGGTATAATTAAAACTTGTCCACAGGGGATCAAGAATGCGGTCACGCAAAATTACTACCGCTTTTTCCATAGCAAAATCATCTTCACCCCAGTAAACATAGATTGGCATAGCAATTGAAAATTAAAAATTAATTTGGTCAAATTGAGTAAATCTTTCTACAATCTATACAAAAGAGCGCAAGGTGATTAAGATTGGACGACAACTACCAAACCTATTTAAATCGGGTGGCACGCATGACGCTACCAGAGGCTTACAAGACCCAAATTCAGCATATTCAAGAATCTTCTAAATTTCGGTTTCATGGTGGGGTTAGGGAAGCTGCGGCTTTTCCAGGCTATACGCTAATTACCCCACCTGCACAGGAAGATCTAAATAATGCTGCTTTCTACAGTCAAATACAAGCTTATCAACGGCAATTATTCCAATTACCCATTGGTAGTAATTTAATTGTACCTGTTCCCGCTGATAGTTTTCATGTAACGGTGGCGGATTTAATTTGGGATAATGCTTTTCATCATGCTTGTAAAAAAAATCCTCAATTTGCTGAAGATTTGAATTCTCAGTTGGCTGAGATGTTTCAAGAATATCAACAATTGATGACAAAGGGATCTCCTATATCTTGGCAAATGTGGGGATTAATTGTCATGCCCAGGGCTGTGGGTGTATGTTTAGTACCCAAAAATGAACGTTCCTATGAGGAAATTATTCGATTCCGGCGCATAATTTATCAAAATCGCAAATTAATGGGCTTGGGTGTTGAGCAGCATTATCATTTTACGGCTCATGTGACATTAGGGTATTTTGGCGAAATTCCCCCGGAATTAGACCGGATAAACCTTAGTATGATGTTTTCTGAGTTTAATCAATCATTGCCATTAGATACTCCAGATTTTTTGATTAATCAGGTGGAATTGCGAAAATTTGATGATATGACTCACTATTATCGTCAACCAGATTGGCCGAGTTTGGATTTTTAAGTAATTCATATTAGGGGTTTAGCAGTGCTAAATCCCTACAAACTTGATACATATAAATAATTTTAATCAAGAGATATTTCCTATTTTTGCTTTTTCTACTTTCTCAACTTGTTTGGGTGCTTCTATTTCGTTGAATAGTTGGTGTGGCTTTTTTCGGCTGCTGATATGTTAAGCCGAAGTTAATATTTTTTAGCAATGCCACAAGCATTTTTTATTGTTAGGCAGATTTTATCAGTATTTTAACGGATACAGCACTTCCCAGTGTTATGAGGTACATATATGGCGGGTAAGATACCCGCACCACAATAGTTTGATGATTCAACTTTGTACCTCATAAGAGCGAAAAACGCTGTAATAGTTTGGGTGCGACCTCTTACGTAATTGCTCACATAGCATGATAAATTAAAACAAAAATAATAGTGATATTTACATAAAATACTATTTTACTAGATTCTTCTCAATGCTAACCTTTACCGCTTATTCACAGCTTTATGATAGTGATATAGGCTGTGTTTATTTGTAATTAATTTTACATTGATATTGAATTTAGAATATCTGTTTAATTTCACCATAATTTCATAAATATGCCATTTTCATGAAGATTCAATACTCTTGGGTTGAGAAAAAATCAGTAGAGATGCGGGTGTTTTTTTTTACGAACGTGAAATAGTCAGTATAGACAAATGACTTGTCACTACTTAACTAGATTCAACTATCTAACTGTAGAGTAATTAACCAAAACAACTCAGTTTAACGAGGTTTAAAAAATGAAAAATTCAGCAATAAAAGCAGCTTGTATCGGTTTACTAGCTTCTCCTTTACTTTTGATGTCAGAACCAGCTAGTGCTGGAAGTAATGGTCAACAACTGGCAATTGATACGGGATCGGGGTCGGGCAGTGTTCAAGTCCAAGGTTACAACCAAAACTGGGTATGGTCGTATTGGTCAAGTGGAGCGAATGGGACTGCGTATACCAATAACTGGTGGTGGAAATCTACGGCTAAGATTACTGTGAAAAAAGATCCTTCTTGGTTAAATGGGTGGAAAGGAGCCTCAAAAACCTGTTATTTTAATGTTCCTACTCAATGGTCGTCCAATTGGTATTCTGTTAGCTGCAAGCCCTAACCAGAGGTAGTTTGGATCAAGAAGTGAAACCGAACATTATACCAACCTTGATGTTAAGTTTTACTTACAAATCATGATACATTCTATTAGAGACGTTTCATGCAACGTCTCTATTTTCAATTGTATTAATCAATAACAATGAAAAACTTTAAGTTCAAACCAGGATTTAAATGGTTAAGCATATCGGCAAGTTTAACAAGTGTTTCTCTTGGGTGTTGGTTGATTTTTGCCATATTTACCCACAATAAAACCCAAACCATTCCCGTTCGCATAGTAACAGCTATTCAAGACAAAGTAGAAGATAAAATTACCGGAGAAAGTGGCATATTAAAATTAGATAATCAAAGAAATATTAAATCTCCAATCACAGGAACAGTAGAACAAGTTTTAGTCAAAATTGGAGACAAAGTTAAAAAAGATCAAATTTTAATCCGTCTACGAGATACAGAAACACAAATTAAATTACAAGAATTTGCATCTGATTTAAAAGAGAAGAATTTACAACTTGTTGATAAACAATCATCTTTAAAAAGAGCAGAAAGTAAATTATTAGAAACTCAACAAGAATATAGAAACATTCAAAATACCTATGGAAATGATATTAATAAGAAAAAAGATGAGAAAATTCGGGAAGTTCAAAAGCGTAAATTAGAATTTACCAGAAAACAACAAGCATTAACTGTTAAAATAACCGATTTAAAAGAAGCAAAAATTAAATTACAAGAAAATAAACAACTTTTCGCTAAGGGGTTTATTTCGGAAACTGAATTAAAAGAGCAAGAAAAGAAAGTTATTCAAGCTGAAACAGATTTAAGTAATGCTAAAGATGACTTATCTTTAAGTAATTTAGATTTAGAACAACAGAAATTAGAATTACAAAGTTTTTTGCAAGATGTGAGAAATAACAAATCTGAACCCCAACAAAAATTGAAAGAAGCTAAAACTAAAATTGACCAAACTGTACAAGAATTAAACCAAGCTAAATTAGCACTAAATCAAGTTATGAGAGAAATAGATAAACTCAAAATACAACGTCAAAAAATTGCTGAGGAATTAAGAAAAACAGTAATTACCTCTCCTATTGATGGTGTAATTCTCAATTTACAAGCAAAATTAGGTGATGTGATTGAACCGAAAGGAGATGTTTTAGTTATTGGTGATCCTACTCAACAAATTGTGGAATTAAAGTTATCTCCTTTAGACGCAACTAAGGTTAAAATTAGACAAAAATCTGAAATTAGTATTATTGGTTTTCAATCACAGAAATTAACTGGTAAGGTTCAACAAATATCTTTATTAGCTGGAGATACTCAGAATAATAATCAAGGTGTAGATAATGTCAAAATTACAGCAATTGTGCGTTTAGATCAAGTTAATAAAAATATTGTTCCGGGAACTCCAGTGACAGTTGCTTTAATTATCGCTCAACGTGATAATGTGACAGTTATTCCTAGTGAAGCTATTCAAGAAAATGAATCAGAAACATTTGTTTGGATAAAAGATCAACAATCTAAGGCTTTTAAAAGAATAATTAAACCTGGTTTACAAGGATTAGATAATATTGAAATTAAATCAGGGTTAAAACCAGGAGATGAAATATTAATTCCCACTTTAGAAAATCCTTTAAATGAGGGAGATCATGTTGTCATAAAAATGCAGTAATAATATAATGTTGTAGGGGTTTAGTATTGCTAAATCCTTACCGATAATCAAGAATAAATTTAACATATTTACATGAACATCAATGATTTATTATCTCTAACATCTAGTTCTTTACGCAGTAATCCCTTGCGCTCATTTTTGAGTAGTTTAGGTGTCTTTATGGGTGTATTTGCTGTGAGTGGAACATTACAAGTAAGTGATATTGGGAAAATATATTTAAAGACACAATTACAAAAAATGGAATCTCCGCAAATTTCTATTCAGTCTCCCTATAACTCGGTTACGTCTCAAATAGAAAAATATCAAATCGAAGATTTAGTATGGTTGAAAACAAAATTATCTGGTTGGAAATATATCGCTCCTGTACAAAATGGTGGTAATGATGCTATTTTTTTGGGAACTCAAAAAATCAATGTGGAAAGTCAAGCAGTAACACCAGATTTTTTACCTATTTCGGGAAGGAAATTAATTGCTGGTAAGTTTTTTACAGTTAATGATTTACAGCAAATCCGTTCTGTTGTTGTTATAGATCAATTACTCGCACAAAAACTATTTAAAGGTAAAAATTCATTGGGAAAAATGATTTATTTTCAAAATAAGTCTTATTATATTCAAGGTATTATTCAAACTAGAAAAAGTAATACTTGGGGAGAAGAACAAGGATTGATATTAATTCCTTTATCTGTTTATCAATCTCTCAAATCAAGTCCTTTTTTTGATAAAATCACCATTACTCCTAAGAATCCAGAAAATATAGAACAAATCCAAAATCAAGCAATTAGCATTTTAAAGAAAAGATTTCCTAATGTAGATATTTACGCTTTTAGCAATGTTGAAGAGGTGAAAAGTTTAGAAAAAGTCTTAAATGGTGTGACTATTATTCTGTTACTTATTGGAAGTATTGCTTTATTTGTGGGGGGTGTGGGAATTGCTAATATTACTATAGCATCAGTTGTAGAACGGACTCCAGAAATTGGTTTAAGACGCGCTATTGGTGCTACACAAAAAAATATTTTAATTCAGTTTTTACTAGAAGCAACTTTTATTAGTATGACAGGAGGAATAATTGCAATAGTTACTGTACAAGGGATTACAATTATAACTGTAACTCTCTTGAATTTACCCTATCAATTTGGTTATGAAACTCCTTTAGTTTCTCTCAGTTCTGCTATTATCGTGGGTATTATTTCTAGCTTTTTACCGGCTTTAAGAGCTAGTAAATTAGATCCTGTTGAGGCTTTACGCTCTCAATAAGTAAGGTTTAGAATAATGTTAATGTTGGGTTTCCTTGCGTCAACCCAACCTACTTAATTTTTTTACTATGAATCGTTTTTTATTACCAATATTATCTTTGCTCTTGATTTTCCTATTTCCTAATTTAGGAAAATGTCAAAATATACCGAATCAACAAAATTTACCAAAATCTAATTCTGATTTAGAATTACTATTAAATAACTCTAGTCAGGAGTTACCCTTAAAATTAGCTGATTCTGTTTATTTAGCTTTACAAAATAATCGAGATTTAAAAATAGCTTATCTCCAACGTATTTTAGATCAAAAACAATTAACTGAAACTGAATCTCAATTTAATCCAACTTTTACACCCCAGCTATCTTTAAATTTGAATAATAATCAAACTGGTAGTAATATCAATAATAATACAACGGCTCTTTTAGGTGCTAATTTTAATTTAAAAATTCCTACAGGTGGTAATTTAAGTTTAACATGGCAAGGACAAAATCTTTTATCTCGTACTAGCTCATTAGATACTTCCTCAGATACAAATACTCTAAGTCAAAGTGTCAATCTTAATTTTAGTCAACCTTTATTAAAGGGTTTTGGTACAGGATTAAATACTCTGAGTATTAAAAGAGCAAGATTTACAGAAAATGCAAATATTTTAAATATAAAAAATACTATTTCTCAAACAATTACTAATACTATAGTTAGTTATAGAAATTTATTGTTAGCTCAGGAAAGATTAAAAATTGAACAATTATCTTTTGCTAATGCTAAAAAAGATTTAGACAGATTACAAGCATTATTTGAATTTGGGAGAATTCCTAAAAATGATCTAGTTGAGCGTCAAGCTGATATTGCTCAACAAGAAGTAAATTTACTGAATACACAATCAAGTTTAGAACAAGCAATTTCTGAATTAACTAAAACTATAGATTTACCCATAACAAAAAAACTAATTGCTATTGAAACTCCTACCCCTCCAACAAGTTTAAATTTACCAGTTTTTACGGAAATGTTAGAATTAGCTAAAGCTAATAATACTGGTTATCTTGCTGCTGTTAATGCTGTGGAAAATGCTAAATTTGGGATAACAGAAGCTAAAAACCAACAACAATTGGATTTAAAATTAAATGTGAGTTATGGTTTTAATAGTGCTTCTAATACTCAAGATACAAATAATTTAAGTTCGTCTTTAATATTAAATCGTGAATTTGGTAATCTCAGTCAAGATAATGCTGTAGTTAAAAGTGAAATTAGTTTACAAAATGCTAATTATACTCTAGCAAAAACTCAGGATAATTTAAATGAGGAGTTAAAAAATAAAATTCGTACTGTTAAAGATACTTTTAAACAAATTGAATTAGCACAGCAAGCACGAAAGTTAGCAGCATCAAAAGTGATAAATGCTAAGGAAAGAATGAGATTAAGTAGTAATATTTCGATGACGGATATTATTAATTTTGAGAAAAGTTTAGTTGATACTCAAAATCAAGAACTTAATGCTATTATTAATCATCTTAATAGTATCACTCAACTAGAACAGCTTTTAGGAATTACTACAAGCAGATGGGTTAAATAATGGGATCATAACATAAATAGCCACTTTAACTTCAAAAATGTGGCATTTACTATAAATCCTGATTCAGACAAATTATCATGTAAATAGCCTATTATGGCTGAAAATTATCTCTAATATTCAGGTTGTTGATAAGCAAGATAAACTGCTTCTAAAAATACATCTGTAGCAATATTTCCTGGAATAATTTCCAAATTAATAATAGATTGAACTTGTTGAGTGAGTTTTAAAGAAAGTGCTATTCTGGCTTTTTTTGACATTCCACTCCGTCGCTGTAAATATTCTCGAATAATGGCAAAATCATCGGGTGATTGCGTCTTTTAACATTCTTTCTATCTCATCTTTGGTCACTATACCTTTTGCTGCTACACTATGAATATCATTTTTTAAAACTTCTTGTATCGTCTTATATGCAAGTCGTTTTGTATAAGTTCTTTTCTTTTTCACAAAATCCAAATCTTCACTAAATGGTTTTTTACATTGTTCACATTTAAACTGTCGACGATTAATTTCTAAAAATACTTCTTTTTCTCCAAAAGGGAGGTCTTTAATAATATGTCTATGATTTTGATGTAATTTATGGCTGGTTATGCCACACTTAGGACAGATACCAAATGACTTTTCTTGTTCAATTTGTAAAATCATGCCAATTCCGGTGTGAAGACTATGTGATATAACTTTTACACCGCTTAAATTAAGAATCTCTGTTAGAGTTTTCATATCTCTTTTACTAGTCATAACTTTAATTTTATCTAACAACAACTTGGATTGTATTTATATTTAATAATAAATACTCCTTATATGTCAACTCCTACAACGCTTTTAGTCATTTATTGATACATTTTTAATAGTTTTTAATGAAAATAGCTCATATTTCAACATAAGAAGTACCAAAGAGGCAAAAATGAGTCAGATTCAAGAGTTACATAAAAAATGGTGATACGTATATTGATAGACTATAGATAAAATAAAGATGATTATTAAAATATTTCACTCATATACACATCAGGAAAAGCTAAAATTGATAAAACTTGATTTTTTACTAACTTCTCTGGATTTTGATAAACTCCCTGGAGAGGATTTCGATATACTTCTACAACCTCTTGATTAACATCTACTAACCAAATTTCAGGAATATTTGCTTCTGCATATAAAGGAATTTTCACTTCCCGATCATATTTTACAATTGTATCGGTAACTTCTATTAACAAAAATATATCCTCTGGTTGGGGGTGTGAATTTCTATAAAAATCTGGACGTGGTTTTGATAATGCTATATCTGGTTGGGGTTCAGAAGTTTCATCTAATTCTACAGGATTCTGTACATTAATTAAAGCTCGTCCTCCTAATAGTAGAATTAATAAGTTACTTAAAAATAGAACACAACCTGAGTGTCTTGTCCCGATAGGTGACATATCTATCATTTCCCCCCGAATTAATTCTACTCGCTCATTTTCTGACAAAATACCAGCCTCAGCCATTTGGTGAAATTGCTTAACTGTAAATTGGTGTCTGACTAATTGTAAAACCATTGTCACCTCTATTTGGATTTTAATTGAGATGGATAAGACTAGGGAATATATTAGATATTAGATATTTTACATTTTTAAAGTTGTAATTGCCTCTTGATCTAAAAACTGAGTGTTAACAGAATTATTGAATTACTCATGGGTTTTTGACCACTCGGTTTCTCGCAGATTTCGCACCCAATTAGCACTAGCGAAGTCTTGACGATCTTCTTACCACATTCCGATAAACCCATCATTCTTTAAATCAACATCTAGTGACATAGATATAGATTCGGTGTATATGTACTTTTGTTTCAAATAGGCAATCAGGCTGACTACTTGATTTTGCGCTTCCGTAGGTAGAGATAAAAATTCACCTAAAAATTCTTGATTTGCCATGATTATACCCTTTAAATTTGATTTCCTCTCGTCAGCCTAACCTTCTGTCTTACAGGTATGTTATGGAAAGTGCGGGGTGGAGGAATCGAACCCCCAGCGTTGACTCTTCGATAGGAATTTCTTTCAGCTTCCACCACTGCTCTCAGTACATTTGGGTAGTCACCAGACCTCCGCAGCAACGCTACCCCGCATGAACCAGTAATCACGTATATAACAGGTGCAATCATAAGACTATCCTTAATGTTCACGAAGAAAGAGGACAACTTTTGCACTGTTGAACAGCTATTGAAAACTTCCAGAAGAACCTTTATCACGAAGCTTTTGGGAAAGCATAGACACCTGCTATCCCCGCATGATATTTGTTCAGTAATTTTAGCATAACTTTTGAACTAAAGTCAATAGCATCTCAATCTTACAATTAAGGGCGGGAAAACCCCGCCCCTACAGGCAACCTTACCGAAATAAACAAAAAGAATTAACTTGAAAGCCTAACCAAAAGTATCTTACTTCTGAGCTTCAGCAATGGGAACCCACTCAGTGTGGAAAGATCCTTCTTTGTCAGTCCGTTTGTAAGTATGTGCGCCGAAATAGTCACGTTGTGCTTGAGTTAAGTTTTGTGGCAAGCGATCGCGGCGGTAACTATCGAAGTAATCTAGAGAAGCACTAAAAGCTGGAACAGGAATACCCAACTTAGCCGCAGTGACAATTACTTCCCGCCAAGCAGCTTGTCTATCCAGAATTGTTTGCTTAAACTCAGGCGCTAACAACAAGTTAGGTAAAGCTGGATTTTCGTCAAAAGCCTTCTTAATCTTATTCAAGAAGCCAGCCCGAATAATACAACCACCCTTCCAAATCCGCGCCATTTCGCCCAGATTCAATTCCCAATTGTAGGTTTTAGAAGCTGTAGACAACAGCGCCATACCTTGAGCATAGGAACAGATTTTAGAACAATAGAGAGCATCCCGCACCATGTTCACAAAAGCCGCAATATCGCCACCATACTTAGCATTAGGTCCGGTGATAATCTTAGAAGCAGCAATGCGTTCATCTCTAATAGAAGAGAGAATCCGGGCATTTACAGCCGCCGTAATTGTCGGAATCGCTACACCCAATTCTAAAGCAGTTTGTACAGTCCAACGACCAGTACCCTTTTGACCGGCTGCGTCAACAATCAAATCAACCAGAGGAATATTGGTATCTGGATCTACGTAGGGGAAAATATTGGCGGTAATCTCAATCAAAAATGAATTGAGTTCATCAGTTGTATTCCATTGAGCAAACACTTCATGGAGTTGTGCCGCATTTAAACCAGCCACATTTTTTAGCAAATCGTACGCTTCTGCAATTAACTGCATATCACCGTACTCAATACCGTTGTGAACCATTTTTACATAATGTCCAGAACCACCAGGACCAATGTAGGTTACACAAGGACCATCATCAACTTGAGCAGCGATTTTGTTGAAAATGGGGGATAGGTACTCATAGGAGCTTCTTGTTCCACCTGGCATGAGAGAAGGTCCGTTTAAAGCTCCTTCTTCACCACCACTCACACCCATACCGATATATCGTAAACCGATGGGTTCTAATTCTTGAGTGCGTCTATCAGTATCTTCAAACCAAGAGTTACCACCATCAATAATGATATCACCCTCTTGCAACAAAGGCTTAAGCTGTTGAATTACTGCATCAACAGGCTTACCAGCTTGTACCATCACCAAAATTTTGCGGGGACGTTCCAATGAGGCGACAAATTGTTCTAGGCTAAAAGCAGCCCTAACGTTCCGTCCTGGGGCGCGGTGGGCCATGAAGGCATCGGTTTTTTCACGAGAGCGGTTGTAAACTGCAATTGGGAAGCCATTTCTTTCTACGTTAAGTGCGATATTTTCGCCCATAACTGCTAATCCAATCACACCAAAGCTTTGTAGTGTCATAGTTCAGTTCAAATATTTTGTTTGGGTTTGGCTTTTTTCTTGCAGATCCTTTCTCTTTAAGGGTAGTCCGAGATTTTAGCTTCACTCCTAAAGAAGATATTAAGAGTTTTTCTAGGATTTTCAAAATTTACAGCCAATATTAACAATTAATTTTAATTTGTATCGAAGTCCACAATTTAGCGACAAAACTTGCAAAATTAAAATACATAGCAGAAGGAGAGGCAAGAGACAATAAAAATTAAATATCCTATCCCCTATTCTTTATTATCCCCTGTTCCCTGCTTCCTGTTCCCTTTCTTTATTAAAATAGTCAGGAGGATTAAAAAAATGTTGGATTATTTTCTAGCCTTGGTAGTCGGTTTTGGTAGTCTCGCCATTTATTTATCAGCCTTCTTTTTTCCAGAAATCCATCGTCGGTATGATTTTATCTGGAGTGGCATTGGGTTATTCTACGCTTTGATACTATGGATTTTTGCACCTCGAATTACTGGAGGGCTGTTACTTGGTCATGTAGCTAGTGTATCCCTGTTGGTATGGTTTATAGCACAAACTCTTTTATTGCGGCGACAACTTACTCCCGCAACACAACAAACTCCTTTTCCCAGTCCTGAGCTAATTAAAATTAGTTTTCAAGAACAAATGTCAAAGTTTTCTGTGAAAGAGAAATTTGCACAATTATCAGGCTTCGTTACTAGTGTGTTTGCTAGTGCTAAAGCGAAGATACAGCAGGTTGTAAATAAAAAACCAGCGGTCAAAACTGCTGAAGAGATTTTACAAACAACTAGAACTGAAGCAACGCCACCGTCAAAATTACCAGATGAGCCGGTAACTGCTACCCCAACAATTACCAGTGAAATTTCGTCTGGGGAGACTTTTTCTCAATCCTTGGATGTGGTAGAAGCAGCACCAACTCTACCCCCTGTCATCGACAAACAACAGATAATTTCGCCACAAGAACCGGAAATTGTGGTAGAAATCACTCAAACCCAGGTTATTGTTGCCATTAAGGAAACTGGTGAAGAAGCATTACCAGAACAAATCCCATTAAATAAACCAGTAGAAGATTAACTAAAAGGGTTGACGCTGGTAGACCAGGGGAGTCTGGATAGTTTATGATACTAAAACCCCTGGATTAAATCCCATTTGGGATAATAAACGGTCAATATCAAAATGCTCAGACATTAATTGACGGACGCACTCTATTTTAATTGGTTCATGGACGCGGACTTGTCCAAAAGTGCGGTCAATGATTTCTACTGTGTTGAGAGTGTCTAAATCCACAGACAAAATCGGGATTTCTAACTCTTCAGCGCGGTTGAGAATAAATGCAGGAGGTGGCAGTTGTCCGGTTAGAATCAGACATTGAGTAGATGTTTCTAAGGCTGCTTGTTGAATTTCAACCCGGTCTCCTCCTGTGACTACTGCCATGTTCTGACGTTTGCGGAAGTATTTGACGGCGGAGTTGACGTTCATTGCCCCAATGGCTAGACTTTCTACTAATAAATCTAGGCGATCGCTTCGACAGAGAACTTCCGCGTTTAATTGCTTGACTAATTCTCCGACACTAACACTGCGGAGGATATTGCTTTTAGGTAATGTTGCCAGTATAGGAATATCCTGTTTTTCCAAGAAGGGGCGTAAGAGTGTGTTAACTAACTCTAATTTTTCCTGGGGTACTTCGTTAATTATCACACCTATTAATCGCGCCCCTAATTGCTGTTTAGCAAATAATAGGGATTCAACGGAGGTTAGTGATTGATAACGACTAACTAAAAGTACAGAAGCATCTAATTGTGCTGCTAATTCTGGTAAAGATAATCCAAATAAATTTCCTTCTGATAGGTTAGCAGGACCTTCTAACAGTACCAAGTTATTCTTTGGTATTTGTGAATACTTTTGTACTAGTAATTGTTGATAGTTGGTTGTATCTTCTCCCTGTAAGCGTTTCTGGACGGTAGTTTCATCCAAAGATAATAAGGTGGGAGCAATGCGGCTGTCTGGTAGGTTAAGGTTGTGGGTAATGAACTGGACATCTTCCTCGATGACTGTTCCTGCAGGTATCTTGATAAAATTACCCAAAGGTTTGCCATAGGCAATATCCAAACCTTTTTGTTTTAGCTGATGAGACAAACCTAAAACTGTTGCAGATTTGCCACTGTAAGCTTCAACTGATCCAACTAGCAAATATTTGGCAGGTGTTGGCACGTATGCACTCCTAATTTCAAAAGTTTGTACAACTCAGCTAGGTGTTTACTAATTTTAGTGCAATAGGCGGAAGGTGAATGGTTTTAACAATGCTAATTGTCTCAATTTTGAAAATTAAATGGGAATAAATCTAGCTGTGGTAGCTATTGTAGCGATTTTAATCAAGATAAAAATATCTGTTTAAATAAATAATTTACGTTTATTAGCATATAAAAGCGATTATATTGAAGCTTTGATTTCTTCTGATGTCATTACATGATCTAAATTTGCTTCGTAATCAGTAGTCCGAGGCTTGATAGATACTGTACAATAAATTATGTAGCTGGCTAATAAAATATGTAAGATAACCTGACTATTACCATTAATCCAGAACTAAAAGTAGCACTTTTAGAAATTACTCAAGCTGAAGATATATCTCCTGATAGTTTGATTGGTAAAGCTGTTGAGGATTATATTTTTACCCACAAATTCCGCGCACTGCGTTCTTATTTGATGGCAAAGAGTCAAACAGATTATATAGATGAGGAAATTTTTGAGATAATTTCATGAAGCTAGTTCTAGATACTAATGTTCTGATTCAGAAAATGTTAGACAGAGTTTTCTAAATACATAGTTAGTCAGTGAGTATTTCATCAAAATAATCTTGGAGGAGTAGTTATGTCCACAAAATATTTTAATCCTTATACAGATTTCGGTTTTAAGAAACTGTTCGGAGAAGAAGGCAGTAAAGATATACTCATTGATTTTCTTAATCAACTTCTACCAATACATCATCAAATTCAACAATTAACCTTTAAAAATCCGGAAAATCTAGCTGATACCATAGCAGAACGTAAAGCCATATTTGATATTTACTGCGAAAGTAAAACTGGTGATAAGTTTATTGTGGAAATGCAAAAAGCAAAAATCAAGCATTTCAAAGATAGAGCCTTATTTTATTCCACATTCCCCATTCGTGAACAATCAGAAAAAGGCGATTGGAATTTCTTTTTACTACCCGTCTATTTTATCGCCATTTTAGATTTCGAGTATGACGAAAATACAACATCTAAATTTAGGCGCGATGTATGTCTAAAAGATCAAGATGGTGATATTTTCTTTGATAAGTTAAACTTTAAATTTTTACAAATGCCATTATTTAATAAACAAGAAAATGAATTAATAACGCATTTTGATAAATGGCTGTATTTTTTGAAGAACTTAGAAAGTTTTAATCATATACCCGTGATATTAAATGAACCAATATTTCAGAAAGGATTTGAAATAGCGGAAATATCTCACTTAAATGTGGAGCAGTATGAACAATATAAGAAGAGTTTAGTGCAGTATTTAGAAGTGAAAAATGTATTTGATACAGCCTTTGAAGAAGGTGAAAAGTCCGGTATTGAGAAGGGCATTGAGAAGGGTATTGAGAAAGGCATTGAGAAGGTTGCCAAAGCATTGAAAGAGCAAAATATAGCTATAGAAATTATTGCAGAATCAACTGGTTTATCTTATGAAACTATTCAAAGAATTTGAGCGAATTATACCAATTGATAGACTTGCGCCCATTTTTTGTGCTATACAGGAAATATTAGACAGAGTTTTCTAAAGTTATTCAGCGAGTATTTCATTAAAATAATCTTGGAGGAGTAGTTATGGCTGCAAAATACTTTAATCCTTATACAGATTTTGGCTATCAACAATATAAGAAGAGTTTAGTCCAGTATTTAGAAGTGAAAAATGTATTTGATACAGCCTTTGAAGAAGGTGAGAAAGCTGGTATTGAGAAAGGTATTGAGAAAGTTGCTAAAGCTTTGAAAGAGCAAAATATAGCCATAGAAATTATTGCAGAATCAACTGGTTTATCTTATGAAACTATTAAAAGAATTTGAGTGAATCATGCCAATTGATAGACTTGGCGATCGCATTACCGACTTTAACCCCACGGAAGGCGATTCCTAGGTCGCGCTTCGCTATCGCTTGACACTTTGAGTTAATCATGATCTTTGTTATTATTTTATCAACCTTTGCTATAAAATAAATCATGTCTTTGCAACTCAAAATTAACTACCCCGAAACTTTACCTGATGCTGTTGGTAAAACTAGAGAACAGTTTGAACAAGAAGCAAAATGGGCTATGGCAGTTAAACTATATGAAATGAAACGCCTTTCTTCTGGTATGGCTGCGGCGTTACTGGGAGTAGAGAGAGTAACTTTTATTCTTAAATTAAATGATTATGGAGTGCCATTAATTGATTTAAGTGCAGAGGAATTATTATCAGATATAGAAAATGCCTAACATCAGTGAAATTGTTATTAATACTTCTCCTTTAATTGCTATTGTTGCTATATTATTAGCTCCGTAATGCATTCACATATTTAGCAAACGATGAATCTATTTTTAATAATTCATCTAAACTTATTAATTGAAGTAACAAATCTAAAGATCCAGTTCTAGACAACTTTTTTATTTTAATAATGTAATGTTTCATTTTACTTGCTAAAGTAGCATCATCGTCCCTAAAATAATCAATGTTAGGAAGTAACCATCTTTCTATACTAGGACTGATAATTATTAAATTATTATCTTGTAACCCTTGAGATAGCATTCTATTTCTGACTCCCTCTGGATCAGAATCTCCATCTACAACAACAATTATCTCTGAAATATCAATATCAAATAATTCACAATAAGGTTTTATTTTAGAGATATAGGGATAACCTTCTGCACTAATGACTTGAATTTCTTTATTTATTTGAAATTGTTTTAAAATTCTTTCTGATAAAAATTCTAGTATTATAACATCAGTTTTTCCTTCGCAAAAAACTATCAATTTATCCTTTTGCATTTGTTTTTCTTTCTCAATTTCTTTTACCTCCTCTAATACTTCTGGAGCTATTTTTGCACCTAATAATTGTTTAGCTTTATGAATAAAGTCATACAAATTATACATCCATATTTCCATATTGTTGGTATAATCATAAAACTCCTTAATTAGTTCTTCACGAGGCTTAGGTTTCTTAGGAGTTTTATCCCACCAATCCTCTTTAGTATCATTATTTATTAATATTATATTTTTCTGGTTATTGTTAGCATAATCTATAATCTGTTTCCAAATAATTAAATCTCCATACTTTCTTATACCTTGTTTCGCTGTCTTATCTTTATATCCAGGAGGAATTTCTGAATCATAACGCTCGTAACCTTCTTTGGCAATTTCTCTTAATTCTCCAAAACTATATTCTTCTCCCACTTGAAAACAATTAAATATTTTAAATACTGGATCTTTATCTTTATCTCCAGTAAAAATTTGGAAATTTTTATTGATTTCTTTCTCTTTATTTTTTATCTCTTCTGCGATTTTATTTTGAAAAGTATCAAATGCTTTTTTTAATTTTTCTATATCATGTAATTGTTCTAATTCATTTTTTACAGGGTCATTAAAGTTTGTAATAATATTTTGAAAATCCCTTATCAATAGAGGATCTTCAAAATAAGGGTGTCTATCTTGCTTTTTGATTTTCTGACTTAGAGCATTTAACTGAACAGTTATTTCTCTTATTTCTTCATTGAATATCTGTTCTATGTGTTTTATACTTTGATCTATCTTCTGCACATAATACTTGTCGTTGTTTTTATCTTTTTTATCGTTGTTGTGATCATTGTTGATTAAATCTTTGTATTGTTGTATAGGTTCTGTAATTTTATCTTCTCTATTTTTAAAAAACTCATATTCTACTCGTTGAGGAATCCACAATCTTTCTTGACTTTCAAGTTTTGAAAAAAT
>Ga0082207_1000691_pt1 | contig 18465 bp, 11 predicted proteins | sample LakMenEpi10Aug09_FD_71540 | JGI IMG/M metagenome (GOLD analysis project Ga0082207, IMG submission 71540)
CTGGTGCTGCGCCCGTCTCTGGGGGCGATCGTGGTCTTCTTCAACCGCAAAATCCGCCGCGCCGCTGCGAGTATCCTCGGTCGCAACGCGGGCTTCCACGAAGTCCTCCTCGAAGCCCTCGGAAATATCTTCACCGTCCAAGCCTTCACGATGGAACCCCACGAACGCGATCGGTTCCGCATCTGCACCAACGAGATGAAACGCGTGCAACTGAAAATGGTCTTCTGGACCGGTATCGGAAAACCCTTCACCGAGTTGATCGGGGTGGCCATGGTCGCGATCACCGTCTGCGCAGGCGCGTACTTGGTCGTCAACAAACAAACCCACCTGTTCTTCCTCAAAGTCTGCGATTCGCCCATGTCGGTGACCGACCTGCTGATCTTCTTCGGACTGCTGATCGGTGCGAGTGACCCGCTTCGCAAACTCTCCGGTGTCTCGGTGATGATCTACCAAGGCATGGTTTCCTCAGAGCTCCTCTACGGGATCCTCAACGCCAAACCGATCCTGCCGGTTCCCGCCGAACCAAAGACGCTCCTGGGGCGACACCACCAAATGAGTCTCAAGAACGTTAGCTTCCACTACCACCCCAACCAACCGGTTCTCTCGAACGTCTCGCTCGAAATCCCCTTCGGAAAAACCGTGGCCCTACTAGGCTCTAACGGCAGCGGAAAATCGACCCTGATCCAACTCCTTTGCCGCTACTACGACCCCGTCGACGGCTCAATCCAACTCGATGATGTCGATCTGCGCGATCTTGCCCTGAGCGATATCCGACAACGCATGACCCTCGTGAGCCAAAACACCGAACTGTTCAATCGCTCGGTCTTCGAAAATATCAAATACGGAAGCCCCAACGCGACCAAAGACGAGGTCGAACTGGCCGCCCGTCTGGCCCATGCCCACGAATTCATCACAAACTCGCTGTCCGAAGGCTACGAGACGATTGTCGGACAAGCCGGCCAAAAGCTCAGCGGCGGCCAACGCCAACGCATCGCCCTGGCACGAGCGATTCTCCGGAAACCCGAAATCCTAATCCTCGATGAATCGACCAGCCAAATCGATATGGCCAGCGAAATCCAAATCCGCGAGACGCTCCAAGCCATGAAAGGGCAAATGACCATCCTGATCATCACCCACCGTGAAGCACTCATCGCCCTGGCCGACGAAGTCTACAGTATGCAATCAGGCATATTGGTCGAAACCCAACACGATACCGCTCGGTTCGAACGCACTGCAGCATAAGCCCCACCGAACCGCTTTGGTCAACGATCGGCCACGCCGCAGTGCAAACAGCCATCGAGTCCTCCTGCGTTGCAGAGTCGATTAGGGGCAGGATGGGGTGGAGGGCTGTTTCGCAAGAACATCCCGGAGGAAAGGTCGATTTCTTGGACAATACAAGATGATTTTTGGATGATCTCTAGATACTTGGGGAATCGTCAATCGTTACAGTGGTATTTGAACTAGCGTCTGAAGGTCGAGTCAGGAATTAGCGATGCAGAAAATGAATATGCCCCGAGCCTCGGTGGGCTTTTCGCCTTTGGCCTATGCGATCACCGTTTTTATCAGCGCGTTTTTGTTGTTCCAGGTCCAGCCGCTACTTAGCAAGTTCATTTTGCCATGGTTTGGTGGAACCCCTGCGGTTTGGACTTCGGCGATGCTCTTTTTTCAAATCGTACTCTTCTTGGGCTATCTCTATGCGCACCTGACGAGTGTTCACCTGGCGCCTCGGTCGCGTTTGTATCTGCACCTTGGGGTCTTGGCAGTGGCTCTTGGGAGCGTCGCGATCAATCGGCTGATACCTCCGACATCCCTGCGTCCTACGGGTGCGGATAACGAATGGCCGTTGCTGCAGGTTTTGATGTTGCTCGGAGCAACGGTTGGGTTGCCCTACTTTGCACTTTCGTCGACTGGCCCGTTGTTACAAAAGTGGTTCAGTGAGTCGTTTGACAAGTCACCTTACCGATTGTTTGCCCTTTCGAATTTTGGGTCGTTGTTGGCATTGGTGAGTTATCCATTTTTCTTTGAGGCCAACTGGGGGATTGTCTCCCAAGCGGCGATGTGGTCGGTAGGTTTTGCGGCATTTACGCTCTGTTGTGGCTACTGTGCCTGGCAGACTTATTCGCTTAGCTCGCAACGTCTTTCTGCGGTTTCGATAACGGGCACATCATCGCATTCCAAATCACCAGGTTCTGTGAGTGAGGTTCAACCTAGCGGGATCATCGAGGGACCACCGAGTCTTTTCCAGATGGTCAAATGGATTGTGCTACCTACATTAGCCTGCATCGTATTTTTGGCGGTGACCAATGAAGTGTGTCAAAACATTGCCACCGTACCGCTGCTGTGGATTGTTCCCCTGGCCCTTTATCTGCTTTCGTTCATCGTGGCGTTCGACCAACCCAAGTGGTATTCGCGTTCTCTCTACACGATGGTTGGGCTTGTTTTCCTTTTTCTCTTGTCGAACTACAGAGAGTTTGTCTACTTGGCTTCGGACATTATCAATGGAATGCTTGGACGTTCGGGTGCCAATGAAATTCTGCTTTCGAAGCTTTGGTGGCTCGAAGCGGGTATCTATTTCTCTGCGTTATTCTGTATGCTTGTGGTTTGTCATGGGGAGCTTGCAAAATCCAAACCGGGGCCGGGGTATCTCACGCGGTTCTATTTGACCATTTCGCTCGGAGGGGCTCTTGGCGGTATCCTGGTGAATCTGATCGCACCTTATGTGTTCAAAACATTCTTTGAACTACCACTCGCTTTTTTGTGCTGTGCACTGCTGTGCGTCGTCATTCTCTATTCGATCATCGCACAGAAACGCAGCCCGATTCGTCTTGGGCTATTCGGGCTCGGAACCCTCTTGGCCATCGGCACTAGCTTTTACCTCATTCGCCATGCATTGCCAGATCAAGACTCCGATAACGCGAACGTTCTACACGAAGCTAGGAATTTTTATGGCGTCCTATCGGTAGACCGGCTCGATCGGAATACGCCGGAAGATGTTTTCGCCTTCTACAGCGGGCACATTCAGCATGGAAGGCAGTATGCGGATCCGATGAAAAGGCATCTACCATTGACCTATTTCGGCCAAGGCTCAGGTTGCGAGATAGGCATTCGCTACGCCCAGAAAAAGCACCCGCAATGCCACATAGGAGCTATTGGGTTGGGAGTAGGCACGGTCGCTGCCTACGCACGAACCGAAGATCGGATTCGCTTCTATGAAATCAATCCCCAAGTCATCGAGGTGGCTAAAAACACGCAATGGTTTCATTATCTTTCGGATTGCCGCGGCAAAGTCGACACGGTATTGGGAGACGCCCGTTTGCAACTCGAACGGGAACTCAAATCCGGCGCAAACCAGCAGTTCGATCTACTGATCCTCGATGCGTTCTCCGGGGACGCTGTTCCGACGCACCTTCTGACCGATGAAGCCATCGGCATTTACTCGGAGCATCTGAAGCCCGACGGTCTGCTGGTTATCCATATCACCAACACACACTTGGATCTCTTTCCCGTAACTGAGCAATTGGCTCAAAAGCACGGATATGGTTACCGCAGAATGTACCGCAAGGAGACCGATACACTGAGTCGAAATTACTACATCCTACTGAGCAAGGATCCGCAATTCCTCGAACAAGTCGCCGACGATATCGAGGACTTGCCCGAGTATCTCAAACGACCGCGCTCCGTTCCACTCTGGACCGACGAGTACACGAACCTGACTCGCCTCCTGCGCTAAATCTTGCCGCCGAGACAGCCTAGAGAAATGATTCCGAGCGAACGGAAAATGTTGGCAAAAGCCAACCTGTAGGTTTACAATTCCGTAAGCAGGTTTGGATGGATTCTTTGCGGATCGCTCATCCAAGTCGGCAACCTACTCTTCTCGGTCTCTCTTTTCTGCATCTCTTCAATGGAGAAACGCTCATGACTCGATCTTTTTTCTCAATGGTCGGTATCGCTGGGGGTATCGCACTGGTGACCGCACTGAAAATCAGCGGGTCGGGGTTTGTAAACCAAACCCCTCAAGTGCCTGGAAAAATAGAAACATCCAGCAACCAACCTGATGTGCTAGCCCAGATGGGCGGGATGGGAATGGGTGGCATGGGTGGTGGTATGGGTGGTGGTATGGGTGGGGGCGATGTGGTTTATCTAGCCTCGTCTGCGAACTGGCCTGCGCCAAAATTGCTAGTCCCTTACGAATGGTCCAAAGCGGATGCCGAGGTTCCAGGTTGGCTCGATGGTGCCGCGGATGCCGAGGCCCATGAGCGAGAAGCTGTTATTCGCCGCGCGCTGGACAAACGTATCGACCTAAGCCTCGGGAAAACACCCCTGAACCTTTTCTTTCAAACGCTGAGCGAGCAATTGGGGATCGCTATCTTGATCGATGAGATAGGATTGGAGGATGAGACCATCAAACCAGAGGACCCCGTAACGGCAGATCGCACGGATACGCGCGCACGCGACATCATCCGACAAGTACTCGAACCATTGAATTTGACAACGGTAGTGAAAGGAGAAGCACTCGTTGTCACCAACAAAAGGATTTCGGCCAATATCATCCGTTACTATGACCTTAGCTTTATCTTGCCCAACAACACGGTAACGAACGACCTCATTCACGCTATCGAAGCGTTGATCACTCCGGAGACTTGGGTCAACGCTGGGGGAACTTCCATGATGTCGATGGTCGGTTCGGTCTTGGTGGTCCGGGCCAACGAGGAGACACAGGAAGAGCTAGCCACCTTCCTGCGCCAGATCGCTAAGCAGAATGCAACGAATCTCAAACCGCGGAGATTTGAGGAGTAGCCCGTTGCGGAAAAGGCAGGAGCCATTGGGGACAATGGCTCTACCATAGTGTAGATCGATTGTCCCCAATCGATCCTCTTGAGGCGGTAGCCGAGAGTTGGGTCGGCAGCGGGGATAAACAGCCGGAAAACCGAAGAGGCCGCCGTTTGCGCGTCGGCCGGAGCCATTGGGGACAATGGCTCTACCAAAGTGTAGATCGATTGTCCCCAATCGATCCTCTTGAGGCGCAAGCCGAGAGTGGAATCGGCAACGACTGTGTGTGGAATCCAAAGCTAGGATAGGCTATACTCAAAGCCCCTCCCAACGTGTCGGCACCCATCCCCCCTCAGCCCACATCCACATCCTGTATGCTTTCCATCCTGCGCTGTTCCCATCGCTCCGTGCGCTTGGTTCTGAGCCTTCTCGGTGCTTTCCTGCTCCCATGCTCTAGCGGGTTTTCGCAGGAACTTGCTCCCGAGGACGGACAAAGAGCCAAACTGGAGTTCTTCGAGAAGAAAATCCGACCCGTCTTGGTCGAGCATTGCTACGAATGCCACTCCGCCGAATCGAAAACGCTCCAAGGTGGACTCTCGCTCGAAACGGCACAAGGGCTCGCCCAAGGGGGCGACTCTGGGCCTGCTCTCATCCCCGAGAAAAGCGACCAGAGCTTGATCATCCAAGCCCTCCGCTACGAATCGACCCAGATGCCCCCCCGAGGGAAGCTTCCAGACGAAGTCATCGCCGACTTTGTTCAATGGGTCAACAGCGGGGCTGCAGATCCGCGAGTCGGCGATTCTACACCGATCAAAAAGTCGATCGACTTCGAACAAGCCCGCCTGTTCTGGTCGTTTGTCCCCCCCAAAAATCCCGAACTGCCCGCGACGAAGCGATCGGGCTGGACCGAATCGTCGATCGATCACTTCACGCTCGCAGCGCTGGAAGCCCGCCAACTTTCACCGGTTTCCAAAGCCGGAAAACGGGAGTTGATTCGACGCGCGAGCTTTGACTTGACCGGCCTGCCTCCAACTCCTCAAGAAGTCGACTCCTTTCTTGCCGATGAAAACACCAACGCCTTTGCCAAGCTGATCGATCGGCTCTTGGATTCGCCAGCTTACGGGGAACGATGGGGCCGCTACTGGCTCGATGTGGCGCGGTACTCCGAGGATCAAGCGCACACGTTCAGCGTCCAACCGAACACCCACGGGTACCGCTATCGCGATTGGGTTATTGAAGCATTCAATTCCGACATGCCCTTCGACCTTTTTGTCAAATACCAAATCGCTGCCGATGTGATGCCGATCGACGAAACCGAAAGGTTGCGAAATCTCGCTGCGCTCGGCTACTTTGGACTAGGTGCCCAGTACTACAAGAATACCGACGCGGCCAAAGCCGCTGCCGATGAACTCGACGATCGCATCGACACCCTGACTCGTGGCTTCTTGGGCCTGACGGTTTCCTGCGCCCGCTGCCACGATCACAAGTTCGATCCGATCCCGCAACAAGACTATTATTCGCTCGCAGGTGTCTTCCACAGCTCCCGACTCCACAACGCCCCTTTGGCCCCCGCACCTGAAGTCGACCGTTACAACGCTGCGCAGCAAAAAATAAAGCAGCTCGATGAAGCGATCCAGCAGACCATCGCGCGCGAAGGCCCAAAGCTTCGCGAAGCTCGTATTTCCGAGGTCAAGCAGTACCTGATGGCAACCCGCAATTTTCAGCTAGCCAAAGCTTCCGACCCATCCTTGAAACTACCCTCGTTTGCCAAGACCAATGGCCTCGAAGCTTCGACTCTCAAACGGTGGATCGATTTTCTCAAATCCAAAGAGGCCTCCCCGCCGTTGGCCCTCAAGCCGTGGTTCAACGCCATTGCATTGACATCCGAGCAGCTACCCGATAAGCAATCTGATCAGCAATCCGAGGCAGCAGCCTTTGCATTCGCGGAATACATTCAACTGCTCCTCCGCCAACGCGACGGACTGTTGAGCCCCGAGGAGCAATCGAAGCTGACGCAAAATGCCCCGACAGGAAACGCTCGCTACATCAGCCCGATGGTGACTCGAAGCGCACCGACGGCCTCGATCGATGTGGAGATCCAAGGTGCCAAGGAACTGTTCTTGGTCGTCAACGACGGGGGCAATGGCCCGAGTTGCGATCACGCCGATTGGCTTGAGCCGAAACTCATCACCGCATCGGGCGAAATCGACCTGACCGAAAGAAAATGGGAGACGGTCACAGCGACCTATGGAAGCGTTAACCTCAACAAAAATGTCAGCGGACAAGCCCTTCAGGTCGCGGGAAAGTCCTACGCCAAGGGGATCGGAACCCACTCGACTTCCGTTCTGCGGTTTGAACTTCCCGACGATGCAAAGCGGTTCGTCGCTCTAGGTGGCTTAGACAGCAGCGGGGCCGACCAGGGTGGCGATTGTGGGAATAACGCTAGGGTCCAGTTCCGCGTCTACACCGAGTCGCCGACGGATATTCAAGTCGGTCAATCCGACCTGCTCGCCGAGATCATTGGCGAAAAGGGGCTCTTTGCTATGGAGCTTAAAGACATCGAGGCCAAGCTACCCGAGGGGTTTCGCCAAACCCTAAGCGTCCAGCGCAGCGAACTCGAAATCCTCCGTCGCGAATCTCCGGCGATCTATCCGATGGCCCATGTCATCGCGGAAGCAAACCCCTCGGATCTCCAAGTCATGGTGCGTGGAAACCCAGCCAATCGAGGTGAGCTCGCACCCCGCAGATTCCTTCGCATTCTCAGCAATCAAACCCCTACCGCATTCACCCAAGGAAGCGGTCGACTGGAACTTGCCAATGCCATCGCCTCAAACGAAAACCCACTGACGGCCCGCGTGATGGTCAATCGGGTCTGGCAACACCATTTCGGACGCGGACTCGTCGGTACCCCGGATAACTTTGGGAAACTTGGAGAACCCCCAACCCATCCCGAACTGCTCGAATACTTGACCGTCAAGTTCGTCGAGCAAGGATGGTCGATCAAATCCCTTCATCGTGAAATCATGCTCTCGGCGACCTACCAGCTCAGCTCAGATCGCAACGAGTCGAATCAGCAGATCGATGCCGACAATCGGTACCTCTGGCGGATGACCCGACGACGGCTCGACGTCGAGGCCTGGCGCGATGCGCTCCTTGCGACCTCCGGGCGATTGGATGGCAAGCTCCAGGGGCCTTCGACAAATCTCGCCGACGCGAGCAACAACCGACGAACCGTCTATGCGTTCATCAGCCGACACGAACTGGACAACATGCTCCGGCTGTTCGATTTTCCCGACGCGAATATCACCGCTTCGGTCCGAGCCGAAACCACAGTCCCCCAGCAGCAGCTTTTCGTGCTCAATAGTCCCTTCATGATCGAGCAATCCAAAGCTTTTGCCGCGCGGGTGCTCATCGAAGCGTCCGATGGTCTCGAGGATCGAATCCAACATGCCTATAGGTTGGCCTTTGGACGCAAGGCCAGCCCGGGCGAGCTAAAGGTCGGCATGGAATACCTTCAGGCCACCGACGCCCCGGAGCAAAAAGATCTCAATAAGCTCGATCGATGGGAGAGGTATGCTCAAGCCTTGCTTGCGAGCAATGAATTCCTCTACATCGACTAAGCCAACGCCACCTAAATGCCCACCCAATCTAAAAGCATACCCGTCTAAAAGCATACCCATGAGAGTCCATCACTCACAACTCGCTTCCGAATCCTTCGGCGTCTCATCGCGCCGGTCGCTTTTGCAAACACTCGGTACCGGACTCGGATCTCTAGGTCTGGCCGGTATCCTTGGACAACAAGGACTCTTGGGACAGGACCCAGCGTTGGTCAGTGCGTCGCAAAATCCGTTGGCTCCGAAGCAACCGATGTTTCCAGCGCGAGCCAAGCGGATCATTCACCTGTTCATGAATGGTGGCCCCTCGCAAGTCGATACGTTCGACCCCAAACCGGCCCTTACCAAGTACGACGGCCAACGACCTCCCGGAGCCGATCTGAAGACCGAGAGGAAGACTGGGGGTTTGATGAAATCCCCGTTTCGGTTCGATAAGCATGGGCAAAGCGGCCTAGAGATCAGTGAAATCTTTCCTCACTTGAGCACCTGTGCGGACGATCTTTGCGTGATCCGTTCGATGCACACGAACATCCCGAACCATGAGCCATCGCTTTTGATGATGACCAGTGGAGAGACCCAGCCGACCAGGCCATCGATGGGCTCATGGCTCCTTTACGGATTGGGAACGGAAAACGAAAACCTACCAGGTTTCGTCGTTTTATGCCCTGGGAAACCGGTCGTCGGACCGGCCCTCTGGGGCAATCGGTTTCTCCCGGGGATCTACCAAGGAGCGCAGATCAACAACTCGAAAATGGATCCACAAAGTGTGATCCGCGACATCCAAAACGCAGCGATCTCGAAAACCTCTCAACGCGAGCAACTCGATTTGCTCAAGCAGATCAATCAGATGCACCTCGAACAACGAGGAGGTAACGACAACCCGCTCGAGGCAAGGATCCAGTCGCTGGAAATGGCATTCCGAATGCAAACCGAGGCCCAGGACGTCTTCAATCTCGATCAAGAGACACAGGCGACCCGAGATGCTTACGGCAAAGGCGAATTCGCCGACGGTTGCCTTGCAGCCCGTCGATTGGTCGAACGGGGGGTTCGGATGGTCCAGGTCTTCTACGGAAATGGTCAGCCGTGGGACGACCACGACAACATCGCCGACCATGCCAAGAAAGCCCAAGCGGTCGACCAACCGATCGCGGCGCTGATCAACGACCTCAAGGCGCGAGGTTTGTTCGAAGACACATTGATTCTATGGGGAGGTGAATTCGGGCGCACGCCGGTGTCCGAAGGGGCCAAGGGCCGCGACCATAACAACCATGGTTTTTCGGTATGGCTCGCTGGCGGTGGCGTTCGAGGTGGGATGACCTATGGATCGACCGACGAATTCGGGTTTGCCGCGATGGAGAATAAGGTCCACGTGCATGACCTCCACGCGACCCTACTGCACCTGATGGGCATCGACCATGAAAAGCTCACGTTCAGGTACTCCGGCAGAGATTTCCGATTGACCGATGTGCACGGTCGAGTGGTCCGCGAGATTTTGGCCTAGACCCAATTAGCGATAGCACAAAAGCGATGGCACACGGGAGATAGTGGCCACGGAATTGGTGGCCATGCAGGACGCGGTCAAGCCGTTTACTCCGATGGACCTAGGGTCGTAATCGTCGAGTCGGAACTTACAGGGTTCGGGGCATTCCCCGATTTGGCAATCGCCCTGAGTGTCCCCTGCCCGACGAGTCGGTGCAAAAAGACCACACGGTAGGCGACTTGATCCTGAGGGCGCAAGGTTTGGATGGGGTCCATCGTCAGAATTCTACCCGCTTCGTCAAACTGATAACTCGAGGCCGCAGGCCCGCGTACATCGGTCACCTGCACCCCTTCGGGGACTTGTAGGACCAAAGAGACCTGTTGCTGATTGATCGCCGAAGCGTTTCTGACCGTGACGATGTAGTCCGACTGCTCGTTGAGTCTTGCGGCTCGGTTGACCGGTTCGATCGATACGAGCAGATCGGTGGCAGGATCCGCAGGTGGCTGGGCCATGGGGAGTGTTGGCGGAAGGGATGGAGGAGCGCCAGGAGGAGCGCCAGGAGCCAGCCCAGGCGGTGGGACCGTCGGGACCCCGGCCCCGGGCTGTCCTGCTTGAACGATCGGGATACCGACGTTTCTCATGACGCGAACATTCCGATCCTCCGATTCGACGGTTCCGACGACTTGGGCATCGGCCGAGACTTGGCCCCCGCTGAAATTGACTTGGTATTCGGTCGTCATGCCAACGGGCAGTTCCGGCAATCGCCATCGCAGGATTTGGTTGGCATACATCGGCTCGAATCCCGCCGAGGCACCCGTGGGAGTCAGTGCCGGGTCGTATTTGACGGTGACGATCAGATTCCGAACTGCAACAGGTCCGGTGTTGCGCACGAAGAGCTGCACGGCCGTCGCGGTACCGACAGCGATAGGGTTGGCACCGGTGCTTGGCCGCATTTCGAGTTCGACTTTGGGTACGCGTTGGGGGCCTGGCACTGCCCGGACCGTCGCTGCCGATCCGGTCAGGATTTGATTGGCGGTCCTTGCGGTGGCTTTGACGGTCAGTTCGCCTTCGCGCTCGGCGAGAAACTGAGCCGATAGGTCGACGCTTTGGCCCGGAGCGAGATAGCCGACGGGACGTGATACTTCCCTAGCTCCGTCCCTGGCGTGAACGATTCCGGGTCCAGCTTCGAGGAAAACCACCAAGTCCGTGACGGTTTGGTTCCCTGTATTGGTGAGCTTCATATTGAAGGTCGCAAGATCACCGACAGCGAGTTGCGTGGTGGTCGGATCGGCATTGATACTCAAGGTGACTTGGGGTTTTTGGACCAGCGTCGAGATCACCGCATTCTTTTGGATACCGGAAGCCCCGGTCGCTTCAAAGACCACACGCGCGTCCATTTCGCTGGTCGCTTCGGTGACCAATTGGACATCGAGCGCTTGTCGGGGCCCGAGGACACCGACATCCCAAGACATGCTGTTGCCGGTCCGACGGGTCGGTTTGGGAGTGACACTTTGGATGTTCATTCCGTTGGGAACCGCGGCGGTTAGCACAACATTTTCGGCCTGTGCATAGCCATCATTTTCGAGCGTGGCGGTATAGGCCAAGGGTTGTGCTGGAACCGCGACTTCGGGACCCGCGACGCTTAGATTCAGTTCCGCAGAGCTCCAGGTCACTTGAACGGTGCCTCGTCCCAGAGGCAGTTCGGGCATGTTCTCTGACGATTGCCCTGGGCGCACGACCTCAACCTCGATCAACGCCGATGCATTGGCCTTGGAGATCGAATTGGGTTGAAGCATGTTGACCAATTCCACGACCGCATTCCCGTTGCGGTCGACATATTTCTCGAACACTTCCCCATACTGAGGCAGGAAGCGAGCCACTTCGGGGTTGAGCGATCGGTATCGCACGATCCAGCCTTCAGCCGGAACGAGTCCGTCAGCTTTGCTGACCTTGGTGACCAAGGTGATCGGTTGCCCACTTGTGCTTTGTTGGGGCTGTGGGAACTCCCACCGTGCATCGACCCAATAGATGGTTGCGGTTTGACGGCGTTTATCCCAAGCTTCGCTCTCGGGAGCCATGACGGTTACCTTAGAGACCCCTTCGCTCGGGCTCGAAAGACTCAGCCACGTTTGCCCCATGCGAATGGGCAGATCGTCCTGGGTACGCGCCGTTCCCCGCGTGATTTTCCCAGGTTCGCTGCTGGTTCGACCGCGAGCAAAATCGACATCGAGCTTACCGGTATCGGGCGCGTTTTTGTGCTTCTTGAACAAGTGCTGTCGTTGGCTTTGGTTGTTGTCACCGACATCGATAATCTGGCCGACGCTCTCGGGCGAGAGCATCCATTCGATCGGTTCGCCGGTCACGAGCATACCGTCTTTGCCGCAGATCCCAGCGAGCAAGATGACTTCGCCACCGACGGGCGCGACGAGTTTGGTGGGGGTCAGCAGGAGTTCGCCGCACCGGGCCCGGGCAGCATCGGCACTGCTCGTCGCACCACCTTTACAGAGCTTGCACTGATGCCCTGATTTCCCATCGGTTCCAGTCGGCACTCCGTGCATGCATTTTTTCGGTTCCGGGGGCGTTTGGTACGAGGGACCTTGAACCGGATAGCCGTTGTTGGCCGCGTGGGGTGAGACCAGGGTCGTGGATTGACCGGAGAAAACGGTTCCTCCGTTGGGATTGATCGCCGGAATGGTAAGGGTTTTGCAGCCGGTTCCGACAAGACATCCTAAGGACAAAAGCCCGCAGACGATCGCCAGCAGCTTGGCTGCGATCGATGGTTGGTTTTCAAGAGCGGTTCTGGATCGCAGCGACGCGAGCATAGGACAGGACCACGAGGGCTAGAAGTGAAGGGACTCTTCGAGGCGCATCGAGCCTCGTAGGAACCTACCTCGCACCCTGGGTGACTGTTGAAGAATTTCGCTAGCTACCGCTGTCTTTTTTGTCAAAGACTACCGATCAGTCCGATCAGTCCGATCAGTCCGATCCGTCCTATCAGTCCGATCAGTCCGATCAGTCCTATCAGTCCGATCAGTCCTATCCGTCCTATCCGTCCTATTTGGTTTGATCTGGAGCCAGTGCCATTGGTTTTTGGCCAGCTTGATCGGTCGGGGTTGCGTCGGCTTCTAAGTCCCCGATGGCATACTGGAGTCCGTCGAGCATATGCTTGAGAATCATCGGCTTGGAGAAGGTGTCCTCTCGGTGTCCAAAGTTGGTGTAGAAGACGCGTCCTTTGCCTGCCGATCGGAGCCAACTGACAGGAACCTCACGGGGTCCATCGTTGATGAGCTTACTGACGGCCTCTTGATTCATGTCGAGGCTCACGAGGATTCGAAGGTTTTTGGTACCTACATAGGTTTCCGGATTGTATTGGTAGATCTCGTCGGTGTGCCAGAAACCTTTACCGTCGAAGGACTTGTTTAGCACGTGCTCTGGGTCATTGAGCTTGAACGCCCAAGTTCCACCGGCGTTCCAGGGGTGCCCGGCGAATTCTCCACCGACCACGGCTCGGCAATCGGGGTGTCGGCCAAAGTTATCGCTGGCCGCATGGAAGCCAGCGAGCCCTTTTCCGTTCATGATGAAATCGAGAAAAGCATCCTGCTGGGCGGGGGTCTGAAACTGCATGTGGGTGGTGTTGTTCAGGAGGATCAGGTCGTATTTGGCGAGATTCTCAGGGGTGAACACATCGTAGGTGTCGGCAAGATCGACGCTGAATGCCTTGGTCTTTTTCGCCATGGCTTCTACGGCATAGTTTGCATAAGGAATCGAGCCATGGATGAACCCTTCGCATCGATAGAACAATAGAACGCGTCGTTCTTTTTTGGGAGCCGCTACGGCTTGGGCCGGGACTGCGGTCTCGATGGCAGATTTTTGAGCATCCGTCAGAGGGCGGAAGCTTTCGGCTTTTTTCTTTTGCCATGGGTCGGCATCTTGGGCCGAAACGACATTGGAAACGCTACTGGAAACGAGGCACAACGCCAAAGCGAATGAAAACAGCTTTTTCATGGGGGAGGATCTCCGATGGGGGATTGAGTCTAGGGATGGAGGTGCGAGAAAAAAGAGGGATCAGGGCGTGTTGGGAACAGGCGGATTGGTCGGTTGGGTCGGCAGGAGAATCTTCTGACTCCCCTTGGGCAACCCGAGCATTGCGTCGTCGGAGTCCTTGGAAAAAGGAGCTGCCAAAGGCAGGCCTGCCAGGAACGCCAGAAGCAGCGTCGCGACAAAGTAAATGGCATAGTGGAGAAAGGACTGAGCGACCTCGAGTTCACAGGATCCGACCGATACAGCGATTCCGAGTCCGAACATAATGAGCACAAAGATGGACATTTGAAGTGTGTCGACTTGGGCTAGCACTCGGTTGCCAAAGTAGGAGGCAAGCAACCAGTAGACTCCCCAGGTCAGTGCGAAGACCCCAGCGCAGATCCCGAGTCGCACCAGTCGGTCTTTTCCTATGTAGCCGCCGAGTTCATCGTCCTTGAAGAACGTATAGCCGATCGAGCATAGAGGATAAGCAAGAGCGATAGCGACGAAGGCCAGAGCCCAAGTCGGGGGTGTGATCCCGGACAAACGGGCCCAGAGGGCCGCGATGATCGAGACGGCCGCTACCCCGATTGCCACGACGATCTGAAAACCGTTGGGGGTAAACTCCACCCGCTTGATCGGCTTGAGAACCGGCCTGCCCCCGGCATCCTTGGGACCATAATTCTCCGGTACATGGATGACCACTTCCTGCGACTTGTCGGGAACGGTGATCGTCTGCTTGCACTTGGGACAAGGTCCTTGTTTCCCGGCGTATTTGTCGCTGACGGTGAACCTTGCGAGGCAACCTGGGCAGGTGACTGGGATTGGCATATCGAAGATGGATGCTTAGAACAATGGGTCGAAACTTGGCGACGAATTATAACCGATCTTGCAATTGGCTAGTGGTCCATTATGTCCGAAATCGCTCTTGGTAAGCCTTCGTTCAACGTCGTGCTTTTTCAGCCGGAAATCCCACAGAACACAGGGAATATTGGACGTTCGTGCGTAGCGCTCGATGCGAAGCTTTGGGTCGTTCGGCCGATGGGATTTAGGCTCGATGAGAAACTCGTCCAACGTGCAGGACTGGATTATTGGCAGTTCCTGGATATCGAAGTAGTCGATACCTGGGCCTTGATGCTCGCAAAAATGGACCTCGATCGGACTTGGTTTTTCACCAAATTCGCCCAGCAACTCCACACCCAAGTCCGCTACTCAGTCGGCGACTGGCTGGTCTTTGGGAGCGAGTCGAACGGACTTCCTCCGAGTGTCCGCGACGAGTTCGCAGCGCATTGCCTTCGATTGCCCATGACCGGACCGGTCCGGAGCCTAAACCTCTCGGTCGCCGCAGGAATCGGACTATTCGAAGCCTATCGCCAATGCTCAGGGGAATGACTACCCTGAGATAGTGCATGCTAAGCGAGAATATCGCGGACGACGTTCCCATGAACGTCCGTCAGGCGAAAATCTCGCCCCTGGAATCGGTAGGTCAATCGCGTGTGATCGAAACCTAGCAGATGCAGGATGGTCGCATGCAGATCGTGAACGTGGACGGGATTTTCGACGGCGTTGAAGCCGAAGTCATCGGTCTTGCCGTAGACCATACCTCGTCGGAGACCGCCGCCTGCCATCCAAATGCTGAAGGCTCGATTGTGGTGGTCTCGGCCGTCGTTGCCACCTTGGACCATCGGTGTGCGACCGAACTCGCCCCCCCAGATGACCAGGGTGTCTTCGAGCAACCCGAGCCGCTGGAGATCCTGTACCAGAGCGGCGCTTGGTCGATCGGTCGCTGCTGCGTTGTTCTTGACGCCGTTGGTCAAATCCCCGTGTTGATCCCAAACCTCATGAAAAAGCTGCACAAAACGCACGCCTCGCTCGAGCAATCGCCTAGCGAGTAGACAATTGCGAGCAAAACTAGCCTCCTTGGGATCCTTAACGCCGTAGAGCTCGAGCGTCTCTTTGCTCTCCGTGCTTAAATCCATCAACTCCGGCGCACTGGTTTGTAATTTGGAGGCCAGCTCGTAGCTTTGGATGCGAGAGGCGATCTCCGGATCTCCGACCTCGTCGAGGGTCATGCGATTGAGTTTGGCGATCGCATCGATCGAATCGCGTTGGGCTTGGCCATCGACTCCCTTAGGGTTCGATAGATACAACACGGGGTCACCCGTGCTGCGGAACGGCGTTCCGGAAAACGTCGTAGGCAGAAAACCGCTTCCATAATTGCTCGCACCTCCGCTGGTACCTTTGGCGCTGGTCAAAACGACAAACCCAGGCAGATCCTTGGACTCCGAGCCCAAGCCGTAAAGCGTCCAACTCCCTAAACTCGGACGCCCGAATTGCTGCGAGCCGCTGTTCATCATGATCTGCGCAGGTGCATGATTGACCGCATCGGTCTGCATGGAGCGAATCAACACCATCTGGTCGGCGATGCCCGCGATCTGCGGCAATACCTCGCTGAGCTCCATGCCGCAGTTTCCGTGAGGTGCAAATCCGAACTTGCCCCCAAGCAATGCCGAATTCGGGTTGATGAATGCAGCCCGGTAACCCTGAAGCAACTCCGGTGGAGGCAACTGACCATTTCTCTTAGCCAGCTCGGGCTTCGGATCGTAAAGTTCCAGTTGGCTCGGTGCCCCGGCCTGGAACATATAGACGACTCGCTTGATTTTCGCCGGGAAATGGGGAGCTCGTGCCGCAAGCGGCCCTGCGGGCTCCTGGGCCGACGACTCCCCAGCGAGGAGTTCCAAGGCAGCCAAACTTCCAAGTCCCACCGAGCACTCCTTGAGAAACCAGCGGCGTCGAAGCCATCGTGCTTGTGCCTCGATAAGTTCCAGAGCGAGGTTCTTCATGTTCGATTCGTTCCGTATGATCTGACCAGTTTGCCTGATCCGTTTGTTCCGTTTTGGCAATGCAAGTGCCTGGCCGTAGACCCGCACCTCTTCAATTTTATCAACAAAGCTGGGATTCGAAATGACTTTGTTGAATTACTACAAGGCTTGCGGTTTTTCGCAAGCTACTTTTTACCGCGAAATTCCCGGGCTCGCGATGAAAAGAGGGTCGTGGAAAGGGGTACAATATCCAAATCCAATTCGCTAGCTTGCTCAATGCACTCGAACACTCGGAATCCTCGATGACCAATGAATCCTCTGCTCGAAATGGCAATCGACGGAGTCTTGCGCTGTTTCTTGCCCACTGCGGACCCATCCTGCTCTTGGGAGCCATGATCGCTTCGATCTACCCTGAGTCCGTGCAGGCCCAAGAGCCCAACGACTGGTTTGAATCCAAAGTCCGTCCCATCTTGGTCGAACACTGCTACGAATGCCATTCTGGAACCAAATCCAAAGGGGGACTCTTGCTCGACTCCAAACGGGGGTGGAGCCAAGGTGGTCAGTCCGGTCCTGCGATCCTGCCAGGTGACCCGGACCAGAGCCTTTTGATCCAAGCCGTCGAGTACGAGACGCATCAGATGCCACCGAAAGGCAAGCTGACCGATCGCCAAATCGAAACCTTAATCGAATGGGTCCAAAAAGGAGCCCCGGACCCCAGAGAAGCTCCACTCCTCGTTGGCGGGATGGATGCGCAAACGGCTCGGACTTGGTGGTCCTTTCAACCGCTCCCCAATCCCATCGACACCTTCGGCTCCGAATGGATCGATCAGCAGATCGACGCAAAGCTTCACGCGGCAGGTATCGTTCCTTGCGCAAGAGCAGACGCTCGGACTCTGGCCCGCCGCATGAGCTACGATCTGACAGGCTTGCCGCCTTCCCCCGAAACGCTTCGAGAGACCCTCGGACATGCCAGCTCGCAGAGCACCCCGATAGCATCCGAACCATCGGTGTCCATCGCCGAGGATCGATTCGGCCAGCAGATCGATTCGATGCTCGCCTCAAGCGACTATGGGGTCCAATGGGGACGGCATTGGCTCGATGTGGTCCGCTACGCCGACACCGCAGGGGAGAACACCGATCGGCCAGTTGTCAACGCTTGGAGGTATCGCAACTGGGTCTTCGACGCGATGAATCGCGATATGCCCTTTGACGCGATGGTTCGCCATCAAATCGCCGGGGACCAGGAAACCCCGGAGGGAATCGTCGCGACGGGCTATCTGGCTATCGCGAGGCGATTTGGTCACGATATCGACAAAGACATGTACCTGACCTACGAGGAGATGATCGATAATCTCGGCAAGTCCTTCCTAGGCCTGACCATCGGCTGTGCCCGTTGCCACGACCACAAGTACGACCCGGTCTCGGCTGAGGACTACTACGCCCTGTACGGGATTTTGGCCAGCTCCAAATATTCCTTCCCCGGCTGTGAGCCCAAGGGTCAGCCCAAGGACATGGTCCCTCTGTTGGGCCCGAGCCAAATCGAAACGCTGAGGAAACCTTGGCAGGAAAAAGCCGATCTAGCCAAGCAAGCCAAGGAGAGCCAGCAAGCCTCGCTTGGACAAGCCAGAAAGTACTTGAGCGAACTCGACCCGGTCGACCGCGTTGCGATTCTCCAAGCCGATGTACCGGAAGGAGCCAAGGTCCCCTTCGATAGCCAAGAGGCGTCCAAGACTATCCTTGTTCGACCCGGCGAATGGAT
>Ga0082207_1000693_pt1 | contig 18420 bp, 21 predicted proteins | sample LakMenEpi10Aug09_FD_71540 | JGI IMG/M metagenome (GOLD analysis project Ga0082207, IMG submission 71540)
CCCAAACTACCTAATGGCCGGCGCTGGATTAGGGGAGCAAACTTGGGATCAATCTGAGATACCTCAGCAACTATTCGACGCATCTTCTGCGCAGAGTGAACCGCCATGATTTACAAAGAGAAAGTTGGGTACTCGTCTGTGACAAGTAAAAAGGCGTAGCCAACGACACGGTTCCAGTAAGCAATTGTTCCTACGACGCCTTCGGCGCAAATTTCGGGATAGTTACCTGTAAACAAAATACTGAACCAACCAAGCAAAGTTAGTAATGCGGCATAAACAAGATAGACAAGGCCAACAAGATATAGCGGTAGCGCGAGCAGCCACTTAATCAATGGTAACCAACGGTTGAGCTGCTTAGCATCAACTTCTGGGAAAGTCACACTGACGATGTCATTTTCTTCAATTGATGGATACTCATCTGTCAGTAAAACTAAGTACACATCTACTCGTGTTTGTAGCGAAAGTAACGCTTCATTAAATGCCAAGACATAACTTGGATACACCTGGCGAACAACAATTGCTAAACCAGCGGGCAACGCGAGCAAACCAGTAAAGATTCCTAAAGCATCTTCGGAAAATGCGGTCGAAGGCGCAAATGAAGCTACGAAGATCAGTGCTGGGACGGCAAGGATGATCCGGAAAAAAGCGGTCAGACGATTTCGCTCGGTAAGGGATACATCAATCTGTGTTTCAACTTGGTTGCTCATGAGCTGCAATCTACCCCTGTTTGATGGGTGGTATTGCTAATTACAGCCCCTTTGCCGTATTTTTCAGTCCTTGCAGAAGTTTTTGCAGGATTTCTTGCAGAGACAGTTGCGAAGGAGGTGAAGAGATGGCCGGAATTAAAGAGGTTGCAGAAGAAGCTGGCGTTTCTACCGCCACTGTTTCTCGCGCTCTTCGCGGACTTCATCATGTCAATCAACAAACGCGCGACAAAATTATTGCCGCTGCTGAAAAACTGAACTACCCGCTAAACACAGAGCGCCAAGGTGCAACTAGTGGTCGTACAAATTCGGTAGGCGTCGTCGCACCATATATTTCTCGTTGGTATTTTTCACAAGTAATTAGCGGCGCCGAGCAAGCATTGCGCGAAGCCGGAATGGATTTACTGCTCTATAACTTTAGTCAAATGAAGGGCCGCGAAAGGCTTTTCCAACATCAACTTCTGAAGGGTCGGGTTGATGCTCTGATCGTCATCTCGCTTCCTCCGACCGAAGAAGAATTCGATTCAATGCTCTCACTGGGAATTCCAATTGCATTAGTTGGTATGGATCATGAAAAATGCGCATCAATCAAGATCGATGATGTTGCAGGAGCTAGAACCGCTACCCAGCACTTAGTAAACCAGGGCCACAAGAAGATTGGCCTAATGTCTGGTCGACCAGATGACCCATTTAACTTTTCTGTTCCGCAGGATCGCCGCAAAGGTTTTATGCAAGTGCTTGCAGAAAATGGTTTGGAATGGTTGCCATCTCGCGAAATCCATGGTGATTTCACTATGCACACCGCATCTCGCGCTATGGATGACTTGTTAGCTCGCCCAAATCGCCCAACAGCGATTTTTTGTGAGTCTGATGAAATGGCGATAGGTGCGATGCAAGCACTGCGCCGCCATGGCCTCAAGGCACCTGATGACATATCAATCATTGGTTTTGATGGTCATGAAATGGCAGAGTTTTCAGAGCTAACGACTATTGAACAGCCAGTTACTTTGATGGGTGAAATGGCAGCGTGGTCGATCATGGAGAGATTACGCAAACCTGTAATTGATCCGCCGTCACTTGTTTTGCCAACCACGCTTGTGGTTCGTAATTCAACTAGACGACTTACCCCCGAAGAACAAGTTCTCTGAGGTAGCCTTACCAGCATGAGCGATCATTCAGTCTCGGCACCTAACTTGGCAGAGCTGCAGAGCCACCGCAGTGAAAAGTGGCGTGGATTTGCCGCTGATGTACTTCCATTGCCCGTTGCCGAAATGGATTTTCCAGTTGCACAACCAATTCGTGACCTGTTAACAGAAATGATTTCCAAATCAGATCTTGGTTATTTGGGATCAATCCCTGAACTTGGTCAAGGCTTCGCACAATTTGCAGGACGACGTTGGAATTGGGAAGTTGATCCGCTACAAGTGCGAGCTGCAACCGATGTAGGAGTTGCCGTAGTTGAAGTTTTGCGAGTCTTTACTAATCCTGGAGATTCAATTCTTGTAAATTCTCCGGTGTATCAAAATTTTTACAACTGGATTAATGAAACCAAGTTAACGCTAGTTGATGTTCCATTTGAAAGAACCGGTGATGAGTCAGCCAATCCATGGGAACTGAACTGGGATGGCATTGAAAAAGCTTATGCAGCAGGTTTGAAAGTTCACCTTTTGTGTAGTCCGCACAATCCCTTGGGACGTATCTACACCAAAGAAGAATTACTTCGTATTGTTGCTTTAGCAAAGCGCTATGACGTTCTTGTCATCAGCGATGAAATCCATGCTCCGCTGACATTTAAGGGCAACACTTTTGTTCCGATGTTGAGTCTAGGAGCAGATGCCGAATCAGTTTCGGTGACGGTGACCGCTGCCTCGAAGGGCTGGAACATTGCAGGGTTAAAGTGCGCAATTATTGTGTCCCAAAATGAAGTGATTAATACTCGCTTGGCCACAATGCCAATGGCAGTTCACTTTAGAGCTTCTTTGCTGGGTGGGTTTGCAACTGCAATTGCTTTTGCCGAAGGCGAAATTTGGCTCGATTCAGTAATAGAGAATCTTGACCACAATCGTCATATGTTGAAGGATTTATTGAATTCGCAACTACCGTCGGTGAGATATCACATTCCTGATAACAGCTATCTTGGATGGCTAGATCTAGAAGCACTCAACTTGGGAGAAGATCCTTCCGTAACACTTCTTGAAAAAGGTCGCGTTGCCTTTAACGCTGGACATATTTATGGAAAACAATGTTCACAATATGTACGCTTCAATTTTGCTACAAGCCCAACAATCATTACTGAAGCTGTACATCGCATCGCACGAGCAATTTAAATGCCCAGCAAGAAATATGATGTTGTCATCATCGGCGGGGGTCACAACGGTTTAGTTGCTGCCACCTATCTAGCCCGAGCGGGCAAATCAGTGAGAATTCTTGAAGCCAACGCTGAAATCGGTGGCGCTTCACAAAGTGTTCGGACTTTCCCGCAATTTGAAGCAAACCTATCTAGATACTCTTATTTGATCGCACTCCTGCCTGACAAGATCATCAGCGATCTAGGATTGTCATTCGAGTGCATTTCTCGTGAAGTTTCGAGCTATACGCCTTACGGAGAAAACAAAGGTTTGTATGTCTCTCGTGTGTGGGATTCTAAAACCGAAGATTCCTTTAATGAATTAGATCCTTCAGGTAAAGAGGCAAAGGCGTGGCAAGCTTTTTATGGAGAGATTGCAGAGTTCGCCGAAAAGATTGCGCCAACAATGCTGCAGCCACTTAAAACTCGAAGTGAACTAAAGCGGCACATCGATTTAGATTCAACGTGGCAATATTTGATAGAAAAACCCATTGGCGAAGTAATTACAGAAAGATTTCAGACCGATGTAATCCGTGGCGTCGTGCTGACAGATGCGCTGATTGGTACTTTTGCTTCAGCCTTTGATTTACAAGCAAATATCTGCTTTTTGTATCACTTGATTGGAAATGGAACAGGGGAGTGGAAAGTTCCCAAGGGCGGAATGGGTGCTTTGGTCAAGGAACTAGTTCGTGTAGCTACCGACAGTGGAGTTGATATTTCACTAAATTCCAAGGCGATTAAGGTCGAATCTTCATCTACTGGTGTATCAGTCACATTAGAAAATGGTGAAGCTGTTTTAGGTGAGTACCTGCTTTCAAATGCCGCACCTGGTGTATTGGCAAAGCTGCGAGGCAAAGCTGCGCCAAAGTGTCTTGACGGATCGCAGATGAAGATAAATATTTTGTTAAAGCGACTTCCAAAACTTAAATCTGGCATTGATCCTAAACTTGCATTTGCCGGAACATTTCACGCTAACGAGAGCTTTACTCAGTTTGAATCAGTTTTTAAAGATGCTAAAAATGGTGTGATGCCACAAAAGATGCCGATCGAGATGTACTGTCACACATTGACCGATCCTTCAATCTTGGGACAAGAGTTACAAGATGCTGGCTATCAAACTCTGACTTTGTTCGGTCTGCATACCCCAGCATCACTCTTTGATGGAGACAACGATGCTGCCCGAGATGCAGCACTAAAGTCTGCTTTGGCTTCACTTAATGATTACTTAGCTGAACCAATCGAAGATGTGATCGCGGCTATCGAAGTTAAAACTCCGCTCGATATTGAAGAGGCAATCGCGCTGCCACGCGGAAACATTTTCCATAAGGATTTATCTATGCCATTTCGCGAGGATGGAACTGAAGAGTCGTGGGGCGTTGAAACCGATGACCCACGAATCTTTATATGCGGAGCGGGAGCGGTTCGAGGCGGGGGAGTAAGCGGCATTCCTGGCCATAATGCGGCCATGGCAATCCTTTCTAACAATTAGACTGGGATCATGAGTTTTCACCCAGAAACATCAGCGATTACAGCAGGCCGGCCTGAAGTTGCACCTGATGCTTCCTTGAATCCTCCACTTGTTTTTTCTTCTACTTACCATGCTGGTGGTCCAGTTGGTTATGGACGCTACGGTAATGAAAGTTGGAGTGCACTCGAAGCTGCAATTTCAGAACTTGAGGGCGGACAAACACTTTCTTTCTCTTCCGGTATGGCAGCAATTAGCGCGGTCTTTTCGATCTTGCCTATCGGTGCACCTGTTGTTGCATCAAATCAGGGTTACAGCGGAACCATGGGTTTGCTGAATCAACATCATTCGGCTGGTCGACTTGAAGTTCGTTTTGTAGATATCACCAACACCGAAGAAGTAATTACCGCAATGAAGGGCGCGGCGCTGTTATGGCTGGAATCTCCAACTAATCCTTGTCTTGATATCGCCGATCTTCTTACACTGATTGCCGCAGCAAAGAAACAAACAATCGGAGTTGGTGTAGATAACACCTTTGCAACTCCATTAGTACAAAAGCCATTGTCTATGGGTGCGGACATAGTTATGCATTCAGTCACAAAGTTTCTTGCTGGCCATAGCGATGTAGTTCTTGGATCACTTTCAATCTCCGATACTGCATTGTTCAAGCGTCTAGAGGAATCGCGTCGATTCAACGGTTCTATACCGGGGCCATTCGAGGCCTGGCTTGCACTACGCGGAATTCGAACTTTTCCAGTTCGCTTTAGAGCCGCCGAAACAAATGCAAAGACATTAGTCACACGTTTAGAGAAGCATGCGAAGGTTACCAAGGTTCGCTATCCAGGCTTTGGAGCGGTCATATCTTTCGAAATTGATGGAAGCGCAGAGCAGGCCGAAAAAGTTTGTGATTCTTCACAATTGATTACACATGCAACAAGCCTTGGTGGCGTTGAATCATTGTGGGAACGTCGTCGTCGCTGGGCTGGAGAAAGTCCATCAGTGCCCGAGCAATTGATCAGAATTTCAGTTGGCTGTGAGCATGTTGAGGACATTTGGCAGGATATAGAGCAGGCACTGGCCTCTTTATAGAGATTTTTCAAGGAAGAGCGAGTATTTTTATCCTATGTTCAAAGCCATTCGTCGAACCGTTGCAGCGTTGACTGTAACTGTGCTGGCATTTCAGGCAGTGGCATCATTTTTGTCATGGGTTGAACACCAAGACGAATCTGTTGCTGATACCTGGGTCGATGAAGATGAGTTTGAAGATGCCTGAGGTTCAATACATTCCCGGTAGCTGCAACATTGGCAAGGGTGAAGTTCGCAGAAGGCAATTAGTTGCACTTGTCGGTCTATTTTTCTCTATCACGACTTTGTTGGCATTCAATACCGTAGATGCTCCCGCGGAAATACGTTTAGGAATTTTCTTTCCATTGATGGTTGCATCAGTTGGCTTTGTGCAATCGCGCTCAAAGTTTTGTTTAGCCTATGGTTTTGCTGGAACTTTCAACGTGGGCAAGATGGGCGATATCAAGCGCGTTGCAAGCAAAGAAGATAGAGCTGCAGATCGTAAAACTGCGCTGGTAATTCTAGGAAAATCTTTTCTTCTTGCAGCCCTAGCGACAGCGGTGGTCTTAGTACTACCCTTTTAGTATGAAGATACAAATTCATACACGCAACGCAGATTTAGCTGAAGATTTCAAAGATATCGCAACTGAAAAACTAAGCAGCATGGAGCGATTTAGTGTTGTTATCGATCGCGTCGAAGTTGAAGTTTTGCATGAGGCAAACCCCCATCAGGGAAAGCACAATCACAAAGTAGTTTTAACTACTCATGGTTCAGGCCCGTTGATTAGGGCAGAGGCGGCAGAGTTCAATGACCTGGCAGCTTTTGACACGGCCATTAAAGCTTTTGCGCTACAGATCCGAAAGATCCATGAAAAATCTAAAGATTATGATCGTGCAACCCTAAGAAAGATGAAAACAGAGATCTAAACGATCTCGCTTCCATCTTTGCGAGTTGCGGTAAGACTTGCTACTGCAGTCACTGTTAGCGCAGCGACAATCACGAAGAGGCTAACTTCAATAGGCACGTGAGGCAGTTCCAGCCCGGCAATGTCATGGATACCTACGCCATGGAATGCCTCAATGAACATCTTGAAGCCGATGAAGGCCAGGATGAAGGAAAGCCCCTTGGATAAATAGACCAAGCGCTGCAGTAAACCTTGCAACAAGAAGTACAACTGACGAAGTCCCATCAGGGCAAAGATGTTGGCGCAAACAACAATGTATGGATCACGGGTGATTCCAAAGATTGCCGGAATTGAGTCAAGAGCAAAGACGAGGTCAGTGAAACCTAAAGAAACTAACGCAATAACAAAGGTTGATGCACCTTTAGAACGCAAGAAGGTGATCATTCGATCTTCCTTCCATTCTTCCTCGCCCTTATCTTCGACTAGAAGTCGATAAGCGGTGAAGACAAGGAATGCTCCAAAGATAAAGAAAGCTCCGGAGAACTTCTCAATGATCGCACTACCTGCCGCAATAAAGCCACCTCTTAGCAACAAGGCGATGATGATTCCCAATAGCAGAACTAGTTGTTGCTTGGTTCTATCCACTTTCAATCTGCTCAGGATGATGACAAATACAAAGATGTTATCTACTGACAATGCATACTCAGTTAACCAGCCAGCAAAAAACTCTTTTTGTGCATTTGGATCCGATGTCCAGCCCGGCAGCATAATTCCAAAAACAATCGCCGCAGACACATAGATGAATGTCCAGATTCCCGCCTCAGTCATAGTTGTCTCTTTGTTGCGACGAACAATCGCAAGAGTTAAGTCAAAGAGAATTACAAGAGAGAGAATTCCAATGGTTAAGAGCCATGTAGTCGTAGATTCCATGGCGTTATTGTGCCAGTTAGTGATGTATCCAGATGGTTGAAATGGCAGGAATAGTTAACTTTCCATCACGAGCATCGACCGTTCCTGCGCTTGTAATCAAAAGTTTTCCACTAATTTCAGCCTCAACGGGTGAATCAGAAAGATTCATATAGATAGAGACATTGCCACGACGAACCGCCAACAGTGAAGAGCTCTTTGATCCATGGTTGGGCGACTCAAGCCAAGTGATTGATCCTTGATCAATTAGGTGATCAGCACGAAGTTTTAAGGCGGTGCGATAGAGATTTAAAGTGCTTTTTGGATCGACGCTTTGCTTTTCAATTGTCAGATCTTTCCAGTTGTCACTCAACGGCAACCAAGGCTTTCCAGCAGTAAATCCAAAAGGAGCGGCTTCGCCATTCCAAGGAAGTGGCACACGTGCACCATCTCGGCCTTTTTGCGCTCCCTTGGTTCTAATGTAAATCGGATCTTGCCTTGAAGAATCTGGAATTTCACCATCAGGCAGACCTAACTCTTGTCCAGCAAACACATAGCACGAGCCTGGTAGAGCTAAAACAAAGAGCGCAAGTGCGCGTGCCTGAACTTCTCCAATACGTGAAGCAACACGTGGTGAATCGTGATTGCTAAGTGCCCAAGTAGGAAGTGCGCCAACCGAATCCATTAGATCAATTGATCGAGTTACAACGTCAAACAGGAAATCAGCTTTAAATGGTGCATCTAGCAAATCAAAGTTAAAGACTTGATGCAGTTCATCACTTCGAACATAACGTGTTGAATTTACTGGGGGGTGCACCCAAGCTTCGGCAACCGCCATGATTTCACGATCTTTGTATGAATCAAAAAGTTTTCGCCACTTGCGATAAATCTCGTGAACACCTTGTCGATCAAAGTAAGGCACTGTTGGAAGCAATGCATATCGGATTTCAGGATCCATAGAAACATCAAGGCGCAATGCATCACTTATTCCCTGTGGATCAGGGTGATTAGCAAGTAAATTCTCTTTTACCAAACCATGTGCAACATCAATTCGAAAACCATCAACACCAAGATCTAGCCAAAAACGTAAGGTAACTTCGTAATCACTTGCGACCTCTGGGTTGTCCCAGTTGAGATCGGGTTGTGATGAATCAAAGAGATGAAGGTAAAACTGACCATCTTCGACTTGAGTCCATGATGGACCACCGAAAAGTGAAATCCAGTTGTTTGGTGGCGTTCCATCTTTATTTGCATCGTAGAAATGAAAGCGAGCTCGTTCGGGAGACCCTCTTCCAGCTTTTAGTGCTTGTTGGAACCAAATGTGTTGATCAGAAAAGTGGTTAGGAACAACATCAACAATTACTTTTAAGCCCAGCGAGTGCGCAGCTTGAATCAGTTTTTTAGCATCATCCAAGTTACCAAAGCGTGGATCAACATCGCGTGGGTCAGCAACGTCATACCCGCCATCCTTGTTGGGAGATGTATAAAACGGACTTAACCAGATTGCGTCAACGCCAAGCTCTTGCACATATTCAAGTTTGGAGATGATTCCTGCCAGGTCACCCTCTCCATCGCCATTGCTATCAAAAAATGACCGTGGGTAGATCTGATAGATGGTTGCTTGTTTCCACCACGGTGCGGAGTTCATGGTGAAAGGCTACGGATTGAGCATTGGCAAGACAATGTAAAAAGGATGTAACTCACCCTCGTATGTTTCTCTTTTATAACGTTTATTCATACCGTTACACTTTAAGCATGGAAATCCTTTATTCAGTCTTACTTTTCTTGATCTTGCTCGGAACCCTGTACTGCATCCGTTCTTTACGAGCCCTTCACGGAAAAGTCTCAAAGAAAACTGAACAGATTTCAAGAGAGATTAACAAGGCCGCACTTGAGAACAAGAAAATGTCAATGACTTCTTACCGACAGACTGAAGCCTTTATCCAGTTAAGCAATCTGCTTCAGTTCAAGTCACCAATTCCATCAACTCGCAGTTGGGCCGCATCACCAGATCTTTTACTTTTGATTTCCGAAACAGTTAAGAAAAATAAGCCATCACTAGTTGTCGAACTTGGATCTGGAGTTTCAACTTTGGTATGTGCAAAGTCTGGAGCCCGAAAAGTAATCAGTATCGATAACTCTGATGAATACGGCACCAAAACCCGCGATTTGCTCAAGGAACATAAGGTGCGAGGAGCGGAAATTCGTATTGCGCCATTGCGCCCATATGCAAATGGTTCAGAATGGTATGACGTTTCAACGCTTAAGGATTTGAAAAAGATTGATTTATTGATTGTAGATGGCCCACCAGGATCTAAAAATTCAGAGGCTCGATATCCTGCACTTAAGGAATTTAAAGATAAGTTGTCGGCAAAAGCTATCGTTATTATTGATGATGTGAACCGTGATGGTGAACGCAAGCTAGCCGAAGATTTTGCCAAGGCACTGCCTAGCCACACTTTAACTATTCTTGATCATGAAAAAGGCACAGCGATAATCTCACCTCGCTAACTAGATGCCAATTACCCGCGAAGAGGCTTTTCAAGAGGCTGCCTCGAAAATTCTAGATACCTCAACCTTTGTGCGTGCCGTTTTATCTGGGCGCCGCAGAAATATGACAGTCCAGTTTGAACGTATCGATATTCGCCCAGTCGAGATAAAAGGTGTTCTACATCTTCAGTTGATGCAAAATGATGGGCGGGCAACAACGACAAAGAATCTTTTGCCTACTGCACTGGAAGTGGACCAACTTCTAGATAGTGGATATGCAAACATCACGGTGGAAAGCACTAGCCAGGCGTATTCAATAAGAGTGACCAAGAGCGGTGATGCCCAGGTGCACACCGAAAAACGTAGTTCTGAACAAAATTTGGGGCACGATAAGAAAAAAGACAGACTGCTTGATTCTAATGATCCGTTCTTGCGAGAAGTTGGAATCGCTGATGCAAAGGGCGTCATTAAGCCTTCTCGCCAAGATAAGTACAAACAAGTAGAAGAATTTTTGCGTTTGCTGTCTCCTGCACTAAACGCTGCAATTGATGCGGGTCAAATCCATAAGCCAACACCGGCGCAACCGCTTCGCATCACCGACCTTGGCTGCGGCCATGCATATTTAACTTTTGCAGCTCATCAATTCTTAATGAAGTCCGGAATACCTGTAGTTGTGACAGGCATTGATGTTCGACCCGAATCCAGAGATCGCAACAATGCAATTGCCGAAAAGCTTGGTATTACAAAAACTATTTCCTTTAAGGCCGAAGAGATTTCAAAGACAACGGCAGAAGTGGCAGATATCGCTATTGCCTTACATGCATGTGACACAGCAACAGATGATGCAATCGCATGGGCAGTAAATGGTGGTTCAAAACTTTTGTTGATCGCACCTTGTTGCCATCACGATATTCAAAAGCAGATTGATGCAGCACCTGAACCGTGGGGAGCGCTTACAAAGTTTGGGTTAATGAAGGAACGCTTGGGTGATCTACTCACTGATTCATTCAGGTCACAACTACTAAGACTGGTTGGTTATCGAGTAGAAGTTATTGAATTCATTGGGGGAGAACACACGCCTCGAAATTTGATGATCCGTGCAGTAAAGACTGATGCAAAGCCCGAACAGTTAGATATTGATAGATACCTTGAAATTACCGCTCAGTGGGGTGTTAAACCTGCCCTAGAGCAGAAACTTTCGACGCTTAACATCCGTTAGACTTAAGGCATGTCTAAGGTCCTCGCATCTCTTCCAGTTGGTGAAAAGGTTGGAATCGCTTTTTCTGGCGGTCTCGATACATCAGTGGCCGTTGCCTGGATGCGAGACAAGGGCGCTGTCCCTTGTACGTACACCGCAGATCTTGGCCAATACGACGAGCCAGATATTGATTCGGTTCCAGGTCGCGCAAAGGAATACGGCGCAGAGATTTCACGCCTAGTTGATTGCAAAAATGCACTAGTTGAAGAAGGTCTTGCAGCGATTGCTTGCGGAGCTTTTCACATTCGCGCTGGCGGAAAGCAATACTTCAACACAACGCCCTTGGGTCGCGCAGTAACTGGAACTATGTTGGTTCGTGCAATGCACCAGGATTTAGTTGAAATCTGGGGCGATGGATCTACATATAAAGGTAATGACATCGAACGTTTTTACCGTTACGGCCTGCTAGCAAACCCAAACCTAAGAATTTATAAGCCTTGGCTTGATCAAGATTTTGTAACCGAACTTGGCGGACGCAAGGAAATGTCTGAATGGTTAGTTGCACACGGACTTCCTTACCGTGACAGCACTGAAAAAGCGTATTCAACTGATGCAAACATCTTGGGTGCAACTCACGAAGCAAAGAGTCTTGAAAACCTTGATACTTCTGTTGAATTAGTTCAACCAATCATGGGCGTTCGATTCTGGGATCCAGCGGTAAAGATCGACACTGAAGATGTAAAAATTGCTTTTAATCAAGGACGTCCTGTTTCCATCAACGGTAAGTCCTTCGATGATGTTGTAGATTTAATGAAGGAAGCCAATGCAATTGGCGGTCGCCATGGTTTAGGAATGGCAGATCAGATCGAGAATAGAATTATCGAAGCAAAGAGCCGTGGAATTTATGAAGCTCCAGGAATGGCGCTGCTGTTTATTGCATATGAGCGTTTGATCAGCGCAATCCACAATGAAGACACAATTGCTAATTACCATGCCGAAGGTCGCCGTCTTGGTCGTTTACTTTACGAAGGTCGCTGGTTTGATCCACAAGCCTTGATGCTTCGCGAATCCCTGATGCGTTGGGTTGCATCTGCAGTTACTGGAGAAGTAACTATTCGTATGCGTCGCGGTGATGATTTTTCGATCATCAACACAACTGGTCCAGGACTTAGTTACCACCCTGAAAAGCTTTCAATGGAGCGCACCGAAAACGCTGCATTTGGCCCAGTTGATCGCATTGGACAACTCACTATGCGCAACCTTGATATTGCCGATACTCGTGCCAAGTTGGAGCTTTACCGTTCCCAGGGCCAGATCGGTGATGGTGAGTTTAAACTAATCGGCGAAATCGAATAACAAGGAGAACCATGCCAAAGAAAACCCTTTTGAAAGTATTTGCGGTTCTTGCCGTATTAGCAATTGGATTTGCATCATTCACAACACTCGGAGGAGATGACACAGTGTCAGGATCAGCAGCAGGACTTCCAACGGTAACGGGAAACATTGGTGAAATGCCGATGATCTCGGCTCCATCAGGTGTCGCACCGACTAATTTAGAAAAGCAGGACATCATTGTTGGAACTGGAACAGAGATTCAGCCAACATCAACTTTGACAGTTCATTACACATTGATGGCATGGTCAAGTGGAGAAATTCTTGAATCATCAATTTCATCGGGGCAACCTGCAACATTTCCATTGTCAGGTGTTATTGCCGGATGGCAGGAAGGTTTACCAGGAGCAAAGGTTGGCGGTCGTCGCCTGCTAGTTATTCCTCCAGCACTCGGTTATGGACCTTCAGTGGGCCACCCACTAGAAAAAGAGACCTTGATCTTCGTTGTTGACGTGATCGCTGTTTCATAACAAGCCTTAAACAAAACCCCATCGGCCAATGTGGCTGGTGGGGTTTTGCTTTGTCAGAAATAACCTAGCGTTCACCCTGCATTCACCAAGTCATGAGTAACCTCATCCCATGAGAAAGCTCTTGGCTGAATACCTAGGCACCACACTTTTAGTAGCTATCGTTGTTGGCTCAGGAATTATGGCCACCGATCTAACTCAAGATGTTGGCCTACAGTTGCTGATCAACACAATTGCTACAGTCTTTGGTCTGGCAGCCTTAATTCTTATCTTGGCTCCAATTAGCGGTGCGCATTTCAACCCTGTTGTAACACTTATTGACTTGATTCAAGGCAAGAGTTCATTCATCCAATTTCTGCAGTATGCAGTTGTACAAATTGCAGGTGCAATAACAGGTGCATTCCTTGCTAATGCCATGTTTGACCAAGCAATTATTCAAACCGCAACCAAGATTCGCTCGGGGAGCCACCTTTACTTGGCTGAAATAGTTGCAACTGCAGGTTTAATCCTTGTCATCAATTTACTGGTGAATCAAAAGAACCTCACCGTGATCCCTGCAGCTGTTGCTGCCTGGATCGGTAGTGCTTATTTCTTTACAAGTTCAACATCTTTTGCAAATCCTGCAGTCACAATCGGTAGAACTTTCAGCGACTCATTTGCTGGAATTGCTCCAGAGTGTGCGCCAAAATTTATTGCAGCTCAAATTCTCGGAGCCATCATCGGCCTGGGCCTAGTGAAAGCACTTACTAATGACAAATAAGCCAACCGTTCTCTTTGTTTGTGTTCATAACGCAGGCCGATCACAGATGGCAGCAGGCTTTATGCGCGAACTTGGACAGGGCAGAGTCGAAGTACTTTCTGCAGGCAGCGCGCCTAAGGATTCAATAAATCCCATTGCAGTAGAAGCTATGGCAGAAATTGGAATTGATATTGCGAATAACGTTCCAAAAGTTCTAACAACTGAAGCAGTTCAAGAATCTGATGCAGTAATTACTATGGGCTGCGGAGATGTTTGTCCGTTTTACCCTGGAAAGCGTTACGAGGATTGGGTTCTAGATGACCCTGCAGGACAAGGAATTGAATCAGTTCGCGTTATCCGCGATGAGATTAAGGGCCGAGTCGAAGCTCTGCTGGCTGAATTACTGAGCTAGTACCGCAGCTGCGATCTTTAAGTCCTTTTCAAAAACCATCAACTGCGGTCCATCCAAGGTCTGCGTCAGTGTGGCCTTGATATTTGCATCAGTTAGTTTTTGCAAACTCATCTGAGCTTCGATGTAGTTGCTAGGAGTTTGCAACGGCCTAAGTAATCCGTATTGATCTTTCTTTCCAGCTTTAATCGGCGTGATGATCATGCGCTTGTTGGATGAAAATCCCCACTTGAGCACAAGAATTAATAGCGCTAACCCCGCAAACCCGCCAAAGGATTGCAGAAAGAGTCCGTTATTGATTCCACCCAGCATGGACTAATTCTATTCATCTCTCGCGATTAAGTGCTTTACGGATGAGGTATTGAAGGCGTACCGCTAACTTTGATCTGAATGACACTTTGGATCCCTCATTAATGATGGTGCGTTCAATAAAGGGCCGAGTGTTCTTAACAACCTTATGAAAGTTTTCAATGGTGATTTCTTCTTCCAGCGCTTCTTGCTTGCTATAAGAGTTGAACTGGCCGATCTCATTTCCCCCGCAATACGGACAACTCTCAAGGCTTGCGGCCAGACGCTTTTGGCACTTTGGATTCAGACACAGTGGCATGGTTCAAATGCTAATGCGTTGAATTTGCAGTGTCCTTACGAAACCTTGATTCTCAGTAAATCGTCAGCAAAGTTTTTGTACAGCTTCTTGTTGCCCGCAGGTGATTTACCTATATCTAGGCCAGCCTTCTTCAATTCACTTTTCAACTCTTTACGAAACAGGTGGTAATCGACCTCTACTGCGTGACGCTGCCCTGGCGTGAAGTTGAAATGAGGATTTTTGACCTCGTGATCAATCGCAGATTTCATATCGTGTGGCCTACGGTATTTTCCATTTATCTCTAAACAAGCAATCTTTGCTTGATAATCAGCGAGTGGCCAAATACAACCAAGAGGTTGAAACAACCCGATGAAGTAAAGATTTTCATACTTTTCATGCATCATCTTCTTGAATAGCGGGACCTCTGTTAAATTCTTAAAGTTTATAAAATCTTCATCAAAAAATGGGAAGATTGTCCAGAAACCCGTAGCTGCACAAATAATGTCAAAATCTTCTTTACTGCCGTCGACAAACTCAACGGTTAGCCCACTCCAAGATTTAATAGCTTTGCGTGGCTTAATCCGGCCGTGGCGAATGTAATCCATCAGATCTGAGTTCAAAGTTGGGTGGTTAGTCAGGGGGAGAGTGGTGTTCTCTGGTAATCCATAACGACTGTATGGACCTTGAATTAACTTAACCAAAAACTTCAGGCCATACTGGCGAAGCTTCCTTGGTAGCCACTTGCTACGTGCAGCGAAGACATCACCTGGCTGACCAAAGATGAACTTTGGAAAGAACCACTGCGGACTTCGCATAGACATATGAACCGTCTTCGTCATCCGAGCTGCTTCAACGGAAATGTCACAGGCAGAGTTACCGCCACCAATTACTAGTACACGCTTATCTCGCCAGCTCTCATCCACGCCTTTGAAATCATGGGAGTGCAAAAACTTTCCGCTGTAATTTCCTGGGTACTCTGGATACTTCGGCACATTATGGTGACCATTAGAAACCATCAAATATTCAAATACTTCGCTCTTCTTAACTCCACTGTTATCGGTGTATTCAACGAGCCACCTTCCATCGATTTGGCGAGTCACATGATTTACTGTGTGATCAAATTTAATCCGTGGCATCACGCCGAAATGAACTGCGTAAGATTGGAAGTAAGTTTGCAGTTGGATATGGCTCGGATAATCAGGATATGAATCTGGCATTGGATAATCTTCAAACTCAGACCATGCCTTTGAGCTAATTAAGTGTGTATTTTCATAAACGCTTGAATGTCCTGTTTTAGAGTTAAAGACCCAGTTGCCGCCAACTTTGTCATTCTTTTCAAAGACCACAACATCTAAACCATTTTCAACGCAGTTTTTGGCTGCTGTAATGCCACTTGGGCCAGCTCCGATAACGCAGATCCTTGGATTCATACATCAATTATTGCGTATTACCTTGAAGTAGGTTCTGCTCTTTTGAATTTGAGCCCACAAATCCCCTACTTGCCCCTGAATGCATCCTTGTTACCCCTGATTTCTGTTTACATTACCGCTTAACTCTGATTGCATACCCTTAACTCAGGGGGATCAGATATGAACACATATGAAGCAGAACGTTTGCAACTGATTAGGGCAAATAAAGATAAACCGCGACTTGATTATTTAAGTGATCGTGGCCGACTGATACATGGTCCAACCCCTCCTGGTGGATCTAAACCTTCTCCTCGAGAGAGTGATTTAACGCCTGTCGAAATTGATGAACTCGTTGAACTGATTGCTAATGGCAGAAAAAGTCGAACTCCTGTAGTCATGCCAGAGCACTTGCGGGCTAGATCTTGGAAGTCAATGGAAGAAGTAATCTTGAAATTGGAGTACGCACTTGGCTGGGAAGGTGCGGGCTGGAAAGTTGGCGCCGCAAGCATGGATGTTAGAAAAGCTGAAAATATTCCAAGCCCATCTCCAGGGCGCTTATTCACTCGATCTGTTATGAAAAGTCCCGCAGAAGTCCCATCAGAGTTTTTCGTTAATTATCGTTTGTGCGAATGCGAGTTTGCGTTTCAACTTGGTCAAGATTTTCCAGTTCGGGATAAGGCTTATACCGAGGAAGATTTGCGCGCTGGCATCGAATATTTAGCTCCCGTAATTGAAATCGGAGATTCTGTTTTTGAAGATTGGTACAGCCTCAGCGGATATTTTGGTGGTATGTATGACAACGCAGGCGGGGCAGCGTTTGTAGTTGGAAACAAAATCAAAAATTGGGAGGATGTTGATCTCCCCAAAGCAAACATTGATTTATATGTGAATGGCTCCTACATAAAGTCGGGGCAAGGAGTTCAAGCCATGGGGCATCCGGTTACTAGTCTGACATGGATGGTTAATTGGCTAAGGGAGCGAGGCAGAGATGTTTTCGCTGGTGAATTTGTAAGTACAGGAACGTGTACTGGACACTGCTTTGTACAGCCAGGAGATTTGGTAAGCGTTGACTTTGGTGATTTAGGTTTAGTTGAGGCAAAGTTTGTCTAATTCAAAAGTCTATTCTCAAGCAGAGTTGGTCGAAATTGGCACCAAAGTCATTTGCGGAATGGGTGCACCCTTAGATTTAGCTAGTGCAGTAGCTAAATCACTTGTGCTATCAAATTTAGTTGGGCATGACTCTCACGGAATCATTAGGCTGATGGAGTATTCCGGTTGGGTGCAATCGGGGAATTTAATTCCTAATGCCTATCCAAAAGTGGAATGGACGAGAGAATCCACCTCACTTATTGATGGCGGATGGGGATGGGGACAAAGCGCTTCTTACCTTGCTACCGAAACAGTCATCGATTCAGCTCGCAAGTATGGAACTGCAACCGTTGTATTAAGTAAAACAAATCATGTGGGCCGACTTGGTGAGTATGTCGATTTGATTTCAAAGGCTGGGATGATGGGAATCGCTTTTTGTAATACAGGTGGACCAATAGTTGCCCCTTTTGGTGGCGTTAAACGCGTGCTTGGAACTAATCCCTTTGCTTGGTCAGTACCTGGGTCGGCAGATTTTGATTATGTTTTAGATTTCTCAACTGCAGTAGTAGCGGCTGGAAAAATAATTATGGCGGGTATGAGTGGCGAGTCTATTCAGCCAGGCTCGCTTTTGGATAAAGCAGGAAAGCCATCAGTAAATGCATCTGATTTAGCTGACGGTGGTTCTCTCTTGGCTTTCGGAGGCCATAAAGGATCAGGACTTTCTGTTCTTATTGATGTCGCTGCTGGAATTCTTTCAGAAAATATGCCCGCTGCTATTTCAGACAGCGGTTTTGGAAACGGAACCATCTTTATCGCGGTGGATGTATCACGCTTTGTGAGCCTAGATTTATTCAAGTCAGTTGCATCTCAATTTGAGAACATCATGCACAACGCAGGTGAGCCCAATTCCGTTTTACTTCCTGGTGAATTTGAATACCAAACCAGATGCGATCGAGAAGTAAATGGAATTTCGATTAGCTCCGGAATTAGAGAAAATATTGAAGAAACCGCAAAAAGATATGGTGTCTCATTATCGGGCTTGCTTTAAAAACTCGGGTACACTCACGCTTGTAAGTGGGTGGTGAGGGACTCGAACCCCCGACCCCAGAATTGAGCGCACGAACCCCCATAAGAATTGATTTTCCCATTACCCTTTTGGAATGCGAATCAAGGGGAGCCTTACCAAAGGACTCTTAGTTGCCCTCACTCTTACCCTGATTCCTATCACGGCCTTTTCTGCCCAGAAGAT
>Ga0082207_1000694_pt1 | contig 18419 bp, 18 predicted proteins | sample LakMenEpi10Aug09_FD_71540 | JGI IMG/M metagenome (GOLD analysis project Ga0082207, IMG submission 71540)
ACCATTCTTGGTATTGACTCAAGGGTAAAATGGTAAAATTGGCTACAGATGCCATGGCAACTTCCTCCGGTTCGCGCACATCAATAAGTTGTAAATTAGGATCATGATCGGCTAAACGGAGAGCGAGTTCATGGACGCTAATTTCGGGAATGCTCATAGATTTGGTTTTAAGAATCGGTTATCTTTCCTTTAGATTAGCAAATCGGGCGACTCCTGGCGGTTATCTGTGAACAGTGCCTAGGTTGTAATGATGGTGAGGAAAATTCTGGGAAACAAAAAAAGCGCATTTGTCCCCGGCTTGATTTCAGTTAAGCTTTGATCAGAGGTTATTGCAGGAGGAGGTTATTGATACCGAATAGATTCACCCAGATGTATTGCGCTGAAGCTATCTTTTCCCCAGTTTTTTATCCTCTGATGAATTTCTAACCTATACTGCTTTCTCCCCCTCTCCCTACTTCATAATTGATAATTTCTCCCAGCTTATGATTCCCCTACAATTAACCCTGAAAAATTTTCTCAGTTATCGCGAGGCAGTGCTAGATTTTCGCGGATTACATACTGCCTGTATTTGTGGTGCCAATGGTGCGGGAAAATCCTCTTTACTCGAAGCAATTACTTGGGCAATTTGGGGAGAAAGTCGCACCTCGATTGCTGATGATGTGATTCATGCGGGCAGCGATTATGCGCGGGTAGATTTCGAGTTTAGTTATGGGGGAGAAATCTATAAAATTATCCGTAGTCGTCACCGGGGAGGGAAAGCTTCTAGTTTAGATTTTCAGGTGATTAATGATCAGAGTTTTCGTCCTTTATCGGGTAAAAGTATTAAAGATACCCAAGCACAGATTAATACTTATCTAAAAATAGACCATAAAACTTTCATTAATTCTGCTTATTTACGGCAGGGACAAGCGGACGAGTTTATGAAACAGCCTCCCAGTGGTCGTAAACAGATTTTAGCAGAATTATTGCAACTCGATCGCTATGAAATTTTAGCAAATAAAGCCAAGGATATATCGAAACAATTTGATGGACAGTCCCTCCAGATCGAGCAGCAAGTAGAAACTATCAAACTCCGTCTTCAGGAGAAAAATTCTTATCAGGAACACCTGCAAGAATTAAGCAGCCAAATTAACCAAATTAATCAAGAACAAGAGGTAAATAATCGGCGTTTACAGCAACTACAGGGGGAAGAAAATCAGCGTCAGAATTGGGAAAAACAGCTACAGTGGCAAAGAGAACAGGAGCGAGCTTTATTAGCAGAAATCGAGAGATTAGACCGGGAAAAAGTTAGTCTAGACAATCAATTAAATCAAATAAGGACTATTCTTCATCGCAAAAATGACATTATTACTGCACACGAGCGCCTAAGTAATTTAGACCAGAAAGAGGCAAGTTTGTCAAGTCAATTGCAAGCTTGGCAACAGGCCCAGTATGATAAACAACAATTAGAACAGAAATTACAGCAAAAAATTAACGAATTTACCCTTCCCATCCAACAAACGAGCGCTCGTTTAGAAGAATTGCGAAGACAGGAACAAGAAACTCAAAAAATTATCGAGCAAGCGGGGGATATTCAAGCAGGATTAGAGAAGTTAAATTATCATCGTCAACGTCTTCAGGAATTGGATAGATTAGCTTTAAAATATGCTCCTTTAAATAGCCGAAAAGCTGATTTAAATATGCAGTTGGAACGGGAAAAAGCTAAGATCAATGCTCGTTGGGAACAATTGCAAAAAAATCGGCAACAATTAGAGACAGAAATCGATCGTATTCCTCTACTAAGAGAGGAAGCTCTCAATTTAGCCAAACGAATTAAGGAACTAGATAAAAAACAAACCTATTGTGAACGAGTTGAAGAAAAGGAAACTCTTAAACAAGTGGATAAAAAAAGTTTATTGGAGCAACAGAAAAGATATGAAGAACAACTTTTAGAGTTAAGTGATAAATTGGAAAAATTAAATATTCCCGATTCGGTTTGTCCTCTGTGTGAACAGAATTTAGACAGTCATCACCGTCATCAAGTAATCAGGAAAACCCATCAACATCAAGAACAAATTCAAGAGCAAATCTGGTCCCTACAGGAACGGATGGCAGACTGCGATCGAGATTTAAAACGTTTAGGGGAGGAATTAGCCCAAATTAAACAAGAATTGCCAGCAAGATCGAATCTACAACAAAAATATGTGCAGTTGGAAGTCAAGTTAGAAACTATTGAAGAAAAGGAAATAGAACTAGAGAAAACCGAGGAGATACTTGTCGAGTTAGAAGCACTTTTAAGCAGTGGCAATTATGCCCTAGAATTCCAGCAAGAATTACAAATTGTCAATCAAGAAATCGCCTTTTTAAACTATGATGAACAAAGTCATGCTTTAGTCAGAGGAGAAGAAAAAAGATGGCGTTGGGCAGAAATTCAAGAATCAGAACTTAAGCAATCAAACCGTCGTTTAGCTAATATCAAGGCCGAAAAACCTAATTTAATTAATCAATTAGCTAGACTAGAACAAGAGAAGCAAGAACTATGTCAAAATTCCCCACTTAAACAGGAAATTAAAAGCTTAGAAAAGTTTATTCAAAACTTAAATTATGATCGCAGTGAACATCAGAATATTCAAAATCTGATCCGACAATTACAGGGGGTAAGATTACAGTATCAAGACTGGCAACAAGCAGAAAAAAATTATCCAGAAATAGCCGCTAAAATCGCTGACATTGAGCAAAGATTACAGCTGCGAAATCAGGATCGCCAGAAGCTGAATCAGGAGTTAGCAAATATTAGTCAAAAGATTGGTACTTTGACTGACTATCGCCAAGAAATAGCCGCATTATCGACCAATATTCAACAGCGAAGACAGATAATTGATGGATTGCTCTCCCAAAAAGGTCGGGTTGAGGAGAAATTACATCAACTAGAAACTTTAGGTAAACAACTGACAGAAAAAGAGGGCGATTTAGCTAAAGTTAAAAAACAATATACAGTTTATAAAGAGTTAGCCATAGCTTTCGGTAAAAATGGTTTACAAACTCTGATGATTGAGAATGTTTTACCGGAGTTGGAAGCACAAACTAATTATATCTTAGCTCGCTTAACTGGTAATCAATTTCATGTGCAGTTTTTAACCCAAAAAAGCGGTAAAGGTACGAAGAAACAGCGACAAAAGTTAATCGATACTTTAGATATTATTATTGGCGATACCAGGGGATCTCGTCCCTACGAAACCTATTCAGGAGGGGAAGCTTTTCGGATTAATTTCTCGATTCGATTAGCTTTAGCGAGATTATTGGCACAAAGAGCCGGAACAGCCCTACAAATGCTCATTGTTGACGAAGGATTCGGAACTCAGGATGCGGAAGGATGCGAGCGCTTAATTGCGGCAATTAACGCTATATCCGCCGATTTTGCCTGTATTTTGACTGTCACCCATATGCCCCAATTTAAAGAAGCTTTTCAACATCGCATCGAAGTCCGCAAAACCGAACAGGGTTCCCAATTGATGTTATTATCCTAGGAAAAATATTGATGTAAAGATGGAAAAGATTACGATCACAGTGAAACTATTTGCTATTTATCAAGAAGTCTATCAAACTTCACAATTAAACCTCGAATTTCCTGCCCACACTTCCGTTACAGAAGTGTTAAACTATATTATAGCCCCCTATCCTCAATTAGAAAGATGGCGCGATGTTACTCGTTTTGGAGTCAATCTTCAGTTTGTTTCGGGAGAGAAAATCCTCAAAAATGGCGATGAGATAGTTTTGATTCCCCCCGTTAGTGGTGGCTAAATTGACTGCCACCTTTTTTACTTTTTACTTTTCCCTGATATCCCGTGTCTAACTGGCAAATTCCCCCATCGGTAGAGCTTCCCCAAGAGTTTTTAAAAATAGTCCAAGACTACACCCCAGAGTCGGATGGCAGCGTCGTGGCACAAATATTATGGCATCGCGGTGTCCGGGATATGGCGACTCTGGGGACGTTTCTGGATGAGAAAGCTTATCAGTCAAAAACTCCCTTTGATTTTGGGCAAGAAATGAACTTCGCCGTCAAAAGACTGGAAAAAGCCCTAAATAAAGGCGAAAAAGTGACTATTTGGGGTGATTTCGATGCCGATGGTGTCACCGCTACCAGTGTCCTCTGGGAAGGATTAGGGCAGTTTTTCCCACCCTATCAACAGTTAGATTATTACATACCCGATCGCCAAAAAGAATCCCACGGCCTCAATTGTCCCGGTATCGAGAAACTAGCGCATCAAGGAACCCGTTTAATCGTCACCTGTGACACAGGAAGCACGAATATCGCCGAAATTGACTATGCAAACAGTCTAGGCATCGATATTATCATCACCGATCATCATACCCTACCCGACGAGCGCCCCGAGGTGATTGCCCTGATTAATCCCCGCTACTTTGTGGAAACCCATCCTTTCTATCATCTTTCTGGGGTTGCCGTTGCTTATAAATTAGTGGAAGCGATGTATTTAACCCTGGCAGATATTCCCAGAAAACCCCTAGAAAATTTACTCGATTTAGTTGCGATTGGTTTAATTGCCGATTTAGTCAAATTGACGGGAGAATGTCGTTATTTAGCCCAAAAAGGTCTTCAAAAACTGCAAAATACTCAGCGTTTGGGAGTTAAAAAATTACTCGATTTATGTAACAAAACCGGAGATAGACCGATGGATATATCCTTCGGTATTGGACCGCGCATTAATGCCGTCAGTCGCATTTATGGCGATGCTAGATTTTGTGTGGAATTACTTACCAGTGAAGATGAAAAACGTTGTCAAGAATTAGCTGAACAAGCGGAATTGGCCAATATTCGTCGCCAAGAAATCCAACGGGATATTATTAAACAAGTTCAGAAAAAACTAGAAAGAATTGATCTTTCTACCACTAATGTAATTATTTTAGATGATCCCCAATGGATGGCGGGAATTTTAGGATTAGTTGCGGGACAAATTGCCCAAGAATACCAGCGACCGACAATTTTATTAAGTACCAGTGAACCACCTTTTGCTAAGGGTTCCGCTAGGTCAATTCGCGAGATCGATCTCTATCAATTAGTATCCTCTCAATCCCATCTTTTACATCGTTTTGGTGGTCATCCTTTGGCCGCAGGTTTAAGTTTAACTATAGAAAATTTACCCCTATTTATTGAGGGAATTAATCAACAATTGCGACGCACAGGAATTGATTTAACTTCCCTTTCTCCTGAGATAGAAGTGGATGCAGTGGTGACGGTTTCCCAATTGGGAAAAAGTCTATTTCGAGAATTAAAATTACTGGAACCCTGCGGGATGGGTAATCCCACACCGAAGTTATTAATTCAAAATTGTTATTTTCACAATCTTTGGCATAAAAATCTTGAAGATTTCAAGGGCAGAAAAATCGCTTATCCCCGGACAACTTTTGAGATCTGGGATAGTTCAATCGAGCAGGGATTCCCCGGTATGTGGTGGGGTCATCACAAAGACGAAATTGCTGCCGATACCCGTTATGATGCCCTAGTCGAATTAGATTTTAATACCTACAAAAATCGCTATGAAGTTCGCTTAATTGCCTTGCATCCCTATCAACAAGAATCCCTAACCTATAGCAATAAAAAAGATTTTTTAATCGACAATCGCCATCGAGAAATTAATCGAGAAGTTAGCCAATTAAATCCCCTTTTTCTCTGGGAATGTCCCCGGGATTGGACAAAACTTTCCCGGGAATATCAACAGGCAATTTTACGGGATAAAAAGTTAGTTCTTGCCTATGGTAGTCCTTTGAAAAAATCCGCTCACAGCACATGGATAAACCTTGTCGGGATCGGGAAATATTTAGCTAGAACTAAAACCAGTATTTCCCGTCAACAATTACAAAACCGCTTAAACCTCAGTTATCATACCCTAGAATTAGGATTAATTTCCTTAGCAGAAAATGGCTTTAAAGTCAATAAAAATCAAGAAAATTTATCCTTTGAATTAGTCAATCATGAGGCAAAAATTAATAAGATTGAGCAATTTCTAGAAGCGGTGGCACTAGAAAACTTTCTCCAGCAATACTTTGCTACTGTTCCCCTAGAAATTCTGCAAACAATTCTTAATCATGAAGACTCGATCGATTTCTAATTATAACCCTTATTTACTGATGACTGATTACTGATTACTGATAACTGATAACTGATTACTGATTACTGATAACTGATTACTGATTACTGATTACTGATTACTGATTACTGGTCACTGATTACTCCTTGACCGAAGAATTTCGGGGGTTTTGCCAGGGTATAAACTTCCGTATTTTGTGCGATTGCTTGACGAATATAGAGAGGAGTTTGTAACATTCCTAGTAAACTCATGCCATCAATTAAACGTAATCCTCCCGTAGTTGTATCGGTGATTAATTCATCTACCACATCGGGATCGGGACGAGTATTTAAAGGATGATTAGCACAGAGAGTAAAACCCCAAGGGGAACCATAACTAGGAGTGGGAGCGCAATAGGAATGAACGTAGGGAAAAACTGCTTTTAAAGTATTCACCAAACGCGCATGATACATCACCGAAGGAGGAGAAACCGGGCCAGATTGGACAACAACAATGCCATTTGCTGCCAAAACTCTTTGTAGTTTTTCAAAGTATTCTTTCGTGAATAGGGGGAAAGAAGGACCCTCTTCGATGGGATCAACCAGATCGGATATAATAATATCCCATTTATCGTTAGTGGTGTCTAAAACTTCTAAAGCATCGGCCACAACTAACTGAAAACGAGGATCATCAAAAGTGCCTTGGTGCATTTCGGGAAGATGTTCCTTACAAGCTGCCACCACATCCCCATCGATATCGATCATCATCACTTTTTCGATTGTTTTCCAACGCAATAATTCCCGGGTTGTCGCACCTTCACCACCTCCCAGAATTAAAGCAGTTTTTGGTTCTTGGTGGGCAATCATTGCCGGTTGCACTAATGCTTCATGATAAATAAATTCATCCCCCGTACAAGATTGCCATTTGCCATCCAGTACCAAGGCTTTTCCATAGGCCCCCGATTCAACAATATACATCTCCTGAAAAGCGGTTTTTTTGTAGGCTAAAATCCGGGAAACCCCATGACTATAAATGTCCCAGGGGGTAATATATTCGTTAACCCATAGATCCGCTTTTAGTTCACTTCCTGCCATAACTAATCCTCCTTGGGGTGAAAAAGGCACGATCTATTATTATACCACAATTAACCAATTTTGATCAATAACCTTAATCATCCCCCGGTAATCCCGAAGCTGTCGATAATCGATCGCTGAAAAACGGTAAGCTAGAAAAGATTAGCTTAAAGTAAATTTCTAGCCACTAACCTATGACTAAAAACGAGACTACCGAGAAAAAGATTTTTCTCCTAGATTTTGAGAAACCCCTCTACGAATTAGAATCCCGCATCGAACAGATTAAAGAATTAGCCCAAGAAAATAGCGTAGATGTCTCGGAACAAATTAGTCAACTAGACGAACGAGCTAATCAATTACGTCGTGAAATTTTTAGCAATCTCACCCCTTCCCAAAGGCTACAATTAGCCCGTCATCCCCGGCGCCCCAGTACCCTAGACTATATTCAAGCAATCACCGATGAATGGTTCGAGTTACACGGTGATCGCGGTGGTTACGACGATCCCGCTCTTGTGGGTGGTGTTGCCCGTTTTAACGGTCGTCCCGTGGTGATTATCGGGCATCAAAAAGGCCGGGATACTAAGGATAATGTGGCTAGAAATTTCGGCATGGCTGCCCCCGGTGGTTATCGTAAAGCCATGCGTTTAATGGAACACGCCCATCAGTTTAATCAGCCAATTTTAACCTTTATTGACACCCCCGGCGCCTGGGCGGGGGTGGAAGCGGAAAAATTAGGTCAAGGAGAAGCGATCGCCTATAATCTTCGGGAGATGTTCCGTTTAGATGTGCCGATCATTTGTACTGTTATTGGCGAAGGTGGTTCGGGCGGTGCTTTGGGCATTGGGGTCGGCGATCGCCTATTAATGTTAGAGCATTCTGTCTATACCGTGGCGACTCCCGAAGCTTGTGCGGCCATTCTCTGGAAAGATGCCAAAAAATCCGATAAAGCAGCAGTTGCCCTCAAAATTACCTCAAAAGATTTAAAAGAGTTAAATATTATCGATCAGATCGTTCTTGAATCCTCCAGAGGGGCCCATGCTGATCCGATTAAAGCGGCAGCCAATTTAAAAGCCGCTATCAGTGAAAATTTAGAGGCTTTATCTTTGTTAACACCCCAACAACGGCGCGAATCTCGTTATCAAAAATTCCGCAATTTAGGCGTATTTTTAGAAGCTACAGCTTAATCAGTGAGCAGTGAGCAGTTATCAGATGTGAGTTTTCAGTGATTAGTTTGTTTTGTAGATTTGGAAGATTTCAGCTTCAGTTTAAGGGTTGCACCGACAAAGCTATAATATTGGTGGCAGGTTCAAGAACACACCAAATGAAACGGGACGAGGTGCTGGCAATTCTAGAGGCACACCGAGAACAGTTACAAAAACTAGGGGTGAAATCTTTGTCTTTATTTGGTTCAGTGGCAAGGGATGAAGCTGATGCCGATAGCGATGTAGATTTGTTAGTAGAATTCGATCGACAAGGTGGTTTTTTTCAACTTCTGCAAGTACAGTATTATTTAGAAGATATTCTGGGATGCTCTGTGGATTTAGGAACTCAGGATGCCTTAAGAGAACATTTACGAGAACCTGTGCTTGAGGATCTGATCAATGCCTTCTAGAGATTGGCGACTCTTCTAGGTTCTGTGTGATAAGTTTAACTTACCATAGAAGCGATCGATCTTTGTGTCCTTTGTGTCTTTGTGGTTCGTTCCACCCCCTCGCTAGGAGGAATGTATCTTAGAATACATTTTACCCACCAAACTTGGGAGAGCCACTTTTGACCTGTTAAAATCCGATGTTATACTAAATCCAGTTATTAAAGACGGATTATCTATTACCTCTATTGCCTATTGCCTCTCCTCATAAGTAGCCTATACTAAACGGATTTAGTATTAGTCCGATTATTTCCGAGTTATTAGTGGTACATTAATCTTACCAATTAAAAGGTCCCAAAGCCCGATCGTTGTAATCGCCACCCTCGGCAATAAAATGAATTACCATCGATTTACGGGTTAGCAGGGTATTATTAATCTTCCCACCACCATGAATTAACATTCCGTGCCAGAGAAGAATCTCTCCTTTTTTAGCAGTAAATGATTGACAGTCATAATTCTGAGCGCGCTGGTTAACATAATCTTGGTATTGGGGAATTTGAGCGGCAGTAATATTTTTAAGATTGACGGCGGGATAGTCTGGAAAAAAGTCAGTTACTTTGATATTTTTATGAGATTTAGGATAAAAAATTAGTGGGCCAGCATCGGCGGAAATATCTTCCAAGGCAATCCAAACACCAACTAAATGATTAGCAGGATGAACATAAAAAACTGCCATATCCTCGTGCAGCCCCTGCTCTGTACCGTGCAGGAAGTTGATGGAATATCTCGGTTCGCAGGATTTGCCAATAATTAAATTAACTAAATCTCTCAGATTTTGATTGTCAAAAATTGCTTGAGCGGCGGGGGAAATCTCATGAAAGGCATGGAGTCGCCAAATAGAATTAACTAAGGCTTTTCTTTGCTCCATATCTAGGGCTAAAACTTGCTCGTGACTTAAACTCGCTGGTAGATTTTCTGCTTGAATGCCTTCAATTCTTAATCCAGGGATAGCCGATTCTAGGAAAAATAAATCGGCTAATTCTGCTACTAAATTATTGATCGCCGTTGCGGGAATTAAATCTTTGACAATACAATAACCCAATTCTCGCCAATGGTCGAGGAGTTGATATTCTCGTTCGGAAATTCGCCGTTGTTGACGAGCTTTTTGCAGGGATTTTTCCGCTCGCGATCGATCTAACCAGGGTAATTCGGCAGTAGAATTGAAAGACCAGGGCAAATTTTTTAAGATATCGGCAATTTTAAGAATCATACTCAGTTCATCTTTTCCGAGCTACTTTCGGACTATTTTAATCCATGAGTGTTCGGTCTAGTCTGTCAACAGATATAAATTATTTGAAAAACCCCCTAGGATGAGTTAGGAGGTTACAGGGAAAAAATTAATCAGGGTTGATGGGATTAACTAGCGCTAACTTCAGCAGGATAAACGCTAACTTGACGGCGACTTTTATCCTTGTATTCAAATTTGACCACACCATCAATTAAAGCGAATAAAGTATCATCGCCACCACGACCAACATTTTTACCCGGGTGAACTTTAGTACCCCGTTGACGGATGAGAATATTTCCCGCTTTTACCACTTGACCACCGTAGCGCTTAACGCCTAGGCGTTGGGAACGAGAATCGCGTCCGTTGCGGGTACTACCCGTACCTTTCTTATGAGCCATAATTTCTCTCCAAATGCTTTTTTGATTCTAAAAGTTATTCTTCTTCATCGCTACTATCTTCTACAACTTCAGCGACGGAGGTAGCAGCAGTGGCGACTAGGGTTTTACCGTTATAATTGATTGAATCAATCATAAAACGGGTAATTTCTTGACGATGACCGCGTTTTTTACGGGTTTTCTTTTTCGGGCGCATTTTATAAACAATAACTTTTTTGCCCCGACGATGTTGCATGACAGTCCCTTCGACGGTGGCCCCTTCGATAAAGGGTTGACCGATGCTAATATCATCCTCATCATGGATTAATAGCACTTTGTCGATGGTATGGGTACTTTGTTCATCGACGGGAAGAAGTTCGATATCGTAATAGCGACCGGGTTCTACCCGAATCTGTTTGCCACCGGTCTCAATAATTGCGTAACTCATGAATTTTCTGCGCTCGTTTTGCCGTACAGGTAGCTGAAAAAAATTCCAGCTTTTGTGCTAATGTCCTCACCTGATCCGAGCAGGAATTGACACGATTTACTATTATCTAATATTCGGGCGGCAATTGTCAAGCTTTTTACCCACCGATTGGCTATATACTGAAAATAATCTTACGAAAAGCTCAATTAAACCGTTATGGAACAGTGGGAAAGCAGAGGACACCTTTTAACCGAACAAATTAACCCAAATAGCCTAAATTTAGACCAATTAAACCCGCTCGAATTGGTGGATCTCTTCAATCGCGAGGATGCCCAAACCCTAAAAGCGATCGCCATGGCCCGGCAAGAATTGGCCCTGGGGATCTCCCTGACCAGTCAAGCTCTGGCTAAAGGTGGTAGACTCTTTTACATTGGGGCGGGAACCAGTGGCCGGCTGGGGGTTTTGGACGCGGCCGAATGTCCCCCCACCTTCTGCACTCCCCCGGAATTGGTACAGGGAATTATCGCCGGTGGAGCGGCGGCGCTGGTGCGTAGTTCCGAAGATTTGGAGGATAAAGCGGAAGATGGGGCGGCGATTATTGCCCAGCGAGAAATTCACGAATTAGACGTGGTAGTGGGGATTACCGCCGGGGGGACAACCCCCTACGTTCATGGGGCTTTACGGGCGGCAAAACAGCGAGGTGCGACGACGATTGCTATTAGTTGTGTCCCCGCCGAACAAGTGGAGATCGCGGTGGATGTGGATATCCGGTTATTGACTGGACCGGAACTTTTGGCCGGCTCCACACGGCTGAAAGCGGGAACGGTGACGAAAATGGCTTTAAATATCCTCTCCACAGGGACAATGGTAATGTTAGGCAAGGTTTACGGCAACCAGATGGTCGATGTGGCAGTTACTAATCATAAACTCCATGACCGCGCCCTGCGGATTATCTGCAACCTTACCGATGTTAGTCGCCAGGAAGCGGCTATTTTACTGGAAAAAAGTGGCCGCCGGGTTAAACTGGCTTTGTTAATGCAGAAAACGGGACTTTCGGCGGCCGCAGGACAAGAATTGTTACAAAAGCATCGGGGTCAATTACGGGCTGCCCTGCAAGCTTATAATCAAATTGATTGATAAAAACCTATTGATTTTGACTTTCCTATGGTTAATATTTCTTCGGAAATTGCTGCGATCGCTGTTATTTTCCTCGTCGCTGGTGCTATCTTGACTTGGAGTTTTTATCGGGCTAAACCCTACGGCCAACTGGGAATTTTAGCTTGGTTACAATCCTTGGTACTCATAGCTCCTTGGTTAATTTTTTTCGGGCTATTTGCGGCAGGAATTTATCTCAATCTAGCGGTAATTCTCTTTTTACTGGTTGCTTCCACCATTATCTATATTTATTTGGGCAACCGTTTACGCTTACTGAAAACCAATCAGATAATTGAACCGAAAGTTAACCCGGCAGTTAGCCAGTCCGTTACTCCTCTCGAAACCACGGCAGCGGTGACAGTAATTGTACCGGATGTGATTCCAATTACCGAAGAGGATTTAAAAGTTATTCAGAGTATTTTTGGGATAGATACTTTTTTTGCCACCGAGACTATCTCTTTTCAGGAAGGGGCAATTTTTAAAGGCAATTTACGGGGAGAACCAGATATCGTTCACTCTCGCTTAACCCAGAAATTAAGTGTTCATTTTGGCGATAAATATCGTTTATTTCTGGTGGAAGGAACCGAGGAAAAACCTGTGGTAATTATCCTTCCCAAAACTAACGATCCTAGTCCTGCCACTCTTGCTCAAAAAAATCTCTCTTTAGTTTTGTTAGTAGCCACTCTTGTCACCAGCTTAGAAGCGGCGGGAATTTTATTGGGTTTTGATTTGTTTAGTAATTGGCAGAGATATCGAGAAGCAATTCCCCTGAGTTTGGGTTTATGGTCGGTATTAATTGCCCACGAAATCGGTCATCTAATTATCGCTAAACGCCATAATGTTCGTCTCAGTTTACCCTATTTTCTTCCCACTTGGCAGATTGGTTCTTTTGGGGCAATTACTCGTTTTGAATCTTTATTACCTAACCGCAGTGTTCTATTTGATATAGCTTTCGCTGGTCCTGCTTTGGGAGGTTTGGTTTCTTTAATCTTATTAATTGTTGGACTAACTTTATCTAATTCTGCCAGCCTTTTTCAAATCCCTAGTACCTTTTTCCAAAGTTCAATTTTAGTGAGTTTTTTAGCGCGGATAGTTTTGGGCGACGAGTTACAAAATGCCGTTATCTCCGTGCATCCTTTAACTGTTATCGGTTGGTTAGGATTGGTGATTACCGCCCTTAATTTACTGCCCGCAGGACAGTTAGATGGTGGCAGAATTGTTCAAGCTATTTATGGTCGCAAAATTGCCCGCCGTACCACTGTCGCCACTTTGGTCATTTTAGGCATTATTTCCTTAGTTAATTCTAGCAATCCCATTCCTCTCTATTGGACAATTTTAGTCGCTTTTTTACAAAGAGAGTTGGAAAGACCTAGTTTAAACGAGTTAACCGAACCCGATGACAAACGCGCTGGTTGGGGTTTATTACTACTCTTTTTAATGTTAGCGACTCTGATTCCTTTAAGCCCTAGTTTAGCGGGACGGTTAGGCATCGGTGGCTAAATACTTCCCCGAAATTCTTGCCATTGATTGCTGTCAAAAAAAGCTTGACAAAAACTCAAGTCTTGACTTATAATTTTCTTATAATGGGAATCCGTGTCCGCCTATAGACTCCTGATTTTTCGGTAAGATATAGCCTCCAGCATTTAGCCCTGAAGATTTGACTTTTGGAGTGGCTCAAAATGTCTAACGAAACTGTCACTTATTCCCTAGAAGCTGTCCTGACAAGGATTGAGGGGAAAATCGACTCTCTGGAAAAACGCCTTGACGAGAAAATCGACTCTCTGGAAAAACGTATTGATGAGAAAATCGACTCTCTGGAAAAACGTATTGATGAGAGATTTGACAAGATAGAAGACCGGTTAACTAAAGTAGAAATAGGACAGGCCGAACTCAAGGGAGATATTAAGACTTTAGACGAAAAAATCAATGGATTAACTGCAAGAGTTGCCTATCAGGAATTCACCAATCGAGGGATTCTGATAGCATTGGTAGTCGCTATTTTAGGAGGTGCCGCTAAACTTTTTGGTTTTTTCCCTAATCCTTAGAAGTTGCCGGTAGCCGTACCTAGTAGATAGGCTCTTCCCAAAAATTTTTCGCTCATTACCCCGATCAACCGTTAGAATAGATTCAGAATTTAAGGATAAAATCTCAACTATGAATCCCGTTGTTTTGGTGCATGGTTTTCTGGACACTACTGCTGTTTTTAAACCGATGAGCAAGTATTTAAACTATCATGGTTGGCAGGTGCATAGTTTTAACCTAATTCCCAATCATGGTTACGAAAAGTTAGAAGTTTTAGCGGGTCAGGTAGATAATTATATCGAGAAAAACTTTGCTAAAGAGCAGAAAGTAGATCTGATTGGGTTTAGTATGGGAGGATTAATTACCCGCTACTACCTGCAAAGATTGGGAGGAGTGGAAAGAGTGCAACGTTACCTAAATATTTCTGCTCCGAATCGAGGCACTTTAACCGCGTATAGTTTACCTTTAGATGGGATTAGACAAATGCAGCCGGGGAGTCAATTTCTAGAGGATTTAAATCAAGATTGTCAACAAATTTTAAATAAAATTAAAACCACAATTATCTGGACTCCCTACGATTTAATGATATTTCCCGCCCATAGTTCTCGTTTATCGGTGGGCAAAGAAATTTCCATTCCGGTATTGCTTCATGCTTGGATGGTCAAAGATAGCAAAGTTTTAACAACAATTAAAGAGACCTTATTAGAATAGAAATACTGGTTGTCTCCAAAACTGGAACAGGGTCAAGATATCACCAACAAAAAAGTTAATTATCATCAAAAAAGCTTGACTTATGGTTATAATTATGCTAATTCAAAAATGAAACGCATCAGCGGCGGACTTCGGGATTTGTATCATTAGAAGATTATTAAACCTCTCGGTTTACTCACTTAAATTAGCAGTTTCTAGCCATTTTTTACCCATTTCAATGGGAATACCGAGGGGAGGACAGAGAATTTTAATTAATTCAATTCCTCCCGTGATTAAAATGCTTCTTAGGCGAGAATTTTTCTTGATTTCTGCGTCAACTTGTGCGACAAAAGTTTGTTTTTCAACTTCGGTATTAGTGGGATAAGTTTGGGTGAGTTGGCTGATAAGTTGTTGAATTTCTTGGGCGGCTTCGGCTAAATTTTGGGGTGTGGCGTAATTATGAATAATGCCATCACCCTGTTCAATAATCTGCACGTTTTGGGGTTGAACAATGTTGTATTTAGAGCCTTGAGGATTTTCTGACATAGGTGTTTCTGAAGTTAAGTTATGTATTAAGACTATAGCATCCATAGCATCCATAATAGAGAATTGAACAGCGAGATCATTTTCTGCTTCTAAGGCCTGACATAGGAGAGGAATTATTGATTCATTACCCATTTTTCCGAGACATTGAGCGGCTTTTATTCGCATTTGAGCATCGGAATGTTTTAGCATTTTGGAATAGGCTTTAATAACTAGCTGTAAATTGTCAGGACTGATTGCCATTTTAGGTTAAGGCATAACGAGAACCAATTTTACCGATTGCATCGGTGGCACTGAAACGAACGCTATCTTCTGCATCGGATAAGGCATTGATTAAAGCGGGAATAGCTTCTTCTAGTCCAATTTCACCTAAAGCCTCGGCTGCGTTCCTACGAACATCTTTATTAGAGTCTTCTAAAGCCTTGAGTAACTCCGCAATGGCTGTTTCTGAACCAATATTACCCAAAGCCTCGGCTGCGTTCCTACGAACATCTTTATTAGAGTCTTCTAAAGCCTTGAGTAACCCCGCAATGGCTGTTTCTGAGCCAATCTTACCCAAAGCCTCGGCTGCGTTCCTACGAACAAACCCATCAGAGTCTTCTAAAGCCTTGAGTAACCCCGGAATGGCTATTTCTGAGCCAATTTTACCCAAAGCCTCGGCTGCCTTCCTACGAACATACTCATCAGAGTCTTCTAAAGCCTTGAGTAACCCCAGAATAGCTGTTTCTGAGCCAATATTACCCAAAGCCACGGCTGCGTGCATACGAACATCCTCATCAGAGTCTTCTAAAGCCTTGAGTAACCCCGGAATAGCTGTTTCTGAGCCAATATTACCCAAAGCCTCGGCTGCGTACCTACGAACAAACCCATCAGAGTCTTCTAAAGCCTTGAGTAACCCCGGAATGGCTGTTTCTGAGCCAATTTTACCCAAAGATTCAGCCGCTTTAGCGCGAATTTCGGGGTGGTTATCATCTAGTTTTTTAGAGAGGGAGCTAACGGCGATTTTGGTATATTCATTAATTTTAATCATATTGTTTTCTATTTGGTGATTAGTTGGCAATAAAAATTAATTTTATTTATCCATTTTTGCCCTGAGAAATTCTTCTAATTTCTTCATGTCTTCTTGACTAGGAGTCAGGGTAAATCGAGTTACACCGGGTTCAGTTCGCATTCTATCCATATAAATTCTTAAGGCTTCATCATCTTCTCGATGGGAGAGGACATATTTTCTTAATTCTGGGCGAGACATTTGGTAAAAATCAGGTTGATGATTCATCTTCAAACTCCACATTTCCGTTAGTTAATATGATAAAGCTAAGAGTTTCACCTGCTAGTATATAAATCTCCTTTCGTTTTTCATCATAGCGAAATAGATGAATATCGGTATAGAAATTAGACAGGGTTTGACACATTCTAAGGCAAGTAAGCATCTGTTCGGGGGTGGGTATCATTATTGATGGATTTTTCCTCCAATTTACCAGTTTATCCCTGTGAGAAGTATAGCATCCTACAGTCCTTGAGATTGAGTAGATGATGAGGACGAGGTTTTTGTAGTAGAAGTAGGAATATTTTGACTATCCTCTCCAAAACTAGCTATCTCTGAAAAAGTAATAGGTGTATATCTGACGATTCAGCAAGAACCTATTGGTTTAGTAGTTACCAACCGAGTTGTTTTTTAGCATCTTCCCAAGCAATTCTTTGTCCTGATTGATCCTGTTGAATCGCTTCAGACAGGATTTCGGCAAACTCTTTGTCTTGTAAAATATCAAGAGTTTCTAACCAAGATTCAATTTGAGCGTAATTCAGGGCAACCATAATGGGTTGACCTTCTTTGGTAATAATAATAGGTTCGTCAGTCATTTGCTCAGACCATTCAACCAGCTTTTGTCCTGTTTCAGTAATGTTTAGATATTTAGTCATGTCAGCAATTAAAAGTTATCAAAAAAATCGGGTCTAAAACCTCGCCTTTTAAAGCGAAAAGTTTTCGGTATTTCTGCAAATCTGAGATGCACCCGCTTAAGCACAACTACGAACTAGAATCCTGAATCTGGCCATCACCTTTTTCAATAATCTGGAGGTTTTTGGCATGGATAGTATATTTAGATTCTGACTTGACTGGAGATTGATTAGATGATGTTTGACCATCCTCTGCAAGTTTAGTTTCTACTGTTTCAATCATAGCTGCAAATTCCGATTGGCGGTGTAAGTCGATATTGAGAGTATTCATATCTTTAAGAATGTTGGTTAGATTATCAATATTGCCCCTGATTTCATCATATAAGTTTAATGTCGCCAAGATACTATTAGTTTTAGCTAAATCAATTTGTTTGTATTTTGCTTGTAGTTTTGCTTTTTCGTCTTCCCAATATTTCAGGTAGTCTATGCGCTCGAAGTCTTTATGAATTCTGGCATCTGGTAAAATAATCGGGAATATTCTTTGATAAAAGTCACCATTTCTAGCAATTTCTACTAATTCAAACATACAGTTTTCTGATTTTAAGTATCTATCGCTGATGACGGCGACGACACATTTCCCCTGTCCAATTTGCCGCATAAAGTTTTTGATGGAGTCTTTATAGGTGGTGTGGGTTTTATCCCGAATAATCTCAATTCCTTTGGCGGCAAAAGCTTGGACGAGTTGATTAGCCATTTCGTTGCTGTCTTCTTGCCAGTTGTAGGAGATGTAAACTTGTTGATTCATGGGTTGGGAGAGGGGGTGATAGTATTTAAGTTTGTTTTGAATTGTGTCTAGTGCTTCTCTAGCTTTAGAGAGAGTCTCGCCATTATTTAATGTGACAAAAGCAGGATTTTTCAGGCATTTGATAAGTTCAGTCATAGCTGTTTCTGTGCCAATATTACCCAAAGCCTCGGCTGCCTTCTCACGAACATCATAATAATCAGAGTCTTCTAAAGCCTTGAGTAACAACGCAATGGCTGTTTCTGAGCCAATATTACCCAAAGCGAAGGCTGCGTTCCTACGAACAGCATAATCAGAGTGTTCTAAAGCCTTGAGTAACCCCGCAATCGCTGTTTCTGAGCCAATATTACCCAAAGCCTCGGCTGCCTTCCTACGAACACACTTATCAGAGTCTTCTAAAGCCTTGAGTAACCCCGGAATGGCTGTTTCCGAGCCAATCTTACCCAAAGCCTCGGCTGCCTTCCAACGAACACCCTCATAAGAGTGTTCTAAAGCC
>Ga0082207_1000696_pt1 | contig 18383 bp, 6 predicted proteins | sample LakMenEpi10Aug09_FD_71540 | JGI IMG/M metagenome (GOLD analysis project Ga0082207, IMG submission 71540)
CTGTATCTCTAACGAGAAGAATTATTAAATTCTCCCCGCTCTTGCAAATTACTTGCATGAAAAAGAGATAAATATGCTAACATAACGCATGCTATTACTCATTATTAAATCAGAAAAAAGGGATATATATGAAATAATCGCTCCTTTGAAAACAATCTGTAACAGTGCACAGAGAGCAATACAAACTGCTCCAAAAAATGCAAGATATCGGCGAATATAGACTCGCATGCAAAAAACTGTGCAAAATTTTATTTCCACAGGTATGCCTACATCGTATTATTCGAGGAATAAATCCTAGATTAATACTTAAATACTTAAATATTGTTTCCTATGTGTAACAAAATATAGTAAGGGCAAGAATATGGTGTTAAAGGTCAAACAGACTGACCGTTCCTCTAACTTCAAAACAAGGTCAAGAGAAGTTCAACTCCCTGCAACCCATCAGGATGACCATAAATGTCTGACCAACGTTTGACCCTCGTCTTTACGCACGTTTGACCCATGTTTGACCACTACGAATCGTCATTACATAAGGTCAAAACAACAATCCCCCCCCCCCCCCTTCTCCCCCCATTTCATACAACTCTCAACACACTGGCAAGAAATATCAAAAATATTATTTCTGCAAAATAATATTCAATGCATTTATAGATGCAGCGACTCTCAACCTCAAAGAAAAAGGAATTATCTCTAAACGGGAAGAATTATTAAATTTTTCCTGCTCTTGCAAAACTACTTGCATGAAAAGAGATAATTCTTCCGTATACTGCAAAGAAATATAGCTATATCATTCCTGCAAAGTACAAATTGCAGCATTATAATTGCTGACATTATCTCTAACAGAGAGAATTACTAAATTCTCTCTGCTCTTGCAAAACTACTTGCATGAAAAGAGACAATATACACTAGCAGAAAAAACTAGCTAACTAATCTCTGCAAAAATACATTTACAACATTGAAAATGCCATCGCTCCTTATCTCAGAACGGTAAGAATTATTAAATTCTCTCCGATATTGCAAAATTATTTGCTTGAAAAGAGATAAGAAACTCGCTAATACTGAAAGAACAAACTGGCATTATTATGCCCACTGAACAAGCACGTAGAAAATACAGAGTTAAGGTCAAGATAATAACTTCTGGAGCCCTGGATATCGCCACAAATCTATCCCCCCCCCCCTTTCTTGTTGGTGCTCCCCCTCTTACCTCCTCCATGGATGAGCAGGAGCAATAGGATTTCCAGCTTCAGAAGGGCACTCAAAATCATGTATCTCAGGAGGGAAACCTGACAATATGACTCGAGATCTCTTTATAATCAAGGACAGAGATGTCAACCAGTCAGTCCTACCAAAACCTTCAGAGAACAAACCAACAAAATGATAGCATGGGCATTCTACTGGCTGATATGGACCAGCCTGCTACTGACGCCCACTCAAGAATCTTCCGCTATGTACGGAAGCATGGAGCCAATATATGCTGACCTAGCTACCTTGATCACCAAAGTGTCCCCTATCAAAAAGGTGTACATCTCCTACGACACTTTGAGAATAGACCATCCACTGGCCCTGGTGCAAGTGGAGTCCACTATTGATGCTCTGTCTACCAAATTGGCCTCGCTGAGATATGCAACCACTCTGGAAAACCTGCAACCTTTGACGGTTGTATCTCAAGAAGTGGTTCTAACACTATTCCAAACAGTGCTGCCCCTTGCCACCTCTCTGCAGGCATGCAAGACTTTACAGTTAGAACCACTCACTTTATTCAACTTGCCAATTGCTCTCAAAACTTCCATCCCCATATTGTTGCACGATGAGATAAGTATCGGCACAGATTCTGTTCTGTGCATATCTCCAAAATACACTTTGAGAGAAGACGACTGTCTATCCAGCATCCTGAACAAAACCAGGCATCTTTTGCCATTTGAGAAAAAAGAGGAGCTTAGAAACTACTTGCTCAATAGTTTCATTGGGACAGTGGCGCACATTATTGTTTCCAGTGAAGAGGCGGTATTCACAGTCAACCCATACGGGAATAGTGCATGCATAGGTGCCTACAACCCCAAGAAAATGAGCAAGAAGGCAATTCTAGATGTAAAATTGCTACATGAGCATTTCTATGAAAAGCTAAATTCAGCTTTCACAGATATATACGACTATCTGGACCTCATAGTATCCCATTTGGGAGATACTATCCACTCCATCTCAAGTGATGAATTCACTCTACCAATTCCTTTGCAGAGTAAGGAGAAGAGTGTTGAAGAGATCATAAAGTTGATGCCTCTGTACCTAGAGAACCATCCTAACAGAATTCCCACCTACCCCATATTTGAGGAATTTTTTCTACAATCCATAAAGGAAAGCCCGGACTATGTTCTGGGAAACCTGAAAGCCGAAGATATCTCCAGACTAACCGACAGACAAAGGAAAATACTGTATTCCTCTCTGATACAATTTAGGGAAGGTCTCACGAGAAGAATGACCGAATATATGAAGGCATTCAACCTTTATCAACAGACCTTGTACCTACCCAGAACCCTGCTTTTCGTACCCAATCAGAACCCTAGCACCTTTTTGTACCTGATCAGAACCATGATTCCAAGCATAGATGAAAATCTGCTTACTGAGATATTGATCATATTGCAAAATGAGAAAGCTTCCCTCCTTCAGGATGTTTCGTTCCTGTTCAAAAATGCGACCTACGTGTCACATCTGACCAGATCAAAATTCTCCAAGCTAAGCAGAAAACAATGGAAAAAATATTCCTCTACTGTGACAGGCAGCTACCCTATAGAAGATAGACACTCCCAGCTGAACTTCCTGCACAACTATCACAATCTGTCTGATCTAACTTTTACGAAAAATGACACATCTCCTTTTACTGAACATGGAACTGAGGTCCATGTTAAAAGCCACGGTATCTCGAAGGTCTTTATGAACCTGTTGTCTCCGAATGGAAAAAAACCAAGGAGCACCTACACAGAGCGACCGCTCACTCCAGAAAATCACGACAATGAATCCAATCTCATACCTTTTATTAAAGTGGTGAGGAACAAAAGATCATGGGGATCATTTTGGGGAGGACTATTCAGCTTAGCTTCCCAAGAAGACCTAGATCAAATATACAGCCATGAGCTGGCGATAGGAAACAATGAGCTGGCCATATCCACTTCACTCAGGAACATAACGGATTCCAACAGCCACCTTCTGAATTCTGTCCAGACAGTGTCGGCTAGTGTAAATTCTCTCCTGGCCAGAGAAAAGAATCTATTTTCTGACATACATGCTATAATGAGCAAAGAAGAGCTTACCCTGGAAAACTTCAACTCGGTTTTTACAACCTTGGATAGATCTACCTCTCTTATAAGTGAGTATCTAACTCTCCAGACTCAGACCACACTGCTCTTCAACTCAATTCAGAAAATTCAAGCACTGGTTCTATCTGTGCTAACCAGTACCTTGGATGTGTCACAGATACCGACCAGTGTGCTAAGGCCACATCTGACCTCTAACATAAAACTATCCTTGTCCCAGGTGAAAGCATCGTTTATCTACACCCCTGAAGGATACCAAATAAAATTTCTGATACCAAAACTCACTAGGCCCTATACTGTATACTATATACAGACAGTACCCTTCCTAAGAAAGGATATGTGGCTGAGTCTAATCATTCCAAAATTCCTAGTAATGAATGGAATACACGAGACCATAGAATACGAAGAAGTTAGAGAGGCGTGCATTCCGTATCAGGAAAACTACATCTGCCCGCCTGATGTCCTACATCAAGGACATTTGCCGAAAAACAACTCTTGTTCATACCAACTAGTTCTGTCAAAACTTACTGAGTCAGAACCAAACCTGAAAACCTGTTTTGCCGTCAGATTATCGAAAATGACCGAGCAGAGGTTTCTCATGAAAAACGAAGAGATTATTATCTCTAGCCCCAAAGAAGACTGGCTGCAATACCATTGCCTGGACCAATCTAAAAATGGCCAGAGAGCACTCAAAATAGGAGTGAACAGAATGCCCTCTCTGAATGGCTGCCAGTATGAAACAAGTCAGCTACAACTACGAAACCCTGCCCAGTCCTCCGTTACCATATCTGAACAAGGATCAGACCGGGGACTAAACATAGTAAAAAACCTGGATAGCTTAGATAGCATACTGCAGGACCAGCTGCCAAAAGAAGTCAATCTGACTGCACTCCACCTGGATCTAATAAAATACAATATCCACGAGGAATCGGCTGACAAGTCCATAGATGAGATATCCAAAGAGGTGAAAAACCTAGAGTCCATCAGAACCATGTCAGAATTTAGCCCAATAAACCTAGATCTGTCCAGACCATTCCACACATCCAATTGGGTGGCATGCATATTCTGGATCATGACGGTCATGGCTATAGCTCTAACCTGCTCTATAGTAAGACACTGCGGCTGGTACAAAAAGATAGCCAAGCCAATTTGGACAAAAATATGGAAAGCAATGAAAAGCATCACCATAGCCGTCTGCAGATGTGAGAAGGAAAACCCTACACTGAAGGAAGCCTACAGCTCAATGTGGAAAATATACGATCCAACAAACAAAATGCAAAGGCAGGATCTAAACAGAGAGCAAATAGAGCTTCTTAACCCAATCCTAGACCAGGGAAACGTGCCAATCCCGGACCTGTCCTCACTGTCCAGAATAAACCCTGCAGGAGAAAAATGGAAAACTATCCAAGCACTGTACGGAAATTGGCAGATGAGAGCAGTTCTGCAGGACTTCCAACAAAAACCCTGTCCCATTTATTACAATCCCAGATCCCGACTTGTCACTAGCCAAGAAGGCCGAGTCCTGGAAGATGTTAACAAACCATCAAACGAAGATGTTGAGTATTTCTATCAAATAGTAAAAAGCAGCAAAAATCCCCCCACCGTCACAGACAAAGGTGTCATAAAACACAAGTCCTATCCCAATCTGTATTACAATACAGGACTGAAGGTATGGATGAACGAAGAAACACAGTCCTCTGTACCAGGACTAAACGCTCCAAAAGGATTTCTTCTGTACATTCCGAAGACTGAGGAAGAACTAGACGGCATCGAAATATCCTAAACAAGAACAAAAAAAGGCCAGGGGTACCACAAAAAGTAATATATTAAATTCCCAATTTAATAATTACTAAAATCTCAAATGCAGCGATACACATGCTGCTACACTAAACAAAAATATCTCTTACAGAAAAAATTATTAAATTCTTCCTGTCTTGCAAAACTATTTGCACGAAAAGAGATAACATCCCTGCTCATTTGCAATAAATACAGATATATCACAAATTGCATCTACGAATGCTAACAAATAGCGCGATGCTACATCTCTAACAGAAAGAATTATTAAATTCTTCACGTCTTGCAAAATTACTTGCATGAAAAGAGATAACATTTTCGCTCATGTGCCAGAAATACAGAGACATTATAATATTCTCTAATAATTATTATCTTGTATTTAATGCATGAACCCTGCTCATATAGAAATTGCAGTACAACTTGCTCTGAGCAGTACACATAAAGTCATTGCTCACCAACAGTATAAAGGTTAAACAGGCAGGTGACCGCAAGGGTCAAATAGGCGAACGACCACATAGACGGTCAGCTGCTCTGAAGGATCACCTGGACGGTCAAAAGCCGATATATAAGGCCACTGGCCACACTAGAATCCACAGTCCACACCCAGCCTTTGAGCCGCTCCAGTCTCCTCAAGCCTGCATCAAGCCCCTATACTGAAAATGGCCAGCCCTCATCTAGAGAGGGAATTGAGGAGGGCTGAAGAGAGAGCTGAGCAGATCCGCTCAGAAATGCGGCGCAACAGCGACCGAGATCAGCCAAACAAGCGGACCCGGCACGACGGACCTCATCAAGACCGCCAGACAGACTACAGACCCCGGGACTACAGTCCTTCCTACAGACCCGAGGCCTATCATCCCCGAGGTAATAACCTAAATCTAGACTGTCTGTCCCATTATTGTCTTCAAGGACAGAAACTTAGTGCTAAAAGTTTTAACACCATATTGGAAACTCTGAGTAACTCTGCCAAGAATATGCAGTAGTACAAATAAGAAAATCACCGAACCTCTCTTGCTAACTAATCTCACTAGTCTAAAAACTTGCTATTTGTTTTAGACAACTGGAGATCTAGAGGAGACGGCCGAAGGGGAATGTCTCTTCCCAGGGGACGAGGATGGAGGACACGCTCTTCCCAGAGGCTGGACAGGAGGGAGATTTCAGACTCCAGAGCCACCTACTCCCGCCCCAGACAGCCTCATCACGAGGACAGACCCAGACGGGAGGACTCCTATGTGAGCCGAGAAGAACCTGACTCCTACGTGAGCCGAGAAGAAACTGACTCCTACGTGAGCCGAGAAGAACCTGACTCCTATGTGAGCAGAGCACCAGAACCCGCTCCTACCTCCCAGAAGAGAGAGCCTGTGGTAAGAAATTTAGCATCCAATGCCCCCAGCTCCGCAGCCAAAATATATCAACTGAAAAAGGCCACCTCCAATATTATCACCCCTGAGCATCTCCCCAACAACAAATGGAAAATAGCTGGGGAAAATGTTACCTACACTTTGGGAAATGAGGTGATTATGGAGTTCGACAGAAATCTGCCCAAGGAAAGAACCTGGAACAAAACCATCTGGTTCCCCGTCAATCCTAAATGCATAGTGGACTCTGTCACCCTTCCGAGCAAACTGCCCACGCCCATTAGCAAAACAAACATCCCTAAGGAATGCCTGATGCATCCTGCCATGATGATGCTGCCCAAGCCAAAATTTGTCCAGTCCCACTCTGGAAAGTGCCAGTGCATCGTTTTGGGGCAGAGGGAAACTTATCATAGGGAGAGTGTGCTCTATGACAGCTGTCTGACTAATGATCTGAAACAGAAAGAGGTAGCTGTGCCCCCTTGCGCCAAGGAACCGTTTGTGGAGAATCCCTCGAGATTTTACTATTGGGACTCTGTACACAGAGACCACTGCCTGGCTTTGCCCATGCCCTTCAGAAACGGCTCTTCCTGGACCCCCATACACTACAGCCCGGCTATGTCCAACTGCCCCAGCAATCCGGCCAAGGAGCTGTACTACAAGCTGTATGACTCTACGAAGGCAAAGGCTATCGGATCCGTTTACATGCGGTCTCCCAAAGAGTGGACTGCTGGCAACCACCCGTGCATCTCTGAAGCCGCTGAAGGAAGCGAGCTTGGCTACATCACCAGCAACATGTACGGCATAGAGACCGTCCCCAGGGCCAACTACACCAACCACCCCCTGGCGGACCAGCACTTCCTGCTTTTCGTGGCCACGGACTTGATTACCATGATGGTGCCCATCTTCCTCCGAAACCCCCACGACCCCTCCGCGATGGATGACGTCATTGGCAGAATGACGACGCCTTTTTGGAAAAATGGCCTCGGCAAGGTCATGTGTCCTGTCTGCATCGCCGAGGACATCAGTGGAGAGCTCCGCCCCGTGCTTCTCTCGAGATCGCAGTTCATCTCTCACTGGATCCAGCTTCACCTGTCCTCCCTCACTGCAGTATGTACATTCTCAGCCACAGGATTGAACAGCCGGATATATCAGGGCTTCATCGTCTACATGTTGGCCAGGCAGGCTGTTAACGTGGACAAGCTAGAGGACAAGCCTGAGGGGAACCCCCTGGACAGGAAGTCAGTGTTGAAAGAGAATTACGTATTTGGCCTCAGCCCAATCCTGTCGTTTCTGAAGCCCAAGCCGGCCCCCCTCAACCCTGAAGTCCTTCAACCCCCGAGAGTCCCGGCCCCCCAGCCTCAACAGGTCTCCGCCGAACCCGAAGTCCCTGGTAGCTCCGAGCAGCCCCCCGAGGAGGAGTCCATGGAGATCGACCACGTCGACCAGTTCAAGAAGTACCTCCTCCAGGATGACCCAGTCTCCCCAGAGCCGGAGGGATACAGGAAGACGCCCGACCCCTCAGATGAGTCCGTGGTCAAAGCCAACATCTCCAAGAAGAAGAAGAAATGAGGCCTTATGTGAGTAGATTCATATTTTGCGATCAGGTGGCTTGTAATAAATTGTAGACTATTTATAAAGTCTCCATTTTATATTATTTGAGAATTACGACTAGTGGTTCCTAGCTTTCAACATTTTGCACTTATTTATTTTTATTCCGCGTGGATTTATAATGCACATTTTTATTTATTTTTATCTTCCGCGTGGATTCGTATATTATTTCATTTACTACATTTACATTTACCATTATTTGTAAATATTTGAGAACATGATATTTCAGAGTGCTCACTTTGAAATATCCCTGCTCAAAGTTCAAACCCTTGACCTTTAGCATGACTGACCTTTCTCTTGAACTTTAAATGCTCACTCTTGCAGAGGACCCTTGGTTGGTCACATCATAAGGTATTATACTCTATTATTATATTTATTATCATTTTGAAAGCTAGAACCAACTTCTGACTAGTCTATTTCCTCTACGTAGGAAAATTCTCACCTTATCTCAAAGCCCCCGCAAATCAAAAGAATCAGGAGATCTCACATCTCCGCGAGAATTCACAGCGAGCAGCAAGTAATCTTATTTATTGTTTAGTTATAATTGTTGTAGATAATCATTGTAAATCTGAATTAAATATTATTATCTTATCCTCTTGTTGCTCATTTTAGTAATCCCTATTAAAACCCTGTGTAATTTATAGAGAAGGTGAGAGATCGATAGAAGTTAGAAAGTTTGGTTCTATACAAGTGTTTCTATTCGAAAGTTTAGCAATTATATTTGCTATAGTCCCAACAACCACTGTTGTTTCTTCTTGATTTAATCGGACATTGCAATCTGCAATCCCCTCTAAAGTGTTTTACACATCACTTTATTCGGGACTACAGAGTACCAAGATTCATAGAGATGGATTGAGACTACGATCTCGTGACACTTTCTCTTTTAGAGATGAAATGAGACTATGATCTCGTGACACTCTCTTCAGAGAAGAACTGAAATTAGGTTCTCGTGTTACTCTCTCTTTAAATCTGACAGTGTACGCTAAAATATTACATGGCGACCCTGCACTCTTAATCAAGAAAAGAAGCAGCCTACACCTAGTCCCTTATCTTATAAGATAAGCTAACTAGAATCTAGTTTGTACACAAACAGCAAAATGGCATTCAACTTTGACAAATTCGAGTCAGAGTTCAAGCAGAAGAGGCTGTTCCAGTCAGTTGCACAACTATTCGGTGCACTCAGGGATCCTGCAGATCAAAATGCCAGGCTTCTTGGAGTGGAACCAAATGATCCTCTCACACAGTTCATGGAACAGCTCAGAATTGGCACAGATGAGCCAATCGCAGAGTTCGATTTTGAGCTAGGAGATCCTGTGACAATAGAAGCAGCTGGAAGATTGTGCAGAGACAGAAGAGTAAATGGAGCTCCAGCTCCTGTGAACCTCCCAGCTATGCTGGTTACAGCTGGACAGAGACTATTCTTCAACACTGCACTACAGCAGCCAGAGACTTATGTGGAGATAGCCAGACCAGAAGCGTCTGATCTCCCATCAGAGATAGCAGTCTGCCACTTCCTAGATGGAGCAAAAACAGTCATAGACTGGGCACTATCTCTCCCAAAATTCAAAGCGCTGGCACAGGAAAGAGTCTACACAGCAAGAATGGCACAGCAAGCCTTGCATAGACTAGTGTCCAGATTCACACCAGAGCATTCTCATCTCGTGTCTGATATGACAGCAAATGAGATGGCAAACTACCTGCTCAGGACAGAAACCAACAGAGACAAAACAGCCTACAGAAGGAAAGAGCTCCATGAGCTTGTCAGGAAGCCAGATATGGAGCTCAGAGCTCCCCTGACCACAGCCAGACGGCTGATAGACATAGTCTACCCAGCCAATAGAGCTGGCACAGAGATACAGAGATCAACAGCCTGGAGAACGGCTATTATCTCTTTCCTTCCCGATGAGATAGCCATTCCTATGTCAGAAAGGCTAAAAGTGGCCAATGAGATATGCCAGCCAATCACAGATGCTGAGCTAGAGGCTATGGCCTATCAAGCTGAGGAGGTGTACAGAAAACCCCCACCATTCCCACTCAAATTCGGCCGAAATATTGGATCCATACCTGTATCAGCTATGATCCAATTCAACAGCATAGACAACGAGATCAACCAGGCAGTTACACAACAGGAAGCTGCTTATATGCAACAGGCTGTCCTTCTGCAACAGCAACAGCAACAGGCCATCCAGCAAGCTGCTCAAACCGCCCCAAACAGGCAGAATGAGGCTGAACTATGGTCTATGAACCTACAGCCAGCCCAAGATGACAGGATAAGCCAGTTGCAAAACCAGATTGAATGTCTGGCCCTGACTGTACAGGAAAGCATGGCTGCTGTCAAGATTCTAGCCGAGAAAGGAGCAGATCTAGACAGCCCACAGCTGAGAGCAAAGATTCCCTCTTCAGAGGCTTACATGCCAAGAAACGAGTCTTATCAGACAAGAAACCTGTCTAGAGACTACACTAGACAGGACTCCAGTGGGAAAAGCTACTATGCTAGCAGACAAGAGTCCAGCAACAGAAACTACTCAGCTGGCAGACAGCAGCAGGACAGAGGCCGGCCCTATTCTTCAAATAGACAAGGAAGAAGAGAGCAAAGCAAATCCCCTGGCAGACAGGATGGAAATCCTGCTCCAGACAGGAGGTCCAGAAGGGACGAGCACTCTGCTCAAAGGGACAGAGAAAGAAGTTACAAAGCAAGACAAGCCTACCCTAATATGAAGAAAGGGGAGAACTGCAGCATGGACTATGATCCTCTGAGAAGCAAGTCCTGCTCAAAGTGCACCAAAGGTGGGCACCATGAGTTTGAGTGCTTTAAGTACGAAAAGTACAGTCCCAGAAAATGCACTGTCTGCAACAAGCTCAACCACTATGCTGGTGACTGCAAAGAGCTGGAGAGATTACCTCCAAGAGGACAAGAGCTCAACAGCATGGAGCTTGAAAAAAACTGGTAGGGCTGACAGAGAAAAGAGATTCAAATCTGAAAGCCGCCCCTATGGTCCAGAATCTCACTAACAAGGACAAATCTGACCTTACTGAAACTAATAAAAAGGTCCCTGCTCTTCCCTGCAAACCATTAGAGAAAAATATACCAGAGACAGCCACAAACCCAGAGACAGCCACTAACCCAGAGGCCAACAGCTATAAATTTGCTAGACCAAGAGTCTATGTTCAAAACAACTACGAGTCAGCTGATATTTCAGCAATAGACCACCTAAAATACATAGCAACTAATGTTGGTCCTAAAGACAGGACTCCTGCTTACAACCATTTTTTGGATAGACAGTTACAGCTGTCCAGACCAAAGAGTATCAATAAGGGTAAAGAGAGAAAGGAGGTATCTCTCAACAATATTGATTTCTCTTCCAACTCACTAAAAATTGCAAATTTTAGAGTTGATGACAAGCCCATAAAGGCTTTGGTAGACACAGGGAGCACACATTGCCTCATGTCAGTGAAAACATTTCAAAAATTAAAAGGTTTACCCTTTACCCCTTTGAAAGTTCACATGAAGGTAGCTGGAAATGTCTTACATGACAATGTGGTGGGGTCAACCATTTGTGGTACCTCATTCACCACCAGGGAGGGAGAGGTCACTGTACCCTTGACCTTTCTCATTGCTCATGCCCTAAATGGTTATGAAGCTATCCTGGGAGCAACCTTCCTAATGAACCCTGACATGACCTCTGCCATAACCCCTACCCATCTGTGTCTCACACCTGAGTACAGAGACTCGAGCATAAAGTTGGAAACTGTACAAAAGAAAATCCAAGGAAACTTCATGCACTGCAAGCAGACAACTATTCCTCCAGGAGTGTCTACGAACATTTCAGCCACAGTCTCTCCCCCTTTTTTAAAATATTCTAAAAAAGGACTGGAAACTACCACTGTCTCTGGAAACTATACGATTCTAGACTGCATCCAAACTTCACTAGACTCTGTGCAATGCACTATAAAAAACAGTTCAAATAAAACACTGACATTATGTCAGCCGAATTGTTTTGGCTTTGCATTTGAAAATAATGAAAATTTTCATGCAAGTGAGATAAATTCTCATCTTGCAAACATGCAAGAGTCGAATGCTGAGTCAGAATTCTCGGATGCTGAGCCAAAAGAAGAGTCAATAGATGAGCAAATAATTGCAGAGCATCAATTATTTGACCCTTCAGACTTGGACAAAAAGTTCAAATACACAGATTGTGAAATAAATCCCAATCTGGATCCTGAACTGAGAAAAAGACTTGACCAAATACTTTTGGAAAACAAGTCTGTCTTTGCTACGTCAAAGCTAGATGTGGGAAAATTCCCCGATTTTACTGTATCTTTGGATATTGATGCTGATATTCCAGCAGAAAAACAAAGATTCATGTCGGAAGAAAAACTGGCATACTGTGAGAGAACTTTTGATGAGTTTGAGAAACTAGGGCTAGTGCAAGAGTGTCACTCCCCAAAAACAGTCTCAAACTTGCTTTTGGTCCCCAAATACGAGGGTTTGAGGGATTTAACAAAAGCTTCTGTGTACCTGGCTCAAGTAAGAGGAGAAAAGAACTCTTCTTTCAGAATAGTACAAGATCTGAGAAGAATCAATGCTAAGACAAAGAATGTCAAGAAAGCATCTCCCAAACTTCCAGAGTTCATATTCCAAAAGTTGAAGAACAAAGTTGTCAGCAGTGTTGATGCAAACATGGCCTATTGGCACTTAGTACTTGATCCAGAATCTAGATCATACACTGCCTTCTACCTGAAGCATAAAAAAATGCAATTCTGCAGAATGCCTCAAGGATTTGCATCTGCCCCAGCCTGCTGGGATGAAGCCATGTCCAGGATATTTTCATCCAAGACCATGCAGAAGATCAAAGCTATGCTGGATCAAGAGGAAGCTGATCAACTACCTGACAGCTTCGACGACTTCTTCACATATTACCAGGATGACAGCTGGATCTTCTCAGATACTGATGAAATCCATCTCCTACATGTGAAGGTAGTACTCATGGCCTACAAAATGTTTGACATCAAACTGAGCCCCAACAAGTCCACCTTTTTCCCGGACTCGTTCAAGATCCTGGGAGTAATGATCACTCCGAGATCATGCGAGCTAGGACTGGACAAAGTGAAAGCTCTTTCCATTATTGAATGGGAAAAACCAGACTCACTCTACTCTCTGCAGTCCAGGCTGTATGCCCTGAACTATTGGACTAAGTTCATACCATCTTTGGCAGAACTAAAATTTCCATTGCAGCAAATAGTGAGATCACAAATCTTTAGTTGGAACGAGGAGGCTGATCTTGCATGGCAAAGGATCAAGGCCATCATTGCTCTGGACATAAGACTGACCATACCAGAGCAGGATGAGCAGCTCGTGCTCACCACTGATGCATCAAAGATTGCATGCAGCTGCATTCTGTGGGTGTTTAGAGGAGACTCACTCCGCGTAGTTGGATGCTACTCTAAGCTCTTTTCCCACACAGACTCTTTGAAAAGTATTCACTTCAAAGAGACATATGCAATGGTCCTGGCTTTTGATCATTTTAAAGCATACTTGCTTAACACTCAAAAGTCAGTGATAGTTTTCACTGATGCCAGAGCCCTTATGTGGGTAGGCAGGAACAGAGAGTACTCCATTGCATGCAATGGCCTAGTCAATAAATTGGCAAAAATACAACTTGAAATTCCTCATGTTGTGTACTCTGTACCATCTGAAGTGAACTATCTAGCTGATATATTCAGCAGAGCTTTCACCACGAGCAGATTTCTAGACAAATCTGAGTTCGCACTGAGCAAAGCTCAAGCAAATAAACTCCCCACACTCACTGACCCTTTTGTGGCCACTGAGTCTGTACTGTACCAGTACTTCACTTTGCCCATCAGCCCAGAGAGTGGAGATCAGTATCCTAGAAAGAAAACTAAAATCTCCACTCCCAAACCAGTCTCTTCCCTGTACAAACTGTTCAAAGATTGCACACCTGAGCAGAAGTACCTTTCTGCAATCAGATTATTGCAAGGATGGGATGACCCCTCCTTATCAGGAGTCGACAGCAACTCCTGTCAGGTGACAGTGGACTCCTCTATTGAGGACAAAGAAAGGGCAGCATTACAGATGGTGGACATCATGCAAAAAAGGAGGAAGGACCTTTTTAAGCTGTACTCAGAAAGAGTCATCAAAAGGACCATGAGTCAGCTGTATGGTGATCTGGATCCTGCCCAACAAAAAAGACTAGAAGCCACTCTAAAAGAAAACCACAGATATCTTTTCAGGAAAAACCTCATAAACACTATGAAAGAGGACTTCCTGGCCTTTGAGCAAGAAAAAGATTCAGTGCAGGTCAATCTACTTGAACCATGCACGGATGACATTACAGTGAAAATAAGATATTCTGTAATTCATCCCTCCTGTTTTCATCCTTCCAAACAGGAAAACTCGCCAGGAATAGATATTCCTGTTCAACAGGATGTAATACTCCGTCCTAAAGAACATGCAACAGTCGACACAGGAATACAACTGATCTTGCCAGCTAGCCTATGTGCTCAGCTCATCCCTCACACCTCTTCATTCGAAGTGAATTTATACATTCACTCAGAATTTGTGAACAGCAATTTTTCCTCTACAATAAAATTGCTATTGAGGAATGACTCATCCACAACAGTGAAAATAGAAAGGGGCACTAGCCTAGTGCAAGCCCTGATCATTCCTGTTCTTCATCCCACTCTCATCCACGAGTCAGTTGTTCATTCCTACTCTATGAAAGTGGATGACAACGAAGCCAAGGACTCACATCCCATACCAGATATAGAGGACACGAATAATTCATCCTCAATCACCTCTGAATGGGAATCAAAGGGAAGCCCTGTTGCATTAAATTATTTTGAATTATGTCCCCTGCCCACATCATATATACACATGATGGCAGAAGAGAAAGTTCCCTCTTGCATGAATATTCCAGAGATAAATACTAATATAATTCTCCCGAATGCTGAGGAGAATCGAGAAAGCATTTTCGCTGATCTCAAAATAATGGAGAGTCAAATGGAAAATAATATAAGAAAAGACCATGTGACTCCCATTTCTTTCCCAAATCCCAATTCTGAAATTATTATTCAGAATCTGAATAGAGATTTGATGAACCAGTCGGTATACCTACACAGCACAATTTCCACGCTGCAAAAAGACTCAAATATAAACGAGTCTCTGGCAGAATCAATAAGGGACTCTGCCTATGAGAAAATGTGCGAAAAATTGGCTGTAATTTCTGTGGATCTGATAAAAAATCAGACTATGACCAGAACTATGCTGGCACAGACACAGCAAGCAGACGACTATCTCAGCACTGTCAGAGAGAAAGTGGGAACCCCTGACAACCCTTACCCGAACTTTTTCATAAAGAACCAAGTTCTTTATAAAAAGTACTTGCCAAGAGGCTCACTCAGAGAAAGGCATGTTATCTGTCTCCCAGACTTACTAGTGCCATCTGTCATTCATTCCTTGCATGTGAATCTGAACCATGCTTCATTCACTGTCACTAAAAGGAATTTTGAACAGTACTACTACAACCACAAGAGCACCAAACTGATCAAAGCCTATGTGCAATCCTGTGTCACATGTGCACTGGCCCACAAGTTTGACATAAAGAAGACCGTCCCAGAGACAAGCAGGTCTCTGGTCCCAGACAGGCCAAGACAGTATATTTACTGTGATCTCATTCCCATGTTTGCAGGAGTATTCTCCTACATACTATTCTGCCTAGATGCTTATTCTCAGTACATCTACGCAATTCCCATCAAAGACAAGACAGCATCCTCATGTTTGCAAGGTTTCCTGTCTCTCTTTGCCTCGACAGGCTGGCCAGAGGCCATCTACCTAGACAATGAAACTTCATTTCAAAAGATGGCCAAAATGCTAGTAAAAGTAGCACCTATCAAAGTGCTGTACAGCACTCCCTACTGTCAGTTCCAAAATTGGAGTGAAAACTATATCAAAAACTTCAAAAAAGGTTTTACTAAACTTTTGAATGACGGGGAAAATCCACAAGACAATGCTGACTGGCCACTGCTCCTCCCCACTGTCACACAGGCCCTAAACAGACAGGTCATCCCCAATGTGGGACTGACTCGTGAGGCTATCCATTTTAACATGGACACGGACTACTATCCGTTGGCTCACCTGTCAAATGCCGCAGAATCCGAAATAAATGAGACAGTAAACTCTCAGGCATCGGATGCATTCAAAATCATACTGGAGAAAAGAAGAAAGGACAGGAAAAGGAAAACCCAGTCTCATGTTCCCAAGTTTCATGAGACACAGCTTGTATTCATGAGAGACCAGGCTCCTGGCATCTCCACTATTCTGAAAATACCCAATAGAGGGCCCTATAGAATAGACAAGCTGGAAGACAGGAATGTCACACTAACGGAAATTGGGACAGGAAAAACAGTTCACTCCCACATTCAGAATATCAGACCACTAGAGTTCTCTGAATTCAGACTCCTTCTCTCAAAAGGATGGGATTTGAACGCTCATGAGCAGAAAGCAGGAATACCTGTCTCTAAGCCGGGAATTTTTGACTTCCCAGAGCATCCTGTACGACAGGAAACAGTCATAGAGAGAGAAAGAGAGCAGGACATCTACCCCTATGAGGGAGAAATGGAAAACCTATTCCAGGTCCCTCTCCCTGCTCATCAAGAGCAGCCTGCTCAAGGCGAGCTCCCTCCTCCTGCTGTACCAGCAGTGCTGCCTCCCGCTGAACCTCCTGACATTCCTGAAGAAAGACCTCCTGTAGTGATCAGGAGATCTCCCAGAATGCATCCATCCACTATGAGATTAGCTGCTATGCATACAGCTATCTCGGATTCAGACAGTGAAGAAGAAAACGAGAATGATCTGGGCGAACAGACAATCTCAGTGAACACAGTAGATGTACAGCTTGACATTAGCTCAAGGTACAGAGCCACAATGGAGAATAAACCAAATGTACTGCAAGACTATGCTCTGCAAAAACCGGCAATGTCAATAAGACCAATCCTAAGAAAAGAGAAGATGGTCTCTTTTTATCTCCCAGATATGGCTCCCTACATCTTTTATCCCATAAAGGACTAAAAGACTACTGTGTGAACAAAACATGCTTATATGCACAAAATAGCTTAAATGCACAAACAATACTGTAAAGAAACCAAAATAAAGTAAATCTCTCAAATATTGTAGACAAGAGATCACAATATGTATCTCTTGAGATATTTCTACATAGATAGACCAGTATTCCTGCTAGAAAACCGAGTACATAAGCGGACAAAGCATAGAAAAGTTCATGCAAAACTTTCATTAATTGAAAGTTATACCGGCCTGTCTACAAACATCTATCTCATCTGTTACAAAAAAGATCTGTCAACCTCACCTTACTACACTTAAATACTGTAGAAAAAGAAAATATTGTAATATGTATGGAACTATGTATTCTATGTATGGAGAAAATTTCAAATTCCGTGCATATACTACGGAATTTGTAGCAGTGTAAAAAGAGCACTATGAATGCTCTAAATTATGCAAAACATGGGCAATATATGGACCCATTTGCAAAAACTGCGCAAAATTTTCTCTCAAACTACAAATAGTGCGATTCTATATCTCAAACAGGAAGAATTATTAAATTCTCCCTGCTCATGCAAACTACTTGCATGATAATGAGACAAAATTTCAATATATCTGCTGAAAAAATGACTATATTATCAATAATGCTGCGATGCTGTATCTCTAACAGGAAGAATTATTAAATTCTCCCCGCTCTTGCAAATTACTTGCATGAAAAGAGATAAATATGCTGACATAATGCATGATATTGATCGTTATTAATTCAGCAAATAGAGATATATGTGAAATAATCGCTCCTTTCAAAATAATCTGTAGCAGTGTGCAGAGAGCAATATAAAATGCTCCAAAAATGCAAAATAAGGGCAATATATAGACCCATTTGCAAAAAACTGCGCAAAATTTTATTTCCACAGGTATGCCTACATCGTATTATTCAAGGAATAAATCCTAGATTAATACTTAAATATTGTTTCCTATGTGTAACAAAATATAATGAAGGCAAGAATATGGTGTTAAAGGTCAAACATACTAATCATTCCTCTAACCTCACTATGAGGTCAAGAGAAGTTCAACTCCCTGCAACCCATCAGGATGACCCTGGGTGTTTGACCCATGTTTGACCCATGTTTGACTCATACTACTACATCAGGTCAAACCCCCCCCCCCCCCCCCCCCCCCCCCCCCCCCCACCCCCCCCCCCACCCAACCAAACACACAAAAAAATTACTAATAAACATAATA